>CDZQ01046195.1_pt1 | contig 21223 bp, 23 predicted proteins | sample 554831 | NCBI WGS metagenome assembly CDZQ01 (sample SAMEA3182112, study PRJEB8094) | gut metagenome | biome: human; feature: gut; material: Stool; isolation source: human stools | place: Canada | collected 2013-05-06
TAAAGATACCCGCCTTTTTTTACAAGACTATCCATTTGTTCTAATGTAGTAAGTACATCTTCGTTATTAACATGAGGAAGGGAATTGCCTGTACTCCCTACACAATCAAATTGACAATCAAATGCCTTTCCTAAATTTCTAAAATCACTCTGTTTCAGATTTACAGAATAACCTTTCTTTTGAGCTTTTTTTCACAAGCAACCAACATTTCTTTGCTTAAATCAGAACCTGATATTTTAATTCCAAGTTTCGCTGCTGGTAGTGTAAGATTTCCTGTGCCTATGCTACAATCTAATAAAGAGTTTATTCCTGTTTGATTTTGAATTACTTCCCAATGTTTTTTAATTGCCTCCTCATATTCATCAGTTTGGAATAAATCATAAATATCGGTTTTATTATAAATTTCTGCCATCTGTTCCACCCTTTCGTACCAAAATGGCACTGCAATATCTACTTTTATCTCGTTATACAAATTTCAATTACCGGGATGCCCACTATAGAATTATGGGGCAATTCGAAAAATCAATGGCACACTTCTATACATGGCTTCACCATGCAGCGCCTTTTATAGCAACACTCCCGCCTGCACAAATATAGTCGGGAGTGTTGCTGTTTTACGGATACCCGTCTAACCTGCAGCGCAGTTTTATCGTGTATGCCCCGGCCCAACGGCGGATATGTCCTTACGCCAACATAGGCAGGATCAGGCTGGCCACCATGGACAGGACCAGCAGCCCGATGATCACACGGGACACGATTTTTACCCACTTGGGACTCATTTGCTCCCCTCCTCCGTCAAAATTTTCTTTATGGCCTTTTCCGCCTTACTGCGGGGCAGCATCAGTTCGTGGCCACAGCCGGTGCAGCGAAGCTTAATGTCCATTCCCACACGCAGCACGGTCCATATCCGGCTGCCGCAGGGGTGGGCTTTTTTCAGTTCTACCCGCTGGTTTAGCTTCAATTCCATAGTTGACTCCCTTCTCCGCCGTTTTGCTCCCAAAGCTTCAACGGTCAAGCACCACGGCGCATATGATAGCCTATCAAAAAGAATAGGATGGTGTGTCAGGTGCGCAGAAATGAATACCTACCGGAGGGCGCCGGCCCTCTCTTCCCGCCCCAGCAGCCCCTCTCCGTCCTCCAGCGCGCCATGGAGGAGCAGACGGTGCTGGAGGGCCTGGCCATCCGATGTGACGGCCAGAGGAACCTAACCGTCCGCTTTGGCGGCTACGAGGGAATCATCCCCCGGGTGGATGCCGTCCACCCGGCCATCAGCGGCGCGGATCGGGATATCTCTATCTTATCCAGAGTTGGCAAGGCAACCTGCTTTACAATCGTCAGTCTCTCTATCGACGGCGGCGGACGGCCCAGATTCCAACTGTCCCGCCGGTCAGCCCAGGAGCAGGCCATAGCGTGGCTGCTTGAGCACGCCGCGCCGGGGACTGTTCTGCCGGCCCGCGTCACCCATCTGGAAAAATTCGGGGCCTTTGTGGATTTGGGCTGCGGCGTTACCTCCCTGATCCCTCTGGAACATATCTCTGTGGCCAGGATCGGCCATCCCGCCGCCCGCTTCCGGGTTGGCCAGGATATTCTTTCCGCCGTCACCAGCGTGGACCGGGAGAGGTGCCGTTTCTACCTGACCCATAAGGAACTTCTGGGCACCTGGCTGGAAAACGCCGCCGCCTTCGCCCCCGGGGACACGGTACCCGGCACAGTGCGAGGCATCCGGGATTACGGGATATTCATCGAACTGGCCCCCAACCTGTCCGGACTGGCGGACTGGCGGCAGGGACTGGCAGAGGGGGACCGCGTGTCCGTGTACATCAAATCCATCCGGCCGGAGTGCCGCAAAATCAAGTTGCAAATCATCGAGAAGCTGGTAAGTTCCACGGGAGAGCCTGAGCCTCTGCGCTACTTCATCACCGACGGCTCGGTGGCGGACTGGACCTACTGACCGCCCTTAATCTTCTCCCAGTAGGCCCGGGCGGCCTGCTCCGTCTTATTGTCCCCGTACTGATAATAGGTTGTCCCCAGCAGTTCATCCGGCAGGTATTGCTGCTTGACCCAGTGACCGGGATAGCTGTGGGGATAGAGGTAATTCTGATCTCGCTCCTGGCCGGTTGTGTCGGCATGGACATTCTGCATTTCCCGGGGAATGCTGCCGGTTTTTCCCCGGCGCACATCCGACCATGCCGCGCCTATGGCGCTGACCACACTGTTGGATTTTGGCGCGGTGGCCAGAAGAATGGCCGCCTGGGCCAGAGGTAGCTGCGCCTCCGGCAGCCCCAGCTGCATAGCCGTATCCACGCAGGCCTTTACAATGGCCACCGCCTGGGGGTACGCCATTCCCACATCCTCGCTGGCAGAACACAAAAGCCGGCGGCAGGGCGTGATCAGATCCCCCGCCTCCAAAAAGCGTGCCAGGTAGTGCAGCGCCGCGTCGGGATCGCTGCCCCGCAGAGATTTCATCAGGGCGGAAGCCATGTCATACATGGCGTCCCCTCCCTTATCGTAGCGCATAGCGCTGCGCTGGGCTACCTGCTCCGCATCGGCCACGGTAAGCACCAGTTCCCCCTGGGGGGCCGCAGCCGCCTCATACAGCAGTTCCACGGCATTCATAGCCTTTCGCACATCTCCGCCGCAGGCGTGGGCGATATAGTCCGGCACTCCCTCCTCCCACCGCAGCGGGAGAGCGCTCTCCTCCTGTACGATCCTCAAAGCCCGCTCCACGGCAGGCAGCACATCCGCGGCTGTGACAGGCTTAAACTCAAAGACTGTGCTGCGGCTGAGCAGGGCGGCATAGACGTAAAAATACGGATTCTCCGTGGTGGAGGCAATAAGGGTGATGGAGCCATTTTCCATGAACTCCAGCAGGGATTGCTGCTGCTTTTTATTAAAGTATTGGATCTCATCCAGGTACAGCAGCACACCCCCCGGGGCCATCAGGGTGCCCACGTCGGCGATGATGTCTTTGATGTCCTGGAGGGAGGCGGTAGTGGCGTTGAGTTTATAGAGGGTGCGGTTGGTCTTTTGGGCGATAATATTGGCGATGGTGGTCTTGCCTGTGCCGGAGGGGCCGTAGAACACCATGTTGGCGTCCGTCCCCTTCTCAATAAAGCGGCGCAGCAGTGCGTTAGGTCCCAGCAGGTGCCGCTGGCCCACCACCTCGTCAATGGTCTGGGGCCTGATCCGGTCCGCCAGAGGACGGTCCATGGTACCCCCTCCTTTCTAAGTTTTGCACAAAAACGTTTCCGGTAGGGCGGCTCAATTCCGCCCGCACTTCTCCGCGTCGATGGCCAGCACCACCAGCAGAGCGCAGAGGGCGTTGGCACTGTCCGCCACGTCAATGGTGTAGGTATCCGTCCAGTTCAGCACTTCCTTGCTGATGGCGGCAATGAGGCCCTGGCTGGGACTTTGGATGGTATACTCCCACTCCAGGAAGTTGCCCTCCACCTCCCAGTCACTGCCCTCCATGGTATAGCGGGGGGTAAGAAAGGTGAACTCCTTCTGCATGCTGCCCAAATAGTCCCCATAGGCATAGAGTTCAAAACGGGGCAAAAAACTCCACACCTTTTCCTGAAGCGTGCCGATGTGCTCTCCCGCCTCATTGAGCACATGGAGGCAGTGCCCCCAGGAGAACTGACCCTCCACCGTAAAGACTGTCTCCCCCTGCTCGTTGTAAATGTCGTAGCTGTCCAGCCAGGAAAAAAAGCGCTGCTTAAACAGTAGTTTCATAGGCGCATTCCTTATACCGATTTCAAGTCCCGCTCTAAAACGGTTTGCCCCTATTGTACCATAATTTTTTGCCCTTGCACAGACATTTTCTATGAACAATTTTCCGTCTCCCACCGGTATTCCACCGCTGCCGCAGCAGGAAGGGCCGGAGCGACGTGTCGCTCCGGCCCCTCCCTGCTTGCTGTCTTGACCTGCTGCACGGCAGTCAGCAGGTCCCATTCACTTTACATCTTATAACAGGCATACTCCGTTTCGCAGGGATTTCCCGGGGTGATGTACAGTTCTCTCTGTGTCAGGTTCATGGCAATGGAGAAAACGGTGCCCATTCGCCTGTACTCCGGATCTCCGCTGTCCTCATGGCGGCAAATCGCATCCGGATACCCCACATGGTCCCGCAGGAAATTCCGCATCTGATGGCTGTCTATCGGCCCCTTGGCCAGCTGCCTCTGAATGAGACTGCGAATTCGCCCATAGCGCAGGAAGGTATCGGGAAACGCCATTTTCCCGGTATCATGCACCTGTGACCAGCGGGGGCTGACAAAGTGGTTCGTGTGGGCAATCCACCCCTCCTCCCCGTACAGTACGTCAAAATCGCCGGGGCCCGCTTCGATTGTGATCACCTGGCCCTCCGCAGAGCCCATTAAAAAGTTTGCACAGCAGCCTACATGGACTCTTCCCACATTCTCAATCGCATCTGCAAGGGTAGCGCTGTTTAAAATTTCCCGCAGCACAATATGCAGCGGCACCGCCGCCCCCTTTACAAATGTGTCGGACCCCAGCGCATTCAGGCACACGCCCAGGCCAGCGCTGTTCAGGCCCAGTTTCCCTACGATTCCCGCCTCGGTAAACAGGCACAGGTCCGGCTTGTTGTTCTGCCGGATTTTAAAAAGCGCATAGGCCTCCCGCTGCTGAATTTTCCAATCCCAGTTCTGCGCCACCCAGGTATTCCCGTCCTCCATGACCTCCGGGGCAAGCCCCAACGCTGTACAGCCGTTGATCATTCCGCCCTGCAGCACAATCTCGCTGCGCACATTCAGGGCCAGGATGTCCTCCAGTTCATACCCGGAGCCAATGGCGATTCCGCGGATTTCGTCCATAATGTCCTTATCGTACGCTTCAATTGCCGGAATAAATGTACGGGCGTAATTTTGAGCGGTCTCCCAGCTGATTCCGGAAAAACTTTCAAACATTTTCTTATAATTTTGGATACTGATAGAGATTTGACGCTTCGCCAGCCGCCCGTGGGCAATGCCGATCTCCGTCGGCGTCCCGGACAGTTCAAAAACAGGAAAGGTTGCATCTTTTTCCATATTCTTTTCCTCCAATTTCAATCTGCTGCGGCGCCTGCACTTCCGCATACGGTGATTTTCTCCCGCTTCTGCAACCAAAACAGGAGACAGGCCTGTGTTTTTTCTGCAATATACAAATATGTCTAGACATAAAATGAATCTCGGTGTATAGTAAATAAAATGCCTCTTTTCCTTGCCAGTTTGTATTCCATATTACCGGAGGTAAAAGACTTGTTTCAGAGTATCGTTCGAAAAAAAATGTACGAAGAAGTGGTGGACCAAATCTTGGGAGCCATTTCTTCAGGGGAATTTCCTGTTGGCAGCAAGCTTCCATCAGAACGGGAACTGGCAGATTCTTTTCAGGTCAGTCGAACGGTAATCCGTGAAGCCATACGCTCTATGGAAAGTGTCGGGTATCTGGAGTCTCGTGCCAATGGTACGTATATCAAGGAACCTTCCATTGACAATCTGATTGTCCCCATTCTGTCTGTCCTCGGGCAGGACGGAAAAATTGCCAATGATTTATTGGAACTCCGCCTGATTTTGGAACCCTCCGCGGCGGCACTGGCGGCAAAGCGTATCACGCCCGACCAGCTGCATATGCTTGACTCCATCTTAACGGCAATGGAGTCCTGCGTTGCATCAGGCCAGACCGGCAGTCAATACGACGCCGAGTTCCATAAAAACCTGATCGCAATGAGCCAGAATGAGGTATTGAAATCCGTGTATACCATGTGTGAGTCGACCCTGCGGGATATGATCGATTCTGTTGGCAATATTGAAAATCAGCCTACAAAGGCCTGTATTGGCCACCGGGAAATTTTCAGAGCCCTGCAGTCCAATAACCCCTTGGCCGCAAAGCAGGCTATGTACAATCATTTAAAGCAAATTGTCACCCGCCTGGGCCGCAAGATTGACGTCCTGATTTAGAGAAACAGCCCTTGCCATGGGGAGGCCCCAATGATGACTGGATACAAATCCGGTTCTCATTGGGGCCTCTTTTTTCGTTACACAGCTGCCAGTCTTACAGAAGTGTAGTTTGCAGGAAATATACCACAACACCCAGGCACAGGAACACAGTCGTTACAATATGTGTCTCTTTTCTCCGATCAGCCGAGGAAATGCAATGCCAGAACAAGCTGATCAGGAGCAGGCCCACAACCAAAAAAATCCAATTCAACATGTGATCGTTTCTCCTTCCTCAGCTGCGCATAGCCAGCTGCTTATTCAGTTCATTTTCTTTCTTCTGGAAGCCAGCAGCACAGAAAATTACACAGAACAGGCAGTACACAACAACGGTCCCAACAAACGCGTTCAGGGAAGAAATACCCCAGTTCAGCTTCCATCCCAGCAGCAGGCCGGCCAGCAGAGCGGGAATCACAGCCCAGTTAAACTTGTGATGTGTTACATCCTCGCTGTTGACGTCCATATCATAGTAGTGGGTATGGCCGGTCCAGTGATACTTGGTTTTAGACATGATAAAGAAGTCGGCAATGGAAACCGCCGCGATCGGAGGAATCAAATAGCCCAGGAACGAGCAGAACGGCACATAGTAACTCTGGATATCAAGGCCGCAGATGCAAACAGCCAGCAGGCCAACGCCCAATACGATAAACCGGCGGGGGAACTTCTTCTTTGTCACTACTTCAATCGTAATGGGAAGGGACGTGGACGTGATGTAGGAACTGTGCTCGCAGGTGGCCCAGTTCTGCAGGAAGAACATCAGCGCCCCCAGGCCAACCATGCCCAGCGTACTCAATGTGGCCGCGATCTCAGATGTGCCCGTGGTGGCGCCCCAGATTGCACCTGTAACGATGCAGAGCATAAAACCAAAGAAAAAGCCAAGGAACGACGCCAGGAAAGAGTCCTTTGCGCCCTTTGCAAAGCGCATATAATCCGCGGCACGGGAGCAGCCAGCCGCCCAGGTACCGACAACCATACTCACACCAGCACCAACAGTCATGGTCTGCGGAAATACATTGTCAAAAATACCGCTTAAACCGCCGGAAAGCTGGCTGCATCTCCAGATTCCAAACAGGCCTGTGAAAATCAGTACGGGAACCGTGATCTTGTTCAGGATCACCATCTTGGAGAATCCGATATAGTTATTGGTAATAAACAGCATGGAAATCAGGATGGCCCATACCTTGATATCAATAGTCGGCCAAAGGGTGTTCAAAATAGAGCAGAACATGGCGGCATTTACCACATACCAGCCGATGTCCGCCACATGGCAGCCGGGAATCGCCACACCAACGCTGCCGTATGCGTAGCGCGAGGAGAGCGCCGCATTGCAGTGGGTCTTATACCCAACATAGCCGTTCAAAGCGGTAAACAGCGCCAAAAACAGCGCGCCGCCAAGAATGGCCTTCAGTCCATTGGACAGGCCTCCGGTACTGATGGTCACGGTAACGCCAGCCTGATACAGCTGGGCCACCATTGCCGCGCCAAACCACACAAAGGTCAAATCAACCCAGGATTTACGGTGGGATACTGGCACGGGTTCATATTGAAAGTCATCTGTGCTGGTAGCTTGCTGTGCTTTCTTCTCAATATCTGTACTCATTTGCTAACCTCTCACTTTATATTTCGCTCATTGGTAGGGGTAATGTCAATTTCTCTGATCTCCGCTCTGGCGCCAATCAAATGCTGGAAGGCCCGCAGCGACTCCAGAATTGTGTGCGGATCAATATCCCGCATAATAAAAACCAACTCTGAGCGGTGCTCCTCCTCTCCCCAGTCATCCAGATGCTGCGGAGGATGTATGATATGCTGCACTCCGTTGAGAAGGACCGGCCCCGCTTCTCCAGTGTCCAAAATTCCTTTCACACGATATATGGACTCCCCGTGGGCATAGAGCAGTGCCGACAGCCAGATGCCGAAGGCCGCCCAGTTTAAAGGTTCCCGGAAGCCAATCGAAATCGAACGGACCATGGCCGTGTGGAAGGGCCGCATCCCGGCTATCCTGTGTACCTCCGCCTCGCTCCGCCTGACGGTATCCGCTGCAAATACCACATCCGGTTCGATCTCTCCAAAAGAGGATTCCAGCACAACCGAGGCCGGATTGATGGCGCGGACCATGTCCCGCAGTTCCTGCATCTCTTCCGTTTTCGCCATATCCGCTTTTGTGAGAATAACCCGGTCCGCCACCACAATCTGCTTCACGGATTCACCGCCGGAGGTCAGATGCAACTTCCCATTGACGGAATCCAGGCAGGAAACCACGCACTGCACCTTGTAGTGGTGCCTGAGTACGGAATCGGTCATAATGGAAAACAGAATCGGAGCCGGGTCCGCCAGCCCAGACGTCTCAATAACGACCCGATCAACCTCCAGTTCCCCCGTATCCCTGGCATTGATGATGTTCTTCAATTCGCGCACCAGATCAGAGCGTACATTGCAGCAAGCGCACCCTCCACCCAGCAGAATGGTATTCTCCTCCACTTGGCGCAGAACCCGCTGATCCAGCCCCACCGTGCCGTACTCATTTACAATGACCACCGTCCGCAGGAAATCAGGGTGTCCCAGCCAGTAGCGAAGCAGGGTTGTTTTGCCGCTGCCTAAAAAGCCGGTCACTATGATAACGGGAAGAAGTCCCTCCGCCATGTCCGCTTTCTCCCTCCTATTCAGCTGCGCGCTGCTGCAAGTAGGCAATAAGGCTTAGATCCAATGGATCCACCGTCTTCCCGCACAGCTTCTGCACCTGGGGCCACAGATCACCAAAGTCCTTGCAGAGGATCGACTTGCCCGTGCGATTGGAAACCGTGTACCCGCCGCCGGCCCGGCTGCTTACCGAAAGTCCATAAAAGCGCAGCACCTCGTTGGTGAAGTTTACTTTCATCAGGCGCGTCCGAAACAGCTGTCTTTGGTCGACAAAGCCCCTTTCGTCTACCCTCTGTCTGTCGCTCCAATGGATGTTGGAGAACATCTGGCCGCACGCCATGCACATAGCGATCTACTCCTGTTCTGGCAATTATTTTTTCCGGGGGAAGCGCTGGGCAAAGTCCTCGGCGATCTCGCGATACGTCACAAAACGGACGCCCTCGTGCTTCATAATGTGCTCAATAAGCCGCTCATTCATCAGGATTCCCTGGGGATGTCCGCTGACGTCAGGATGGATACAAACCGGGAAAACGGCGTAATCATACTCGCGATAGATATAGTCGAACTGATCCTGCCACATCTGACCAATATCCCAGGGGCTGGCAAAGCCGTAGCTGTTGGGGCTGGCCTTCTGGAACATCATGGGGGGCAGATCATCCATATACCAGCTGGCGGGAATTTCAATCAGATCGGTTTCCTCGCCGCGCACCAGGGGCTTCATCCACTCCTCGGCGTCCTTGGAATAGTCGATCTTGGTCCAGCTGTCACCAATCCGCAGGTAGTAGGGATGGAAGTCATTGTGCATCAAGCTGTTGTCATACAGAATGCCATGCTTCTGCAGCAGCTTATCGGTAATCGTAGAGAACTGCCACCAAGGCGCATCGTAGCCAACGGGCTTCTTCCCGCACAGCTGCTCAATCAGATTGATGCACTTGACCAGGACCGCTTCCTCCTGCGCGGGCGTCATGGTCATCGGGTCCTCATGGGAATACCCGTGCACCGCGATCTCGCATCCCGCATCCGCCACAGCCTTCATCTGCTCAGGAAAGCTTTCGATGGAGTGGCCGGGAATAAACCAGGTGCTTGGAATATTGTACTTTTTCAGCATTTTGAGAATCCGAGGAGAACCAACCTCTCCAGAAAAGATTCCGCGAGAGATATCTGTGGGGGAATCTTCTCCGCCATAAGAGCCCAGCCAGCCTGCCACTGCGTCAACGTGAACGCCCCATGCTACCAAGATTTCTTTCTTTCCCATGATTCTATCTCCTTTTTCATACTTCAGGGTTTTCCTGTGAAAACAAGTCCCTGTAAACTTGTTTTAAACCTGCTTATAAATCCGATCCCGCAATCTCCCTGGCAAACAGCTGCTGCTTATAGTCTCGCAGATAGGGGACCGCCCTGCGCTGACAGGGCACCTGGTCCAAGTCAATCTCCGCAAGCAGCACGGTGTCTCTTTTCTCACCTTCCGCCAGAAGGTCGCCCCGGGGTGAAATAATCCGGCTCTTATTTGCAAAGGCCAATGTGTCGTTTTCAGTGCCGTAGCGATTGGCAGCCAAAACATACACGCCGTTCTCAAGAGCCCGGGCCCGGGACGCCAGTTCCCATACATAGGACCGCGCACGGCCAAAGGCCGCGGAATAAATCAGCAAATTTGCGCCCCGCAGGGCGAGAATGCGGGCGGACTCGGGAAATCCCACCTCATAGCAAATCTGCAGGCCAACCTTTGCAAATCCCAAGTCAAACACCGGGTATGCGCTTCCCTCACGAAACCGAAGCTGTTCATCGCCCCACAGGCAGACCTTTCTGTACTTTCCCACATAGCCCTCCGGCCCCACCAAGAGGTGGGTATCATAGAGCACGCCTTCATGGCTGTCCCGCTCAATAATGGCTCCAGTGAGAAAGACGCCATACTGCTTGCACAGCGACTCCATCCACAGGGTTGTCTCTCCGGTCGGGATTGGCTCTGCCAATGTGAAATCTGCATCCGCCACACAATATCCCGTGTTAAAGAGTTCCGGCAGAGCAATGATCTTTGCACCGCCCTGGGCCGCCTCTCCCACCAGAGCCTCCGCCGTTTTTAAATTGGCGGCCTTCTGGTATCTGACACAGTCCATCTGCACTGCCGCAACCTGAAATTTTCTGTTTTCTCTGTTCATCCCCATACCTCTGTTTCCATTTTCAACGCGCACTTTGGTATTCCATATATTGGTATACCATCATACCTGCTATGATACTAGCATCTTTTTTCTGCAATATCAACCAGTTTTTTACGGTTTTTTTAATACCTAGTCCAAAATTTCGTCACTAATTTTGTGCACTTTTAACAATTCCCCATAAAATGGCTTCTCACTCCGGCCTACAGCCTGCGCAAAATTTTGACTGCACGGACATTTTCTCTCGAAAATTGTCGCCAACTATGGTACCATAGGGGCGAGGTGATAACTTTGAAAGACCAAGAGACCATCGGCGCCATTATTCAGGCGCTTAAAGCGCTGTATCCCCAGGCGGAATGCTCCCTGGCCTTCGATCCGGAACGGGCCTATGAGCTGCTGTTCTCCGTACGCCTGGCGGCCCAGTGCACCGACGCCCGGGTGAATCTGGTGACGCCCGTGCTCTTCAGCCGGTTCCCCACACTCCAGGCCCTGGCAGCAGCCAGCGAGGAGGAGGTGGGGGAAATCATCCACTCTACCGGCTTCTGGCGGGCCAAGGCCAGGGACATTGTAGCCGCCAGCCGGATGCTGCTGGAGGAATTCGACGGGCGCGTGCCGGACAACATGGAGGATCTGCTGCGGCTGCCCGGCGTGGGGCGCAAAACAGCCAACCTGATACTGGGAGACGTGTACGGCAGAGAGGGTTATGTCTGCGACACCCACTGCATCCGCATCACAGGCCTGCTGGGGATCACCGACGGAAGCCGCGACCCCCTAAAGGTGGAGCAGCAGCTGCGCTCCTGCATCCCCCCGGAGGAGAGCAACGACTTCTGCCATCGCATGGTTCTCCATGGCCGGGCGGTATGCGTAGCCCGCCGCCCCGACTGCCAAAACTGCACCCTGCGGCCCTGGTGTGACCACTTCATGGGCCAGATTTCCGAACCATAACCACACCCGCCCCCATCCCCCCGGATGGGGGCACATTTTTGCCCGCCCCCACATATACTAAAGGGAGAACAAGGGGAGGAGACGGCATATGAAACAGAATGACCGGTCCAACATGCAGCAGCTGCTGAACAATCGGGAGGCACTGGTCCGGATGGCAAAATCCCCGGAGGCCAGGGCCTTGGCGGAGATGCTCAGCCAGGGCAGGGACCCCGCCCAGCTGCAGCAGGCGGCGGAACGGGCCGCCAAGGGGGACGCATCGGAACTGAACCAGCTGGTGCAGTCCATTATGCGCAGCCCCGGAGGAGCAGACCTGCTCAAACGTCTGAGCGACGCAATGGGCCAGAAGTAACGGAGAACCCGTCGGAAAGGAGGGCGGAACGTGAGTGAATTTGAAGAAAAGCTGAACGCCCTGCTGTCCAATCCGGAGGCGCTTTCCCAAGTCATGCACCTGGCCCAGTCCCTGGATCTGGGCGGCGGACCGGCCCAGCAGGCTCCAACCGCCCAGGCCCCCCCTTCCCCGCCGGCTGGCGGCGGCGGAGGGGGACCTTCCCTGGGAAGCCTTGGCGCCCTGGGAGGCCTCTCCGGGCTGGGAGATCTTTTGGGACAGCTGGATCCAAAACTTATCAGCCGGCTGCTGCCCCTGGTGGGCGAGTTGGCCGCAGACAGCGGCAGCGATGAGCGGATGCAGCTGCTCCTTGCCCTGCGCCCTTTTCTGAAGCCGGAGCGGCGGGAGAAAGTGGAGCGGGCGGCCAAAGCTGCCAAGCTGCTCCACGTGGGGAAAAAACTGCTGACAACCATGGGGGAGTCCAATGTATAACCGCTATATACGCAACGACGCCGGGGTGTACCAGCGCATTCCGGCGGAGGAGTCTGTTCCGCCGCCGAGGCAGGAGCGAGCCGGCCCCCAGCCAAACCAGCAAGACCAGCAGAGCCAGCAAGGCCAGCAGAGCCAGCGTCCACATGGCCCTGCCTCCAGCGGGGCCAGAACCGATGGGAAAAAGGGATTTCTCTCGGGGCTGCTGGGAAAACTGAAGCTGGACGAGATCGACACGGGCGATCTGCTGCTGCTGGTCATCCTCTTCCTGCTGTTCAAGGACGGAGAGGATGAGGAACTGCTCATTGCCCTGGGCCTGCTGTTGATTCTGTGATGCAGCCCACCGGCGTAAACTGACAGAGCCATAGCACCATATGCCGCACACAGCCAATTGGTGCCCGGCAGCTTTTCAAATAGGGCTGCCCTGGGGCCGCGCCCCTGCCCGGCGGCTATGCTCCAGTGCGGGCCGCCAAGCGCTTTTTCAGCATACGACCGCATAAAAAAGAGGGCCCCATAGGGACCCTCCTGTTTGCATACTATCCACCCCACGGGGTGCCGTCCGGCAGGAGGAAGAGGCTCTCCTCCGGCGGGTCCGGCGCCAAGTCCCCCGCTGTGAAGCGGTAGAGCAGTTCGCCGTCCCGGCTGCGCTCCGCCGCTGCCAGCAGGCCGTTGGCTACGCTAACCCAGTAGCGGTCTGTGCAGCCATTCTCCCCCGGCGCCGTCTCCACATAGATGCACCGGACGCCGTCCAACTCCCGATAGTCCGCCTGGGCGATATCCTGCACCGGCAAAGCCAGCACCGACTCATAGGTGGGCATCCGCTGGGCTGCGTCCGCGGTGAACTGCTGCGAACGCAGTTCCACCCACCGCTCCTCCTCGTCGTACCAGACAGCGGCGGCGTTCCCCGATGCCAGTGTATGACGCACACTGCCGTCCGCAAGCTGGGTATCAATCCGGGTGCAGCCACCGCTGACCGCCACAAGATAGGTAGCGGAGCCGCTGCCACCGCTCCAAAAGGTCTCTACCACCTGGGTGCGGCTGTACACAGTGGGACGGGACAGCGTATTGATGGCCAGCTGCACTGTGTCCGGAGTAATCCGCACCACATTCAGCCCCTCCCCGGGGCTGTTTCCCGCCTCCGCGCCGCCCATGTCGGCCTGGGGCTGGGGCAGGGTAATGCCGCCGGACTGGCGCGGACTGCTGTGAGCCAGAAGCAGCACCACCACCAGGATCAAGATCCCCACACCAGCGGTGAAGTAGGCCATTTTTCGCTTATCCACAGGCGGCGCCTCCTTCCCAAGCCCGGACAGCCATCAGGCCCGGAAGTCCTCCGGTCTGGGCCCCCGGCCAAAGCGCCACAGAATGGCGTCCGCGATCCGCCGGCAGGCCTGGCCATCGCCGTAGGGGTTCACCGCATGGGCCATCCCGGCATAGGCGGCGGAATCCGTAATCAGGGTGTGGGCCATGGACACAATATCGCCGTAGGACACTCCCGCCAGCTTGACCGTACCAGCCTCTACGGCCTCAGGCCGCTCCGTCTCCCGGCGCAGGACAAGCACAGGTTTACCGAGGGCCGGCGCCTCCTCCTGAAGCCCGCCGGAGTCGGTCAGTACCAGATAGCAGCGGGCCATCAGATTGTGCATCTCGTCCGCCGCCAGAGGGGCGGTGAGGTGGACATTGGCCATGCCATCCAGGTGGCGATGGGCGCACTCCTGCACCACAGGGCTGAGGTGGACGGGATACACCAGTTCCACCTCCTCATGGGTCCGGGCAATCTCCGCCAGGGCGGACATAATATCCTCCATGCTCTGGCCGTAATTTTCCCGGCGGTGACATGTGACCAGCAGGATTTTCTTCTGGTCATAGTCCAACCGGTTCAGTTCATCTGTTGTAAAGGAAAAATCCTTTCGCACCGTTGTACGCAGGGCATCAATCACCGTATTACCGGTGACAAACACCCCCTGGGTAACGCCCTCCCGCCTCAGGTTCTCCCGGTTCGCCTCCGTAGGGCAGAAATACAGGTCCGCAATGGCCGTGACCAGCTTCCGGTTCATCTCCTCCGGGTAGGGGGAATACTTGTCATAGGTGCGCAGTCCCGCCTCCACATGGCCAACCGGCACCTTGTGGTAGAAGGCGGACAGAGCCCCGGCAAAGGTGGTGGAGGTATCCCCGTGGACCAGGATCATATCCGGTGAGAGGGTGTCGATGGCCTCGTCCATCCCGGTCAGGCACTTGCTGGTGATGGTGGAGAGGGTCTGGCGGGGTGTCATGATATCCAGATCCCAATCCGGCGTCAGAGAAAAGACCTCCAGTACGCTGTCCAGCATCTCACGGTGCTGGGCGGTCACACAGCAGATGGACTCGATCTCCGCCCGGGCAGCCAGTTCCTTTACCAGAGGAGCCATTTTGATGGCCTCGGGCCGGGTGCCAAACACGCTCATAATCCGCAGTTTTTCCATTCAGGACTCCTTTTTCTCCGGGTCGTCCCCGGCCGGCTCCGCCTCATGGGCCTCAGCGGCCTGTCCCGGCTCCTCGCTGTTCTTTTTCAGGTGGTCATAGGGGTAACGGGCAATCCGGGTCACGGTGAAGGCAGTGGCCGCCAGGGCCACAATGGACAAAATCAGCTTTACATAGCCGCTGGTGACAATCATCACTGCGCAAATGCCCAGCACACCGGCCACCATATACAGGGTAGCCACCGCCTGCTTCTGGTTCATGCCCATATCGATCAGCTTGTGGTGCGTATGCCCCCGGTCCGCTTTCATGGGGTTCTGCCCCTTGAGAATGCGGCGGATAAAGGCGGAGGCTGTGTCGTAGATGGGAAAGCCCAAGATAATAAAGGGCACAATGAAGGAAATCATGGCGTAGAGTTTAAATAACCCCGTCACCGACACAGTGGCCAGCATATACCCCAGGAAAGTGGAGCCCGTATCCCCCATAAAGATCTGGGCCGGATTCCGATTGTAGGGAATAAAGCCCACACAGGCCCCTACCAGGGCCCCGCAGATGACCGCCATCTCCATATTCCCCATCATCAGCGCAATAATCAGCATGGCCAGGGCCCCAATGGTACTGACCCCGTCGGCAAGGCCGTCCAGTCCGTCGATCAGGTTCACGGAGTTTGTCACCGCCACGATCCAGATCACCGTAATGGGCACGGCCATGATGCCGAAATCCCAGTAGGGTCCCCCCAGAAAGGGCAGAGGGTTGGCAATGGTCTGAATGACCACCCCGTGCCACACGGCAATGAGGGCCGCCACGATTTGCAGGATCAGTTTGATGCCCGCCCCCAGGGGGTGGGCGTCATCCACCACCCCCACCGCCACAATGAGGCAGGAACCCAGCAATATGCCCCGCAAGGGCCGGTCGATCTCCGCAAAGAGCAGGACGCTGACCACAAAGCCCACAAAAATGGCCAGCCCCCCCAGCCGGGGAATGGGGTGATTGTGCATCCGGCGGTTATCCTTGGGCACGTCCACTGCACCGATACGGTAGGCCAGCTTCTTTACCAGCGGGGTGAGCAGGAAACTGATGACCATGGACAGGCCCAGGGCCATAATTACCGGCAGCACAATACTCCGGTCAAACATGGTATTCATTGATTCGTCCGCCTCCACCTATCTGGCCACGAAGCCCACTTTTTTGTAGACCTTCCGCAGGGTCTTTTCCGCCACATAGGAGGCCTTCTCCGCACCGGCGCGATACACACTCTCCAGATAGGCCTTATCCTTCATAATCCGGGCCGCCTCCTCCCGGATGGGGCGGAGCGCCTCCACCACGGCCTCTCCCACAGAACTTTTGAATACGCCATAGCCCTTGCCGTCAAACTCCGCCGTAATCTCGTCAAAACTTTTACCGGTAACGGCGGCGTAGATGGTCATTAGATTGGCAACGCCCGGCTTCTCCTCCGGCGCGTAGCGAACACAGCGCTCCGTGTCGCTGTCGGTAACGGCCCGTTTAAACTGCCTCATGATGACAGCGGGATCATCCATCAGCGTCACCCGGCCGGTGTCCTCGTTTTCGCTCTTGGACATTTTGGCGGTGGGATTGGTCAGGCTCATAATCCGGGCCCCCACCTTGGGGATATAGGGCTCGGGCATCTTGAACACATCGCCATAGACGCCGTTGAAGCGCTGCACGATATTGCGGGTCAGTTCCACGTGCTGCTTCTGGTCCTCCCCAACGGGGACATAGTCCGGCTGGTAGAGCAGGATGTCCGCCGCCATCAGGCTGGGATAGGTGAAAAGGCCGCCGTTGACATTCTCCGCATTTTTCGCGGATTTATCCTTAAACTGGGTCATACGGCTCAGTTCCCCGAACATGGCGTAGCAATTGAGAACCCAGCCCAGTTCCGCGTGCTGGTGCACATGGGATTGGATAAAGAGGGTGTTCTTCTCCGGGTCCAGACCACAGGCAATATATTGGGCCAGCTGCTCCAGCGTCCGCCGGCGCAGCGCCGCCGGATCCTGCCGCACAGTGATGGAGTGCATATCCGCCATAAAATAGTAGCAGTCGAACTCCTCGGCCCGGGCGGCCCAGTTCTTGATCGCCCCCAGGTAAGATCCCAGGGTTAAATCGCCGCTGGGCTTAATGCCAGAGAGCATGACTTTTTTTTCATCCATTTTTGCTTGCTCCTTTGTAGATTCTGTCCGCCTCGCGGCGCACTTGTCAAATTGTTTTATTGCACCATGAATTTCATTCATGGTGCAATATATGCCATGGGGCCGTCCCGGCCGCCGGCTGCAATTTCAGCGCTCCGCCCCGGACAGGCGGCATGCGCGTACAATAGCCGCTTTGCGGCTATTGTACCATGTTTCCAAGGGAATGACAACCGGGGAATCAGAAAATCCATAAAAACCGCGCGGGCCGCCCCGGGGAGGCAAGCCGAAGCGCCCGGACGGCCATAGGCCGCCGGGCGCTTCTGTTGTCCCCTATATCGCGTACTGGCTGGTGTAGAGCTGGTAGTAGAAGCCCCTCTGCTCCAAAAGCTGGCGATGGCTCCCCTGCTCTACAATCTGGCCGTCCCGCAGCACCAGGATCACATCCGCGTCCACAATGGTACTCAGCCGGTGGGCAATTACAAAGCAGGTGCGGCCGCGCATCAGCTTATCCATGGCCTTCTGGATCAAAATCTCCGTGCGGGTGTCCACGTTGGAGGTGGCCTCATCCAGTATCAGCAGGTCCCGGTCCGCCAGCAGCGCCCGGGCAATGGTCAGCAGCTGCTTCTGGCCGCCGGAAATGGTGATGTTGTCCTCCCCGATGACCGTGTCATACCCCTTGGGCAGGGTGCGGATAAAGTGGTCGCAATAGGCCTCGTCGCAGGCCTTCACGATCTCCTCCCGGGTAGCACCGGGCCGCCCGTAGGCCACGTTCTCCGCAATGGTCCCCTTGAAAAGCCAGGTATCCTGGAGCACCATAGCAAACAGCTGCCGGCTGGAGTCCCGGGACACATCCGCCAGGTTTACCCCGTCCACCAGGATGCTGCCCTGGTCCACGTCATAAAACCGCATCAGCAGGTTGACGATGGTCGTTTTGCCCGCGCCGGTGGGCCCCACGATGGCCACCTTCTGTCCCGGCTCCACCCGTACGTTCAGATGCTGGATGAGGGGGACATCCTTGTCGTAGGAGAAGGACACATCCTGGAACTCCACCCGGCCCTTCACCTGCTCCCGGCGGATCTCACCGGAAATAGGGGCCTCCTCCTCCATATCCAGCAGGGTAAATACCCGGCCGGCGGCAGCGGTAGCGTGCTGAATGTTGCTCATGCCGTTGGCAATCTGCTCCAGGGGCGCGGCAATCTGCCGGGCAAAGAGGACAATGGTCATCACTGTCCCCACGCCGACCCCCTGGTAGACAATGAGCCAGCCCCCCAGGAGGTTGATAAGAATATAGGTGAGGGCGTTGGAAAAGGAGATGACCGGCTGGACAATGCTGCCCAGGAAGTTGGCCTTAGCCTCCGCCTTCTGCTGGAGAAGATTGACCTCCTCATGGCGTTTCCCATTGTAGTCCTCCATATTGTAGGCCCGGGTGGTGGCGTAGTTGGTATAACTCTCCTCCACCACAGAGTAGAGTTTGCCGCTCTGCTTGTGCATCTCCCGGAAATACACATTGCTCTTCTCCGCCACTAGGGCGGAGAGCTTAATGGACAGGGGCATAATCAGGATCACCATCAGCGCCAGCCGCCAGTCCTCCAGCAGCATGACCACGGAAATGGCCAGGATCTGGAGAAAGCCGCTCATGAGGGTATCCACAATTTCATGGACGGTATTGCCCATACGGGAGACATCGTCGGTCATGCGGTGAAGGATCTCCCCTACAGGGGTGCCGTCAATATAGCTGACCGGAAGCCGCTGAAGCTTATCGGAAATCATGATCCGCAGGTTGCAGGTGAAGTACCGGCTGACCACGTTGTTCAGCAGCAGCATCTTGAAATAGGTAAAAAGGCTGTGCACCCCGTAGACCCCCAGCAGGCATAAAAGCCCCGGAACCAGCGCCGCCGGCAGGTCCGCCGCCCCCGCTCCGCTCTGATATGCCGCCCAGTAGTCGTACAGCTGCTGGACAAGATTTCCCATCAGCTTCGGGCCGGCCAGAGCGCAGATAATCACCACCATGGCCAGCAGACATCCCAGCAGTAGCCACCAGCGGATCGGCCTGGCGGTCTGCAGGATGCGCAGCAGAATGTGCCGGTTTTCCGTCCGGCGCTCCAGAGTCTTTTCTCTCTCGCTCATGCCCGCTCACCCCCTGTCTGGGAGGCATAGATCTCCCGGTAGATGACGCAGCCATCCAGCAGCTGTTGATGCGTGCCGCTGTCCACAATTCTGCCCCGATCCATCACATAGATGCGGTCCGAGTCCATGGCGGAGGTGACGCGCTGGGTGATGACGATGCGGGTCCGTCCCGCCATCCTGGTGTTCAGTTCCTCCCGCAGCCGGGCCTCCGTGAGAAAGTCCAGGGCGGAGAAGCTGTCGTCAAAGAGGTAGATGGGGGCATCCTTCAGCACAGCCCTGGCAATGGAGAGCCTCTGCTTCTGGCCGCCGGACAGGTTCTTCCCCGCCTGAGCCAGTTCGTGGTCATAGCCCTCGTCCAGAGAATCGATGAAATCCCCGATCTGGGCAATGCGGGCGGCCTCCCGCAGCCGCTCCTCGCTGGCGGCGGGGTCCCCCATGAGCAGGTTCTCCCGGACGGTGCCGCTGTAAATGGCGGTCTTTTGCAGAGCGGCGCTGACGTTGTGCCGGATGGTGCGCTGGCCCCACCGGCCGGCGTCCACCCCGTCAAAGCGGATGGTCCCGGAGGTAGGCTCCCGGAAAGCCAGCAGCAGCTGCACCAGAGTGCTTTTGCCACTGCCGGTACCGCCGATAATGGACACCTTCTGTCCTGCCTTAATGTGGATATCGATGTCGCTGACAGCGCTCTCGTCGGCGTCCTCATAGCGGAAGGTAACGTGGTCAAAATCAATGTCGCCCCGGAACCGCACGTCCTGCTCCGGCCGCTGGTCCGCCATGCCCCGGGCGCCCGTAACCTGGGCAATGCGGCCGGAGGCCACCTTGGCGTGGGGGTACATGACAATGGCAAAGGCCGCCATCACCACCCCGTTCATGACCAGGGAGATGTACTGGACGATGGCAAAGATGTCGCCGGCGCTGGGACTGCCCAAAGAGGCCATCCGCACCCCGCCCACATACACAATCAGCACAGCCGCGGCGTTGAACACAAAAAGGGCCAGGGGCGACACAGCCCCCATGCTGGTGTTGGCCTTGATGATGTTCTCCGCCATGATCCGGGTGGCGTCGGCAATGCGCTCCTGCTCATGGGGCTCCTTGTTGAAGGCCCGGATGACCCGGATGCCCCACAGCCGTTCCCGCATAATGTCGTTTTGCCGGTCAATATAGTCGTCGGACTTCTTCCACAGGGGGTCGATCTTCCGCCCAATGGCTACCACCACGACAAAGATAATGGGCACAAAGCACAGCAGAATCAGGCTCAGCATCAGATCCTTGCTGAGCGCCAGCAGTACGCCGCCCACGAACAGTACCGGAATGGTGATAACCGTGCCGGAGAGCATGGACGCCACCCAGGAGACCGTCTCAATATCATGGGTGGAACGGGTGACAAGGGCGGCGGTTCCCATGGCGCCGAACTCCTCAAAGGTGAGGGCGTTTACCTTCTTGAAGATGTCCCTGCGCATATCGGCGCAGAAGGCCGCCACCACCTCCGCGCTGGTCTTGGTGCCCATCAGTACGGACCCCAGCCCCGCCAGCGCCACCAGCAGCATCAGTCCGCAGCAGCGGACAATGTACGGAAAATCGGCGTTGTACACGCCGGTATTGACGATGCTGCTCATAATTGTGGGCAGCATCAGGTTACAAAGGGTGGACACCGCCACCATGGCGATCGCCAGAGCCACCCTGCCCCGATAGGGCCTCAGATAACACAATACTTCTCTCATACTCGTTTCATTCAATCTCTGCAACTCAAAGGTTCGCAACGAACGGACAATTGGGTCAAGTCCCGACGCGGCAACTCAGTTGATGCACTCAGGCGCATCTTTTCGCGTTCGCAGGCGGCGGACAGGCGGGTCGGTCCTCTCCGGGCACCAGTTTATTTAGTATAGCACACCCATCTCTGCCCCGCAAGACGGCTTTCTTTACAGTTTGATTACAGTTCCCCCACCCCTACCCCCCCCCCCC
>CDZQ01054352.1_pt1 | contig 21220 bp, 17 predicted proteins | sample 554831 | NCBI WGS metagenome assembly CDZQ01 (sample SAMEA3182112, study PRJEB8094) | gut metagenome | biome: human; feature: gut; material: Stool; isolation source: human stools | place: Canada | collected 2013-05-06
TTTTTGTACATATTTGAACTACAAATTGTAGTCCAAATTGTAGTTCAACACACATTATAACAAATCATTCCTTAAATAATATTCAAATAAATCTATATTTAAACTTATCTGATACTGATTATAAGGTTCTATAACGTATTCTTTAGGTAGAATATCCTTTTCTTTCAAATATTCCATAATACTTACATAATCATTAACGCAATATTTCCCGTCATACTGTTTGTATATGTTTATAAAATTATCAACTAAATTCTTCATTATCTCAATCACATTTAATTCTAAACTTGCAATCCAAGTTCTTACAGCAATAGCCCTGCAACTTGTTTATTTCAAGTTTATTATTCATTATTTGGGTTTGAAGATTTACGATTATCCCCCTTAGATTATCAAGTTCTTTCATAAAATCATCAATTTCTTTTTGTTTGAAATCCAACTTTTCTTCCAAAGTGGCAATCTGCTTCAAACACCATTCAACACGGCTTTTGTATAAATCATCAGTTGAATTATCAATTTCAACTAATTCTTTACGTACATTCAAATCTCTTTCATCTTGAATCTTTGCATCTTCCTTTCGTTTAGTCCACCATTCTTTAATAAGAGGGAATAACCATTTATTTGCAGCAATCCACGCTATAACAGAAGATATACCTGTTACCAAATAGGCTAATATAGTTCCAACTGTTACTTCCATCATCTTCTTCCACAATTACAAGTTTTATTTTTATGTTTGAAGTATATACCACTTTCAAACTTTTTGGTTGCTGAACCTTCACTATATGTATCTTTACAGGCACATTCATCACTTGGCATCCAAAGGGGGTAACTTAACCTACACTTACATAAATAATCAATCAGTTGCGAAGCCAACACTTCTGCATCATTTTTAAGCCAACTTCTAAGTTGGGCTATATCTTTAATATCAACTGCTTTGGAATTCTCTGATTCTCGCACTGTAACACCCTTATTCAATACAGTAGCCCATTTGAAGGGCAACCCCTGATATACAGTATAGAAACTTAATACAGGTGCTATCTTAATTATTAAATCACCATTTTCAGGGGTTAAAGTATTGGTACTGATTTGTTGTTTAAGTTCTTCAGATAAAGCAGTTCCAATAATAGGTTCAATATACAATTCCTGTGCAATTGAAAGATATGGAATAAATTCGGTAATAACAGTGTTATCCGTTACAGGTGAATGAAGTTTAAACAGTGCTTCATTAATCAATACAATTGGTTGGTATGTGTTCTTTGCCATTAGTTTACAGTGTTTGTTTCATTATTATTTTCTTCTGAATCAGTTTCAGGTGTAGCAGCTTCGGCAATCTTAGCAATAACATCTAATTCTTTTATTTTCAATTTACCTGTATAACCGTTCATTATTACAAATTGATTTAAACAGTCCAATATATTACGTCTTAGCTGTTGGATAACCGTATAATTATATAATATATAAGCATTTGTTATTTCGTTTGCGTTTCCGCTTAAATTACCTGAACCACTGATACCTGCAAGTGTCGGGCTTGTTAATCGGTGTGCAGAAATGATTTTCTGAAATATAACATCATTTACATTATTATATAAATCTGCATTTTGACTTGCTGAAAATGAAGTAACAACAGGTTTTACTTCTTGACTTTCACCCCAAAGAACCATAAATGAATTCGCACCTTCCGTACCACAAAAGTTACGTTCCATATCTGCCTGAAATGCTTCTTTTTCTTCATCTGAAGGATTTGCAGGCATGGTTATAATCGTGGAAGGGGTAAACCCGTTATTGATTGAATTACGGTAAAATTTGGCTAATAAACCATCTGCTTCAACATAATCAATTGCGCTGTAATAACTTGGTATTGGGTAATAATCCAACCCTGCTGTATAATCTTTATAGTAGTACAAATATCGCTCACCCTTAGAAGGTTGTTCTGTACCCCACGCTTTAACAGGTACAGGCGCGGTTCGTCCTGCTGTCTTAGTCCAATCATTTGAAATATAATAGTTTAATATAATTCCATATTCGTTGAAGTCACCACATCTTACTTTGCTAAAGTCTGTATGATATAAACTGAAAGAAGTACCATTTTCGTTTACTATCACTTGGAAACAGAAGCCACCGAACATTACATAATCTTTTGTAATCTTTTCTGTAAATGAATCCCATGTATCAGTTTGGTTTGGCGTTCCAAAATAGCTTTCAGTTTCATCAATACCATCACCCAATATATAAGTAACCTTGTTATCCAAGATAGCCTTATTAATGGCTGATTCGTTATTAAGATTGATAATCCGTTGTGGAAAGTCGTTATTGTCACCATAATTAACCCAATTCTTATATTTTCTGAAGTTGGGAAATGTAGGTGTTTGGCTGTTTAATTTTATGTTGGTATAGCTAAGTTTTATATTTTTATTTGTTGCCATTTATTTCTTTTTATCAAAAGATAAAAACAGGCAAAAAGAAAGGTGGTAGGTTTCAATTCCTTACCACCTTATTATTAGTCTAATATTCCAATAACATTATATCCTTTTTCTCGCCATACAGCAACAGGTTCATCATAACCAACAGTTGTGTATAACCTTATATATTTTGTTCCTGTTGTTAATGTTTCCGAATGATTGGCAGTCCACAACATACTTTCAGCATCCCAAGCTGTGCAATTTTCCAAATTGAAATAATCAGCAGTACTTTTACCCAAATTGGTTATATAAAGTTTTTTCAATAGGTTGAAAGTTGCAGGGCTTGCAAACAACCTTGTTGTACTATTTATATCGGTCACTGAACTTAAATCCAATCCATATACAGCTTCTAATTTAGAATTCTGTCTGAACATATTAGACATAAATTTGCAGTTGGATGTATCTAATTTGGGAACACTAATTAGTTCATAACAGCCACTAAACATATTTCTCACATCTGTTAATGTAGAACACACATTATTAGTATCTTCTGCAACATTAGTAAGATATGGCTCATTAACAAACATACCACCTAAAAAGCTAAGATTGTTTACCAAAGGCTTATTACCCCAACTTACCACTTCCTTAATATAAGAATTAGCAGAAGATTGATTGGTTATACATATATCTTCTTTATCACTGTCTATTTGAACCAATAATTCAGTATTTGGTAAGTAGTTAAATGACTTGCTGACAACACCACTACTGTATTTCATTACAGTTCCTTCACCCCAATTAACGGTAATGGTTTCACCACTTCTTATATAGATTGGAAGTGTGGAAGTAAATTCACCTGCTTTAGCAAGTATGTTGAAAATCAGACCTTCACCGATTGGCAAAGGTTCTGATTTGTTTGATATAAATTTCTTTTTAATTATTTCCATAAGCTATATAAGCACCATACCATTTATTATTATTGTAAGTAAATAGAAATTCCATTTCAACGCCATCAGTAAATTCACTTGGTGCGGCTTTCCATATTAAAGAAGATGGAAATGTTACAGTATAGTTTGAATTTACAGTAAATGAAAAATCAATTACTGTATATTTGGTAACAGTCGGTAATGATATTGTTGTATTACGGTTTATTATCGTATGTTGTAATCTATCATTACTCAAAGCCAATATACCTGTACCTGATACGGTTTGTTCAATTAAAGTATAATCAACCATATTCTGAATATTGGTGATTATATTTCTAATATCAGAATCATCATAATTGGTTAATCCTTCCAATTTGGTTTTTAATGCGGTTGTAAAGTCATTTGTTGAAAGTCCTTTACCTTCCACTTTATCAACTTTGCCTGATACTTTAGAATCCGTTTCATATTTAGTATAATAATTAGAAAGGTCAACTTCACCACCTGTAACGGCTTCATCAATTTTGGCATCAACTTCTGATTTGGTATAAGTGTTTCCAATCAGGTTTCTTAATTCTGAATCATCATAATTGGAAAGTGAAGCAAGTTTACTTTTTTCAGCAGTAGTATAATCTTCTGTACTTAATCCTTTACCTGACACCTTATCAACTTTAGTTTCAATTTTGGTATTCAATTCACTTTCAGCATTAGTAGCACGTGTTACTTCAGCATCAATCTTGGTATCTAAAGTGGCATCAGCAGTTTTATATGCAGTGTCTAAAGCACTGATTGCATCAGCATTTACTTTTTCAGCAGCTTTGGCACGTACTACTTCTGCTTCAATTGCTGTTTTGTTGGCTGCAATATCATCTTTAACAGTGGTATCATCATAATTTGATAGCGAATCAAGTTTTGTTTTATCAGCACTTGACATAACACCTGATTTTGATACAGTTGCAGCATTCAATTTTGATTGTGTAGTTCCACCGCCCCATTTAGCTTGAAAAACCGTTACATCAGCTTCATTACCAACAAAACCTACACCCGATAAAACACTATATGTAGAATCGTTATAATCGGAATAAATATAATTTTTATTTGTTCCGATATTTCCCGTTTGAACTGTTGGAATCTTGGCATCAAGTGCAGTTTCAGCAGCAGTGGCACGTTCAACTTCTGCTTCAATTGCTGCTGTGTTGGATGCAATATCAGCCTTTACAGTTGTATCATCATAATTATGTAAAGATTCAAGTTTTGTTTTTTCTTCAGTTGTATAATCTTCTGTACTCAATTGTTTACCATCAACCTTATCAACCTTGTTATCTAATAGGGTATTTGCTTCAGGCTTGGTGTAATAGTTGCTTAAATCGACTGAACCACCGCTACCTTCATAACCTGCAAACAAAACAGATAACAAATCTTGGATATTGTCACGAGTAACAGGAACATCATTCACCTGTATATTGGAAAGTTGTTCTGTTACTATTTTATTGTAAAAGCGATTGTAAAATGAAACGGTTTCAGATTCATTTTCAACTGTATAGCTAATTTCATTCAAAGGGTATAAATCCGATTTATCATCAAATTTAAGCTCTGCATATTTACTTGTAGTGTTTATTTTCAACATCTTTATTTTTTGATAATAGATAAATTATTATTTAAGTGGTGTGGCAATCATTACCTGAATCATCTGATTGGATAGCAATACTTGCTTCACGGGTTAACTTATCGTATGTGATACGGCATACATAAGTATAAGAAGTCTTATATGTTGAATGATTTGAAGTACAGGCTGCTTTCACAAATTTGGATTGTTCCCCTGAATAGACTTCTTCACCACCTTCATTTATAAAGTTATATCCGTCTTTTACCATTTCACCACCTTTATAGGCTTTAATCTCGAAAGTCATATAACCATTTTTCTTTTCGCCATACCAATTGCAATATACATCAACATATATCTTATCAGGAAGATTGGGTAAGTTTTCTTCCGAGCATAAAGCCAACATATCTATAAAGGTACATTCATTACCGCTTGATGTATTATCACCACCATATATTAAGTATTGGGTAACAGCAGTGTTTGAATTGCCCTTCATATTCCAACCAACAGCCAAACCATCAATTGTAGTACCTGAAGCATCAACCAAACCACTGTTTACCAATTCTGTTGCGGTGTCTAAGTCCCTGCCATCTTCAGCAGTCCATTTATATCTATATGTTAGGAAATTGAAATCAGGTATCTTAATAATCTTTGCTGCTTCTTGGGTAACAGTGAAAACAATTTTTTCATCACTTGAAGTATCATGTGTTAATGTGAATACAGCAGTCTTTTCCTCTTCAATATCTGATTCAGATACTATTATTTCAAATGAATTGGTATTTGCCGTATATGTGACAAAGTTTGAATGTGATATATTGGTTGATAGGGAATAAGTACCTGCACCACCTGCACACATTATTGATAACCTGATAGAACATCCTGCTGCCGAACAAATAACACCGTTTGGTGTCGGTGTAACCTGTTCGCCTGTTGCATCCACACCTGTTGACTGCAACACCAAGTTCTGAACCTTCACATCAATTTCTTCTTGTGTATAGGTGTTTTTAAACTTGAATGTTCCATTTCCATAATTGCTATTTCTTTCAAATTTTGCAATATTATCACCTGCACCACCTTCATTTAAATTACAAGTAGCCTTATCACTTGCTTGTATCATCTTCCAATCGTGTTGGGAATATATAGTAACATTCTTGGTTCTTACATTTCTTGTCAGGGTAATAAGATTGGGTGTTGCGGTTATAGAACCTGTAATTTCAGGTCTGCATTCCATGTAATTCAGTTTCTTCACCACATTACCACCTTTCAATACAGAATCGGGTGTAAAAGTACCTTCTGATTCATATTTGGATGAATCAGGGTTTGATTTGCCTTGAAGTACCACAATAGCCTGCTTCTTTCCCGATATGGAACATATTTCACCGTTAATATCAAGTGCTTCACCCTTATCAATTGTTTCTTTCAAAGCATAAGTGGCAACCTGATAACCTGTATTCTTTGATGATGCGTTCAGTTCACAATAAATTGGTTCAAAAATCGGTCTGTACTGAAATTTAGCACCACCGCCATTTACCATATAATCAGGGTTTACTTCAAATAATGGAAATTGGCTATTCTTGGATAAGGTTACTGAATAACCGATTGAAGAACCTTTTGTGCCCGTTTCAGCAGTATAGGTAAGCGGAACACCACCATCAGAACCAAACACAAAATAACGTCCTTCGTTAGTTCTGAACAATACTAAGAATTTCCTTTTGTTGGTTTTCAATATTTCAGCCTGTATTTCTGAATCGAATTTTGATATATATGTGGTTAGTTCCTGTGTATATCCACCATTCGCAAACTTTTCGGTAAACTTGGATTCGTCAATAGTCTGCAACTCATACCATTTGCCTTTAATATAAATGTTATCAATATATATTTCAGAATATAATTTATCATCCCTGAATTCATACGTTTGGAAATCATCAATATTCAATACCCAAAGTGAATGAATGCCTGAAATGGAATATTTGCATTCCCCTGTTAGGTTTTTATTTAGTTTACAATCCATTTTCTTTTTTAAAAGAGATAAAAAAAGGTGGTACAACCTAAGTCATACCACCTTATATAAACTATTTTCAATTCAATTACTCTGTTACAACAACAGTAGGTTGAAGTAATGCACGTACAATTTCTTCATCTTTAACCAATTGTGCAACTTCCTGTTCAATTCCTGCCATTACGATTGTAAACCCGTTGGCATCCGCTTCTGCTGCGCCACTTGCATAATTATTAGAACTTGTAACCATACCATTCAATCTGCCCAAACAAACTACTTTGTTGTTATTGTCAACCACAAAGGCTGTATAACGTCCCAAGTCTAATGCTTGTGTTTCTTTAAGGATATTGGTGTCATACTCTGTCATTATGAAGGTCAAAATATGTGTACGGTATTTATTGCTGTTACCACCTTCTGTTAAATCGTCCGTCCACTGTGCAGTACCATCTGCAAATTCCATCTGATATACTTTTTGTCCCGTTCCTAAAGTGATTGCTGAAATTATACCGTCAGCATCTTGTTCGTACTTATTAGCAACATCAAAGTTCGCCAAATACAAGCGTTTGATACCTGCCATACGGTACATACAATCACGTGTTATATTGTTAGATAATTTACAACTCATTTTATTTTGTGTTTTCTTCTTTATTATTTGAATAAAGGGGTATATCTCAACCCCTTATATTAGATTTAAGCGTATAATACTGCTTCACTTGGATAAGCGATTGCAACACCGACTTTTAAAGCACCTTTAACCCATAATCTGTTTTCATTTGGTTTAGGGAATGTACCTAATTCGATATTTGCGAAATCTGATACCAAGTCAGTCAACATAATTAAGTTATCTACATTTGCAGCAACCATTTGACCGTTTGTAATACCAACAGCAGGTACAATTTCAACACCTAAATAGCGGATAGTTCCACCATCAACTGTAAATGCAGCAGCAATTACTTGTGAATCCACATTTGCCAAAGCCATTTTCAACGCTCTGTAAGAGTTGTAAGAAACAAAAATTTTAATTGCATCTTCACCTTGTTGCAATACAGCTTCAGGAATTGCGATAAATACTTTTTCCAACTCATTAATAATGTTTGCTTTTGTCAAAGTAGAACCTGATACTTTAATTGAATCGGTTGCATCATTCAAGATTTTCACAAATCCATCAAATTCATTATCATTAGTTGCATCACCACCGAACAACATTCTTTCAATATCTGCATTCACTGATTTACCAACAATATCCAAACTTGCTTCACCAAGTGTTGCAGGTAATTCATCCACATTTGCGCCTGCCTTCATTTTGTCAACCAACCAAGTTGATTCAAATTTTTCAATACAATCTTCTAATTGAATCTTATAATCGGTTACAGTTGCTAATGCTTCAGATAACTTCAAAGCTGCTGTTGGATTCCAACCGCAATCGTGATTTGATTTTTGTAATACGTTTCCATCTAAATCTAACATATTTAGATAGGTGCTTTTCTTCACGTTAGGAAGTATTCTAACATAATTTCCTTCTACAATCTTTCCTGTAAATAAGGCTTTTGTGAACCATTCAGGCTGTCTGCTTGCTTGGTAACTAATACCTGTAATATCGTACATTTCTGCCATGTTCTATTTTGTGTTTTTCTTTTCTTATTTTGTAATAGATAATTTCTATTTTATTTATTGCTAATTCTCAATTGATAAGCAATCTGTTCTGCACGTGTCATTTTCTCAAATGGTTTAGCAGTAGCATTTAAGGCTGTTGGAACAACAGGGGAAACAGAAGGTGTTACTTTCTTCATTTCCGTAATTTCAGTGTCTTTTTCTGTAACAGTACCTTCCAATTCGGCAATCTTGGCTTCAAGTTCGGCAACCTTTGCCTTTAATGCTTCATTTTCTGCCATTACAGCATCAACATCCACTTCAGCAGGTACATCTTCCATTTTTTCTTTATCCTTTTCATCTTCAACAGATTCATCTTCTTTCTTTTCTTCATCTACTGAAGCCAATTGTGCAGGGTTTTCATTTGGTACATCAACAGGTGCAGGAACGGCTTCAGCAGGTTCGGTTACAGCAACAGCAGAAGGTTTGACTTCAACAAATTGCCCTGCATCATCAATAACTAATGTATTACCGTCATAAAGTTTGTGTTCACCTGAAGGTGCTTGTTCATTATCAATAGTTGCAAAACCATCTTCATCAACCATAACTTCCTTACCGTCATACAATTGGTAGATTCTTACATTTTCGCCTGAATCAGTTGCATCAGTTCTTTGCACATCTTCAATATCCAATAAGAATTTGCCTATCTTGCTTAACAGGCTTGTTTTCTTGTGTTTATTCATATTATTTTTCTTTATTATCTTATTTAGTTTTAATTCTTGATTGAAAAATCCTTCCAAACTGAATCCTTTTACCTTTCCTGTCATTACTTCATTTTCCCAATAACTTTTATCAGTGACTTTATAACTTGCCATCAGTGTACCTTTGGGAAGGTCTTTAAATCCTAAAGCGTTTGATTTGTCATTTTCGGGATTTTCCACAATCCAAAGTTCAGTTAAGTAATTACCCTTTAGTTCGGATTCGTGTTGGTGTGTCGTGTGTTGCAGTGCCAATCCTGCTTTCATCATCTTGTGGGAAATCTTTTCAATTTCAACTTCTGAAAATTGGATATAATAAGGTTGATTCTGTTCGTCAAGTCTATATATCAATTGATTTGGTTTTAACACAACACCTGTAAGGATTTGCTTTTTTGTATCTTTGTTTAATAACACCGTCTGTTTTGATAATGCGACAAAATTTTCCTCAACAGCAGGTTCATCAACAAAGGAGATTGCGTAAATTCCTGTTATGTCATTCAGGGATTCATCAACTTTACACTCATATATTGGTATTTTAGCCATTATCAATTTTTGATAATAGATAAATTGAAATAAAAAAAGGTGATACGGCTACCCATACCACCCTTTATAAACAATTTTCAATTAATTGCTTGCACCTGCCAATTCACGTACAGAAGTCATTCTGCTTTGTACATCCTGTATCTCTTTAACTGACACAGAAGGTTTGAAATCAATCGAATTGATTGCATCCAATATCCTGTTATCATTTGCAGTAGCCGCACCAACAGTATCAAGATTTGCCAATTGCCCACCTGTTTCATATTGAACTTTGAAAGTCGGTGCAGGTGTGATTGAAGTATTGCCTTTCCTGTTGAAATATGAAACAACATCATTAACCTGTATTTCTTTTCTTGATGTATTGATATATTCAATCAATCCTAAGTTCTTTTGTGTAGAAATTCGATTCACCACATATTCACCACCTTCAACTTCAATACCTGTATTTCCAACAGGAATACCACCGTCTTTATGTCGTTTACCATTCAATAAACCACCATCTTCAAGTTTGGCAATCTGTGCTGAAATGATACCCGTTTGGATTGCACCCATACTGCCCACCAAAGCAGCAGCCACAATATTTGCAGGAAACGGAACACCTGCAAGTGCCTGAAGAACACCTAAAGCAGACTGTGCAATACCTGTAACAAGCGATTGCACCAAACTTGCTTTCTTTTGTTTCTTTTCAATCTTGGCAATTTCCTTTTCACGTTTTTCTTTTTCCTTTGCCAATTCCTTTTCCTGTTTTGCAAGCTCTTTATTGGCTTCCATTTCCCTTGCAATCTGTTCCTGTACCACAATAGCACGTCCACCTGTTGCAGTCTTGGCTTCTTCTTCCAATTCTGCCAACCTTGCATTTGATTCTTCTTTCTTTGAAACAGCTTCATCATAAGCTTCAGTCACTTCATCCAATTTTTCCTGTGCTTCTTCCAACTGCATATCAAATATACTTTGTGCAGCATCAAATGCACCTGACAACAGTTCATTCACCCCTTCATACACCTTGCCAACCTTTTCTGCCAAATCAGCAAAATATTGTTGTTGAACCTGTGTTGAAGCCTGTGTGTTATCTTCAATATTCTTGTTGGTGACTTTGATTTTACTTTCAATATCATTCAAAGCAGCCTGTTTTTTTTCCTGCAAATCCTTATATTCCTGTGAATTTTTGGAATATAAACCTGCCATATCATCATAATACTTACTGATACGGTCTTTGGATGAATTAAGGTTATCCAAATACTTGTTCAGTTCCTCACCAATCTTCTTATAATTGGCTTTGGTTGCATCCACATCAATCAAATCAAACTTACCGTCTTTCTTAACCGCATTTTTTGTAAGGTCTTGGATTGAAGTGTAGTGTGAATTCATCAACTTCAATTCAGAATCAAGTGCCTTCTGTGTTTCTTCAACCTTTTTCTTCTTGGCATCTTCATTAATCTTATTGATTGCTTCAGTCTTTTCAGTTTCCAAAGCCACTAAATCAGCCTTTTGTGTTTCTTCAAGTTCCTTTATACGTGCGTTTTTGGCTTCGGTTATCTTGGTTGTGTCCTGCTTTAGTTTTTCAGCCTTTTTAATCAGTTCGTTATATTGTTCTTCAATCTTTTTCTTTTCATCCTCATTCTTTTGCTTCAGTAATTCGGCTTCTTTGCCATAAGCCAAAGCCACTTCATCAGAAGTTTTGGCTGCTTTCTTCTGTACGGCAATCAACTTTTCTTCATTTGCAATTGAAAGTGCATAAGCTTCTTTGTTGAATGAATCCAAAGATTTCTTATAATCTTCCAATTGTTTTTTTCTTTCATCAGCAATCTTTTTGGCATCCTCTGCCGCTTTCTTGGCATCTTCAGCTTTTTTCTTTTCGGCTTCTTTCAGTTTCTCGTTATATTCCCTGTCATAAGCCCATTTTTCACGCTGCACTTCCGCATACTTTTCCTTGTCCCCTTTGTATAAGGAAAGTTGGTAAGCAAAATATTTGTCATATAACTTTTTGCCCTGTTCGGTGTACTTGTAATCAGAACCGTATTTTGCTTCATTATTCTTAATTAGGGTATCAGTTGTTTGTAATGCACCCTCAATAAACTTCCTGTTTCTTTCTTCCGTATCTTTGGCAATCTGTTTGTTCTTGCCTTCCGCATAATTGCCCATTACATCAAAACCCTTCTTGAATTCATCAACCGCACCACTGAAATCACCTTTCATCAGTTTGAACAAGGCTTTGAAAGGTGCAACTATATAGTTGGTAATCACACTTCCAATACCTGCCAAAGCAGCCTTAAAACCGTCTATTGGTGCAATCAGTTTCAAAAACCAATCCTTTATTTCTGAAAAATTGGCAATCAACAAACCAAGCAATACCACAATTGCACCGATACCTGTTGCAATCAGGGCTTTACTGAATGTTTTGGTAGCTACTGTTGCAGCGTTTGTTGCCACTGTATTTGCACCCTGTGCAGCCGTTTCAGCAGCTAATGAAGCGGTGTTCTTCTTATGGTCTAAACCAAGAACCTTTAACGCCTTTGAATAAAGAAGATTGGTTGCAGTACCTTTCTTGGTTATGTTTTCTTGAAGAACCTGAAGTGATTGAAGGGTTGCCATCACACCCTGTAATTTTGCAATCTGTTCTGCCACTTCTTCACCCGACACACCGAACATACTCATTACACCCGTTGCAGTCCCGAAAGCAGCAGTTAAAGATTCGCCAACATTAACTACTGAAGCCAACCCTTTTGTTGAAGAAGCATAAGTATCAACCGTATTGGCTGCTTCGTTAATGGCTCGTTTGGCTTCACCTGCTTGTTTGGCTAAAGTTTGGAATTCCTCGCTTGCAGGGTCAACACCTTGTGAAATCATCAGTGCCAATTTATCTTCAAGTTCTCCTGCACTTGCTTTGAACTGTGCAGCCTGTTCAGTCAAACTTGCGGTTGCCTTTTCATAATTACCCACTGAATCCTGAAATCTGCCTGTACTTTCTTTTGCTTCCTTGTATGCTGCATCCAATTCCTGAATCCGCTTCAACAGCTTACCGCCAACTTCTTCAGATTCACGTTCGGATTTTGAAAGGTTGTCGTAATGTTTGCGAAGTAATGAAAGCTGTGCGCCCATTTGTTTTATTGAACCTTCAGCAGCAGTATTTGCTTTCACTTCCTGTTCAACAACCGATTTGCGTTCACGCAAAGTTTGGGTTGCTGCAATCTGCTGTTTGGTTGCATCTTCTTCAAGTTTTGCGATTCTGTCTAATGTGGCTTGGTACTGTTTTTGGGCTTTATCATCTTCAGTAACGGTTTCCGTCTTTTTCTTTGTCGAAGCTGTTACAGTGGTATTGGAATTATCCAACTGCTTTAAGGCATCAACCAAAGAAAGAACATCATTATATGATTTTTCTATACCGTCTATCTGAATGGTAAATATCTTTTTATCCATTATTCTTTTTGAAAATAGATAAAAAGAAAGTGGTGCAGCCATTACAGCCACACCACTTGGATATTAATTCATCTTTCGGATAAGTTTCAATTTTGCTTTGTTTTTTTCTGTTATATCATAACCTTCAATAGAACTTATATAATATAAGTCACCATTCCACTTAACCAAACTTGAACCATCCAACCTGTCATATTCATCAGGGGTCAAGTAACATTCAATTTCAGTATAATTGGTGTCATTTGAAGCAATCACCGTGAAATAAGTGGTTAAGATGGTGTTTCCTTTATTCTTATAGTCCAATATTAATATCTTATCCTTGTTGAAGGTGTTGGAAACATCAGCCAATTTCAAATCCTTACCACCAATTGAAATATTACCTGCAACATCATTCAGTAAACCTTTATAATACCAAAACCTTTGAGCATAAGAGGTATATAGTTTCTGAACACCTTCAGAATAGTTCATACTATCTTCCCATATTTCATAATTTGAAATGATTGGCAATTGGATTGTTTTTTCTGTTTCGCTACCAACCTTTTTTCTAATATCCTTATACCAACAATAGCTGAAATTGGAAGTTTGGGTTAATACAGTACCATCAACCGTACCTGTTTCAAACCTGCCACCGCCATCTTCACCTGTCCTTCTGTAACCTTCTTCCTCGTCATTTATGGTAAATCCAAGTTCAAAAGCTGAAGGTAATCCAAGTGGGGTGTTGTTTCTGAAATTTATGTTGGCTTTGTTTTCTAAATCAATTACAGAAGTGGTGTTAAGCGTATTTGTCTGTTTCACATCCAAATCAAAGTTTCTTAATCCGTTCATTCTTAAAGTCAGGTTGAAAGCCTTGCAAAAATTATCAATCCATTCATCCGTTTTCATATCATTTGGAAGGAACTTTATCAAATCAATATCATCTTTCTTGAAGTTTGATTCATCATTCCAATTCATTTTCTGATAACCGTTGCCATTATTGTTAATGGTTATCCAAGATGTATCGGTTCGGAATGGCTGCACGTCCAATTCAAAACTCATTTTCATATATGCACAACCCCAATTCCATTTTGTCTTGTCTGTATTACGTCTTAAATCGTTTGCTTCCGCAACAGCAAGCAAGGTGATATGTTCCCCTTTTTCCAAATATACAATTTGATATACTTCACCATTCCCCATATAATCACCACTTTGGCTTATATATGAATTGGGGATATTGTCAATATGCGTTTCGTAACGGTTTGATTCTCTCCAAGCCAAATCAATTGTTTCTTCACCTTCAACTTCTTCACCCGTTTCAGGGTCAACTTCAATTGTTGCATCATTATCCGTACCCCAACACCAACAGCCATCAGGGTTATTATAAGCTGAATAAATCTTTTTACTTTGGGTATATGACTTGTCCCAAGAATAGCCGTTTTTAATGAACATATAGTTTGCAGGATAACCCTTTGGGTTATAGTCCGTATCATTATCAACCCGTCCGAAATGTAGTCCGCATAAGAATTTTTCATCAGTCGAAGCATCAATAAGATGTGCTTTATATTCTTTGGGAAAATACTTTGGATAATTTTCAGGGGATTTGTTTGAAAAATCGCTGTTCTGTGGGTTGTTGGGCTTGTAGTAGAACCCTACAATTGTCTTATTGGAAGTTTCAAAATCACCTGAACCATAATCACGAACCAATTGAATTTCATAACGCTTTCTTCCAAACCTGTTGTTTCTTGAACCGTTCTTGTACTGACCTGCCGAAGTGAAACGGTTTCCTGTAACACCATCTTCCCATTTCCAACCGCTGTTTCTTCCTGAATGGTTATATGTATTGTCCAATTCAATAGAACCTTTTACCTTTATCTTATACAGTCCTGATTTTGGAATGGTGATAAAAGCCTTTTTTCTTCTATACCTGTCATCATTCCATTTGTCTTTATTGTCACTTGTAATAATATTAGTTCCTGAATCACTGATTGATGTGAAATTCACTTGGTTACAGTCCAAAAGGTTGACTGTATAGAATGTGCCCTTGTCTGTTTCGTTTCTTTCAATATTCCGTTCAAATGTTCTGCTGTCGTTGTATCTGTTAACAACAGATTCCCAATTTCCCTGAATGTTGAAACTGCACAGCCTTCCCCAATTCCATTCCTGCACATAATCTTCTTCATTCTTATAAGAAACAAACAGGTTGGTAAGTCGGGAATCTTCAAAGGCAGTCCCACCAAGTGTATAGCCATTATTGTTGAAAATGGTTTTAAGCATCTGCAAGCAGTTTACAGAAGGTGGAATATCTTCAATACCCAATCTTACATATTCATCCCATAAATCCTTTGCAGTATATTCGCCAACCACTTCACCGTTTACTACCGCATTCGGATTTGTAGATACTTTTGGCAATAAACCGTATAATGCAAAAGGAAAGATGCAGGGCTGTATCTCTGTTTTTTGCTTGGTATTGTATTCAGTAATGGAAGGTGCAAAATCTGTAAAGGGTATTATCCAACTTCCGTTTTCTGTAAGTTTTTTAGAACCAAAAATATCTTTGATGGTCTTTGCAGCAGGGATATATAAGTTACCCTTATAAGTATCTTCATCAATTTCTGTAAGACGAAACTTACCGTCAAATACTTTAATGCTGTCAACAATCAACAAAGCCTGATATTCATAATTGAATTTGTTCTTTACTTCCTCAACATTCGCAAAATTGAATATCGTATTGTTGGTGTTGGAAGTAGGCAATTTGATTGTGAAACTGTACTGTACATCTTTGGTTGTTATTTCAGAAGGTATAAGAATCTCACGTTGGAATCTTACACCCAACTCATAAGGGTTTACAATATCGCATAAGTGATTATTGATATATAATTCGGTATTAACCATATCTTTTTGAAAAAAGATAAAAGGTGATACAGTTACCCATACCACCTTTACATATCATTACCCTTTGATGATGCCATTAAACGTATCTGAAAAATGATATTTCATTTCAACTTGGTAGGTATCTTCATCATCATTATATTTCAAAGTCAAATCATCCACAATCACATATCTAAGTGTGTCTAATTCATATACCACTTTTGAAGCAGCCAATTCCCTTAACCATTCAACCGTTTCATAATCCACCATATCCGACTGTATGACAAACTGTTCTTCAACTTCCTTTTTAAACACTGATTCAATTTCGGAACTAATCTTATAATCAGGAAGAAGGGTTTTATAGATTGTTGAAACATCTGTTTTAAACTCTGTACTCCATGTACCGCCAAAGTTGAATGAATCCCAACCGCCTAACCTGTTTAGAAACGCAAATTCATTTGTCCTGTTCAAACATTCAGGTACAACATTATATTTCAATTCCTCACTGATAGGTGTGTTGTCCTTGTTTAAAGCCACTGTAAACGAACCAACCGTTTTATTGGTATTCTTTTCAACTGTTTCAATATCAGGGTTCAATTGAATGGTGTTTACAACATACATTTGCTTTCTGTTTTTATCCTGTCTGTTTATGGTCGTTATATATTCACCTGAAGGTGTGTAATACCTGTATGACAAGCCAAAATTGAATTCAGGTGATATGTTGATGTTATGTTGTGCATCTGAAAGAATGAAGTTGAAGTACTCCGTTTGTCCTATCACATAATTCTTATCAGGTGCATTAGTCAAAGGTTTAATAACAGTGGGGTACAGGGTATCATATACATAATCAGTCAAATCATTATTATTCAAAGTATAGTCATAACCATTCAATACATACAATACATTTGATATATAAAAAGGAATCCTTGTTTCTCCGTTATAGGTCTTGGCAATATACCTGTAATCGGAACACGTGCCTGCATCCACCCAATCCGAAGATGTAAGGAATTCTGTTTTATATCCGATTTTCTTGCTGATAAGGGTGTTGGTTTCAAACCAAAGTGAATCCTGATAATAATGCTTTGAAAGTGTGGTTACAAATGTACCAAAGTCAGCTTCAGAAGGAATATCCTTCACACCTAAAAAAACATCCGTATCTGTATATAAGTCAAGTTCAATTTCTGTATCTCCCTTACCGCCATCAATTGTATCTAAGTTGGTTGATACTGAAGGATTGCCCGATAATGAAAGAAACGTATAATTCAAACCTTCAAAACTGAAAGTGAACTGTTCACCTGCACCTTTGGAAGTCATATAAATTGTATAACCGTTGGTAATGTTAGTGCCATTAACCGTAAAAGGAATGGTAATTTCAAAGTTGTTCTTTAACCAACTGTCCTTCATCATCACAATACGGATATTTTCAGCGGTAACAGCCCTGTCGGAATTAAGCAGAAAGGTATTTGTGTTGATATTTCCTTTGATGTTAGTTCCCCTGAATGTGTGTTTTATACCCGTTGATTTTTCCACAATTGAAAAAGTGGCTGCTTCAGGGAATTCTTCACCACCTGCATAAGTACTGCCAACCGTCAAATTGATTTTGATAGGTACTTTTCGGTTATCTTTTGTGGAAAAAGTAACAAAGTTTGGATTATGTGCTAATGTAATCTTCTTGTTTTCAACTACATTAGCTATATTTTTATTTGTAAAATAGCCCACAGTATATATTTTTTATTTCATTTATTATTTAATCTTTAAAGAAGTTCTGTAACTCCGTTATTATTGCGGTAAACAGTTCATCAAAATACTGTTTTTCAAATAGTTCTTCGATATTATTAGCAAGGGTTGCCAAAATCGGTCTGCCTGTGTGCCCATCACGCCATATTGCCCTTGAAATAAGCCATAATGTACTGTTATCCGTTGGAATCCCATTCTTTGAAGCCCAATCCCTTAAACAGTCAATTGGTGGTTGCTTACCATACTTCTTGGGTCTGTTCCATTCCAAGTACACAACATAATGATTGAAAAAGGTTTGGATTATCGGATTGCCTGTTGCCTGTATCTTCTGTTCCAAATCCGATTTTAAGGCACTGTTCTTTAATGTATTCTTCCCAACCTTATCATTAACTGATATTGAATCATCTTCCATTATGATTGTTGCCAAAGTCAGTATATCATTACCGATTGCTTCTACTATCTTTATTGTTTCCTTGTTCATCTTCTAATAGGTATATCAAAGTCAGGAAGTTTGTTTGTAAATGTTTCACAACCGTTTTCTGTTACTGTTATATTAAAATCAGGTATGGTTGTTTCTTCTTCCAACTGCTTATTATCATCAAACTGTTCAGGTAACAAACATAAGTTTGCAATATTCTTTGTAATCAAATTACAACTGAACCTGCATCCGATACTGTTATTATCGTAATAATCAGATAAGGTTAGATAAGTCCAATCAGGCTTTATGGTAAAATAAGAATCTCTATCCTGTTTTATTTTCTCTATCATATTCAACCCGATACTGAAGGCTAAAGATTGCAGGTGTTCGGTTGAATGTTCTGTATCAGGAATAAACAAAACGGAAAAGTTTACAGAATTGGAAAATACAGAACCATTAGTACCTGTATTACTTCCAATTATAGGTTCTTCAAGCCAAAGCAAAGGGTGAGGTTCATTACCTGCACCCAATTCATAATTCTTATTATAGTAGAATGATTTGATTGTTCTGTGTGTACGTGCTAATTCCCTGAATGTATTTACTATTGTTTCTATCATTTTCCAAATAGTTTACTTTTTATTCTTTGAAAGTTGTTCTTCAAACTTATATTGTGCTTCTTCTGCCTGTGCTTTGTCAAGTCTGTAACATAAGAAGTTGAACACTGTGATAACTGTTTGTTCAGTGACTTCATCAAACTTCTGTATTTCATCATTTGCAATTTCGGCAATAACCTTATACCATCCCCATTTTCTGCTGAAGTCCTGATAAGGCTTGCAAATTGGTTTGCCTGTTCCACTACCTTTGAATAGAATGTTGTAATCATCAATAAGTTCTTTTTTAACTGCAAAAAAAAAGCAAGCAGGGGAAACACTTCATTCATCTTCAAATCTTGGAATGACTTCTTTCTTTCCTTTAATATCTTGGAATCATACTTTTCACCCTTTTTCAAGCAGACTATTGCAAGTATTTCAGATAACCGTGAATCATTACCTTTTTCTTCAAAGGTGGCTTCAACGTCCACATATTGCGCTAATGTCAATTCATCCTTGACCGATACGGAATACACTGCATCATCAATAACAATCTTGTTGGATGGTTTGAAATCATTTCCTGCAAAGGCAAAACTAACCATATTCAGTACATCAGTATAAAAGGATAATGGAAGGGTTGATAACAGGTCAAATGGAATGGTTGAAATAAGTGATACCAATTCAACTTCCTTCATCTTTGTATCAGCAACATAATCAAACCACTTTTCATATTGTCCCAAAGTGACATCATCCCAACTTTCGGGAACATTATATAATGTATCTTCTATCTTTATTCTTTTCATCTTCTGAATTTTGTTAAAAGATAAAAGGTAGTGGAAACAAAAAAGGGTTGGAAGTTCCAACCCTTATCAATCAAACTGCAAATTTTGTTTTCATCACATCCATCTGTTTAAGAATGGTGGTATCAAGCAGCTTGGCATATCTCTGTGTCATTTTAATGTTGGTGTGTCCCAATATCTTTGATACAGAATTCAATTCCACATTATTGTTCAGAAACAAGGTTGCTGCCGTGTGCCTTGCCACGTGTGTATGAAGGTCTTTCTTTATACCACATATATCACCAAGTTCCTTCAAATACCCGTTCATCTTTTGGTTGCTTATAACAGGTAGCTTATAATCGTACTTTTCCAATATATGTTCACTGACGGGTAACAAGGGTATCTTGCAATTGATACCTGTTTTGAAACGCTTGGTATCAATCCATTTATTGCCCTGTTCATCTTCAACAACATATTCCTTTCTTAGTAACTTGCAGTCTATATAAGCCAAGCCTGTGAAGCAATTGAATACAAACACGTCACGAACCTTTTGCAAACGTTCAATTGTCAGTTCCTTGTTCATTAGGGTTGCAAGTTCCATTTCTGTTAAATAATCAACCTTCACTTCCTGCAACTTGTATTTCACGCCAACAAACGGATTGATATTGATGTATCGGTTGTTCAAAGCCAAATTGGTAATCTTCCTTAGTTTCTTCAGGTTGCCAATCGCACTGTTGTTCTGCATCTTGGTTAGAAGGTAGGTGAAGAACCCGTTTACAAAGGAAGAATTTACTTCAGACAAAAATATATCTTCACGTCCGTTACATTTCAGTTTGATGTAATCCTGCAAATGGTTGTAGGCTGTCAGGTGCTTAATATAACTTGGCATCCGTACTGTTTTGCCTGTTTGTTCCAAGAATTCCTTATTGTGTTCCCTGTACAGTTCCAACAGCATATATTGTTTCTTCACAATCTTACCGTTCATCATATCCTTCATATTGGTACAGGTAACGGGAATATCCATTTCAATAAGTTTGGTTTGGGCTTCATATACCTTTGACTTCATCAGGCTTAGAAACTCATTCAGTTGGATTGCTTCTGCACTTCTTCCTTTAATAACCTGCTTCTTGCAATCGAACAAGGAAGGTTTGACCTTTCTTGGAAGATTGATGTAAGTTCTTTCCGCATTAATACACAAACTTAATTCAATAGGGGATTCACCTGCCTTGTTAGCTTTGGAAGGTCTAACCAAAAAAGAAACTGCAAACGTATTCATTACATTTAATTTAATTGTTAGTAAATCAAACGTTCTTATGAATTCAAATTTGAAGCTGAATATTATGTGTCGGAGACACGAAAAGTAAAGGTACAATATTTAAAAAGTAACCGATATATAACATTCATTAGTTCAGGTGGTTAGAATACATGAATGTTACGCATGGATTGGTCGCACGGGTTACTAATAGTTGGTCGCACATTATGCACACTATTTTTAAAAGTGTAGCAAAGGTAAGAACATAAAAAAAGCACTAATATATTGAATATCAGTGCTAAATATTTGTTCTTTATTCTCCTTTGCGGTGCGTACGGGACTCGAACCCGTGACCCCATGCGTGACAGGCATGTATTCTAACC
>CDZQ01057872.1_pt1 | contig 21193 bp, 18 predicted proteins | sample 554831 | NCBI WGS metagenome assembly CDZQ01 (sample SAMEA3182112, study PRJEB8094) | gut metagenome | biome: human; feature: gut; material: Stool; isolation source: human stools | place: Canada | collected 2013-05-06
CGCTGTCCAAGATGTATTGTAATCCTACACTCCTTGCACAAATTGCATTTCGAAAATGCTTGCGTAATGGTTCTGTTTATGTTATAATCCAAAAATAAAATTTAGCAAATACTCATTTGAACTGTAACCTGTACTTTTGCAACCGCTCATCGTTTTATATCCTCGCAAGTAGAGAGGTTGACGACAAAACGGATAATTTAAATTCTGCCGATGGGATCTCGGCAAAAATATATCATATATCCTAAATTCTGACGCAGAGAACATAGGACTTTGACGTAATCTCTGCACTGAGCCGCAAGGGAGTTTGAACGTTGGTCGTTAAGAATATGTTAAGATTTTGTTCTGTTCTTCGGTCTATGGCCGCGGCCAGCGTTTCTTTTCCGGAACCGCTTCCTTCCCCGCTTTTTTTGATGCCAAATTTTGCCGGCGCAATTAAAGTGTCCGCAAAAAAACAATAATGAAGGAGACACACTCACATGAAGAAGAAATGGCTTTCTCTTTTACTGGCTGTGGTCATGGTGCTTGGCGCACTGTCCGGCTGCGGCGAGCCTGCCGACAACCCCAGCGACCCCAGCGGCCCCAGTGATAGCGGCCAAACCGGGACAGAGACGCAAGCTCCCACACAGCCCAGCGGCAGCACTGAGGCTGAGCGCCCGAAGGGCGCAGCCGCAGAGCAGGTCGTGAAGCTGTTCTATTCCGATGAAATCTCCGACTGGAACCCCTTGCACCCCTCCTCTGGCAGCACCTGGGCAAACTGGATTGACTCCCTTGTTGAGTACGATAACTACGGCATGTGCCAGCCCTGCCTTGCGGAAAGCTGGACGACGTCCGAAGACGGCCTAACCTGGACGTTCAAGATTCGCGAGGGCGTGAAGTGGCAGCGTCAGGACGGCAGCGAATACGGCACCGAAGTCGTCGCTGAGGACTGGGTGACCAGCGCGAAGTGGATCCTTGATCCCGCCAACACCGCCCGCACTGCGGACCTGCTGTTTGACATCGTCGGCGCTGAAGAATACTACCTTGCGCTTGAAGCAGGTAAAGCGGCTGATTGGAGCACCGTTGGCATCAAGGCCATCAGCACCTATGAACTCGAGTTTACGCTGGAAGCGCCCTGTCCGTATTTCCTTTCCCGCCTGACTTACAACTGGGGCTATCCGACCTGCGCTCAGTTCCTCGATGAGATGGGCGAAACCTTCGGCACCAGCTACGACACAATCCTTTATTGCGGTGCGTTCCTCTGCACGAAGTATGAGGCCAACTCCTATATTGTCCACGAGCGCAACCCGCTTTACTGGGACATCGAAGACATCCACGTTGAGCGCATCGAAGAGCGCTACAACGCAGAAGCCGCCACGCTCGCACCCGAAGCTCTCCTCCGCGGCGAAGTTACCTATGCTGACATCCCGGCTGACCAGATCGACGGCTGGCTGAACGACCCCCAAAAAGCCGACCTCATCCGCCCGAACCGCCCGGGTACCTACAGCTACTTCTATCTGATCAACTTCATGCCCACCTATGACGAGCGCGACGGCCTGAGCCATGAACAGTGGCTTGCGGCTGCCAACAACGTAAACTTCCGTAAGTCCCTCTACTATGGCCTTGATCGAGTGAAAGCTGTTGGCTGCTATGACCCGCATACGCCGGAAGAATATGTGCTGCGCACCATTACGCCGTACAACTTCTGCGCTGCCGACGGTAAAGACTATCCGTACCTCGATGCGCTTGCGCCCTACAGCACCGTGGATCAGTTCCAGAGCGACAAAGCGCTCGAATACAGGGATAAGGCTATCGAAGAGCTGACCGCCGCAGGCGTCACCTTCCCGATCATGGCTTACATGCCCTACAACAGCGAATCCACCAGCCAGACCTCCCTTGCGGTCGTCGTTTCCCAGCAGCTCGAAGCGCTGCTCGGCACAGACTACATCAAGTTCATCCTGGAAGGCTATCCGGATACGGACTTCCTGGCCACAACCCGCCGCGCAGGCAACTATTCCTTCATGATGTCCTACTGGGGCCCTGACTACGCCGATCCCGAAACCTGGACCGACCCGTTCAACCTTGGCCAGGCCTACAACTACATCTGGCGTGCGGACGGCATGGCCACCCAGACCACCAAGGAAGCCGGCGACGGCCGCATGGGCCGCACGGGCTATGACGAAACCTACTGGAAAGACTTCATTTATGGCGAGAAGGTTGCTGCTGCAACCGCAGAAACCGTTGACAACAGCATCCGCTACAACGCTCTTGCTGAAGTCGAAGCCTGGCTGCTTGATCAGGCGTTCGTGATCCCGCTGGGTACGCTGGGCGGCTGCGGTTACCTCTCTTCCTGCATGAACCCGTTCGAGAGCCAGTACGCGCCCTTCGGCATGTCGGACTCCCGCTACAAGTATCAGTGGGTCTATGAAAAGCCCATGAGCACCGAAGAATATCTTGAGCAGCTCCCCATCTGGGAAGCTGAGCGCGCAGAGCGCATCGCTTACGCCGAAGCAAACGGCATCGACTATTAATCACCCAATCAGGTTCGCTGCGCGATTCAGGCGCATGCGTTCAAAGCGGAGGGCCTTCGCCGCGCGAAGGCTCCTCCGCGATACCCGGAACGTGTCCGACACATGCCGTCCGGGTTCCGAACCCGGACGGCGTTTGATAACCTGAATTCATATGTGAGGTAATAACAGTTGATTCGATATATTTTCGGACGTTTGGGACGAGCGCTCATCACCATGTTTTTGGTGCTCTCCATCGTATTCATGCTCATGCGGCTTCTGCCGGTAGAGGGCTATTTTGAAGGCCGCTCCGATACCATGAGCGAAACCGTTAAGAACAATATCTTAAAAGAGCTTGGTTTGCTTGACCCCTGGTATAAGCAGCTTTACAACTTCTGGCGCAAGCTCCTTTTGGAAGGCGATCTCGGCAAATCCATCGTAATTCGCAAAAACGTCCCCTGTGTAGATATCATTCTTCCAAAAGCAAAGGTATCGTTCCAATTCGGCATTATTGCACTTGCCATCCAACTCGCCGTAGGCCTAACGCTCGGTGTTTTCATGGCGCGCGGCAAGGGAAAGCTCATCGACACATTGGGGAACGCATATGTGCTGCTAATCAACGCATTGCCCGCCGCAGTATATTTTCTGGCAATCCAGCTTTACCTTTCAACGGCGCTGAAACTGCCAATGCTATTCGACCCTTTGCGGGCACAAAGCCGGATTCTGCCGATCATCTGCCTCTCCCTTGGCGGCATTGCCTCCAACGCAATGTGGATGCGCCGCTATATGGTCGATCAAATGAATATGGATTACATCCGCCTTGCGCGCGCAAAGGGCATGACTTCCCGGCAGGTTGCCTTCCGCCATGTAATGCGCAACGCGTTCATCCCCATGGCGCAGAGTTTGCCGACCTCGATCCTGTTCACCATCTCCGGCTCCCTTTATGTGGAATCCCTGTTCTCCATTCCTGGTATGGGCGGCCTTTTGATCCAGTCCATCCAGCGGCAGGATAACACGATGGTGCAGGCAATGGTGCTGCTTTATTCCGTAATCAGCATCACGGGCCTTTTGCTTGGCGATCTTGCAATGATGGTTTGCGACCCGCGCATCAAGCTGGTCAAGAAAGGGGAGGGGCGGTAAATGAGCGACAAGAATAAAAAGAAAAGCATCCTTAAAGATGCAAAGAAGCCGTTTGGCCGCAGCTTTTCCGATCAGAAAATTTCCAATCTGCAGGATGGGTTCGTTGCGACCGATCAGCTGGAGGAATTCGAACGGGTAAAAATCCCCAAGAATGTCGGCCTTTGCGATGATGGAGTAACCCCCATCACGGATGATCTGTTCGTGGTTGCGGAGCACGATGCAAGTGAGGCGGAACGCATCGGCTATTCCAACTATTCTTATTGGGGAAGCACGTTCCGTGTGTTTTTCAAGAAGAAGGTCTCCGTCTTCCTGCTTGCGTTCCTTCTGCTCCTTCTCGCGTTTACCTTCATTCAGCCCCTGCTGCCGAACCAAAAGGATCCTTACCTTGTTTACAATGACGAGGCGGGCAAGACGCTGCGCAACGTATCCCCGAACGAAGAGTTCTGGTTCGGCACCAACAGCATCGGCCAGGATCTCTGGTCGCGCATCTGGAGCGGCACGCGTACCTCGCTGTTCATCGGCCTCTGCGTTGCAATTTGCAACGTCATTATTGGCATTATCCTTGGTTCCATCTGGGGATATGCGCGAAAATGGGATTGGCTGTTTACGGAGATATACAACCTTTTTGATAACATCCCGTACACGATTCTCCGTATGCTGCTGATGTATATCCTGCGTCCCAGCCTGAAAACCATGATTTTCGTCATGTGCCTCACCGGTTGGATCGGCATGACCAAGTATATCCGCAACCTGATCCTGATCTACCGCGACAGGGAGTTTAATCTCGCGTCCCGTTGCCTTGGAACACCGAGCCCGAAGATTATTTCAAGGAACATTCTGCCGCAGTTGATTTCGGTCATTATGCTGCAAACGGCGCTTGCGATTCCGGATGCAATCAGCTCCGAAGTGTTCCTGACCTACATCGGGCTTGGCCTCCCGATCGAAATCCCCTCTTTGGGCAACCTGATCAACGAAGGGCGCAAGGTCATGCTCGTGCCGGCGCAGCGGTATCAGCTGCTGTTCCCGGTATTGGTTGTATCTGCAATCGCCATCTCATTCTATGCGCTGGGCAACGCGTTTGCGGATGCATCCGATCCGCGCAACCACCGGTAAGGGAGGGAGGTAAACCATGGAAGAAATTCTCACGAACCATGCGCCGGACTACAGCAAGCCGATTTTATCCGTTGATAACCTGGTTGTCAAATTTAACCTACGCGGCCAGGTGCTCACCGCGCTCCGCGGCATCAGCATGGAGCTTTACAAGGGAGAAAGCCTTGCAATCGTTGGCGAATCCGGCTCCGGGAAAAGCGTGTTCTGCAAAACCTTTATGGGCCTGTTGGACAACAACGGCTGGATTGATGATGGAAGCATCCAATATGGCGGTTATGATCTTACTTCCTTCAAGAAGGAAAAAGAATGGATCAAGATCCGCGGAAAGCGCATCGCAATGGTGTTTCAGGACCCCATGACGAGCTTGAACCCGCTCAAGACCATCGGCAAGCAGATTCAGGAAGCGTTCACGCTTCATAACAAAGTCTCCAAGGAAGAAGCAAAGAAGCGCACGCTTGAACTGCTTACGGATGTCGGCATCGAGGATGCCGAGCGGCGCTACAAGCAGTATCCGCACGAGTTTTCGGGCGGCATGCGCCAAAGGGTTGTGATCGCGATTGCAATGGCCTGCGTGCCGGAAATCCTCATCTGCGATGAACCGACCACAGCGCTTGACGTGACCATTCAGGCGCAGATTCTTGAATTGCTCAAGCGGCTGCAGGAAAAGTATGGCCTGACGGTTATCTACATCACGCACGATCTCGGCGTTGTTGCAAATGTGGCGGATCGCATTGCCGTTATGTATGCGGGCGACATCGTAGAGATCGGCACCTGTGACGAGGTGTTCTATGATCCCAAACACCCTTATACGTGGGCTTTGCTTTCAAGCCTCCCTCAATTGGGTGTGAAGGGCGAAGATCTTTATTCCATCGAAGGCACACCTCCGAACCTCTTCCAGCACATCAAGGGAGATGCGTTCAGCGCGCGCAACCCGCAGGCGCTCAAGGTGGATTTTGTGGCGCGTCCTCCGTACTTTGAAGTTACGCCAACTCACAAAGCGCGCACTTGGCTGCTCGATCCCAGAGCGCCGAAAATCGCGCCTCCGCCGCAGCTTAAGAACATAACAAAACTCAGCCGGGGAGGTGACTTGGACTAATGGCAAACTATTCGTCTGACGCTTTGGTCAGCGTCCGCAATATGGAAGTCACCTTTGGCAGCAAGCGCAGGCCGTTCGTTGCTGTGCATGACGTATCCTTTGATATTTACAAAGGGGAAACGTTCGGCCTTGTCGGCGAGTCCGGCTCTGGAAAAACCACGATTGGCCGCGGCATTATCCGCATCAACCCGCTTTCCAAGGGCGAGGTGTTTTTTGCCGGCGAACGCATAAGCGGCAAAATCAGCAAAGAACTTGACCAGGAAGTCACGAAGAACATCCAAATGATCTTCCAGGATCCGATGGCTTCGCTGAACGAGCGCGCCAAGGTCGATTACATCGTGTCCGAAGGCCTGATGAACGTGCGAAAGAACCTCACTAAGGAAGAACGCAGCAAAATGGTTGAACAGGCGCTGCTGGATGTGGGGCTCCTGCCAGAATTTGCAAGCCGCTTCCCGCACGAATTTTCCGGCGGCCAACGTCAACGCATCGGCATTGCCCGCTCTTTGATTATGGAACCACAGTTCATCATTGCGGATGAACCGATCAGCGCGCTGGACGTTTCAATTCGCGCGCAGGTTCTCAACCTGATGAGCAAGCTGCAAAAGGAGCATGGGCTCACCTATCTGTTCATCGCGCACGATCTGTCCGTGATGCGCTTCATCTGTGACCGCATCGCCGTTATCCATAAAGGTGTGATCGTGGAACTTGCGGAAACGGAAAAATTGTTTGCGCATCCGCTGCACCCGTATACGCGGGCTCTGCTTTCGGCCATCCCGTTGCCCGACCCGAAATCGGAGCGGCACAAAAAGCTGATTGTTTATGACCCTTCCTGCCATGATTATTCTGTCGACAAACCCGTGTGGACAGAGATCGAAGGCGGCCATTTCATCATGGGCAATCAGCGGGAACTCGATGATTACCGTATGCGTTTAAAGCGGTAGCCGCTGCATCGGCTTATCCTCAATTCTGAAAAACCTCCTGCCGCAGAAGCACGGCAGGAGGTTTTTTGCAGGCGGTGCAAGCTTTGTTCAAACGCCTGCATCCAAAATGCGGTAAACCATATTCATCTCAATATTCTCACGCACCCTCTTTGCAAGCAGGTTATACTGCCGTTCCTTGTACGCTTTCAAGTCAAACGGTTCGGCCTGAAGCAATACGCCTTTTTGCGCGGCAAGCGCGCCCAGGATTGCCTCCCTGCAGCCCTCTGAATCGAAAAAACCGTGCAGATAGCTGCCGTAAACATTGCCTTTCTGGCAGCCGTCCGGCATGCCGTTTTCAAGGCGCACGAGCGGCGTCGCATCCTCAGAAAGCAGCGTGCGGCCCATATGGATCTCATATCCTTCGAGCTGCGCTCCGGAAAGCGGAGCGAATATGCCTCCGGTTTCAAGCGCTGTGCCCCGCACGCGCGTGCGGTGCTTTTCGTTTGCAAATTCCGTTTCAACCGGCAAAAGGCCCATTCCTCCGATCTCGCCGCCGCCTTCTGCCCCTTCGGCATCCGAAATGCGCATGCCGAGCATCTGGTATCCGCCGCAAATTCCGATGACTGCCACACCGCGCGCGGCAAGTTTTTTAACCGCCGCTTCAAGCCCGCTTTGGCGGAGCCAGCGGAGGTCTGCAATCGTGCTTTTTGTTCCGGGCAGGATCACCAGATCCGGCCCGCCCAGAGAAGAGGCCTCGCGCACATAGCGCACTCCAACGCCCGGCGTAGCCTCAAGCACTGCAAAATCCGTAAAGTTGGAAATGTGCGGCAGGCGGATGACCGCAATATCCAGCGCTGCATCTCCCTTCCTGCGTTCAAGCCGCGCGGCAAGGCTGTCCTCATCCTCAATATCCACATCAAGCATGGGCAATACGCCTGCAACCGGTTTTCCGGTAAGCGTTTCCAGCATTGTAAGACCCGGGCGGAGCAGCGCCACATCCCCGCGGAATTTGTTGACAATGGTCGCCTTTACCATGGCGCGCTCCTCCTCCTTGAGCAGGGCGATAGTCCCATAAAGCTGCGCAAACACGCCGCCGCGATCGATATCCCCCACAAGCAGCACGGGCGCTTTCGCCATCTTCGCCATGCCCATATTTACAATATCGTTTTCATGCAGGTTGATCTCAGCCGGGCTGCCCGCTCCCTCAATGACAATTATATCGTTCTCCAGCGCAAGCGAACGATATGCCGCAAGGATTTCCGGCACAAGGGTTCGCTTCATGGCAAAGTATTCGGCGGCGCGCATGTTGCCGCGCACCTCCCCGTTTACGATCACCTGAGAGCCTGTATTTGTGACCGGTTTCAGCAGGATTGGGTTCATGCGGACATCCGGCTCCACCTGCGCGGCTTCCGCCTGCACGACCTGCGCACGCCCCATTTCCAGCCCGTCCCTTGTGATAAAGGAGTTGAGCGCCATGTTCTGGCTTTTAAATGGAGCTACGCGGTATCCGTCCTGCCGGAACACGCGGCACAGCCCTGCGCAGACGAGGCTTTTCCCCGCGTTGGACATCGTCCCCTGCACCATAATTGCCTTAGCCATTGAGCACCTCCGAAACGGCGCGCACGAGCGCCTGATTGTTTTCATGTGTTTGAACGCCCACACGGATAAATCGCGTATCCAAACCGGTAAAATTGCTGCAATCCCGCACGAGCACGCCCCGCGCGCGCAGCGGGGCATAAAGCGGCGCTGCGCATTTGAGCAGCAGGAAGTTTGCGTCGCTCGGAAATGCATCTACCCCGTATGCCGGCAGCGTTTTTTGCAAATAGCCTCGCTCCGCGGCGATAAGCCGGCGTGTTCGTTCCTCCCAGCCCCGCTCTGCAAGGGCGGCGCGCCCTGCCGCCTGCGCGGGGCCGGAAACGCTCCAGGGCGCTCCAAACGCTGCGATGCGCGCAAGCAGCGCAGCGTCCCCCGCAAGCAGGTATCCCAGCCGAAGCCCAGCCATGGCGTAAAGCTTTGTAAATGCGGAAAGTATGATCAAATTCGGATAGTTGCCCAGCTCCTGCGCCATGGACTTGCCTTCCGTGAAACCAATGAAACATTCATCCAGCACCAAAATGGCTCCGTTTTTCCGGCATGCGTCTGCAATGTTGCGGATGAGATCAGGATCAATCAGCCGCCCGGTTGGGTTGTTCGGCGTGCAAAGGAACACAAGCCCGGTTTCCGGCGTGATGTCCTTCAGGAACTCCTCCGTCAGCGCAAAACCATTTGCCTCGGAAAGCAAATGCTCCTGCATGATACCGCCGAATGCCGTGACCGCGCGCTCATATTCTGAAAACGCCGGCGCGGGCACAAGCGCCCGCTTGGGCCGGAAGCATGCCGCGATCCGAAAAATAAGGTCTGCCGCGCCGTTGCCGCAAAGCACCTGCTCCGGCATAAGGCCGTGCCGATCCGCAAGCGCCGCGCAAAGCACGCGGCATTTGGGATCGGGATAGCGCGCATACTCCGCCGCATGGGAAATCAGCGCATGTTTTACACCGTCCGGCATGCCGAGCGGGTTGACGTTAACGGAAAAGTCAAGCGCGGCATCCGCAGTGCCGTATACATCGCCGCCATGTTCATACCGCAGCATACAAAATCCCCCGGAACGCAAGCGCGAGCATAAGCAGCAGGTATGCCGTAACATACAGGAGCTTATGCGCGCGCAGGATATCCGCCTCCTCGATGGGGCGCTGCGCATCCCCGATATACGGTTTTTTGCAGAGCTTTCCAAAGTAATATGCATCCCCTGCAAGGCGCACGCGGAGCGCACCTGCCATTATAGCCTCCGTATGCGCCGAATTTGGGCTTGCATGGCTGCGTTTGTCACGCCGGTAGATGCGCAAAGCGTTTCCGGCATCCATCCCGCAAAGCCATGCAGCGAAAATCATGACCCACGCGCAGAGGCGCGCCGGTATGAAGTTGAGCGCATCGTCAAGCCTGGCCGCAGCCCGGCCAAAGTCAAGGTATCGTTCGTTTTTGTAGCCCACCATGGAATCCATGGTATTTGCCGCTTTATAAAGGCAGCCGAGCGCCGCTCCGCAAAGCAGCGTGTAAAAAAGCGGCGCGGCTACGCCGTCCGATGCATTTTCTGCAACGGTTTCCACGGCGGCGCGCGTCACCCCCGCCGCATCAAGCGCATCCGTATCACGCCCAACGATCATGGAAACTGCCTTGCGCGCTCCCGGCAAGTCACCCGACGCAAGCTTAGCGTATACGGCCCGGCTCTCGTCCCGGAGGCTTTTGGTCGCAAGGATTTGCCAGCAGAAGACGGTTTCAAGCACAACATACAGCCATGGCGAAACGCGCCATGCGAAGAAGAGCAGCAAGGCAGGGAGTCCTGCGGAGAGCAAAAGCACCACCACAACCAAAAGTGTGCCGCCTGCCCGTTTGTTTTTCATAGGGTAAAGCACCCGCTCCAACGCTGCAATCAAAAAACCAAAGCCGCGAATCAAATGCGGCCAACCGTGCGGATCCCCCACAAGAAGATCCGCCAGAAACCCGAGCGCAAGCGCGCCGGTTGCGCACAAAATCCATTCCGTCATGTTTTCCATCGCTCCATCAGTTCATCTGCGTTTCCGCTCTTTGCCAGCACGCCCCGCAGCCCCGGCGCATTCGTAAAGCAGACAAAGCCGGTTTCCACCCCTTCCGGCACGCGGCGGTTAAGCGCCGCATCAATGCGCCCGCCGAGCACTGCCATCGTCCCTGCGAGCATGCCCGTTTTCTGCAGCACAGCAAGCGCTGCATCGGTTGACACGCATCCAAGCACCGCGCGGAGTGCCGGAAGCTCCGCTCCGGCTTCAAGCGCGCAAGCGGCAAGCGTCTCCATCCGGCCGTCCCCATAAGCGGAATGCGTGTTCATCATGCCGATGCCGAGCTTAACAAGCTTCCCGATATGGCCGATCAGGAGAATTCTTTGAAACCCGCTGCGCACGGCGGCATCCAAAGCCTCGCCGATGAAATTGCTGCATGTCACCTGTTGTGCCATATCGAGGCCAAGCACATCGCGCGCGAAGTCCTCCCCATAATTGCCGGGCGTGAGAAGCGCCGCCTTTTGCCCGCCGGCAGCAAGCACGCTGAGCTCCAGCTGGATGGTGTTGATCAACGCGGCATTGCTCATTGGTTCCACGATTCCCGTCGTGCCAATTACGGAAATGCCTTCCGCAATACCGAGACGCGGGTTGAATGTGCGTTTTGCAAGCTCCACACCTGCCGGGATCGAAATCACGATAGAAAAGCCGCCTGCATATCCATGCGCAGCAGCAATTTCACAGCAGGCCTCCCGGATCATGGCGCGGGGCATCGCATTAATCGCCGCTGCGCCCACAGGTTGGTTAAGCCCGGGCTTCGTGACGCGACCCACACCTTCTCCCCCGTCAATTTCGATTCTGGAAGATCGTTTTTCCACTGCGGCATACACCAAAACACCGTTTGTAACATCCGGATCATCCCCGCTGTCCTTCTGAATCGCGCAGATTGCCCGCCCTCCGGCAAGGCTCGGCTTGAGCACGTCAAGCGTGAGCGGCACGCCCTTTGGCGTGTTGATGGACACGGTTTGTGGTGCGCAGCCGGACAGCAGCAGTTCTGCGGCCGCCTTCGCGGCAGCCGCAGCGCAGGCGCCCGTTGTGTATCCGCAGCGCAGGCGTCTTCCGCCCTGTTCCACATACAGTTCCAGCATCATTCCCGCCCAAGCATATAAATCAGCGCGTTGCAGATTGCCGCCGCAACATTGCTGCCGCCCTTGCGGCCGCGCGCCACGATATACGGTGCATCCGCCTGCATGATGCGTTCCTTTGCCTGCACCACATTCACAAAGCCCACCGGCACGCCAATAACGAGTGCGGGCGCGATACGCTTCTCCTGCATCATATCATAAAGCCGCACCAGTGCGGTAGGGGCATTTCCGATGGCGAAGATGATGGGGCCTTCAAGCGCGGCCGCTTTTTCCATGGATTCTATAGAGCGCGTTGTTCCGTGAAGCTTTGCCGCTTCTGCTACATCCTCATCCGCGATGAAGCAGCGTACACAGCCGCCATGTTTTGCAAGCTCGCGCTTGTTAATTCCGGCTTGCGCCATGGTTGTATCCGTCACAATGGTTGCTCCGCCGCGGATGGCTGCAAGCGCTTTATCCAAAACGCCTTCGGAAAAACAAAGCGTATCCGCATATTCAAAGTCCGCCGTTGTGTGGATAACGCGCTTGATGATGGGCGCAAGCGCATCGTCCACCGGGTGCGGCAATTCCGCGGTAATCATCTCGAAGCTGCGCTGTTCAATCTCCATCGGTGCAATGCGTTCCAATTCCGTTTTCATTTTCCCGTTTCCTCCGTTTGTATTTGTTCCGGCCCCGCCGCATCCTTTTCGCACGTAATGATCATAATGGGGTTTTGGCCGTTCATTAAGTGATAGCGGCCGAGCTTTTTTGCCTTTGCAACGCTCACCTGCACCACTTCCGTATGCCCGAACCCGAACGTTTCGATGCAGCGCATGGCTTCTGCGATGGATTCGAGCGCAATCAAATTGATAACGATGCGCACGGCCGGATTCTTGGCAAGAAGCATTTCAAGCACCTCGCGCATATTGCCGGACGTGCCGCCGATAAATGCGTGCGTAGGCGGCGGCAGCGGCGCGCACGCTTCCGGCGCGGCGCCTTCCACAACCGTGAGATTAGAAAGCCCAAAACGTTTTTTGTTGCGTTCTGCAAGCGCGGCGGCTTCCGGCTTGCACTCAACGGCATATACGTGCCCGCGCGTGCAGATGCCGGCCATTTCCACAGAAACGGAACCCGTGCCCGCCCCGATGTCATAGGCCACAGAATCCGGCTCCAGCCTCAGCTTTGCAACGGAAACCGCACGGACCTCAGCTTTAGTCATAGGCACGGTTGATCCTTCCCCTGTCCAGCGCAAAAATGCCTCATCCGGAAGGCAGGCCGTCCTGCGCGGCGGCCGTGCGTTTTTGTTTCGGATCAGCAACACGCAAAGCGGATCGAACGCACGGGAGCACAGCTCCTCCGCCGGGCCTTCCGTGATCCTTTCGTCGGGATAGGATAGCCGTTCTCCAACGGCCACAGGCACATGGCCAAGCCCCGCCTTGGAAAGCTCTTCGCATACGCGCTGCGCACCGCCTGCGCCGCCCACGAGCGCAAACACCTTTCGATGCTCCAGAACTGCCGGGACCACACTCCCTCCCCTTCCGTGGAGCGACAGCACCTTCGCATCATCCCATGCGGTTTTGAGCCTTGCACAAAGGTATTGCAGAGAACTGACGCCGGGGTATACGCGCGGAGCGAACTCCGCGAGCAGCGGAATCAATTTCTTCGCTCCGCTGTAAAAACCGGTGTCGCCGGACATGACGACCGCAATTTCACGATATTCCGGGTGGGCGTGAATAAACCCGGCAATTTCCGTATGGTCCATGCTGACAAGGAAAGGCCTGCCCCCAGCTGTCGCTTCCACCATCCTCTTCGCGCCGATCACGCATTCCGCCGCTGCAAGCGCGGTTTTTGCTTCTCCCGTAAGCAATTCCGGGTTTCCCATTCCAAGCCCGATAACGCTTACGCGCGGCGAAACGGATATTCCGAACCGGAAAGCAAGGTATTGCACAAGCTCCGTGAAGCGCATGCCGCCCTGCTCCGGCGGCCGGCCGATGATGAGCACGGAGGCGCCTTCCCTGCGCGCTGCCGCAATCTTTTCGGCAAAGCCGCCGCTTGGGCCGGAATCCTTGGTAACAAGGTGCTTTGCCTGCGCCGTGCGGATAATCGCACGGTTGAGCTCTTCGCTGAACGGCCCTTGCATCGCGATGATGTGCGCGGGCGGAATACCCGCCGCTTCACAGGCGGCGAGGGAACTCTGCATGGGCAGCACCCGCGCATAGAGCCGTTCACGGTAATTCGGGACTTCCGTAAACGGCAAAAGCTCCTTGCTGCCGGTCGTCAAAAGGATATTCCCCTCCGTGCCTTTGAGGCGTTCCGCCGCCTCCGCAATGGACGCGGCATAGGTCGCCTCAGCCACCGCGCCTTCTTCTTCCCGCACAAGCCGAACGACTTCAATGCCGGTTTCGCCTGCGGCAGACGCAATATTCCCGGTTGCCTCCGCCGCAAAGGGGTGTGTTGCGTCCACCACGAGAGCGAACCGTTCGCGCGCAAAGAGCGCCGCCATTTGCGCACGGTCAAGCCGTCCCGCATGCACCGTAATGTTGCTGCCCTGTGGAACGAGCGTCTCCCCGTATTCCGTGGCGACCGAAACATAAACGGAAAGCGGCGTTTCCCGCAAAAACTCCACAAGCCGCCGCCCTTCGGTAGTTCCTGCAAACAAACAGAGATCAAACATCGCGGTACCCTCTTGGCGTGACCATCCGCCCGCCGATCGTTTTTGTTTGCGGGTTTCCAATGAAAATGGTCGTAGCCATATCCGCTTCGTAGCTGCAAAGCTGCGCAAGCGTCATCACCGCAACCTGCTCGCTCTCCCGCCCAATGTTGCGCGCAACGCCGCACACGCGCAGAGGTTCCGCATGGCGCAGTATAACCTCACATGCGCGGCGGAGATGGTCCTTCCGCTTCCTGCTGGCCGGGTTATACAGCACGATGGAAAGCCCCGCTTCCGCCGCGCGGTCAAGCCGTTTTTCTATGGTTTCCCATTCGGTAAGCAAATCGCTCAGGCTGATGAGCGCAAAGTCATGCGTCAGCGGCGCGCCGAGAAGCGCCGCGCCCGTGCAGGCCGCAGTAAGGCCGCCCACCACCACAATTTCCGGCGTTTCCGATTCGCCGCGCAATTCGTAAACAAGCCCGGCCATTCCGTATACGCCCGCATCCCCGCTGCACACAACGGCTGTGCGCCTGCCCGCTGCCGCCATTTCAAGCGCATACCGGCAGCGCGCCGCCTCCCCGCGCATGGGGGTTGCATAAAATTCCTTCTCTGGAAAATAGGCCCGGATCAAGTCGATATATGCGCTGTATCCCACAATCAGCTCGCTGTTTTTAAGCGCGTTGCACGCGCGCAGCGTCATCTCGTCATAAGCGCCGGGGCCAATGCCGACTACATAGAGTTCCTTATTCAAAATTTACCTCCCAAGCTGTTTCTGCAACGGCCACGGTCACACCGCGGCGCGCGGTCTTTTTTACGATGAGCTTCCCGCCGCCCGCCGCCGCACTGCGTTCGCACACGTTATCCACCCCCGTCACCCCCTGCACAAAAGCGGAAGGCGTAAAGCTGCCCTTGACAGCTGCAAGCGTTTCCGCTGCGTAGAACAAAACCGAGATGCCAAGCTGTTCACAAAAAGCCAGCAGCCCCGGCTCGTCCGCCTTCAGGTCAATGGAAGCTGCTTCACGCACGGCGCGCAAATCCAATCCGTTTTCTTGAAACACCTCAAAAACGGTTTGCGCAAGCGCTTCTTTATCCGTGCCGCGCCTGCACCCAAGGCCGAGCGTAAGCGCACGGGGGATGACCGAAAGCGTCTCCGAAAACGGTTTCTTTGTCCGCACGGAAACCGAAATCCCAACATCCCCCTCCGCTCCCGGATATAGCCCTGCCGGAAGTGCGCCGCGCATGGGCCCGTCCGCGCAGATGGGCACGTCCCGTTCCAGAATCGCGGCTGCGATGTCCTTTGCAGCCGCCATGCTGTCAAGCACAAACCCCTGCTCCGCCGCCCATGCATCCACCGCAAACCTTCCGTTTACATCCGTTGCCGTGGTGATGACAGGGGTTGCGCCAATGCCCGCTGCAATGGCATTTGCCAAGCGGTTTCCACCTCCGATGTGCCCCGAAAGAAGGGGGATGGAAAATCTCCCCCGTTCGTCCACGCAAACGACGGCAGGATCCTCCGTTTTGCTGCGTATATGCGGAGCGATTGCACGCACCGCGATTCCGCATGCGCCAACAAACACGAGCGCATCCGCTTCCTTCATGAGCCCTCCGGCCAGCGTGCAGAGGCTCCCTGCGATGGGCGCGATCCCCGCGCCTGCATGCTTTTCAGGCGCGAACAGCCTGCAATCGTATTCCCGCTTAAGGAGGAGTGCGATGCGGCGCGCCGTTTCTCCTCCCTGCCTGCTGAACGAAAGTATCGCGGCGCGCCTCATAGCTTTGCGCTCCTGAACTCCGTGGAGAAATCCGGGCTGTAGAGCTTGCACCGGTCGTATTCATGCCCGAGGAAGCCGCCGACAATGACGAGCGCCGTCTTTGTCACCCTGTTCTCCCTTGCCGTCGCGGCCAAGGCGCCGACCGTGCAGCGGTATATGCGTTCATCCGGCCATGTCGCCTTGTAAACGATCGCAGCAGGCATCTCGGGCGCAACGCCGCCTTCGATCAGCTCCGCCTGAAGACTGTCGATCACCCCCATGCTCAAAAAGAGGATCATCGTAGCCCCATGGGCGGCCAGGGAACGGATGGATTCCCGCGCGGGCACCGGCGTCCTTCCCGCTGCGCGCGAGATAATCACGGTCTGTGAAATTCCGGGCAGCGTGTATTCCGCCTTTAATGCGGCCGCAGCCCCGCAAAACGAGCTTACGCCCGGGCATACATCGTATTCGATTCCGCAGGCTTCAAGCAAATCAAACTGCTCCCGCACCGCGCCATAGATGCTTGAATCGCCTGTATGCAGGCGCACAGTGGTTTTTCCCGCCGCCTCCGCCGCGCGGATAACGGCCATAACTTCTTCGAGCGTCATCGCGGCGCTGTTGTGGATTTCCGCCGCCTCCGAAGCATACGCCAAGAGCTCCGGGTTGACCAAGGAGCCCGCATAAATCACGACATCTGCCTCGTGGAGCAGCCTTGCACCGCGCACGGTGATCAGGTCGGCAGCTCCGCTCCCCGCCCCGACAAAATGAACCATATTATTTCTCCTTTTCCAGCCGGTATGCGGCTGCCGCCGCATAGAAGTTCTCCGCAAAATGCAGGTTCGCATAAAAGGGAAGATGCGGATATCCCGCATAAAGCCGTTCCGTGGCAAAAGCGCAGTCCCATGATGCTCCGCGGCTCTTGCACGCGGAGAATGCATCCCCGGGAGCCGCTGCGTCATAATGATGAAACTCATGCGCGTTGATCTGCTCCCCTGCACGGCAGAGCATGTTGTCATGTTTTGCTGTAAGCGTTATATAGCCGAAGCGAACCAGCTTCCCCTGATTTTTGCATGTGCCGGGCAGCGCCCCCACCATAGGCCGCCCTTCAATCGCTTCCGTGAGGTACATGAACCCACCGCATTCCGCAATGCACGGCATTCCACCCGCAAGCGCGGTTCGGACGGCGCGGCGCATGGCAACATTCCCGGAGAGTTGCTCCAGATAAAGCTCAGGATACCCGCCGCCTAAATAAAGCGCGTCGCACGGGGGCAATGCTGCATCCGAAAGCGGGCTGAACGAACAAAGCTCCGCCCCCATTTGCCGCAGCAAGTCAAGGTTGTCCCGGTAATAAAAGCAGAACGCGCGATCCATTGCAACCGCGATGCGCACCGGCGTCTCGAACTTGCGGACCGGCACCGGCACATAGCGGACGGGCGCGCTTTCCTCAGCAAGTGCAAGCAGCCCATCCAAGTCAATGCTCCGCTCAGCCTGTTCGGCAAGCCGGTTTAGTTTTGCCTTGATATCTGCAATCTCTCCCGCCGTCACAAGCCCGAGATGCCTGCTTTCAAACACGCATTCCTTCATGGGCGGCAAAAATCCAAGCGGCTGCACCGCGCCGCCGAATTGCTCCAAAATTGCCTCTTTTAACAGCGCATAGGTGGGCGCGCTTACGTTGTTGAGGATCACCCCGCAGATGCCGCTTTCCCGCACAGTAGAAAGAAACCCGTGGATCAGGGCGGTGACGGAAAATGCCATGCCGCGCCCATTCACAATGAGGATCGCCGGGGTTTCCGTTTCCCGCGCGACCTCATAGGTGCTTTTCTCCAACGTCTTGATGCCTCTGCCGTCGTAATATCCCATCACGCCCTCAAGAACGGAAACATCCGCCTCCGCCGCATTTCCGGCAAGCAGATAGCGCACCGTATCCGGGTCATAAAAAAACAGATCCAAATTGGAGCCTGTTGCACCGATCACGCGCTCATGGAACATGGGATCAATATAGTCCGGCCCGCACTTGAACGCATGCAGCCGCAGCCCACGATTTACAAGCGCCTGCAGTACCGCACAGGTTACCGTCGTCTTGCCGCAGCCGCTTGAAACGCCTGTAAAAAGAATGCGCGGTACGGTTGCAGCAAGCGCTGGCGCCTCTTTTGCCGCGGTATCCGGCCTGCAAAACAGCTCAGTTGTTTGTTCCTGCATTTTGTTTTTCCTTTTCCATTGTATGGGGGCATACAAGTGCTCCCGCACCGGCAAGGCCCGCTCCCCCCTGCATTTTTATGTGTTGTGAACCACTTCATGCCCGTAGCCGCTCTGTTTTCCAACGGCTCCTCTGCATTCGCCGTGCAGCATGGTTTCCGGTTCGCTTCGCCGGGCTTCCTCGTTAAAGGCGTGTGCGGCGGCATATGCCGCCGCACAGCGCGCCGTCACTTGAGCTTAATCAAACTATCCGTCGTTTCAACGGCAGGATCGTTGAGCACGGTGTGCATATCCTCGATGATCCCGGCAATTGCCGCAGTGGACTGTGTGAAGTTGGGGGCAGTTATATAAACGTTGCCTTCCTTGACGGCTTTAAAATCGCCGAAAAGCGAGTTGTACGCAACCAGTTCCTCAATTGAGCTGAACTTCAGCGCAAAGTTCACATAGAACAGGTAATCCGCATCGATGCAGCGCGCATAGACATCCTCAAAGGTTGTGGAGGTATTCCCGCTCTTTTCCGTCTCAACGTCTGCCATGATATATTCGCCGCCCGCCATGCCAATCATCGCGGCCATGTAATCGCCGCCATTGCGCGCATAAACCTTATCAGAGCTTGAGCTGATATAGAACATAGCAACCGTCTTGCCGCATTTTTCGGTTGAAGTGACTGCATCAACCTTTGCCGCCTGTTCGCCAAAGTAAGCGTTTGCTTCCTCCTCAAGGCCCAGAATTGAGCCGAAAAGCTTGACCCATTCCACGCGGCCAAGCGGATGGCCTTCTTTGGATGAGGACTCTATAAAGTAGGGGATCCCCAGCTCGTCATATTTTTCCATAACCTCTGGATAGCTGTTGAGCATGGTCGTATCGACTTCGAGCTGAATCCCTTCCGCCGTAAGCATCTCAAAATCGGGCTCCTTATAATTGCCGGAGTACTGAATCGTTCCAGCCTCAAGCCGTCCAATTACGTTGTCGATATACCAGCCGCTCACATCGGTGCCCACGGTTGCAACGCTGTCAAGGCCGCCAATTGCGTCAATCAGGGAAACCATGCCCGTGCTGCACATGCAAATTTTGTTCAGCGGCTGCTGCAGCACAACCACGTTTTCCGCGAGCCCTTCCGGTACGCTCTTGCCCTCCGGCACAAGCAGGAACTCTCTATCCTCATGGTTTGCCACTGTAAACTTCTTGTAGCCGCCCTTGTAATGCGTAAGCGTGAATTGTGAAGCATACTGCAATTGTTCTTCATGGTCGAGAACCAGCTCGCCGTCCACATCATCGTCCGTGGGCTCCGGCGTAGCTTCCGGAGCGGCGGGCGTTTCGGCGGGGGGCGCGGCCGGCGCTTCCATCGGTTCGCTCTGTGCAGGGGTGCCCTGCCCGCAGGCAGTAAGCGCAAGCGCCATCAGGAGCGCAAGCAGCAACGCTGTGATTTTGTAGATTCTTGCTTTCATGATTCATTCCATTTCCTTTCTGTCCATTTCTGTGGAAACGCATTTGTTCATCAACCACATCCGGCGCATCCCTCTCCCAAAGCAGGCAGCATGCCGCCTAATATGCCATGGGCGGTTTTTAAGGAAATGGTTTTTGCCAATAAAAAACGACAGAGGATAAACTCCACTGCCGGCAAAAAACACAGAAAAGGCACGCTGCTGATTCGCAGCGGCTGCTTCTTACTCTCCCACCGAAAGTGATTGCAAAGCGAACCAGCAGGTCTCCTGACTTAACTTCTTCCGACACGCCTGCCTTCCCGGGTTGCTCCCAGTGGCATCATTGGCGCCCGTCCGTATTACAGTAGCGGGGGCTGTTACGGATTCTCACCGTATTCCCTTTTCAAACAATCGATCAACCGATCAAGCTGTTACTGTTACGCTATCAAACAATATTCAATTTCCAAGCTATATATTATCCCGTGCACTTCGGCTTGTCAACATCAAAAGCGCTCTTTCGCCAAATTCATTAGGATTCAACGCTAAGCACACGGTCATTCAAACAAACATATGGTGACCCGTGGGGCTCATCTCAAAACAGGTACTTGGTATCGGTGTGCATGCCCGCGAAGATCCGCCTAGGTATACTGCCGGCAGGCCGCCATCGCAATCCCTTCGCCGCATTCACAGAACCCATTTGTTCGGCTTGCGTGATTTCACAATATACTTCTGTAGAATGAAATAACGTGATTTTGGGCATTCTGTCCCCGGAGGTGATAATCGTGGAACCCAAGTATGAAAACATGTATGTCATGTTTGAGAAAGATTCCAACGCGAAGCGGTATTTTAACGGACTGCCGGACTATGTGCGCGAGCAGATCAGCAGCCGGGCCAACAGCGTTAATACCTATGCAGGGCTTAGGGATTACGCCGAAAACCTCTTGCGCGGAGACGACTGACACCCCTTTCCCGGCATACCCTGCCTTATGGTGTGGGTGTGCCTTTGTTTTTGGCGCGCTTTTTTCATTGTACATACTTTCCCCTTTCGGCGTGGCATATAGTGTAGCAAGCATCGTTGAAAGGAGTGTCTTTATGGACTGTTTCCAGAATTCTTCACACATGACCGATCATGGACCGTCGCCATTTTGCGCCAACATTTTATGCGCCTCCCAAGCAAACCCAAATTACCGCACTGCGTTTTGGACCGGGTGTTACCTGCAAATGACGCTGATGGAAATCCCCCGCTGCGGAGATATCGGCCTGGAGGTTCATCCGAACACGGATCAGTTAATCCGCGTTGAAGCAGGGCAAGCCATGGTTCGGATGGGCTGCAGCAGTGAGCAGCTCGACATCCAGTGCTCGCTTGGCGTAGATCATGCTGTTTTTGTTCCTGCAGGAACCTGGCATAACGTCATAAATACCGGGAATTGCCCTCTCAAGCTCTCAACTGTCTATGCACCACCGCATCATCCAAGGGGTACGGTTCACCGCACTAAAGAGGATGCCGAGCACTGAACGTTTTCCATTCAAATGACGCATGACCGTAGGCGGAAGGGTGCCGTCAAGAGTTATGCGCAAATTAGTTTGCAGACTCTGGCTGAATGAAGTCAGCCGGCAATAGAGACGTCTTCCATAGCCGCCTCCAAGTGCTTCATATTCATGTACTTTTTGTTGCCCCACTGAGTTCCGGCCACATGGCGCAGCCGGGCACAGACCAGCATCAGAGCAGAGTTGCCGTC
>CDZQ01028470.1_pt1 | contig 21103 bp, 31 predicted proteins | sample 554831 | NCBI WGS metagenome assembly CDZQ01 (sample SAMEA3182112, study PRJEB8094) | gut metagenome | biome: human; feature: gut; material: Stool; isolation source: human stools | place: Canada | collected 2013-05-06
GGCGGGATGTTCTTCACGCGGAAGAGCCAGTACAGGAGGGAGAGGTCCGGGTCGCTCCCCTCCTCTAGTCGTTTTTTACTTCCCGGATCGTCCGCATCCGGAAGCCGCTGAGTTTCTCAATCTCCATGGCAATGTCGTCAATTTCTCCCGCCAGCATCCGGTTCTTGATGGCGTCCGGGGGCGTTACAATGCCCTCTGATGGGTTTAAGAGGCCGCTGTCCCTCCAGTCCGGCTCCACGCAGCCGTTTAGCAGGATGTGCAGGGCGCTGTTGGCGTCGTCGTTCATCCCCCGGATCTCCTGGATCTTCCCGTAGGGCAGCGCCCGGATGGTAAACACGGCCTTAACCCCCAGCCGCTTGCTCATCGTCACGCACTCCACCTTCTTCGTGGGCAGGTTCTTCAGCACGTTGGGGCAGTCGCTCCTAAGGAGCATATCTAAAAATTCACTCATCATGTATCCTTTCCGGGCGGCAAAAAACCGCCCTGTCACTTGACAAAGCGGCTTCGTTTGCTATAATGATAAATAGAAAGGGCGCTGTTGCAAGACGGTTAGCCCCTTACCGTAAACATAGCTGCACTATGTTAACCGCTCGGTGGCCGCCGGGCGGTTAACACGCTTTCGGGGCAAGGTATATCACCGTCACAAGGACTAAAATGATACACACCAGGAGCCGCAGGGTCTTCGCCCCGCGTCCGGTACCCATCCGCATCACCCCCTTTCGCAAGGGAGTGGCTAACCGCCTATGTAGCAACAGCGCCCGGCCCCTTCCGGGGCCGTTTTCATTCTACTATCAGCGCCGCTTCTTGTCAATTTCCGCCGCCCTTTGGGGCGGCTTTTTGTTAGGTGGGGTCCACCGCGTCCAGCCACTGCCGGCGGCGGAAGGTGAAGGGGTAGGTGGCCTTGCCGGGCTCGCCGGCGGCGAAGTCCATAATGGTCTCGTCGTCAAAGCTGACGTCGTACAGGGCCACCCGCTCCGCCCCAAAGGCGTCCGGGTCCGCCAGCTGCATCACGATGGTGGCCCGCACGTCCCGGCCCTCCAGGATCTGGTCGGAGCGGCTGCGGTTGCGGGTGTACACCTTCTGCACCGAGATGGAGCCGGTGCCCTTCACGCTGGTGATCTTGCTGTCCTGGGCCATCTCCCCGCACATGGCCACGTCGCTCTTGTTGTAGCTGTACTTGGCCTGGGCCCCGTTCAGTTCCAGCCACAGTTCCCCGTCTACCCACACCTGGCCCCAGGTGCCGGACATAACTCTGCTTCCGCTTACTGCCATATTGTTCTACCTCCTCAGATGTTGATGGCGATCTCGATGTCCTCGATGGCGTCCAGGATCTTGCAGCTGACCCGGAGGAACACGTGGGAGCCGGTGTCGGCCTCACGAATCTCCTGGACCGTCATGCCGCTGGTGTCCACGCCCTTGGCGGTGAGCCACTGCTCCTGCCTGTCCACGTCGATGTCCACGGTGTAGCCTGGCTGCACCAGGCTGTCCCGCTCCAGGCCCATGAAATAGCCCCGGACAGCCGTCACCAGCAGCAGCTTGTTCTCGTAGGTGTTGGCGTACTTGCCGATGTACCCGTCCTCCGACGTGGCGGTGATGTCGGTGCGGATGAGATCCATGATCTCCACGATCTTGATCTTCTTGAAGCTGTCCAGCATCCCGTCGCTGGTGGTGGTGAGGCTGGTGACAGCCCTGGACAGCTTCACCTTCCGCCCGTCCCAGATGAGGATCAGTTCCCCGCCGTTGACGGCTGTGGCCTGGGCCTCCTTGGTCAGCCGCTCCACGTCGCCCAGTTCCGGCAGGGGGGCGTAGGTGGCGGAGATCTTCATGGGGGTGCCCGCCAGCAGCCCGGCGATCCGGGAGCAGTAGGCGGCGGTAGTGTAGGTGACGGCGCCGGCCTTCATGCCGTCCGCGGTGAAGTTCACCAGGGCGTAGTGGTCGCCGTCGTAGTCCGGCAGCACCGCCTTGTACTTGGCGTCGTTGTTGGCCCGCTGGCTCTTCACCCAGGCGGCGATGGCGGCGGCCTCGTCGGCGGTGCAGTCTGCGGGGCCCACGATGTAGTCGAAGTCCTGGGTGGCCATGTAGGCAAGGGCGGCGGAAAGGTTCGCGTCCTGGGTGGTGCCGCCGGACTCCGCCCGGGCGGGGGCCACATAGAGGATCACCTTCCTGGGCGGGTTGACGTAGCCCAAAAAGGCCCGCTGCACGTAGGCCTGGTTGTCCGCCCCCAGGGCGCTGGGGACGCCGGCGGCCTGGGTGATGCCCACGGGATCCAGTTCAGTGGCGTCCCGCAGGATGATGGCCACCGTCCCCTTGCTGCCCCGGTTGATGGCGGTGATGCCCAGTTCCGAGAAGGTGACGGTGATTTTGGGTGTTCCGAGATTAGCCATAGGTTTCTACCTCCGTTCTAAGATGCAGTGTCAGCATGTCGCCGTGCTGCGTGATTGCTTCAAATTCGCTCCGGTCCAGGGCGATGTGGAAAGTGACGGTAACGCTGTCGAAATCGTAGCCCCCGTCCAGCTTCACCTCCCCCACCTTGGGGGCCCGGCCCTTCACCTTGATATAGCCAGGCAGCAACAGGGATAGAAGCTGCATCTGCCGGATGTGGAGCGCCGCCAGATGGCTGTCGTGGTATGCGTCCACCTCGGCAAATGTCGTGACGGTGTACTGGAGCCGCAGTTCCACCGCCTGGCAGCCGCAGCCCACATCGGCGCTGCCCCCGTCGTAGACCACCAGGCTGCTGGGCCGCTGGAAGTCTGTGGGCGTCAGATCCTGGTAAACCGGCTCCCCGGGGAACTTCTCCCCCACCATGGCCGCCAGCTTCTGCAAAATGTCGTTCGGTGTGATCATGTGTATCTCCACTTATGAAAAATTTTCCAACTGCTCCGCAATCCGCTTCAGGACATTTTCCGCAGCTTTCCGGACTTCCCTTTGCGCATGGAATTGTGTCCAGGAATACATCAATTTCCCGGTAACAATGCGCTTCCCGGTACTCTCGCTTTCAACAGAAACGTAGTCTTTCGTCCTGCCCCGGCGTTTCGACCCGCCCTTCAAAGCAGTTTTTTTCCGCTCGCCGACCACGTGGCCGCGCTCCAGCCAGAATGTGATGTCACGGCTGGAATATACATCGCAAGACGTCCGCACAGGCTCGTCCTTTGCCGCTATACGGGCATACCCGCCACGGCTGCCAAACGTGACCTCCTGCCAGCGCCGCACGCGCCCCGCCCGGTCCTTGTTTGGCAAGCGTATTTCAATTTGCCTGTCAAGTTCCGCCTTGACTACAGCTGCCGCCGCTTCCAAAGCCTTTTTGCGGGCCTCAGGAATCTCAGACATCACATCGTCAAACTGATGCAGGGCCTCGTTCAGATTCGATTGGATGGATGACCTCATTACAGATCCACCCTCCTCCCGATCTCGTACTCATTTTTGTACGGCTCCAGGGTATGGGCCACCCGGATGGGGTGTGGCGTCCCATCCACCTCCACCAGCTTCCCCGGCGTCAGTTCGATGGCCTTGGGCGTCACCAGCACGTACTCCAGGTCGTTGACGGCCATGGGCTCCAGCTGGTCGTAGCGGAGGTATTTCTCCGTCAGGATGGCCGGGAACGTCACCCCGGTGTACTTGTCCTGGCACTGGGATACCTCCGCCAGAGCCGCCTCCACCGTGTAGTGGAGACGGCCCATGGGGAGGATGGCGGTAAGCAGGCAGTGCCGCCCCCGCCAGCGGATGGCGTTTGCCAGGGTGATGCCCTGCCGCCGGACGGTAAAGGTGACGCCGGCGGCCCCCACGCCGTGGACGGAGAAGTTGTTCCGCCGGGCGGCCAGTTCGGCCCTGGCCCAGCTTCGCCGCTCCACCTCCCAGCCGTAGGCGTCCCCCACCTGCGTCAGCTCCAATACCTCGATCCGCTCACTCAGCGCCCCGGCGTCAATATGCTCTGTTTTCATAGCCACCTCCCCGTGTCCAACCCGGACACAATTTCGTTAGAAATACGCCCCGCCGGGCTCCGTCAGCTTCAGCTGGTTGATGAGGTGGCGGAAGGCTGGGTTGGCGGCCACAATCGCACCAGTTATCGTGCGTTCCCGCCGGTCCATAGCATCCAGCACAATGTAGTTCACGCAGAGATCGTACTGGGCCCGGCGGGGGGTGCCCTCCTCCGGCTCCCTGACCCCCGCCTCCGCCATGTACGCCACAGCGGAGGCGTACATGGCTGGGAGCAGCGCCGCCACCTCCGGGTCATCCTGCAGTTCCGTCAGCCTGCAGTAGGCCAGCAGCGCGGCCCGCCGCGCCTCCGTCAGTTCCGCCATGGCCTTACTGACCGCTCTTGGGCACAGTGGCCACTACGAATCCCTTGTCCACAATCAGGTTGCCGCCCACCATGGCGTCGCCCAGGATGGTGTACATCCGCTCCACGCCCTTGATGGATTCGTCCACCCGGATGGAGTAGTCGCCGAAGAGGCCCAGTTCGTAATTCATGGGGTCGCCGTAGAGCATGGTCTGGATGGCGGCGGAATCGGACGCGGTGGCGGTGGAGAGGCTGGTCAGATCACTGCAAATGGTATAGGGCACCACCAGGCCGCCGTCCCGGATGAAGCCGGTGTTGGGGTTGCCGCCGTCGGGGACGACCTCCAGCAGGCGGCGCTTTTCGTTGGCGCCCCGCAGGGCGCCCAGGGCCTTCAAATCCGCCTTGGTCAGCAGCAGGCGGGCCCCCGCTCCGATGGCCTCGTCGCTGCCGTAGGCGAAGTACAGGGTATCCAGCAGGTTCACATCCACCGCGCTGACGTGGGCGATGGCATAGATGGCGTTCCCGGCCACGTTCTGGGCGGTCTTGATGCCGTACATGTCGGGGCTGCTCTGGCCGTCGCCCGCCACAATCAACTCCGCCAGCTTCCGGCGCATGGCCCGCATGGCCATGCTGTAGATCTTCTGGTAGTAGCTGGCGGGGCTCAGGCGGGAGATGTTGCGGTCCACGTAGTTGGTTACGTTCAGTTCGTAGGGGCTGATTTTGGCCACGCCGAAGGTGGGGTCCGCGCTGGCAGCCCGGGCCGTGCCGGCGTTGGTAGACACCTTGCCGCCCTTGGCGTCGGCCTCAGAAATCACATAGGGTTCCAGGAAACTGCCCATGCCGGTCAGATCCTGCACATACACCTGATCCACGATGGAACTGGCGATGTTGCCCAGGGGGTCCCGGATGTTGCCGCCGGCGCCGGTGGGCTCCACAATGGTGCCGGTGGCCAGGGTCACACTGTCCCGGATGGCCCGGGGCCGCAGGCCCTGAAGCACCTCCCGGGGGGAGAACGCCACAGCGTCGCCCTTCATCAGTCTGGCGCCCCGCTCCTCCGCCATATCATTGGCTTCCCGGGGATCCTGGGGGGACTGGGCAAACTTGCGGTCCTGCTCCGCCACCAGATCCTGGATCTGCTGGATCTCGCTGTTCATGTTGCGGACCTGCTCCATGGCGGCGCTGTAGTCCTCCTGGTTGCCGGCCTGCAGGGCCGCCTCCGCGGCATGTACCTTGTCGGTGCGCTGGTTCATCAGGTCGATGAGTTTCCGTCTCATAGTTGTCTCCTCCGTTAAAATCTAAATTTTTCGATGTCCAGCGCGGCCTGTGCCTGCCAGCCATCCTGGTTATTGGGTCCAGGGGCTCCCCCCTGGTTGGGCCTGTTGGGATCCGGGGGCGGGCTGCCCAGGGCCTCATACCGGGCCCGCAGCTGCCCGGCGTCGGGCAGGCCCCCGCCGTTTGCCAGAGCGCGGATGCCGCCGCCCACGGCGTTGACGATCTGCCCCGGCAGAGGCTCCGTGCCCTCCTGGTAGAGGATGCCGTCTGCAAGGCCGGCGTCCAGGGCCTCCTGGGCGGTGAGCCAGGTGGAGGAGCGCATCATCCGGGCCAGTTCGTCCCGGCTGCGCTTGCCCCGGCATTTGGCCTCGTACCCGTTGAGGATGGACTCCGTAAGGCTGTCCAGCACGCCCACGCTCTCCAGGTGGTCCCGCCGGTCCCCCTCCGTGGAGGTAGAGGGCAGATGGACCATCACCTGGGCCACGGGGGAGACCCACACCTCGTCTGCCCCCAGCATCAGGGTGGACGCGGCGCTGGCCGCCAGGGACTGCACCTCCGCCCGGGTCTTGCACTTCGCGGAGCGCAGGACGCTGTACATCTCGAACCCGGCGAACACGCTGCCGCCGCCGCTGTTGATCTCCAGTACCAGTTCCTCCCCCTCCGGGTTGTCCCGAATAGCCTGCCGCACCACAGCGGGAGAAAATACGCTGTACCCGAACCGCCGATAGATCCAGGCGTCATCGTCGGCCACCACATAGCCGTTAAGTGTTACCCGCATTGCTCGCACTCCCTTCGTTTCTTTGTTCGCTGAGCCGCGCCCAGCTTCTAAGCGGCACGCTGTCCAGCCGGGCGCTGTAGTCGTCGCCGCCCTCGATGTCCGGCAGATCCTCCAGTCCCCGGATGTCGTTGGGGCTGAAGGCGGAGGCCTCCCGCATGGCCCGGTACCAGGCGGCCCGGCTGGTGGTGTCGCCTTTCAATTCCGCCATCATGTTGATCCGGATCTCCAGGCCCTTTTTCAGTTCGCTGTCCGTCAGCAGCTTCCAGGTCTGCTCCTCCTCGTACTGGCTGACAATGGGATGCAGGGTGCCCACCACGTACTCGATGGCGTTCTGCTCGTTGCTGCCGTAGGCCTGCTTGCCCTCCTGCAGCTTGTACAGCGGCACGCCGAAGTAACGGGCCAGATCCTTGATGCTGATCTCCCGACTCTCCACAAACTGGGCCTCCTTGTTGGTGGCCGCCAGGGGCTTGTAATCCAGGCCCAGATCCATAATGGCGATGCGGTGGCTCATGCTGGGGCCCACGTGGATGCGCTCCCACTCGCTGCGCAGCTGGTCCTTCTTGGTGATGGGCTTCCCGTTGGAGTCCACCAGGATTTTGCCGGTAGAGTCCTTGGCATAGCCGCTGATGTCGGTTTCCGTGCGGAGGATACCGCTGGGCTGCCCGCCGTTTTCGTAGTAGCTGAGATCGTATCGCTGGGCCGCCCGGGCCGCCGCGATCACCTCGCTGGCCCGGCGCAGCACGCTGACGCCTTTCAGGCCGTCCCGGCTGGCCGCCTTGTAGTGGCATATATCCGTGTGGGGCAGCACCATGGGCTCCCCCGTCAGCGGGTGCAGCACCGTGTACCAGACCTGTCCCCGGCTGTCCAGCCAGGGAGTTACAAGGCCGCCCGGCACCGGGATCAGTTCGGACACCTTCCCCGTCCGTGGGTTCCTAATAATCCAGTCGTAGCCGTTGCCGGTCTCCAGGCGGCTCAGTTCCAGCACCTTTTTCCGCACCGCCGGAGTCATGGCCTCGTTGGGGCGGATGTTCAGCAGCCGCAGCAGGTAGTGGTCCGGCCTCTCCCGGGTTTTGGCGTCCATCACGTAGTTGGGCAGCTTCGCCATGGAGTCGGACAGTATTTCCAGGCACCGGTCCACGGCGGACAGCTTCCTGGCCCCCTCTGCGCCGGCCTCCGTGCCGCCGCTTGGATACCCGGCGGCCACCAGGCTCTCCACCGTCACGGCGTTTTTCACCCCGGGGTGCCCCCGGACCCGGGAGCGGAGCCCTCCCGTCATGCTCATTCGCTGTCACCTCCGCCCAGGCTGCTGAGCACCACGCCGGCAATGGCCAGCACGCCCCCGGCGATCAGTCCGGCGGGGATATAGATCATCCCCGCGCCCACTGCCACAGCCGCGGCCCCGGCAATCAGGGCCAGATCCGCGGCGTATTTTGCCACGGCTTTTTTCAGATGCTTCATTGTCCTTCTTCCCCTTCCCCCCGGCGCTCTGCCGGACAGGGGGGCTTCCACCCCCGCTGCCAGGAGGAATCCCGAGCAGTAGCTGCCCGGCACAGCGCCGGGTGTTGTTGCGATACTGTGATGATTTGTTTCAAACTACAATTACTTGTTGCGATATTAAAATAACTTATCACGATACTGCGAGTAATTGTTACGATGCTGTGATTAAAGGCTCCAGCCGTCCTGCTCCATAGCCCTGGACAAGTCCGGCTTTTCCTGCCCAACCATGGACACGGCCACGGCGATGATCCAGGCCACGGCGATATCTATGCGGCCGGTGGACTTGTTCTTCATAAGCTTCTTGTTTTCATTGCCGTCTATGACTGCCCGGGCGTTGCCCACGCACCACCTGGCGCAGGTGTTGTGGACATGGAGCATCTCCCGCTTGCGGATCATCCGTTCCAGTTCCTTGGTGGCGGGGCCCATCCCCGCCATATTCTGGATAATGGCCACCGTGGTGATTCCCTTGTCCGCGAAGAGGGGCGTCAGCGTCTGGCTCAAAAACTGGTCAATTCCCAGCATCTCCAGCTGATAGAGGCCGTTGGCCTCAAACACGGCAGCCGCCACGTCCCGGTAGTCAATCATGTCGCCCTCGCAGCCCGCGAGAAATCCCGCCCGGATCCAGTCCCGGTATGGCACGTGGTCCCGGTTCTCCCGCCCCTCGATGTCCTCCAGGGGGACCCACGCCTGGGGCAGCATCACCCAGGTGTCCAGCCCCTCCTGGGGCGGGAAGATCAGCACAAAAGCCGTCAGGTCCGTGGTGCTGCTGAGGTCCAGCCCGCCGAAGCAGCGCTTCCCCCGCAGTTTCAGGAGCCAGTCCTCCCGCTCCGCCTTCTGGCTCGGCCCCCACTGGGTCTTGTCGTACAGGGTCAAGGGCAGCCAGCCCACTGTCTTGGTGGCAATCCACTGGTTGAGCCGGAGCCAGCGGAAAAGCCGCTCCTCCGCCTCGCTCTGCTTCGCCCGTCTGGCGTGCTGCCGCACGGTTCGCAGCTTCACGGTAATGCCCAGGGAGGGGCAGCACCGATTCCAGAGTTCCTCGTCGTAGATGTCAAGTTCCGCGATCCGGTCCGGGTCGTCCCCCGTTAGGATGCTGATGCCGTACATGATGGGGCACCAGGCCGGGTCGTCCCGGTCGGTCTCGCTCTCGGGGGTGCCCTTGCGGTAGTTTAAGAGCCTGCGGCACTTCTCGTGGATCTCCCAGCCGATGGAGGTGCGGTCCGGGTCGTCCCCCGCGGTGGTCAGCACGATGTAGGCCGGCTGCCGCCGTGCGTCGCCGGAACCGGTGGTGACAACGTCCCACAGCCGCCGGTTGGGCTGGGCGTGGAGTTCGTCAAAGAGGACGGCGGAGAAGGAGAATCCGTGCTTGGAGTCCGCGTCGCTGGAGTAGACCTTCATCAGGCCCCCGGCCTTTGTATAGATCTCCCGCCGGCTGTCCCGGCACCAAACAAAGGGATCGTGGGCGCTCTGCCCCAGGGCGCTGTGCTCCACCATGTACTTGGCGGCCTGGTAGATGATGTCGGCGTTGTTCTTGTCCGCGGCGAAGATGCCCACCAGGGGCCGCTCCTCCCCGTCGTAGGTCAGATGGTACAGGCCCAGCCCGGCGGCGAACTCGCTCTTGCCCTGTTTTTTGGGCAGTTCATCGTATAGATACTGGCGGTAGCGCACCCAGCAGCCGTCCTCGTCCAGCACCTGGACGCCGTAGAAGCTGCGGATGGCATCCTCCTGCCAGGGGAGCAGGGTAAAGGGCTTTCCCGCCCACTCATTGGAGGCGAAGGGCAGCAGGCCAAAGAAGTCAAAGACCGCCTGGACGGCGTCCCCGCTGTAGCGCAGGGTTTCCCCCGCCTCCGGGGCCAGCACCTCCACACCGGGGGCCAGCGTCACCGTGTCAAGGGACACACGTCACGCCTCCCTCCGCTTTGCGAGAAGCTGTTCAAAGGCGTTGGGGGCGGGCTTCTCTGCATCCGGCACCACCAGGCGGCACCGGCTGGAGATGGTGAGCCCCAGATCCGTGGCGCAGGCCCGGGCGGTCTTGAAGTAGCGATCCTGTACCAGGCTCCACCCCTGAGCCGCCTCCAGATCGCCCGCTTTCAGGGCCTCGTTGGCCCGACCCGTTGCATGGAGCCACTCCTGTCTGGCCATGCAGTAGGTGGCGATGGTGTCACCGTCCAGCCGGGAGATCATGGACGGCATCAGGGCAATGAGGCCGCTTGCCACACGGCTGAACTCCTTCCGCTGGCCATCAGGCAACCACGCCGGAGGCGCCAGACGCTTCACCGGCGTCGGATTCCGGATCTCAGAGGCCTGCCGCTGGGCTTTTTCCGCACGGGTCATGTGCTTGGCCCCCCGGTTTTCGATCACCTCAAAGGGCAGTCTCGGTCCTGCCATGCTGTTCTCTCCTTTCCGTCAAAGTCCACCTGTGTCCAAGTTGGACACATTATTTCCGCTTGCGGGTTGGGCTGAATTCGCAGCCGCACTCCGGGCACCGCACCAGCTTCTTGGTCTGGGTGCTGCTCTCAGGGACAGGCTGGTCCTCGCCGTCATCCTCCGGGCTGTCCGGGATCTCGAGATCAAAGCCGGCGGCGCTGAGATCAAAGTCCAGGCTGCCCAAGTCCCTCAGTTCCAGATCCAAGGCGGCCTGGTCCCAGCTGGACAGTTCACTGAGCCGGTTGTCCGCGTGGACGTATGCCCTGCGCTGCGTCTCGGTCAACCCCTCCGCCAGTACGCAGGGCACAGCTTCCATCCCCTCCGCCACAGCCGCCTCCAGAATACCGTGGCCGGCGATCAGATTTCCGGCCTGGTCGATCAGCAGGGGACGCACAAAGCCGAACTCCCGCAGGCTGTTCCGCAGACGGCGGTGCTGCTCCGGCCCATGGATCCGCGCGTTTTTGGCGTAGGGGATGATCTCTCCGATGGGCTTCATGACAACTGCCCCGCAGGAGATCCGGATCGGACCGGTCGATACCTGCACCCCAGTTTTTTTACTTCTTCCTCCGGCCGCCGCGCCCGTCCCGCTCTTTCCGCTTTTCACACCGGCCGCCGCTCCCGTCCCGCCCTTTCTGCTTTTCGGGACGGCCGCCGCTCCCATCCCGTTCTTTCCGTTTTTTGCCATAACTGCCTCCTGTCTCCTCCGTCCCACTCTCCGTGGGGAAAAAATCCCCCACGGAGGTAAGCACGCGGTCTTACGCACTTCGGTCTGAAACTTTCTTACCCTGGGGGAGGGTCTGCAAGGATCCCCCCGCCCGCGTCCGGGCGCACCCGGGAGCGCACTGGCGCCCAAGGCTGAACATGGTTTAGGCTCTATCGGGCTGCAGGTGGGTGCCGTTTCTGCCACAGTTCTGCCATGGTCTTCCGGCTGTGGCAGCTGTGGCACAGGCTCTGGAGATTATCCCGGTCGGTAAACTTGAACCAGTCGCCCTTGTGATCCACCACGTGGTCCACGTCGGTGGCGGCTGTCCGGATGCCCCGCTGGGCGCATGCCCGGCAGAATGGCTCCCGCAGCAACTGGGATGGCCTGAGATCATCCGTCCAGACCGGCAGTGAGTACCAGCGGCGGTATGTCTGGGCCGCCCCCCTCCGGGGCGCCTCCTTGGGCCTGTGGGCCGGACACCACCCCTCCCGGGTCAGCTGGCCGCACCCAGGCTTGCGGCAGGGCCGCTGGGGCTTAAGCGCCACGGGCTATCACCTCCGGGCAAAAACAAAAGCCGGCACCGACAACCTCCCCACAGGAGAAGTTACCGGCACCGGCTCAGAAAGCACTGGCCAAAAGCTATATCCACGACAGCGACATGTTTGCACTCCCGGCACCAGACCCGCAGATTCTTCGCCTGGGTATCCGGTCGAAGAATTTGGGTCGTTTTAAATCCACAGTTTGGGCAAACGATGTATCCGTCCTTCACTGTTACCAGTTTACCATAGTTCTCCTCGCCTTGCAATAGTCTCCGCCTCCTTTGCTGCGTGTGTGTCTAGTTTTCCGCTAAGTTTCAAGATAGACGTGCGCGCGCGCGACATATTCTAAATTAAAGAACCGTTCTCGGCCGCCAAAATATAACTGCCAAACCGATACCCACCGAAGTCGTTGGTCAGTTCGCTGCGGCTGCTCCACAGCACGTTGTCCGGGATCTCAACAACCCCGCTGGCGTCCATCCACCGATCTGGTTGAGGCAGCTTAGCGGACAGGCTACGGCTGCAGCTCCAGGGGTGCCGGCCCACCGGTATAATGTATCCATCAGACGCCTCCTTGCAAAAGTATTCCGCCAGGCGGCGATAACCACCAGTCTTGAGCAGAACCGGCTCATCGTCCACCTCGCCGTATCGCCAGAGGTACCGGATCTCTGCGGCAGACACATCCACGTCGCTGAATACGGCGTGGATGTGATACCGGTGGTCGCCATGGCGCCCCTCAATACAGGTAATATAGTCCACACACCTGACGCCTTTCCAGCGCTTGACCCTGGCTAAAAACGCCCGTTGCCGGTTTCGGCAGTCCCGGAAGGAATGAGGGAGATGCGCACGATCAAAAGTTAATGTGTAGTGGCTACCGCTGTATCCAAACAGGGCTAGGCGAAGTTCCAGCCGGTCTGCCTGCGTGCGGCACACTGCGGAATGGGGCGAACGGACGATCTGGTTCTTCTCCCGCCGCTCGCCCCGTGTGTCGGTGGACAGGAGCCGGGGCCGGATAGCCCTGCACTCCTTGACCAGCGGCCCCGCTTGCTGTCGCACACAGTACCAGTTAGCCCCCGGCATGATAGGTCTCCCCGGACGTCTGCCCCGTCCCCACATAGACAGACAGCAGCTTGACCGCTTCCCGGAGGATCGCACAGCCATGGACACCACAGCTGTGCTCCATGCCACAGCCTAGGCAGGCCAGGCTGCCGGTCTCCACCTGCAGATGCTGCAGTGCCTCCAGGATTGCCTCTGGCATCATCGGTCCACCCCCAGCCGCGTCAGCAGTGCTCCCCGGAGTAGGCGCATACATAGATCAAAGGCACACACTCTGGTGTCCTCATCCGCGCCAGCAGGCAGTGCGGACAGGATTGCTTCCACGCTGGCGTATGTACTGTTTCTCTTGTCCGCTAGTTCCGCATGCCCTGTGGGCGCTGCGGCCTTAGTAGTTGGGGCCGTGGCCTGTGCCCGGCGTTTTATATGATTGTGTACCGTCTCAGGCGTGCAGCCCACCCGCCGGGCAATCTCCTTCGCCGGCAGCTGCTGGTCAAGGCCCTCCGCGATCGCCCGGGCCAGCGCAGCGCGGGATTCTGTGCTTTGGCTGCGGCCGTGCACCGGTGGATCCGGCTTAAGCACGCCGGCGTCTGCCAGTACGGCACGGATGCTTGCCTTATCCGTACTGTTGAGATCCGCTAATACACCGATATCCGCCGACTTATTTTTTGCCTGCTGATAATGACGCACAATTTCTTCCGCTGACATTTGCATACCCTTTTATCTCCCCCTCCTCTTTTCGGCCCGCAGCCTGCGTCCGACCCGTGCTATGGCATCCCTCCGGACAGCGCTGGCGGCAAGTCCACCTGCACGCTGTGCCTCCCGCCGGGCTTTATACGCCTCTACTGCCGACACATATCCCCGATACTCCTCACACCTGCCGTGGCACCCAACTTTCCGATGGTCACAGCCTCCGCAGGGCGGCTTAATCTGAGGCACCATTCGTCCCGCCTCCTTCCTGCGCCAGCGCCGCCTCCGCCTCCTCCTTCAGCGGATAGGGCTTGATGTTGGTCACCTGCCAAAACTCTGGGTAATACCCGTACTTCTTCATCCAGGCGTGTACGACCTTGGACAGCTCATTAGATAGTTCGTCCAGTTCTCCCCGCTTATTGTAATCGTATCCATACCAGTTCTCTGCGAAGTCACCTGCGAACTCGTAGGCCTCCTCCGAAATCCTATCAAGTAACAACTCAGCATCCACGGTGGGCACAAAGGGTATATTCTCGCCGACGTAGACCGTATCATAGCTGTCGTCATACTTTCTGGCCTCATCGATACACTCCTCAATGGTATCGTGGCTGTCGTTATACCACGCCTCTGCGTTTTCATCGAAATTATAGGAATACTTATTCATGCTGCACTCCTTTCTGCGCCGCCAGCAGCAGCCACCGGGGCAAACTTTTGCAAATCCTCATATGGGCAGGCTCCAAGGTTGCAATAAGTACCAGTCTTTTCGCAAATGCCACCATGCCGCTCATGTACACAAAACTCAGCCATCGTTTACCTCCAAATCCATCCTCGCCCCGCAGTTGGGGCAGTAGTTGCCACCCCGCACATAGATTGCCATTGCATAAGCTTTGTGGCCACAGTTGGTGCACTTGACAATCTCAAACTGCTCTGAGCAGTCCTCGTAGTTGTCATGTACCCACCGCCCATGCCGTACCGGGGCAACGTCGGCGGCAGGTGTTTGTGCAATTGCTGCGGCCAAACTTACGGTAGATGCTGGTGCTGGCATAGCGTTCCAGCGCCGATAGATTTCGTCCCGTTCAATGTATTCCATCCTGCTGCTCCTCCTCCTCTCCGATTGAGTATTGCTTCCCCGTCCGTGCCTGTCCGCAGTCGCCTCCCGCATGGTGTCCAGCGCAATATGCAGCGCCTTGGCATACCCTGGCAGCTGTGCGTTGTCGGCAATGGGCTGCAGATACTCTATTGCCGCCCGTATGGCCGCCTTGTTGTGTGTCATGTCGCCCCTCCTCCAAACAGATCCATCTGCCGCTCGCCCCAAAACTGCTCCCACGGATCGCGCCAGCCGACGCCGATGTAGTCCAGCACATGCCCCCAGCCGTACCATGTACCATCCGGCAGCTGGTCCACATGTGTCATCCACATCGCCCACTCCTTGGGGTTTGCCTGCCAAAGCCGGTCAAAGCGGTGGGGCCGCTGTTCCATGTGGATGCCAAATCCGCACATGGAGCAGCCGGTCCGCTGGGCCTTGGTGGTTCTGAGGCTCCCGTCCTGCTCCCGGACAATCTCGCCATAGATCTCCGGCACCGGCACATGGAGGTCCAGTGCCAGCTGCAGAAGGTCCTGGCGGCCAAAAATGGCGAAGGGGCAGCTGCGTTTGGTTCCCGGCGATATGTAGTTGCACCCGTTTATCATCAGAGCCTTCTGCCGGCGCCCGCCCTCGGAGGCCATCAGGCCCATGTAGGGATACCGCCCTGTCTCCCGGGCGTAGTCGTTACATGGCTTTTCCTTCAGGTAGTAGCAGCACTTGTCGGATACCAGGAAATCCGGCTTTCCGTAGCAGACTCCCTCGTTTTCGTTCTCGTACCCGCCGAACTTCTCCAGCCACCGCTTAGACAGCTTCATTCGGCTGTCCTTCTGCCAGCCTCCGTACTCCCCGGTCTCGCCGGTGATGATGGCGTGGCGGACGGTGGCGTTGCCCGGGGTGGGCCGCTGGAGCAGGTCAATCTTACCGGCGATCTCCTTGCTGAGCACCGGCCAGCCATACTCCCGGATCACCTCCACCTTGCTCTTAATAGGCTTCAGCCCCTGCACGCCCAGCTGCTTGTGGACAGCCTGGATGCTCTTGTCCTCCAGGACGGAGACGGATATGGCGGGCACATCGATGCCGATGGACCGCAGGAACAGCAGCAGCGTGATGCTGTCCAGCCCACCCACGGCCACATAGCAGTTTCCATCCACCTCCGGGTGGTTAAAAAACTCCCAGGCCCGGATCTCCGCATAGCGGACCTTGAATGCATAGTCCTGCTGCTGCTTGACCCGGAACATGGCCACCTTCCGCTCGGTGTTGTTCTCCATTTTCCGCTCCAGTACAGTTTTCATCGCATGTCCTCCCCCGCCGCCAGCAGCCCCGCCTCGTGCAGCCGCAGGGCGGCAAATATTTTATGCTAATTTTAGCATTTTGCTATTGACAATACGCTAATAATAGCGTATAATTAAACCATCAAGAGGGGACAACCCCAGGAGGAAACCACAATGAAGCTTACCGCCGAGATGATCAACAAGATCCAGGACGTCGCCGACGAACTGTTTTACGAGTATGAAGTCATTGGTATCCGCGTGCAGGAGCAGCCGTTTGAACTTGGCGAGATGTCTCACGTCTCCCATATTTGGGATGATGGCGAGGACACCGGTGAAGAACTCAACGGTGTTTGTGCCGTGAAGCATGACTGGATCAGCCAGTCCCATTTGTATTTCGGGGAGCATGTGGCTATCATCGCCGGGAACCGCTATTCCTACGGAGAGGACCCCGGCGAGATCATCATCGAGGAGCCCGTTGTTGTGGAGGTGCTGGCATGAGACGTAAATACGGAGATTGCCAGCGGGCAGACGGGAACTGCACCCTCTGCTCCCTGGTCAGTTATGGCCGGGATTGCCGCAACAATCCTATCTCTAAGCTGGAGTGGGCTAGGCTGTCTGCCGGGCTTACTCAAAAGCAACTCGGAGACGCATCCGGCGTCAATATCCGCCAGATCCAGCGCGTAGAGTTGGGCGAGGCTCAAGCCGGGAACCTTACCGCAAAAAACCTTTTGGCCCTGGCCGACGCGCTGGAGGTTGACCCCCACGATTTGGTTTAGCGGAGGAACGTCCATGTCAAACGTCATAAGACCTCGTACATGCCATGCCTGCGGCGCAATCTTTGACGGCGGGCCACGTGCTTGGTACTGCCCCGCCTGTCGAGCAGAGCGCACGAGAGAGGCTGACAGACGGCGCCGCGCAAAGGGACGCAAGGCCGACCGACCACTTGGGAGCATAGACAAATGCGTCCGCTGCGGAAACGACTACGTTGTAAAGTCCTCCAGGCAAAAATATTGTCCTGCCTGCGCTTACGACGGCTGCCGCGAGGCGGATCGCCCGATGTCCCGCGCTTGGAACCAGGCGCACAAGGAAACCTATTACCCAGACAGGAACGCAAGGCGAAGGGCCGAACGGGCCAGAGATCCCGAGGCCGTCCGCTCCAAAGAGCGGGAGGCCCGTGGCAGAAGCAAATCCAAAAAATGACCGCTGCGCCGCCCCTCCGGGATCTCAACGCTCAGTTTTGCCATGACCGTCTCCTTCCTCCACATGACTGCGGACCAGCCGCTCCTGGGCCAGCACGTCCGCTAAGCGCATCCCACGGGGCTTCCCGCCCCGCCCTTTATGGCTCTTTTCCATGTCGTATCCTCTCCAGCTGCCCCCTCACCCCGGCGGTGATCCGGGGCCACTCCCCCTGGAACCACTCCGTCCAGGCCACACAGCCGCCGCTGTCCTGGCCCCTCCAGATCCCCCTCCGGCACAGGCTGGACGGGCCATAGGGGCAGTCCTCGCAGGGGCACCGCCCCAGACCCATATCCGCCCTCATGGCCGCTCACCCCGGCGGTACCGGATGGGGAAACTTTCCCGGATCACGGCCCCGCCCTCCCTGGCGCGGTACTCCGCCACAAAGTAGCGGCGCTTGGGGTGTATGTATACCACGGCAGCCTCCACCGGCCCCCGGCCCCCGCCCTCCTGGCAGGGGTTTACCTGGATCCTGTCTCCTACAATCACGCCTCGGCCTCCTTGTCAAATGGGCTGGGCCCGGCGGAGCCCACAGTCCGGAACATGTTATACTGCACATCCTTCTCCCCGTCCTGGCCCCGGGTCGTGGCCTGGGGCCGGGCGCTGGCCTTGCTGAAGCGCTGCTTGTCCCCGTCGAAGTTCAGGATCAGTCCCAGGCCCGCCACACCGTCTTTGTTTTTCGCCACATCCAGCACCCGGCGGGAATACGCAAAATCCTGATACTCCTTGTAGAGCAGCAGCACAATGTCCGCGTCCTGCTCGATCTGCCCGGATTGGCGCAGGCTGGACAGGGTGGGCGGCGGTGTGGAGCCGTCCTTCTTTTTTTCCGGCCGGCTCAGCTGGCTCAGGGCAACCACCACCTTGCCGGTAGTGCGGCCCAGCTGCTGCAGGTCGTTGGATACCTGGCTCACCCGCTCAAAGTCGCTTAAAAACCGCCCGGCCCGCACAGCCGGGATTTTTTGCAGGTAGTCCACAAAAATCACGTCATAGTGGTGGGCCATGGCGTAGGCGCTGATGCCGCTCACCGTCATGCCGCTGGTCTCCAGCAGGTCCAGGGTGGGCGCCGTCATGTGCTGCCGCAGATCCCGGATGCGGCCATAGTCCTCCACCTCCAGGTTGTTGGCCATGATCTTCCGGAAGCTGGTCTGGGTCTGACAGGCCACCGTGCGGTCGTACAGCTTGTCCGCGTCTGTCTCGTAAGAAAAAAAGCCCACCCGCTTGGTCCTGGCAATCTGAAAGGCGAATTGCAGGGCCAGGGCCGTCTTGCCCGCGGAGGGGTAGCCGCCAATGACCACCATGTCTCCCCGCCCGGCATGGAGCTGCTCGTCCAGATCCGCCAGCCCCCAGCTGAGCACCTCCGGGCACTTGCCGCCGTCCCGGCGCTTGAAGAACTCCCGGAAGCCCTGCTCCATGGTCAGCCGCCGCACCCCCACCCGCTCGCAGAACAGCAGGTTGGCCCGATCCATGAGTGCCCGGCACTGCTCCTCGTCCTCCGCCTGTTCCAGGCTGGCCCCGATCTCCCGCAGCTGCCACAGTCGGGAGGAGCGCTTCAGAGCCGCCGCGTACTCGTCCGCGTTGGCCGCCGTGGGGGTGGCCTCCATCATCTGCTCCAGGGCCTGGCTGTATCCGCCCCCCAGATCCTCGTTGATGAGCACCGCGTCCACCGGCAGTCCCTTGCCGTACCGGTCCCGGAATGCCCGGAATATCCGCCGGTGCTCCGGCAGCTGAAAGTCGCTCTCGCTGACCGCCAGCAGCATGGGGCCCACCGCCGCCTCGTCTATGAGCATGCTCCCCAGTACACCCACCGCCGCGCTCATCAGCGTCTCGCTGAGCATCTCGACAGGCTTATTCTCCCTGCTCACAGGTATTGCACCCCCTCACCCCGCAGGGGCATACGCGCCCCGGCATCCTCCGTGCCGGCTCTTGGCAGTTCATCCGCCTTCAGGGGATACACGCTGGTCCAGTTGTGCAGGATCGCGTTATCCAGCAGGGCGATTTTCAGCGCCCTGTCTCCGCCGGACAGCTTGTCCAGTTTGTTCACCAGGATTTTGGCGGCCCTGGCGGTCTGGAGCGGCTTTTTCAGCTTTACCCTGGCATCCAGGAAATCCACCAGCAGCTGGGCCAGTTCCCGGTCGTTCCCCACATAGCTTTTCAGCACACTTTGCACTTCTTCTGAAACTTTTGCTCTGGGGGGTAGGGGGGTATGTTCTATACTCTTATTGTTCTTCCTATTAAATACTCCACAATTTTGTGGAGAGGGCTCCCCGCAATTTTGTGGATAGGGGTATCCACCCTGTGGAGAGAGGTATCCACAATTTTGTGGAGAGGGTGCCCCTTCCTCCGCGGTGTCCGGCGCCTCCACAGGCTGCACGAGAAACAGCCCTGTGAAGATCTTCCGGCAGACCACCTGCCCCGCCTCGCTGCGCTCCACAACCACCCGGATATACCCCCGGTCCGCCAGGGTGTTGATCAGCCTGCTGATGCTCTTTTTGTCCAGGTTAAACAGGGCCGCCAGATATTGATTGCTGGCCCAGCAGTAACCGTCCACCTGCGCCAGCGCGGAGATCTCCGCATAAAGGAGTTTGGCGCTGGCCGTCAGGGCCCCATCGTATCGGACCGAGGCGGGCAGTACCGCCCAGTAGCCCGGCCGCTCTATTTCCATTGTGTCGTCCCCCTTGCTTTCAAGTCTCTTTTGTGCTATACTGGCATTGCTTTCAAGTGCCGCTCCCCTCCCCAGGGAGCGCGAAGTGAAGGATGGCGCCGGATTCGGCGCCGGCTGCCCAGGAGTGCGTGCTACGCTCCCGGGCAGTTTTTCTTTTCCAGTTCCGCGCGCAGGATGGCCCGGGCCAGCACGTCGAAGAGGTCCCGCACCTCCGCCCCGTCGTCCTCCCGCCGGGCGGCGCGCAGCTGCTCCAGCCGCTGGAATTTGCCCGCCTGCTCCGACCGGGGCCTGTCCGCTATGGCTTTCCGCTGCCGGTTGGATGGCAGGCCGTTGGCCCGCCGCCACTCACAGATGGTGGTGACGTGCACCCCTACGCCCACGGCAATGTCCTTGTCGTACAGCCCCTCCTCATATAGCGCCAGGGCCCGGGACTCGCTGAACCGCCGCTTGTATGTTTGTGTCCGCCGCTGGGGCCTCTTCACCGGCTCCCCGGCCTCCGCCAGAATATCCAGGATCCTGTCCCGGCTCGTCATATTCAGGTCCGCCAGAATCTGGATCACCTCTGCCTTGTCCGCCGCCTGCCGGTAGTACCGCACAATCTCCTCATTGCTCATGGGCAATGGCAAACACCTCCCTGTCCTGCACGCCCCACTCCAGGGCCGCCTCATGGCTGTCCATGTACAGGTCAATCCGCCTGCCCCGGATGGCCCCGCCTGTGTCCTCGGCCACGTAGCCGCCTACCAGCCCGTCCGACCCGGCGAAATACACCGTCTCCCCCAGGGGTATCACAGCCGGATCCACCGCCACTGTGCGGCCCTCCGCGGCCTCTGTGCCCGTGGCGGTGATGCCGTCCGCCCACCGCCCGCAGCAGCGCTCGCAGGGGCAATACGCCGTAATGGTAAACTCACCCAAGCTAATCAGCGCCGGATCCGCCGGCCTGTCCGACTCCAGCGCGGGCCCGGGTTCCGCCGGCAGCCCAGGCGGCTCTATGTACACGGCCACGGGCGCCTCCACCGGCTCCGCCGCCCGGGCGGTGTATCCCAGCAGATACCCCACTACGCAGCCCACTAGGGCAAAGATCACCAGGGGCAGCACGTCCTGGACGGACAGCCCCCGCCGCCCCCTGTAGGGCGGCCCCTCCCGCCGCAGCTTGCGCTGTGAGCACCGCTCCATTTCACGCGCCCTCCTTTGTCGTAGGCAAAATCCCAGCAAGCGCGGCAAGATCGGCTGGAAGCGCCCCGGACTCCATGAGACTGACAGCGGCCTGTGATATGCCAAGCAGTCTCCCTAAATCCTTCTGGCTGTATCCGGCTGCTTTTCTTGCTGACCGAATCATCAATCCTGTTTTCCTGTTTTTCTCCCGGTTGGCTTCGTAGTACGCCTTTTGGTAGGCGGCGATCTCCTCCCGGTTGGCTTCACGGTACGCCTTATTGCGGGCGGCAATCTCCTCCCGGTTGGCTTCACGGTACGCCTTATTGCGGGCGGCGATCTCCTCCCGGTTGGCTTCACGGTACGCCTTATTGCGGGCGGCAATCTCCTCCCGGTTGGCTTCACGGTACGCCTTATTGCGGGCGGCGATCTCCTCCCGGTTGGCTTCACGGTACGCCTTATTGCGGGCGGC
>CDZQ01032179.1_pt1 | contig 21077 bp, 19 predicted proteins | sample 554831 | NCBI WGS metagenome assembly CDZQ01 (sample SAMEA3182112, study PRJEB8094) | gut metagenome | biome: human; feature: gut; material: Stool; isolation source: human stools | place: Canada | collected 2013-05-06
CATAGCACCTCTACCGCCGCCAGGATCTCCTCCAGGTTGGAAGGGTCTGCCAAGCCGGAGCTTTCCACGAACAGCATATCCAACCCCTGCTTGCTCATCTCTGCCAGGGCGGATACGAATTGCAGCTTCAAGCAGGAGCAGAAAATGGAGCCGTTGCTGATCTCCTGCATCTGGATATCCCCCCGCTGGAGCAGCGCCCCGTCGATGGACAGCTTGCCAAATTCATTTTGGATCACCCCGATCTTTTTCCCCGCTACGCCCCCGCCGTTGAGCAGCGACAATAGCATGGTGGTTTTCCCCGCCCCTAAAAACCCTGTGAGCAGGTATAACTTGATGGGCTGGTGCATGACATCCTCTCCCTTTCCTTCCCTTTGGGCGCTGGCCCCGGTTTCCGTTCCAGCGCCATGGATAATATATCGATCTTTATCAATATTATATTATATTCATGTTTTTCGATATGTCAACCGGGTTTCCCTCCTTTTTCTTGTTTTCGCCTCCATGCCGGGGCGCAGAGAGGACGGGAGCGTTGACTTTGACGCCGGGAAAGGATATATTGAAACTGGTATTTTCTTTATCGGTTCTGTAGGATGCCCGAAAATCAATACAAACGGAGGATGCTTTTATGAAAATCGTCGTGGTTGGCGGTGTGGCCGGCGGTGCTTCCGCAGCAGCCCGGGTCCGACGTCTGGATGCCAAAGCGCAAATCGTGATGCTGGAGAGGGGCGCACACGTCTCCTTTTCCAATTGCTGCTTGCCCTATCACTTGAGCGGTACCATTCCCAACAGCGAAGCCCTGGTACTGATGACCCCGGAGCGGTTCCGCAAGCAACACGACATCGACGCCCGGACCAACAGCGAAGTGCTGGCCATCCACCGAGCGGAAAAATATGTGGAAGTCAAGGACCTATTGACCGGCCGGGTCTATAACGAGCCTTATGACAAGCTGATCCTGGCGCCTGGCGCCAGCCCCATCCTGCCGGGAAGCATTCCCGGCATCCGGGGGGAAAACGTATTCGCCATCCGGAACGTAACGGATATCCAGGCCCTTAAAGCCTACCTCGATCAACCGGGCAAAGATCGGGTCGCCGTGGTGGGAGGCGGGTTCATCGGCATCGAGGCCGCAGAAAACCTCCGGGAGGCCGGCAAAACGGTATGCCTGATCGAAGGGCTGGAACAGGTCATGGCCCCCTTCGATTTCGATATGGCCCAGCTTCTCCACAAAGAGCTGGACGATCACGGCATCCGCCTCTATCTTTCCAGCATGGTGACCGGCATCCAGGCCGACTGCGTAGAGGCCCAAACCAACGGCGTCCCCTTTACCGTGCCGGCGGATGTGGTGGTCATGGCCATCGGCGTCGCCCCGGAGACCAAGCTGGCAGCGGAGGCTGGCCTGGAGATCGGCAAGACCCGGGGCATCAAGGTGAACCATAATTATCAGACATCGGACCCCGACATCTATGCCGTAGGGGACGCGGTGGAGTCCTATGACGCCCTGCGCCACTGCCCCGGCCGTCTGGCCCTAGCCGGCCCCGCCCAGCGTCAGGCCCGGGCTGCGGCGGATCACATCTACGGCATTCCCCACAACAACCGGGGCTACATTGGCTCCTCCTGCATCCGGGTCTTTTCCCAAAATGCCGCCGCCACCGGCCTGAACGAAAAACTGGCCCAGGCAGCCGGCTATTCCTATGATTCCGTCCTCATCTTCCCCATGGATAAAGTGGGCATTATGCCGGATAGCCACTATATGGCTTTCAAGCTGGTGTTTGAAGTGCCCACCGGCCGCATTTTAGGCGCCCAGGCCGTCGGCCAAGGGGCCGTGGATAAGCGGATCGACGTGATCGCCGCCATGATCACCATGGGGGCTACCCTGGAGGATCTCAAAGAGTTGGAGCTGTGCTATTCCCCTGTGTTCAGCACCGCCAAGGATGTGGTGAACCAGGCCGCCCTGGTGGGCCTAAACGTGCTCTACAACCGCTTCCGGCAGGTGCCCGTTTCCCAGGTGCGGCCCCTGGTGGAGCAGGGCGCTTATATCCTGGATGTCCGGGAGGCCGGGGAATTCGCCGCCGGCCACATCCAGGGCGCCCACAACATCCCCCTAAGCCAGCTGCGGGAGCGTATGGAGGAGATCCCCCGGGATATCCCCGTCTACGTCCACTGCCGCTCCAGCCAGCGTAGCTATTACGCCATTTGCTGCCTGCAGGGGAACGGGTTCACCAACGTTTACAACATCAGCGGCTCCTTCCTGGGCATTTGCCTCTACGAATACTTCAACGACAAAGCCCAGGGCCGTACCCCCATCGTAACCAAATACAACTTCCGCTGATCTGGCTTTACCAGCCCGCCAAGCCGGCCAGGGGCAGCGGGGGGGCGGCGGGCGCGCCCAGCGCGCACAAAGCAGGGGCCTTCGGCCCCTGCTCAGCCTGTCGAAAAAGTGGCTTGCGCCACTTTTTCGAGGTTTTCATAGCTCCCTTGCGCCTACGGCGCGGCCAGGGAGCTATGCAGGGAAACCCTTGCTACGCAAGGCTTTTTGCGGATTTGACGCGCATGTCGCCAAATCCGATTATAGCCTCCGGGGGCTGCGGCCCCCGAGCCCCCAGGGGTTTCTCGACAAGCTGAAGCAGGGGCCTTCGGCCCCTGCTTTGGTTTGACCGGCTGGGGCCGAAGGCCCCGGCCGGTCAAACGCCGCCGCCCCCCCCCCGCTGCCCCTGGCCGGTTTGGCGAATTTTTTGCCTTACCTTTTAAACATACGATATAATGGAAGTAGATCCTGTACAAAAAGGAGGCCAAGGATGGATTCTGCCACCAATACCCGCTACCGTCTAGCAAACGCCCTAAAAGACCTGGTCCGGAGCAAACCCCTGGATAAGATTACCGTCAAACAGATCGCAGATGCCTGCGGAGTGAGCCGCCAGACCTTTTACCGGTGTTTTTTGGACAAATACGACCTGGTAAACTGGTATTTTGAGCGGCTGGTGGAGCGGTCCTTTCAGGAGATGGGGGTAAGCCTGACCCTGCGGGAAGGGCTGCGGAACAAGTTCCGCTTCATCCAAGCGGAGGCGGATTTCTTTGCCTGCGCTTTTGGCAGCGACGACGCCAATTCCCTCATGCGGTATGATTATGACTATATCTACCGTTTTTATAGCGATATCATTACCCGTAAGACCCATCGCCCTTTGGAGCCGGACATCGCTTTCCTTCTGGAGATGTATTGCCGGGGCTCCATTGAAATGACCGCCCGCTGGGTAATGCGCGGCATGGAATTACAGCCGGAAAAAATGGTGGAGCTTTTGATCGAGGCCATGCCCAGCCGGCTGGAGTCCCTGTTGCGGGAGCTGCATCCGGAAGCGTAAGCCGGCGTTTTGTCTGGCTTTTTTTCAATACGAATTTTGTAAGATGTGACAAACGGGGACATGTGTAACTTGCGTCCGCATTTTGGTATCGTTATAATCTTATCAAAGACGCATATGGCGCCATATTAAATCACAAAAAGGAGCATGATCCCCATGGTAAACCGCATTGTACTGAACACCATTTCCTATCACGGCAAAGGCGCCATTGAAAACATCGTGCCCGAGCTGACCAGCCGGGGCTACACCAAGGCGTTTGTATGTTCTGACCCAGACCTTATCAAGTTCGGCGTCACCAAGAAGGTAACGGATCTACTGGACGCAGCTGGCTTTGCCTATACCATCTACAGCGACATCAAGCCCAATCCCACCATTGAGAACGTGCAGCACGGGGTAGCCGCCTATCAGGCTTCCGGCGCAGACAGCATCGTAACCATTGGCGGCGGCTCCAGCATGGATACCGCCAAGGCCATCGGCATCATCGTAAACAATCCGGAGTTTGCGGACGTGCGGAGCCTGGAGGGGGTAGCCCCCACCAAGAAGCACGCGGTATTCACCATTGCCGTGCCCACCACCGCCGGCACTGCTGCGGAGGTCACCATCAACTATGTGATCACGGATGTGGAAAAGCATCGTAAATTCGTCTGCGTGGATACCAACGACATCCCGGAAGTGGCCGTTGTGGATCCTGATATGATGCGCTCCATGCCCAAGGGCCTCACCGCCGCCACGGGTATGGATGCCTTGACCCACGCCATCGAGGGATATATCACCAAGGGGCATTGCGCCATTTCCGATATGTTCCATCTGGAAGCCATTCGGCTGATCAGCAAGCACCTGCGGGGCGCCGTTGCCAACACGGAGGAAGGCCGGGAAGGCATGGCCCTGGGGCAGTACATTGCGGGTATGGGCTTCTCCAACGTGGGCCTGGGCATTGTCCACTCCATGGCCCATGGCCTGAGCGCCCTGTATGACACCCCCCACGGGGTTGCCTGCGCCATCATCCTGCCCACGGGCCTGGAGTATAATAAGACTGCCGCCGGCGATCGTTACCGGGCCATCGGCCAGGCCATGGGCGTAGCCGGCATCGACGCCATGTCCGAAGCGGAAGCCATCGACGCCACCATCGCCGCAGTCAAACAGCTCAGCGCGGACGTTGGCATTCCCGCCGGCCTCCAGGGCATCCTGAAGGAAGAGGATGTGGCCTTCCTCTCCGCCTCCGCCTATGCGGACGCCTGCCGCCCCGGTAATCCCCGGGACACCAACGAAGCGGAGATCGCAGCCCTGTACCGGAGCCTGATGTAATAGGCTCGCCCCGGGGCTAGGGGCGTTCCCCTGGCCCGTCCAAAGCCTGCATAGGTTTTGGTAATCAAAAAAGGCGCGAACGGATAAAACCGTTTGCGCTTTTTTGCTCTTGCATTATTTTTGTCCGTAATAGGCGTTTGCCCCATGCTTGCGGTAATAATGCTTATCCAACAAATATTGGGGCGCAGGGGCCATATCCCTATGGAGCATGTTTCCCAATATGGCCATTTTCGCACAAGCCTCCAGCGCCACCCCATTATCCACCGCTTGGTCAGCTGTTTTGCCCCAGGTAAAAGGGCCGTGCTTGCACACCAAAATCGCAGGCATAGCCCCGGGATCCATCCCTTTTTCCCCAAAGGTCTCCACGATTACCTTGCCTGTATTCATTTCATAGGCCTCGTGGATTTCCGCTTCGCTTAAATGCCGGGTACAGGGGACGCTGCCATAAAAATGGTCCGCATGGGTGGTGCCAAAGCAATCCAGCGGGCTTTCTGCCTGGGCAAAGGCGGTGGCATAGGTGGAGTGGGTGTGGACAATGCCGCCAATGGTTGGAAAATGCTTATACAAATACAGGTGCGTAGGAGTGTCCGACGAAGGCCGCAAGTTGCCTTCCACCACATTACCATCCAGGTCCACCACCACCATATCTTCAGCCGTCATTTTTGCGTAGGAAACGCCGCTTGGCTTTATTACCACCAGGCCGCTAGCCCGGTCGATAGAGGATACGTTTCCCCACGTCAAGGTGACCAATCCCTCTCCCGGCAAGCGCATATTTGCTGCATAGGTTCGCTCTTTTAGGGTTTCTAGCATGGATCTTCCTCCTGTATATATGCCTGCATTTCGTCCCAAAGGCCGTCAAGGCACTGAATGGTTTTCAGGTATAGGGCATACTTTCTGGCGTATAGTTCTGCATAATCCCGATTGGGTTCCACCGCCGTATTGATGGTGCTCATTCCAGCAATTGCGGCTTCCAGGGAAGGGTAATCCCCCAGGGCTGCAGCAACGGCAATGGCACAACCCAGAGCGCCAGTTTCATTCACCTGCACGGTCTCCACCGGGAGCTGCAAAATATCCGCAAACATCTGGGTCCAGACCGGGCTCTTGGCGGCGCCTCCCGCCAAACGAAGGCATCTGGGCGGCACGGACCGGTTGGCAAGGAGCTTGTCCACATGGTATTTATGGCAATATACAATGCCCTCGTATACGCTGCGGAGCAAATGCTTGCGGGTATGGCTGACGTTTATCCCCACGAAGGAGCTTCTCGCATTGGGATGCACATTGCTGCCCATCAGAAACGGCAAGAACACCGGTATAAATTCCCTGGGGGAAATCTCCTCTACCCAGCCGTTCATTATATCGTATACGTTTTTCCCGGCCTGGTTGGTCTCAGCTTTTAACTCCGGCAGAAGTTGATTTAAAAACCATTCGTTATTGCCTGCGGAGGTAGGGCTGGATTCTTCGATCAAGTAATATTCTGGCAAGCAAAATAGGCTGTTCATGCGGATGGAGCCATTACAAATGGGCTCCTTTTGGATATATTCATTGATGGACCAGGTTCCGGCAATGGCGCAAAGGTTTTCTTCGTTGGTAATGCCCGCAGCCAATGCGCAGGCGTTTATATCGAACATGCCCCCGATCACAGGCGTACCCGCCGCCAAGCCGCAGCATTTGGCCGCCTCTGGGGTAATCCGGCCGCATATCTCAGTGGCCCTACAAATCGGCGGCAGGGCGTCCCGTATGGCTTCCAACCCAAACAAGGCAAGTAGGTTGTCGTCATATTGCCGGGTATGCAGGTTCAATAGGTTGGCGCCAGAATAGTCGGTAAGTTCCGCCCGGGCTTCCCCTGTAAGGCGGAAGCGGACATAGTCCTTGCATTCAAATACCCATTGGATATTGTTATATACTTCAGGTTCAAAATCCCGTACCCAAGCCAGCAGGGCCACTGGTTGACAGGCCATGATGTGCTGACAGGATATTTGAAACACCTGTTCCTCCGTGCCATCCGCCTGCCACGCAGCTGGATAAGCATAGGCTCGGTTGTCGGTGGAAATGATCCCGTTTCGAGCGGGCTTCCCATCCTTGCCCCATAGATACAAGCCCTTTCCATGGCCGCATATACCAACGCCATCCACCTCCGCCCCAGCCACGCCGGTTTTATCCAGGACCTTGGAAATGACCGCGCAATTTGCCTGCCACATCTCCTCCATGTCCCGTTCTACAAAACCCGGCCTAGGGGTGATCATCTGAGTGGCCATGCTGGCCACGCCAACTTCCCGTCCATCCCAAGTAAAAAGAGCGGCTTTTGTGGTGGTTCCTCCATTATCCAAGCCTAAGTAGTACTTCATTGCGCCGCCTTCCTTTCCGCAAACTGCCTTTCCAGCCATTGTTTTGCCTGCAAAACCTCTGCCACATCCTCCGTACCAGGGGCATACCACATCTCAATCATATACGGCCCCCTATAGCCCAAGCGCTCCAACTGAGCAAACCGCTTGGGAAAATCCACACAACCCGTACCAAAAGGTACGCATTTAAATTTTCCAGGAAACTCTTTAGTTACGGCAAGGGTATCCTTCAAATGCACGGCAACGATGCTAGCAATGCCCTGTTCAAACTCAAAGTCCACGTCGTTTTCCGGCCAAGCGCTAATATTTCCCATATCCGGATACACCTTATACCAGGGACTGTGCAGCATTCCTTCATAGGCCATATGCTTGGAGATGGAATTCATAAACGGCGTATCCATGATCTCCATGGCCAACATGACTTGTTTCTTGGCCGCCAGCTTTGCAGCCCAAGCCATGCCCTCCCGGAAAAGACGTACGGATTCCGGGGTGGAAGGTTCATAGTATACATCGTAGCCAGCCAATTGGATGACACGAACGCCAAGCGCCAGGCAAAGATCCACGGCTTTTTCCATGACTTCATACGCCTGGGCGCGGATCTTCTCATCCCCGCTGCCAAAGGGGAAGCGGCGATGGGCGCTCAGGCACATGGATTGCAGCGGCACCCCGGTTTCATAGCAGATCCTGCGCAGTTCTTCCTGCTGCTCCCGCGTCCAATCCAGCCTGGCAAGGCGCGCATCTGTTTCATCGATGCTGATCTCCATAAAATCAAAGCCCATTGCCTTGGTCTTGGTTAGACGCGTCCGCCAATCATCCTGCGGATCTAACGCCTTTTCATACAGCCCTAAAAGGTGATCCCCCAGCATGGTTTTTTGCTTCCTTTCCGGTATTTTCGATAGATCCCATTAAATTTGGTTATATCATAATTCCTTCAAAAATTCAATTATTTCCCCCGAAGGCCCAAATACCGTGCCGATATGCATGGGGGATGGTACGTCGTTATCTTTTATCTCCCCTTTTTGCCGGCCCCCCGCAGCAATGGCCCGATTTACAGCTTCCTCCACATCGTCCACCAGTAGCGCCAAATGGATGTAGCAACCCCCAATGGATTCAAAATTATCCGGCAGTTCTCCTTCACCGCTTCCTAGCATTTCGATGATGCCGCCGCCATTGAGCCGCAGCATACAGGCCATAAACCCTTTCCAATGTTCCCACTCAGCGTAGCATTCCGCGCCCAGACCCTCCACGTAGAATTTCTTGGAGGCGGTGTAGTCCTTTGCCCGCACCGCGATATGATGAATCGAAACCGTTGCCATTTTTTACTCCTTTCTGCTTTTAAACTTTTATCTTTACAATTACTTTCTTTACGTTTTCGCAAACGCCGGCTTGGAGGTTGCACCGGGTTTTATGACAATCCTCTGGGAAAAACACAGCGTATTCCCCGGCGCAAATGCAAAGCTCTGCTGCGGCCTCCTTTTGGGGGTCCTCATAAAACACAATATCCCCGGCCGCATCATAGGGCACGGATACCGCCCCCACATGGGCCTGGTTGCAAACCAAGATCTTTTCCTGCCCCGATAGCATAAACTGTAGGTCTATATATACGTTATGCCGTTCATATGAAAGTCCTGCCGCTTCATCGGTATGATAGGCCTGTACAACGGCAAACATGGCGTCCCCGTCTATTTCCACACGTCCCGGTTCCGTGTCCCGCAAATCATGTTCCGCAAGGAATTGCAGTGCTTGCCGGATGGGAATTTCATATTTTTCTATTTCGTGATACGACTGCGCTGGGCATGTTATCATGGTATTTCTCCTCAGGTCCTAACTTTGATCACGCATTTGCGTATATAGACTGGCGCTCCAGGGGCGGGGGCGCACACCATGCGGTGGGCGTCTTCCGGAAACAAAATAGCCATATCGCCAGGGTTGAGCCGCAATACCGTTTCATCCGCCCCCCGCTTATAAAACACAACGTCGTTTTCCCCATCGTAGGGGCCATCCAGCTGAAGCCGGTTTGCAGGCGTAACGCAAAGATCCAGCCTGCCTTCGATCACGTATTGTACATCGATATAGGCCCGGTGGGTCTCAAACGCAGCGTCTATTCCTTCTTCCACATGGAAACTTTGCAACAGGACATATATGTTTTTCCCGTCGATCTCACAGGCGCCGTCCTCCAGGGCCGCAAAATCCGTTTTTGCAAGATATTGCATCGCTTTTCCCAGCCGTTCCTTTACCGCCGGGGATATGGGCGCGTAGGTTTGATCTTGATAAATCATGCTTCTCCCTTCGGCTCCAAAGCCAGTGGCCCCCACTCGGTAGGGATGCGGGTAAGTTGAAGGTGGCTATGCTCATAGATGACAACCTCCGCCAAATATGCCACCGTGCAGCCCGGCTCCAAATGGCCGCCTACCGCCTTTCCTTTATCCGAAACAACGGCGTGAATATGGGCCACCCCATCCGCGATGATTCCCGTCATAGAGACCAATTCCAAAGGTGTGTTTTCCCACCGGGGAAAGTCCTCCCTTGCCGGGAAAACATCATATGTATGGATCATATGCAGGGTACAGTTATCCAACGTGCCGTATCCGCAAACCAGGGTCCCATCCGTGATCTTGGCATCCGCGATCACCTTTTCTATGGATTCCCGCAGCAGGTCGCCCCGGTTTAAACGAATCACAATGACCCTGCCCCCCATTTCCGATTGATAATATTTCATTGGATTCCTCCTATTTCCACATAGTCTTCCTGGGTGAAGGGAATATGCACGCTGTTTAGCGCGTCCTCCAGCTGGGAGATCTTTGAAAAGCCCACCAGCGGTACGATGGGATACGCCTGCACATAGAAAAATCCCAACAACGCCTGGGTAATGCTGCACCCATACTTTTTACAAAGCGTTTGAAGGCCCCTGGCCAACTTTAGGTTTTCCGGGGTATAATAGCAGCTGTTTTTCACCGCATCGTCGCCTTTTGCAGCCAGGTGGTGGAAGAAGCCGCTGCAAATACTAAAATAAGGCATCGGCGTATTATTGGAGGTCTGATAAAAGCGGATGGCCTCTTCATCCACGCAAACCATCGTGTCGTCTTCAAACGGCTTCATATGCTGGGCCGCAATGTTATATAGATTTTGATTTGCCACAAAGCCGGTGATCCCATGGGATTTGGCGTAAGCGTCCGCCTCTATCATACGGCTGGTGGTCCAATTGGAGCAGCCGTAGTATAGGATCTTCCCTTCTTTGCGAAATACCTCCATTTGCTCCAGCAGCTCCCCCACCGGCCGCTTTAGATCATCCCGGTGATAAAAATAAATGTCAATATGATCTGTTCCCAAGGCCTGGAGGCTCTTTTCAAGATCATACCGCATATCCTCCATGGAAAGCCTGCTTATATGCATGGCTTCCTTAGGTGGATGGCCGCCTTTGGTCATTAAAACCACCTGGTTGCGTCGTTTGCACCGCCTGAACCAGTCGCCAATAACCCGTTCGCTTCGTCCTTTTTCCGTTCCTTCCCAATCATAATAGATCCGAGCCGTATCGATCAGGTTCCCACCTTGCTCCACATAGGTGTTCATAATCCGGTCTGCGTCTGCGCCGTCCCAGGCAAGCCCTGCCTTTACCGTGCCAAATGCAAATGGGCTTACTTTAAAATCCGTTCCTTTTAGCTGTATCCTATGTTCCATACGTTTCCCCTACTACTTACTTCATCATCCATTGCTTAACATCCATAACCAACCGTGGTCATTAGGGCCAATTCTGGTTGGGTTGTGTCCACGCGGGTATATTGTGCCACCAAGGGGATATCGGATTCCAAAACTGCAGCATAGCCTGCACCCCTGGGAAGCAACGCGCCATTTTCGCCTTTGAGCCGGTCTAAGCGGATATGGTTGGTCCGCCTGGCAGGGCAGACGGTCTGCAAATGCAGAGGCTCCTGGTCTTCAAAATAAAACGTCAAGTCTATATGGGCTGTTTGATCCGAAAGATTCAGTACGCATATGGCTTCGTGGCTTACATAGTCCTGGCCATTGTCCACTTTGGGCCAAAACAAATCTGCAAAAGCCCATACTGTTTTCCCGATTGGTGTATGCATAATACCCATCCTCCCTAACACATATTAAATCTCGTTTATCCATTCCCTGGCGGGCATCCCGTTGCGCCGGCAAAATTCGTCCCATACAAGGCCAAAGGGCATGGTTTTTAATTCTTCCACTAAGGCCAGTCGTTTGGTATAATCGCCATTTCTTTCGATTTCCATCAACGTATCGGAAGGCTCAAGCAAGGCGTAGAGCAGGGCTTTTTTAATATTTCTCGCCCCTATTACCGTGGCCTGGACCCGGTCGATGGAAGCGTCAAAATAATCCGAACCAATATGGACCCGGTCAAAGGCATTGTGCCGCTTGATCTCCAACATAAGCTCTTTTACCTCATCCTCCAGTGCAACCACATGGTCGCTATCCCAGCGGACGGGGCGACTTACATGGAGCATGATCTCTTGGTGAAAAGCCAAATAGCTGGTGAGCTTAGAAGACACCGTTTCCGTTGGATGAAAATGTCCCGTATCCATACAAACGATGCAATTGTTGTGATGTGCGCAGTAGTTGGAGTAAAACTCATGGGACCCCACCGTATAGCTTTCCAGCCCCAGACCGAACAGCTTGCTTTCAAAGGAATCTATATTATGCTTCGGATCTATGGGTTCTGCTAGGATTTCATCCATAGACTGCGCAAGCCTAAGGCGGGGCGAGAGCTTGTCAATGGTATAATCCTTAGCGCCGTCTGGTATCCAGTGGTTAGTAATGCAGGTCTGGCCCAGTTGTTTGCCAAAGTATTCCCCAATTTTCCGGCAGCGCTTGCCATGTTCCACCCAAAACCGGCGTATGGATTCATTGGGACTAGACAAGGTAAGATTGTCCGCCGCTTTGTCATGGCTAAAATAGGTGGGATTAAAATCCAGGCCAACCTTTTTATCCTTTGCGTAATCCACCCAATCGGAAAAATGCTTCGGCGCAATGGCGTCGCGATCTACAGCATTGCCGGCGTTATGGTAAATCGCGTGAATTGCAATTTTATTTTTCCCAGGGATCAAGGAGAGGGCTTTAGATAAATGATCAAAAAATTCTTGTGGGGTCCTGGGTTTGCCAGTGGCATTGCCCAGGGCGGCGATTCCGCCGCTCAGGCCGCGGTCTGGGGATTCAAATCCCGAAAGGTCATCGATTTGCCAGCAATGGACACTAACGGGAATATCTTGGAGTCTACCCAGGACGGCTTCTGTATCCACACCGATTTGTTGATACATGCTTCGGGCTACCTCATATTGCGAACACAAGAAAATCATCCTCCTTATTATAAACGATGGGCATTTTTAATTTGTCATTCCGTAGTGAGTAATAAATGCCTTGAATTTACATTCATTATAGCAAATGTGTTTTCGACTGTAAACGAAAAAATGACCACGAAAAACTCACCATGATGCCAATTATTTTATATTATTCTGCTATTAATAACATTTTTTCTATTTTTGCTTGACATAAGTATACACTTCGTCGTAACATAAAATAAACGTGGCATTTCGCAGAGTAGAATGTCGTTGTTCAATAAGGGCCCTACAAACTTTTCGTTCCACCTGGTAATGCCCTAGGCACATCATCTTGCATCATTAGAGGAGGCAACGCAAACAACATGATGAGAGACAGTGAAGTAAAACGGAAACTCAAAAACGGGGAGGTTGTGAGTCTGGTTTTCTTGCAGTCCACCCACCCTGGGACAGCTGAGGCCATTGCTTTGGCGGGCGTTGACATGATCGTCATCGACAACGAGCATGGCGCCTTTACCACGGAGCAAATCACCAACACCGCCCGTGCTGTTACCGCCCTTGGCAAAGCGGCAGTTGTCCGAACCACCGTTTGCGACAAAAACGCAATTGCCCATTTGATGGATACGGGGATCAGCGGCGTATTCATTACCATGATCCGCGATTCCAAAGCTGCCCAAGAGGTCATCAATGGCGTAAAGTTCAAGCTGCCCGGCGATCAGCCTGGTGGGGAACGGGGCGTTTGTTTCAATAGCCGCGCTGCCCATTATGGCATGCATGGCATGGCGAAAGAGGACTATTTCAAATGGTGCAATGATAATACCATCATTATGGTGGATGTGGAGACCCGTTCTGCCATCCAGGATTTGGATGCTATTATCGCGCTGGATCAAATCGACGTGGTTCATACCGGTATGTGGGATCTAGCGAGTGCCTATGGTCATCCCGGTCACGCGGAACATCCGGATATTGCCAAGCTGAACGGGGAAGCCGTCCAACGTATCATAGACCGGACCGGCGTTTGCTGCGCCTATGCGGAATATCCCGAGTCCATCCCCGATGTTATCGCCCGGGGATTCCGTATGATCAATCTTGGCAACGAGGACGAGATCCTTGCCCGCTATTTCAGGGCCTGCCAGGAAAAAATCGAGCAATACAATGCATCTTTAAAATAATAATCCTTTTACCTTACAAGAGAATACGAAATAATAAAGGAGTTCAATTATGGAAACGGTAATTGGTATACTGCTTCTTATCTCTTTTGTCGGCCTGGTCGTCTATGCCATAAAAGGCGGCAATATGGCCCTGGGCGTCATTATCATGGCTACGCTATGGGCGGGCTTGGCGGTTATCGGCCACTTTACCGCAAGCGCGGAATTCCTGGCCAACAATGAGGTCGCCGGCAACCTGACGATCATGGACACCCTGACCACCGTGTATGACAACGCCTTTACCAACAATGGCGCCAACACCGTGCTCTTTTTCTTCGGCGCGTTCTTCGGCCGAATTTTGCTGGATACCGGCATTGCGCCGGCCCTGATCCGCAAAACCGTTGAGCTGGGCGGAGACCGTCCCGTTGTCACCACGATCCTGCTCACCCTGGTGGTTGCCGGTATTTTCACCTCCATGTTTGGCACCGGTGCCGTTATCGCCATGGGCGTTATCGTCCTGCCCATTCTACTTTCCTTGGGTATCGACAAACGGGTTGCGCTGACTTCCTTTATGCTTGCAATCGGCGCCGGCCTCTATCTCAATGCCCTACCCTTTGCACAGTATCAAATTTATTATGCCGACGGCGCATCCTATCTGTTTACCGGCCCTTACCTCAAGTTCGGTATTACAGCCCTGTGTGTACAGCTGCTCGTAACCATCATCTATGTCATTTTTGTTTCCGCTCGCAACAAAAAGAAGGTCACCGCATGGGCTGCCCCTGCTGCTACGCCCGCTGACGCGAAGCATGTTCCGGGTATTGCTTTGATCACCCCCTTCCTGCCTGTGCTGATGGTTATTATCCTGGAGCTCCCCATTTGCTTCGCCTTCCTGATTTCCGCCCTCTTTGCCCTTATCGTTTGCGGCAAGCTCACCAGCTTTACCGAAACCGCCCGGATCATCACGAAAAACTTTGCGGACGGCGTAATCGATACCGCTCCGTTGCTTTGCTTCATGATGTTTATCCAGGCCTTCAACAAGGCTGCCGGCCTGTGCGTCCCCTATTTCAACGCGGTCCTTGGCGGCGTCATCCCCAAGAGCGCCCTGCTTATCTGCGTATTGTTTGCGGTATTCGCTCCTCTGGGCTTGTTCCGCGGTCCTCTGACCCTAGCCGGTTCTGGTGCGGCTATGTTGGGTATCCTCTCCGGCCTTGGCTTTAGCACCATCCTCCTTTATCCCTTGTTCTATGCCCCCACCATAACCATGAACATCTCCTGCTGCATCACCCAGTCCTGGATTATTTGGGGCTTGAACTACACCAAGAACGATACGAAGGAATATATGACCAATAGCATTCCTTGTGGATGGATAATTTGTATAATCCTATCCGCCTTTACCTTCTTCTACTATGGTTCTATGGCCTTCTAGTTCCCGTTCCGATTTTTCGGGTAAGCTGCCGCCGCTGTTGCGGCGGCAGCTTGTTCTGATTTATAATATTTCTGTGTTGTGTTTGATTGGAATTATCCATAAATACGAAAAGGAGACATGTTATGGCACGTAGGCAAGTGCGAATCGGCATCGATGTAGGCGGCACGTATACAAAAGCCGTGGCAATCGACAATGCCACCCATGAAATTATTGGCAAGTCCTCCATAAAAACCACCCATGACGATCCCAGCGGCGTTGCAGCTGGCGTTGTGATAACCTTTCAAAACGTATTAAAGGAAAACAACATCCGTCCGGAGGATGTAATTTTCGTTGCCCATTCAACCACCCAAGCCACCAATGCGCTGGTGGAGGGCGATGTGGCCAATGTTGGCATTATGGGGGTCGCCCAGGGTGGCCTGGAAGGCCTTTTAGCCAAAAAACAGGTCCATATCAATGACATCGATATTGCGGATGGAAAAAAGATTCGCATTTTCAATAGCTTTTCTAAGCGCAAGCAACTTACGGATGAGCGCATTCACCAAGAGATCGATCGTCTTCGGACGGAAGGCGCCCAGGTGATCGTCGCCTCCATGGCTTTTGGCGTTGATTCCATCGCAGATGAAAAAAGGATTCAGGAAATCTCCTCTCAAATGGGCTTGCCCGCAACGATGGCTGCGGACATAACCAAGCTATATGGCTTGACCCGACGCACCCGTACCGCTGCCATCAACGCTAGCATTCTTCCCAAAATGCTCAATACAGCCAACAGCACCGAAAGCAGCGTTCGTGCCGCAGGGGTAACCGTTCCCCTGATGATCATGCGGGGCGACGGCGGCGTTATGGAAATTTCGGAAATGAAAAAGCGGCCCGTCCTTACCATGCTGTCCGGCCCTGCCGCTTCTGTCATGGGTTCCTTGATGTACCTGCGGGCCTCTAACGGGGTTTACTTTGAGGTTGGCGGAACTACTACCAACATAGGCGTGATAAAAAATGGCCGGCCTGCTATTGATTATTCTATCGTTGGCGGCCATCGTACATATATTAGTTCCCTAGATGTCCGCGTAATTGGATGTGCGGGTGGCAGCATGATCCGCATCTCCAATAGTGGCGTCACGGATGTTGGGCCTCGAAGTGCCCATATTGCAGGGCTGGATTACGCCGTATATACCCCCACCGAAGAAATTGAAGATCCCCAGCTCGAGCTGTTTTCTCCCAAGCCTGGCGACCCGGCGGACTACGTTGCCATTCGCCTCAAAAGCGGTAAGCGCATTACCATAACCAACTCCTGCGCGGCCAATGTTTTGGGGCTGGTTACGCCGGACCTATTTTCATATGGCAATGCCGAATCCGCTCGCAAAGCCATGCAGCCTGTGGCAGACTACCTTAACATTACCGTTGAGGAACTGGCCACGCAGATCATGGAGCGCGCCTATGCAAAAATTGCGCCCATCGTCCTAGAGCTGGCGGCAAAATACAAGGTAGAACACGATCAGATATCCCTAGTTGGCGTAGGCGGCGGTGCTGCTTCCTTGATTATCTATTTTGCAAACAAGATGGGGGTTCGCTACAGCATTCCGGTGAACGCAGAGGTCATTTCCTCCATTGGCGTTGCGTTGGCCATGGTTCGAGATGTTGTGGAACGAATTATGCCCAACCCTTCCGCTGAAGATATTAAGAGCATCCGGCAGGAGGCAATCAACAAGGCAATAGAAAGTGGTGCCGTGCCGGAAAGCGTCGAAGTACACGTAGACATTGATGCGCAGACCTCAAAGGTTACGGCCATTGCCCTTGGTTCCACCGAGGTAAAGACCACGGATCTATTGAGTGAATGCTCCGAAAAAGAAGCCCGGGAGATCGCCCAGCGTGATTTTGGCGCCCAGGTCACTACCCCCTGTTCGTTGCTGGCCAAATCGGACTTCTTCTATGTCTTTAGCGCCTCCAAGGGTGCCCAATCGCCCATTCGCATTATTGACAAAAAAGGATTTATCCGGGTACAGCGAACCAATGGTGTAGCGGAAACCTGCAAGGCAAAAGACTATGCGGATGTGGTCACCCGTCTGCGGGAGGACATGGCTACCTATAATTCGGATAGTATTCTTCGGCCGGATTATTATGTATGTATTGGTGGCCGGATGATCGATGTGGACGGCACCGGAGACCTGGCACATATCCTGATGATCATGGATATTGAGGTTTCCCAGGTAGATTCGGAGGACGAAATTATTGTCGTGGCTGCTAAGAACCAACTTTAAAGCGGGAAGGTGTAACTATGGGTAAAAATCGTCTTGGCCAAAAAATCCTAGACTTTTATGCACAGCGGTATCAAGATCTGGCTGGGGTCCCCAAGCTGGAGCCTTATCCCTCCATTGGGGAAATGTTGGCTTATTTGGCCACGGTGCCGGATTATGTGTTTTCCCTTTACGGGTTTGCCCGCGAACCCTTAAAGGAAAAAGTTTCCGAAGCTGAAAAAAAGGAGCTGCTTGAACGCTGCATGCAGGATGGACAACATTATGGGGAAACCATTTTGGAGCAGTATCCCGGCATGGCTCCTTCCCAGATTGCCCATGCGTTGGGATTGCAGGTGTTACGGCCAGAAATGCCCCATAAAGGTAGCCAAGTGGTGTTTGCAGATTTTGAGGAACCCCGTACCATCCGGGTGTATCAAAACACCATACGTCATGCCAATGAAACCATCCAGCAGGAGTCCCTGCAATCCTTTTTTGACGGCATAAACCTGGAAGAGGTCTTGATTGCCCATGAGCTCTTCCATACCATTGAAATGCTGAATAAAGATACGATTTTTACCCTGAACCATAAAATCGTCCTTTGGCACATCGGTTCTTTTAAATATACTTCTTCCCTGCCTTCTTTGCGGGAGATAACCGCCATGCGCTTTGCCAAAACCCTTACAGGCCTTCCCTTCTCCCCCTACCTTTTGGAGGTGTTTTTCACCTATTCATATAATCAAGATGCAGGCGGGAGTTTATACAACGAAATAAAACGCTTGGCTGCCAATGTGCCGGATTCTCACGGCGCTGGGGCAGAATCAAAAAACCCTATTGACAATTAATAGGATGAATGTCAAAATTCACTATAATAATGTATTATAATTGGGAAATCAAAAGTATACGCTGGAGTTAGGAAATATGGCAGAGGCAAAAAGCATCCAATCCGTAAATCATGCGCTTGACATTATTGAATACCTGTATCATGTTGGGAAAGAATCCAGCATTCGGGAAATAAGCGAAGGTACGGGTATGTTTGGCAGTACGATCCATAGGCAGCTTGCTACTTTGAAAGAGCGGGGCTATATTTATCAAAATCCCACAACGCTAAAATACTGGTTGGGCCTTCGCTTTTATGCCATAGGAAATCAGGTTAAGCATAATTTACCCATTCTGGGAATTGTTGGGACTGCCGCTGAACAGCTTGGTAAAAAATATGGACTGAATGTTTTTATTGCTGTGCCGAATTACTCCTCCGATTTCTGCGCGCTTCAAGCCATTATTTTTCGAAAGGACTTCAGCGCTATGCTACCCCGCAATGAGGTGACGGTGGGGACGGTTCTAGCCTCCCATGGTTCTGCCACTGGGAAATGCATGATGGCCTACTATCCTGATAGTTTGATCCAGCAATACCGCTCAACGCCCCTGGTGAAGATGACTGATAAAACCATTACCGATTGGGACGCCCTAATCGCAGAACTGGCGACGATCCGTACCCGGGGCTATGCACTGGACGCCGAAGAGGAAGAGATCGGAAAGACCTGCATTGCAGTTCCCGTGCTGGATTCGTTCAATAATATTGTGGCTTCCTTAAGCCTATCCGGCCAGACGAAAAACATCTTTGAGAATCCCATCAATGCATTGGTAAAGGATCTCAATGAAGTGGCCGCCATGATTAGCAGCAAAATATAGTCTTTTTCAAGCTACTGCCCGTCCGGCCAATGCCGAGCGGGCAGTATTTTCGTTCGCATTTTCCTTATCAATCCGCTTCTATAGCAAGCTATCCCTTGCAGAAGCACTGACAAACTATTGGCGGCAGCCGCGTAATATATTCGCTGTATAGGGCATCTTCTGCAGTACTTTCACCCCTACCCATTTCGCAGCTTTTGGCAATACTGGGTACAGAGCTTATCCGTGCATTCAGCGCATTGCAGGGCTGCGTTGGAGTGATCCCAAAAGCGCTCGGGATACATCATTACGCAAAGCTCCCAGACCAGCCATGCGATCACAGACATGATCAACAGGGAGCTGGTAAAAAAACCATTTGTAAAGATCAGCGGGGAAAACATCATAAGGTGATCCCAGTTAAAGATCCGACAGGTGGTACAGCAGCGGTTTTTCATGATCAGCCGGAAGGGGCACCAGATCAGCACGCAAATCAGGTCGCAGACGTAAAACAGCACCGAGATCATAAACAGGCCGATTTGATCGATCACCCCGAAATAATATAGCGCCCCAATTCCGGCGATCAGCAGGCACCATAGGATAAACACCTTATAAGCGGCCTTGGTGGTGGCCACGATATAGCTTCGCAGGGCCTCATGGTTGATCTTGTCCCGGATGGGCCGAAAATGGTTGGCGAAAAGCTTTTGCGATCCGATCGGAACCTTATTTTTGATGGGGACGATTTGGAGGAACATATCCATCACCCAAATGGCCCACAAAAGATGCAGGGGCGAAAGGATTTTGAAAAAATTCATTCCGTTGAGCACAAGGAAACAATCCGGCTCATACAGCCACATGAAAACGCACGCGATAAAAATTATGCAGCGTCCAACCAAACGGGCAAAATAAATTTTTCTAGTTTTAGACATTTTCATCCTCCTTTCTCCATCATAACGTGCATGCTTGGAAAAAGCGGATTCGACGAGGGAATGGAGAACCTATCAGAATATATCATTCTAATATACTTTTATGAGGATACGCAAGGGGCAAAATATTTTTCCGCTCGTTCCTCTGCTCTCCATCCCATATCCGAAAGCAGCCATATCCCCCCGCTCCACATCCTTAGGGCAGGGAATATGGACCAACTTCGGCCCTCAATGCCCTCGCAGCTGCTGCAATTCCTGCTTCCAAACCTTTGGCGCCAAGGAGACTGCTGCGCGGCCTGGGACAGTCCCTTGGGCGCCCGCCCGTTTAAACCCAGGCTACAGGCCCCTGGCGCCTTTCCTCCGTTTCACAAGGTTTGCCTATCGTTGGTCGCTGATGGTGGCGCTGCTATTGCTGGCCTCCAGCGCAGAAAGGGGATCATAAGGCGCCCCACTCGTGGTGCCTGCTAGCAGGGCAATGTCTACCGCATTTGCTGGAAGCCCCCATGAATTGCCAGAAAACAAAAATGTAGCTTGATCCACCACATATCCCCGGGTATTGTATGTCACATTCTGCATGATCGTACCGGTGGAACCAGGGTTCAAATAGGCTGCTTGGCGCAGGGTATGAAAGATATTATCCCGCACCAATAGGTTGGTGGCATTCCCTTGCGTTACAAACCCGCGATTGACGACCCATGTGGAAGAATCTCCCGGCTGCTCTGGGCCGTAGATTTGGCAGTTTAAAATTTGGTTCCCCTCTCCGGCAACCTGGATAAACTCCACTGGGTACGGATCGTTGCTGGTCATACGTAGCCCATCGATCGTATTGTCCCCGCCATTGCACAGGAACGGCACCACTGGCGCTTGAAGCACGATCAATGCCCCAGCTCTTCCCCGAATGGTCAGGCCGGGAATATTCACAACCTGTTGCTGCGTAATGGGATACGTGCCCTGCAAAACGTGTATGACCCCGTTTGGCTGGGCCACAGCCAACGCCTGCGAAATGGTTGTAAAAGGGGCGGCTTGGCTACCATCCCCGCCAGGGGCGGCATCTGCCTGAACAAATAAATTATAGGGGTTTGGTTCAACGCTGCCTGTTGCGCCGGTGGGGCCGGTAGGCCCCGGGTCCCCTGCCGCGCCGGTGGGGCCGGTGGGGCCGGTGGCGCCCGCCGCCCCTGTGGGGCCGGTGGCCCCGGCTGGCCCTGCCGCCCCGGTAGGGCCGGTAGGACCTGGATCTCCCGTGGCGCCCCTCGCCCCTGCCGCACCGGTAGGACCGGTAGGCCCTTGGGCCCCTACTGGGCCAGTGGGACCTGGATCTCCCGTGGCGCCGATTGCCCCGGCCGCGCCTGTAGGCCCGGTTGGGCCGATCTCCCCGGTGGCGCCT
>CDZQ01030079.1_pt1 | contig 21039 bp, 17 predicted proteins | sample 554831 | NCBI WGS metagenome assembly CDZQ01 (sample SAMEA3182112, study PRJEB8094) | gut metagenome | biome: human; feature: gut; material: Stool; isolation source: human stools | place: Canada | collected 2013-05-06
TGATAGCCGAACAGGTTGGGGCTGGGGATGCCGGGCAGGCCCAGGGGCCCCCGGGTAAGCTCGGTGGAATTGATGAGCACCAGGCGGACGATCTCCCCAAAGCCCAGGGTGACAATGGCCAGATAGTCCCCCCGCAGCCGCAGGGTGGGCAGGCCCAGGATCAGGCCGAAGAAGGCGGCCATCAGCGCGCCGGCCAGAATGGCCAGCCAGAAGGACACCCCCAGCCGGAGCATCAGCAGGCCCCCGGTATAGGCGCCGATCCCGTAGAAGGCCACGTGGCAGAAGGAAAGCTGCCCCGCGTAGCCGGTGACCAGGTTCAGGCTCAGGGCCAGGATGCTGTAGAGGCCCACGGAGATCAGGATGTGGATATAGTATTTATTGGTGACCACCCAGGGCAGGCCCAGCAATAGAATGGCGGCTACGATGAGGGTGATCCGCTTTGTACGGACGTACTGGGGGGTACCGCGGGGGGGAAGCTTGCTTAGGATTTTATCGATCATGGGGAACCTCCTATACTTTCTCCCGGGTCGCCTTGCCGAAAATGCCGCCCGGCCGGAAGATCAATACGATGATCATGATGCCGAAGGCAAAGGCGTTGCGGTAGCCCGAGGAAATGTAGGCCGCGCCCAGGGATTCGATCAGGCCGATGGTCAAGCCGCCCACCATGGCCCCGGGCAGGCTGCCGATGCCGCCCAATACCGCCGCGGCAAAGGCCTTGATGCCGTAGCTATAGCCCATGGTGGGGAACACGGCGTCAAAGTATACGCCCACCATCAAGCCGGAGGCGCAGGCCAGGATGGAGCCGATGGCAAAGGTGACCGAGATGATCAGGTTGGTGTTGATGCCCAGCAGGCGGGCGGTGTTGAGGCTGTTGGAGGTGGCCCGCATGGCCACGCCGAACTTGGTCTTGTAGACCAGCAGCAGCAGGGCGACCATCAGGGCCACCGTGAGGCCCAGCATGATGAATTGCAGGTTGGTCACGGTGACGGAGCCGAAATTATAGGTGACCAGCTGGATGTCCGTGCCGGAAAAGGGGTGGGTCTCCGTGCCGAAGATCAGCTGCGCCAGGTTTTGCAGCATGATGGAGACGCCCATGGCGCAGATCAGGGCAGCCATACGGCTGGTGTTGCCGCCGCCCCAGATGGGCCGATAGGCGAAGCGCTCGATGGCCATGCCCAATACGGCCGTGCACAAACAAGCCAGCGGGAAGGTGATCAGAACCGAAACGCCCATGGCCTGGGTGAGGATCAGGCCGAAGAAGGCGCCCATCATGAATATGTCGCCATGGGCGAAATTGACGATGCGTAAAATGCCATAGACCATCGAATAGCCCACCGCGATCAGCGCGTACACGCAGCCGATGGTCAAGCCGTTGATAAGTTGTTGCGCAAACATTGAACCATCCTTCCATGGGGAAGCGGCGGCGCCTGCCGCCGCTTCCTAATGAACAAATTGCTGTTGGCGTGGGAACGGTACGAAGCTATTGAACCACGGTGAACTTGCCGTCCTGGATGACGATGCGGATGGCGTCCTTGAGCACGTCGCCGTTTTCATCGAAGCTGTTGACGCCGCTGGCGCCGCTCAAGCCGCTAAGGGTGGTCAGGTATTCGTTGATCTTCTCCCGGTCGGGGCCGCTGGCCTTGATGGCCTCCACAATGCACATGGTGGCGTCGTAGGCATAGGCGTGATAGGTGGCGGGGTCGGAATCGTATTTCGCCCGGAAGGCCTCTACAAATTCCTGCACCGCCGGATCGGGATTGTCCATGGAGAAGAAGGCGGAAATGGTCAGCCCCTCCACCGCGTCGCCGCCCAGCTCGATCAGCGCCGGCTGATACAGGGCGTCCACGCCGTACATGGGGAGGCTTAAGCCCAGAAGCTGGGCCTGCTTGGCAAACATGGCGGTCTCGTTGTAGAGGGTGGCCAGCAGCATCACCTCAGCGCCGCTCTCCTTGATCTTGGTGAGCATGGTGGTGAAGTCCGTGGTCTCGTCGGGGATGTAGTTTTCATAGGCTACCACCTCGACGCCGGCGGCTTCGCACTCCTCCTTATAGATGGTGGCGGTGCCCAGGCCATAGTCGTTGTTTTCATATACGATGGCCGCCTTGGTGGGAGAAAGGTCTGCAAAGGCCCACTGGGCCACCATGCGGCCGCCCACGTCGTCGGAGGGGATGGTGCGGTAGATGTAGGGGCCGGCCTCGGTCACAGCTGGGGAGGAGGAGCCGTAGGCGATGGCCGCTACGCCGGCTTCATTATAAATAGGGGCGCCGGCCAAGGTGCAGGAGCTGTTGTAGTGGCCTACGATGGCCAATACGGATTCATCCTGGGCCAGCATGTTGGCCACGATGGCCGCTTCCTTGGGATCGCCCTTATCGTCCTGGACGTTCAGGGTCAAGGGGATGCCGTCAATGCCGCCGGCGGCGTTGACCTGCTCCACATAAAGCTGGGCACCTTCCAGGGCGTCCTGCCCATCCTGGGCGGAAGCGCCGGTCAGGGGTCCGACAAAGCCGATGACATACTCGGTTACTTCCTTTTCGCCGCAACCGGTACAGGCAAAAAGCATGGCGATGGACAACAGAATTGCTAAGATGACTTTTATACTGCGCATGGATGTGCCTCCTTTTATAATGTTGTAATCGCTTGGGAACAGGGAAGTGGGCCGCCGGGGCAGCTTGCCGGCCAAACGGGCGGAAGCGCCGGGCGGAAGAAAATGAACCTGGCGGGGGAAAAGGCGCCGTATCCGTCTCCCGCGGGCCGGCCCAAGGATGCAAGAAGCATGGGCGCGGCTTTCGTCCAAACAGGCGTAGGTGGGGCAAACCAGCTGGCCCAACCTGGAACCGGGGCCGCTGGGCCGGAAGGAAAGCAGAGGGGCTGGAAGCCGTGCAACCCAGGGAAACTGTTGCGGGAACAGCCCTGCACACATCGCCTCCTTTCAAAAACTTTATATAAATTTCGTTAAAGATTAAGGTTAAAAAATGAAGGTTATTATAAGCATGAAAGCTGCAAAAATGAATAAACATCAAATTTGAGTTTCAAATTTATACAATTACACATAAAGAAAAAAGAGAAAAAATATCAGAAAGAATTACCTATATAGTAAATCTATGGTGAATATTCTAGCATAAGGCCAGGGGGATTACAAGGGCCTATAGCAAAAAAACCACCTGAGAATTGGATTTTTTTCAAAAGGGCTTGTTTCGGTGCCTGCATATGTATTATAATCAAGCTGCCGTATCTAATGTAAATATCCCCCATTCGCCGATTTGCAGGCAAACGCATGATTCATTTCTTTATCAAGGAGGCCAGCTATATGAAAAACAAGCCGGTATGTTATGTACCTGGTATCAAAAACCCTGAAATTTATAGCGGAACGCCAACCTTTATGGGCCTGCCCAAAATCCAGGCCAAGGCGGAACTCCCCGGCCATGACGTGGTGTTCCTGGGGGTGCCCTGGGAGGGTATTTGCACCTGGGGCAATTACACCATGTGCGAAATGGCCACCAAAACCATCCGTACCGCCTCGGTGCGGTACAGCGGCTTCCTGCCGGAGCTGGATATCGATATTTTCGATCACCTTTCCGGCGGCGACTATGGGGATACCGCCGTGCGCAATGGGGATTACGACTTCACCTTTGCCGCCATGGGCCAGCGCTATGGGGAGATCCTGGACGCGGGCTGCTTCCCGGTGGTATTCGGCGGGGATCATTCCATCACCTACCCCCTGATGAAGGAGCAGGTCAGCCGCAAGCCCGGCAAGATCGGCCTGATCCACTTTGACGCCCACATGGACAACATGGATACCTTCGGCGAGGAAAAGCTGGCCCGCTGCTGCCCCATGCACCGCATCTATGAAATGGAGGGCTTTGACCCCACCAAGATGGTCACCCTGGGCATCCGGGGGCCCCGCAACCACTATGGGGCGCTGGCGGAGGCCAAGAAATACGGCGTGCGGGTGATGACCATGATGGACATCCGGCGCATGGGCTATATGGAGGCCATCCAAGAGGCCATCGCCATCGCCTCGGAGGGCACCGAGGGCTTCTACGTGACCGTTTGCTCCGACGCCCTGGACGTGGCCTTCAACCCGGCGGGCGCCCCGGACCCCTGCGGCCTTACCACCTGGGAGCTGGGCATGATGCTGCACCAGTGCGGCTTGAACGGCGCCTGCGCCCTGGACTATGTGGAGATCTACTATGGCGCTGATCCCGGAATGCTTTCCAGCCATAACGCCGTTTGGATGAGCCTGTACCTGCTGGCCGGGGTGGCCCAGCGGCGGATGGGGAAATAAATAGCCATCTACCCCAGTGGGGATGGCTGTATATCCATTGGCGCATGCCGTCCCGGCCCTTGCGGCCCCAGGATGGTCTTTCCCGAATCAATCTTCCCCCATCGAGGGGCTTCTATTATATTCCTCAAGTTTGAAAGGAGACGCATTACGTATGTTCAAGAGCATCCAGGAGGCAAAGCAGTTCATTCAGGAGAACGGCATCCAAATGGTGGATTTCAAGCTCACAGATCTGGATGGCCGTTGGCGGCATCTCACCATCCCGGCGGAGCGGCTGAACGAGGGCATCATGGAGCACGGCATCGGCTTTGACGGCTCCAACTACGGCTATGCCATGGTGGACAACAGCGATATGGTATTCATCCCAGACCTGGCCACCGGCATTGTGGACCCTTATGCACAGATCCCCACCCTGGCCTTCGTAGGGGACGTGATGGTGATCCAGCAGCCCCACAACTGCCCCTTTGCCCAATATCCCCGCAATGTGGCCCGCCGGGCTGTGGCCTACATGCAAGAGACCGGCATCGCAGACGAGATGATCATCGGGCCGGAATACGAATACCATATGTTCGACGCCCTGCGCTATCAGGTGGAGCCCAACCGCATGGGCTTTGCCCTGGAATCCGGCGAGGCGGCCTGGAGCGCCGGGGACCCGGCGCCCAACAGCGGCTTCCATTGCGGCGCCCACGGGGGCTACCACATCGACCAGCCCTTTGACCGGAACTTCGATATCCGAAACCAGACCTGTTTGCAGCTGGCTAAATACGGCATCGACGTCAAGTACCACCACCACGAGGTGGGCGGCGCCGGCCAGATGGAGATCGAGGTGGAGCTGGGGGAGATGACCCGGCTGGCGGACGATACCATGACCATCAAGTATGTGATCCGCAACGAGGCGGTGCGGGCCGGCAAGACCGCCACCCTGATGCCCAAGCCCCTGTACGGCCAGCCCGGCAACGGTATGCATGTGCATATGCTGCTCAAGAAGGATGGGGAATACATCTTCTACGATAAGGAGGGCTATGCCATGCTGAGCCAGACCGCCATGTATTTTATCGGCGGCCTGCTCACCCATATCCGCTCCCTGTGCGGCTTTACCAACCCCTCCACCAATTCCTACAAGCGGCTGGTGCCGGGCTTTGAGGCCCCGGTGACCATCGGCTTTGCCATGGCCAACCGCAGCGCCGCCATCCGGATCCCAGCCTACGCCAAGGAACCCTCCAAAAAGCGGTTTGAGCTGCGCAATCCGGACGCCACCTGCAACCCCTATTACGCCTATGCCGCCATCCTCATGGCGGGCCTGGATGGCATCCGCCGCAAGCTGGACCCCAAGGACCACAATTGGGGCCCCTTTGACTGCAACCTGTTCGACCTGCCAAAGGAGCAGCTGGCCAGCCTGGGCTGCCTGCCCGCCAGCCTGCCCGAGGCCCTCAAGGCCCTGGAGGAGGACCACGAATACCTGCTGCAAGGGGACGTGTTCTCCGAGCTGCTGATCAAGCAGTGGATCGACAAGAAGCGCAAGGATGCGGCCCTGGTGGAGCAAAGCCCCCATCCCAGGGAGTTCGAGCAATATTATGACCTATAGGCCGCCTGCCCATGGCATGAGCAGGCGGAAAGGGCTTCAGCGTTCCCCGGCCCCTTTGGCTGCGGGGAGGAATAGGAGGGGATAGCCATGGAAGAAACAGAGAAGCTGTATACCATCGGCCGGATCGCCAAGATGTGTAATATTCCTCCCCACCAGCTGCGGGCCTATGATAAGTGCGGCATCTTCAGCCCGGAGATCCGGGATGAAAACAACAACTACCGCTATTACAGCGAGCGGCAGCTGGGGGACCTGCTGCTGATCCAGGAGCTGAACCGCTTCGGCATCCCCCTTAAGACCATTGTGGCCCTGGTGCAGAACCAGGAACTGTTCCTGCTCAAAAGCATGCTGGAGGAGAACCTGCAGCAGATGCGCCGGGAGCTGGAACAGAAGCAGCTGCAATACCACCAGCTGGTGGACGCCCTGCTGCGCATCCAGGATGGCATCATGCGGTTGGGAGGCGGCGAAGCAGCCCAACGGGAGCGGGAGGACATCTGCCTGGTGGAGGTGCCCAAACGGCCGGTGATCTATACCCGCTACCGGAGCGAGGCGGATGTGGAGGCCACGTTCCTGCCCCGGTATGTGGAACTGCTGCGCCTGGCCGAGGAGCACCACATGGCCAGCTTCGGCCCCATCCGGGCGGTGCTGTACGAGCACTATACCTGGCAATTCAACGCCCGGACCCGGGGGGAAGCCCTTGGGGACCTGGAGCTGAACCAAGACGTCTCCCAAACCGATACCAGCCCGGGCCATATCCGGTATTACGGCGGCTTCCAGGCGGTGACCGCAGTGCATGTAGGCCCCTTCCGCAAGATGGAGGCCCTGCATACCCGCATGGCGGAATGGGCTGCTGCAAAGGGATATCGGGTTTGCGGTATCTCCATACAGGAGTATATTGTGGGCCGTACCATCACCAGCGACGAGGAAAACTTCGTTACCCGTATCTATCTGCCAGTGGATGTGGATCGGATCTGAAGCCGGCGTCCCTTAGGAACCAGATTGATTAAAAAAGGAGTATATGCCATGGCAATGCAATACTTGGGTTTTCCTGTGGAGGAAATGCAGAAAAAGTTGGATAACGCCCGGGCCCTTATGGAAGAACAAAACCTGAGCGGCCTGCTGCTCACCGCCACAGCCAACTATTATTATTTCACCGGCATCCGCAAGCTGGCGGATTGGGCTACCTTTACCCGGCCGGTGTTCCTGCTGCTGCCCCGGAAAAAGGAGCCGGTGCTCTATGTGCAGAACTTCGGCTATCCCGAATGCCGTTCCCGCTCCTTTGTCCAGGATATCCGCAGCTTCCCGGATCTGATGACCACCCCCTTGGAGGGGCTGGTGTCCATTATGAAGGAGCTGGATATGGACAAGGGCAAGGTGGGCTGCGAGCTGGGTTATGAGCAGCGGATGGATATGCCGGTGGCGGCGTTTTTGCAGCTTAAGGACATGCTCCCCAACGCAACCTTTGTGGATGCAGCCCAGCTGCTTTGGCAGCTTCGGATGGTCAAGATGCCCTATGAGATCGAATGTATGCGGGAGGCCAACCGCATCGCCGCGGCGGCCTTTGAAAGCTGCTTTACCAGCATCCACGAGGGCATGACCGAGCGGGAGGTGGCCCGTAAGCTGGTGGCCAGCATGGCGGAGCATGGGGCGGACCTGCCCGGGTTTATCATCGTCATCTCCGGCACGGGCAATTACGACCGGATCAGCGCCCGGCCCACGGACCGGATCATCCGCAAGGGGGACCTGGTATGGATCGACGCCGGTACCACCTATAAGGGCTACTGGACGGATTGGTGCCGGGCCGGCGTGGTGGGCAAGCCCTCCGAGGAACAGCGCAGGCTCCAGGCCATCATCCACGAGACCACCATGCTGGGGGTGCAGACCGTTGCCCCCGGGGTGCCGGTGGGGGATATTTGGCGGGCTTGCGAAAAGTCCATGCTGGCCCACGGCCTGCCCTGGAGCTTCGATTGCGGCCGGGCCGGCCACGGAGTGGGCTTGCAGCTGACGGAGCCCCCCACCATCGCCCCGGAGGACGATACCCTGTTGCAGCCGGGCATGGTGATCACCTGCGAGCCGGGCTACTGCAACGACATCGGCTGCTTTGACATCGAGGAAAACGTGCTGGTTACCGAGACCGGCTACGAGGTGCTCTCCGGCGCCCGCCGGGAGCTGTACGAGATCGCCACGGACTGCTGAGCCAGGCCGGGCAAACGCCCCTGGCGCGCAAGCGTAGCGAGGGCATATGGGTCAACCCGTCGGGACGGGCTTGCGGCCCAGGGGATGGGAAAAAGTGGCGATTCGCCACTTTTTCCACATGGCCCGCCCCGTTGCCCCATCAAGGGCCCCGCGCCCGGCGGGAAGGGGCTTTGATTTTAGAGAAAGGACGACGCCCATGACCATAGAAGAGAAATTCAGCCGCCTGGGGGTGGATAACGCGCCGGGCCAGGAAAGCCTGCAAGCGGATCTTCCCCTGGAGCTTCTGGGGGACCCCCTGCCCGGGGAACCGGTGGACTTTTCCCACGGGGATGTGGACGCCTTCCGGCCCGCCCCCGGAAGCCTGGAATGCTTCCTGGCGGGGGTGAAGGAGGGGGCGCGCCAGGCCTATACCCCCTACCGGGGCCGCCGGGCGGTGTTGGAGGATCTTGCCGCCAAGCTGTCCGCCTTTACCGGCTGCCCCATCGACCCGGCCCGGAACATCATCCTGGCCCCCGGCACCCAGGGAGCCCTGTTCCTGGCCATGGGCGCCTGCGTGCAGCGGGGGGACCCGGTGGCCTTCCTGGAGCCGGATTACTTCGCCAACCGAAAGATGATCGAATTCCTGGACGGCCACTTGCTGCCGGTGCCCCTGGACTATACCCGGGACCGGTCCCGGGCGGGGGTCGACCTGGCGGCGCTGGAGCAGGCCTTTCAGGCCGGCGCGAAGGTATTCCTGTTTTCCAACCCCAACAACCCCACCGGCGTTGTGTTTACGGAGCAGGAGCAGCGGGCCGTCGCCAAGCTGGCCCGGGCCTATGGGGTAACCTTGCTGGTGGATAGCCTGTATGCCCGGCAGATCTTTGACGGCCGGCCCTATTGCCATATGTGCAGCCTGCCGGAAGCGCCGGAGGATATGCTCACCATCATCGGCCCCTCCAAGACGGAATCCCTCAGCGGCTACCGGCTGGGGGTGGCCTTCGGCTCGGCGGCCATCGTCCAGCGCATGGAAAAGCTGCTGGCCATCATGGCCCTGCGCTGCCCCGGGTATAACCAGGGGGTATTCTTCAGCTGGTTCAACGAGCCTGCCGGCTGGATGGCGGAACGGGTGCGGGCCCATCAGGCCATCCGGGACGATATCCTGGCGCTGCTGGCCCCGGTGGCGGGGGTGGAGGCCCGGCCCACCGAGGGGGGCAGCTACCTGTTCATCCGGCTGCCGGAGCTGACGGTGTCCCTGCATACCTTCGTGCGGATCGCCCGGCAGCAGGCCGGGGTCACCGTGACGCCGGGCACGGAGTTTGGGCCCCAATTTACCGCCCATATCCGCATCAATTTCTCCCAGGACCATAAAAAGGCCGTGGCCGCCATGGAGCGGCTGCTAACGCTGGTGGAGGTGTATCGGGCATGAGGAGCCAAACGCCCATCCCCCAGGGGAAATACCGGCCCGCCCTGCGCAATGGGAACGCCATCTATACGGCGGGCATGACCCCCAGGCGCAACGGCGTCCTGGTGATGACGGGCCAGGTGGGGCCGGACACCCCCCTGGAAACCCTGGCCCCCGCCGTGGCCCAGGCGGCGCAAAACGCCCTGGCCGCCGCCCAGGGGGCCCTGGAAGCCGGGGAGCGGCTGCTGGGGCTTTTGAGCCTGACGGTCTATGTGAACGCCCCGGCAGGCTTCCAGGGCCATAGCCGGGTGGCGGATCTGGCTAGCCAGTGGTTTTATGAACAGCTGGGGGAAGGGGGAATATGCCCCCGGACCGCCGTGGGGGTATCCTCCTTGCCGGGGGACGCGCCCGTGGAATTGCAGACCATATTCCTGTGCGGATGATGGAAAACGGGGCCGGCAACGCCGGCCCCGTTTCTATGCCCATCGTTCCTTTTGCCAAGGCTGCGGCCCAGGCCCGCCGCCGGAAGAATTTTGAAAATGTTCATACACCCCGGCGCTGCCGGCCGTTATAATATAAAAAACGGGGGAATCCCGTTTCACGGCCAGGCCCGGCCTGCCGGCCTTTCATTTCTTGCGGACGAAATTCAATTTTACCCTTGTACCGGATGAAAAGGAGGATACCCATGGTTGTTCGGCTGTTTTGCGGGCAAGCCAGGCGGCTTATTGCCCTGCTGCTGGGCCTCTTGGTCTTGCTCTTGGTGGGCACGGCCCAGGCGGCGGAGAAGGAATACTATTACGCCACGGATGCACTGAACCTGCGCCAAGGCCCCGGCATGGAGCATACGGTAAAGGGCGAGGTGGCCCTGGGGGAGCGGGTGGCCCTGCTGGGGCTGGAGGGAAAATGGGCCAAGATCCAAACCGCCCAGGGAACGACGGGCTATGTATTTTCCGCCTATCTGGCCCCCTCCGGGGATACGGCGGCGGCCTACTATGCGGCCACGGACCTGAACCTGCGCGCCGGGCCGGGGATGTCCCATGAAGTGGTGGGGGAGCTGCTGGAGGGGGAAACCGTAAAGCGGCTCCATACCGTGGGGAATTGGGCCCTGGTGGAGGGGGAAAAGGGGATCGGCTACGCCTTTACCCGGTATCTGTCCATCCGGACGCCCGCCCAGCCGGAAGCGTCCGGCGGCCGGATGCGCTTCGCCACCCTGGAGGATGCCGGCGCCCTGTACGGGGACCCGGCTTGCACCCAGCACATGGACTTCCTACAATATTATTACGCCGCAAAGCAGCGGGTGGTGGTGCTGGCGGACCTGGGGGACGTAAAGCAGGTGGCCGTGTATGGCTATGGGGCTTACGTGAAGGCGGAGAAGCTCTCCGGCCTATCGGAGGAATACGATAAGACCCGGGACCAACCCGCCCTGTATCAATACAACCTGGCCATGGCGGGGGAGGCGTACCGGGCGGCCTTTGCAGAGGACCCGGGCTACGGCGGCTTTGGCTACGACCGGGGGGATGGGACCTGCGTGCTGTTTTTCAAAGAGGATGCCATGCCGGACGTGAAGCTGGAGCCGGGCTTTAAGCTGGCGGCCTGCCGCTATTCCCTGGCGGAGCTGGAGACGGGCCTTGCCAAGGTCCATGCCCTGGCCCGGCAGATGGGCTGGAAGCAGGGGGCGGATTACCAGGCGGAGATCCGGTTCCAGGAGGATTATTTCTTGCCCTTGAGCCGGCAGCGGAACCTGCTGCGCATCGACGTATTCTTCCAGCCGGTGGATGGGTACGCCCAATTCCAACGCCTGCTGGAAAAGAACCTGGACCCGGAAATGTATCAGGTGGGCCTGGTGCTCGCCTGAGGGGATATGGGATAGGACCGGGGCTGCAAGGGGGTTCCCAATGGTCCCGCTGGTTCGGCCTGCGGCCCTTCCCGGCGTGCCCTTGCGTACGGGGCTTCCGCCTCGCCTTTTCTGCCGCCGGCACCCCTCAGGCTCTGAGGGGATTTGCCGGCGCAATGTAACTTGTTCTGAAGGGACCAGGGAAGGCCCCCTGGAGGTGTGCGGCAGATCCGCAAAAAGCCTTGGGCAGCAAGGGTTTCCCTCCACGGCTCCCCGGCCGCGCCGTAGGCGCAAGGGCGCTATGGAACCTTCCAACCCGCGGCGAAGGCAACCTGTTCGTCAACGCAAAAACGCCATCCCCGGCTGCGGTGGGGGGTGGCGTTTGCGTTTGCAAACACAGGGCTACGCCCGCTGGCCCCAGGGCTCCTCCTCCGGGCCGGCAGGGGCCGGGTCTTTGTAGATCTGCTGGCCGCCGCTGATGGCCTTTTCCAGATAGGTGTCGATCCACTGGGCCGCCCCGGCCCCATCCCGCCGGGCAAGATACCCGTAGAGGGTTTGGGTGTTGTTGTATAGGGCGTCGATGCCGTAAAGCTGGCAAAAGCGAATCCAAAGGGTGATCACCGGCGCCTTAAAGGAATAATAGAAAAGGGGCAGGATGCTGTTGCCGGAGGCCAGGGCCAGCTCGTGCTGGAACAAAAAGGCGGTTTCCGCTGCTTCGGCATGGGTTTGGGCTTGGCCCAGGGCCTGTACGATCTCCCCCAGCCGCGCCATGGACTCGTCGCTGGCTTGGGCAATGGCCCGCTGCACCGCCAGGTGCTCCAGGGCCCGGCGCACCTCCAGGATGGAACGGACCTCGTCGTTGCCCAGCACGCCGCCGGCATATTCCATAATGGCGATCAGGGTGCGCAGGTTGCCCTTGCGGCGGTAATCCGCCACAAAGGTGCCCTGCCTGGGCCGCACCTCCAAAAAGCCCTGCTGGGCCAGCTCCGTGACACCCCCGTTCACCACCGCCCGGCTCACCTGCATCTGCCGGGCCAGCTCCCGCTCCGGCGGCAGCTTGGCCCCCACGGATAGGCGGCCGGTGAGGATCATGCCCTGAAGCTGCTGGATGAACAGCTCCTTGAGGCTGGGCGCGGACAACTTTGAAAACTCTAACACAAAGAACCCTCCCTCCTGCTTGTGGCTATACCACATACCAATAAAAGTATACCATGGTTTTTCCCCGAATAACAGGGGGATAAATAAACAAATTCCTTGATTTTCTACAATATCTGTGGGAGCATTGACAGGGAAGGGCAGAATTGTTAAACTATTGCTAATGTCTGGTATAGACACATGGATCACTTCTGGAGGAACATTCGCCCCATGGAACCATTTAAAATTTTAGAGATCAAGCAAAGCGTGTTCGCGGATAACGACCGCCAGGCAGACGCCCTCCGGCGGGAATTGAAGGCGCGGGGCATCTTTTTGCTGAACCTGATGTCCTCCCCCGGCGCCGGCAAAACCACCACCCTGGTGCAGACCATCCGGGCCTTGCAGGGAACCTTCCCCATGGCCGTTATGGAAGCGGACATCGATTCCGATGTGGACGCCCAAACCATCGCCGCCACCGGCGTACAGGCCATTCAGCTCCATACGGGGGGCATGTGCCACCTGGACGCGGATATGACCCGCCAGGGCCTCCAGGGCCTGGAAGGGGTGGAGGGCGCCCTGGTGATCTTGGAAAACGTGGGCAACCTGGTTTGCCCGGCGGAGTTCGACACCGGGGCCGTGAAAAACGCCATGATCCTTTCCGTGCCCGAGGGGGACGATAAGCCCCTGAAATACCCCCTGATGTTCTCCATCTGCGACGTGGTGCTCATCAATAAAACCGACGTGCTGCCCTATTTCGATTTCGATTTGGAGGCCTGCCGGCAACGCATCCTGCGCCGCAACCCCAATGCGAAGGTCATCCCCATCTGCGCCAAGACCGGCCAGGGGATGGAGCCCTGGTTCCAGTGGCTCCAAGAACAAGTGAACGATTGGCGGGGATAGCAGATCCAAGCCACATCCCAATTCTTTTAGGAGGCTGCCCACATGAGCGAAACCAAGTTCCCCCTGGACGAAAGCAAGCTGCCCTTCTCCATCCCCCGGGACGCCGTGCCCCGGGAGAAGATCGTCAAGCTCGCCCGGAAGATCACCGACCGCATCCCCGCCAAGATCAAGGGCATCACCGTGGACGACCCCGAATATTGGGGCCTGGCCGCCCTGGTCACCGACGAAATGGCGGACGTGGCCCTAAAGATGAACATCCGGGACCCCAAGACCCTGCCGGAGCTTGTAAAGCTTACCGGCAAGCCCGCAGAGGAGCTGGAGCCTCTGCTGGCGGAGATGAGCCGCATTGGCCTGGTGGAATACAACTGGGAGAATGCCCGCCGGGAAAAGCAGTATTCCCTGCCGCCCTTTGTGCCGGGCAGCGCGGAATTTTTCAACATGAACCAGCGGCAGATCGACGAAAAGCCCCAGATCGCCGCCTTTTTCGAGCGGATGACCTTCCTGCCCCTGGAGCACATCACCGCCATGGTGCCCCCGGGCGGCGCGGGCATCGGTATGCATGTGATCCCGGTGGAAAAGGCCATTGAAACCGAAAACCAAACCGCGGATATCGAGCATATCAGCCACTGGCTGAAGAAATACGCGGGCAAGTACGCGGCCTCCCCCTGCTCTTGCCGCATGTCCCGGGCCCGCATGGGCGAGGGCTGCGGCGACGACCCGGAGGGCTGGTGCATCGCCGTGGGGGACATGGCGGACTACGTGGTGGAAACCGACAAGGGCGGCCGGTACATCACCTATGAGGAGGTCCTGGACATCCTGAAAAAGGCCGAGGACAACGGCTTTGTCCACCAGATCACCAACATCGACGGGGAAAACAAGATCTTCGCCATCTGCAATTGCAACGTCAACGTGTGCAACGCCCTGCGCACCAGCCAATTGTTTAATACTCCTAACATGTCCCGCTCCGCCTACGTGGCGGAGGTGACTGCGGAAAACTGCGTGGCCTGCGGCCGGTGCGTGGAATATTGCCCGGCAGGGGCGGTGCGCCTGGGGCAGAAGCTGTGCGCCAAGTCCGGCCCCATCGCCTATCCCAAGCAGGAGCTGCCGGACCTGGTGGAGTGGGGCCCGGAAAAGTGGGACATCGACTACCGGAACAACAACCGGATCAACACCCACGCCACCGGCACCGCCCCCTGTAAAACCGCTTGCCCCGCCCACATTGCCGTGCAGGGCTATTTGAAAATGGCGGCCCAGGGCCGCTATACCGAGGCCCTGGCCCTCATCAAAAAGGAAAACCCCTTCCCGGCGGTATGCGGCCGGGTGTGCAACCGCCGCTGCGAGGACGCCTGTACCCGGGGTACCGTGGACCAGGCGGTGGCCATCGACGGGGTGAAAAAGTTCATCGCCCAGCGGGATCTGGAGGCCGCCACCCGGTATATCCCGGAAAAGGTGGTGCCAAAGCTCCTGGGGGGCTTCCAGGAGAAGATCGCCATCATCGGCGCCGGCCCGGCGGGGCTGAGCTGCGCCTATTTCCTGGCCCTCAAGGGCTATGCCCCCACGGTGTTTGAAAAGAACCAAAAGCCCGGCGGTATGCTCACCTACGGCATCCCCAGCTACAAGCTGGAAAAGGACGTGGTGGAGGCGGAGATCCAAATCCTGCGGGAGCTGGGGGTGGAGATCCGCTGCGGCGTGGAGGTGGGCAAGGACGTTACCCTGGACCAGCTGCGCCAGCAGGGCTACCAGGCCTTTTACATCGCCATCGGCTGCCAGGGGGGCCGCAAGGCCAACATCCCCGGGGAGGATAGCCCGGGGGTCATGTCCGCGGTGGACTTCCTGCGTTCTGTCGCCGGCGGGGAAGCGGACCCGATCCAGGGCCGGTGCATCGTGGTGGGCGGCGGCAACGTGGCCATCGACGTGGCCCGCAGCGCCCTGCGCTGCGGCGCCCAGCAGGTGCAGATGGTATGCCTGGAGAGCCGGGATGCCATGCCCGCCACCCCGGAGGAGATCCGGGAGGCGGAGGCGGAGGCAGTGGCCATCCAGTGCGGCTGGGGCCCCAAGGAGATCTGCGTGGAAGATGGCAGGATCACCGGCGTGGTGTTCAAGCGCTGCCTGTCCGTGTTTGACCCGGAGGGCCGCTTCGCCCCCGTCTATGACGAGAGCGATACCATGACCCTTCCCTGCGAGCGGGTGTTCATGGCCATTGGCCAGAGCATCCAGTGGGGCGGGCTGCTGGACGGGGAAACCGTGGAGCTGGGCCGGGGCCGGAGCCCCGTGGCGGACCCGGTCACCTACCAGACCGGCGCGGCGGATATCTTCGTAGGCGGGGACGTGTACACCGGCCCCAAGTTCGCCATCGACGCCATCGCCGCCGGCAAGGAGGGGGCGGTCTCCATCCACCGGTTTGTCCAGCCCAATACCAGCCTCACCATCGGCCGGGACCCCCGGCGGTTCATCCAGCTGGATAAGCAGGACCTGGACATCGGCGATTACGATACCGCCGGCCGCCAGGAGCCTGCCCAGCCCCAGGGCGGGGAACGCCTTTCCTTCCGGGACACCCACGGCACCCTGACAGAGGAGCAGGTGCGCAAGGAAACCGCCCGGTGCCTGGGCTGCGGGGCCACCATTGTGGACGCCAACAAGTGCATCGGCTGCGGCCTGTGCACCACCAAGTGCGAATTCGACGCCATCCACCTGCGCAGGGAGCGGCCGGAATGCAGCACCATGGTGCCCACGGAGGATAAATTCAAGGTCATCTTGCCCTATATGCTCAAGCGGAAGATGAAGATCGTCTTTGGAAAGAAGGATCATACCCCCCATGCATGAGTTGGGCATTGTGTTCCATGTGATCAAGCATGTGGAACAGGTGGGGCAGGCCCACGGCCTGTCGGCGGTGCGGCGGGTCACCCTGGAGCTGGGAGAGGTCTCCGGGGTGGTGGGGGAATATTTGACGGACTGCTGGAAATGGGCCGCCGCCAAATCCCCCCTGCTCCAGGATGCGGCCCTGGAGATCGAAACCATTCCGGCGGTCACCTTTTGCCAGGGCTGCAACCAAACCTATGAAACCGTACAATATGGGCGCATATGCCCATACTGCGCCAGCGAGGACACCTATCTTCTGGTGGGGAACGAGGTCAACATCAAGGAGATAGAGGCCTGCTGACCAACTACATTGGGAAAGGGAATCTAAAGGAGGGGAATCTATGTTATTCCAAATCTATGGGGAAAACGCCGGCTATCAGCTATTGGGCTGGTTGCTGGTATTCGTGGGGCTGGTGGTCACCAACGAGCTGGCCCGGCGCAGCAAGAAAGGGGGCATCTTCTTCTTCATGCTGGTGCCGGCGGCGCTGACGGTATACTTTGCCGCCATCTACATCGGGGCGGCCCGGGGCGCGGAATGGGCCCTGACCAACCAGACCTATACCAACATGAACAGCTGGTTCCATTATGCAAAGCTCTATGCCGCCACCGCAGGCTGCATCGGCTTCATGATGCTCAAGTATAAGTGGGGCGTGGGCAAAACCGAATGGTTCAAGGTGTTCCCCTTTGCCATCGTGGCCCTCAATATCCTCATTGCGGTGGCCAGCGATTTCGAGTCCGGCATCAAGGGCGCCCAGGCCATGAAGGAGTTTGGCGACCGGTGGTGGCTCTCCTCGGAAAACGTGTGGCTCTATGGCGGCTGGTGGAATTGGCTCAACGGCATCGCGGGCATTGTGAACATCCTGTGCATGACGGGCTGGTGGGGGATCTATTCCTCCAAAAAGCAGGAGGATATGCTTTGGCCGGATATGATCTGGCTGTACATCCTGGCCTACGACCTGTGGAACTTTGAATACACCTATCTCAACCTGCCCACCCATGCCTGGTATTGCGGCCTGGCCCTGCTGCTGGCTCCCACCTTTGCCAGCGCCTTCTGGAACAAGGGCGGCTGGATCCAGAACCGGGCCAATACCCTGGCCATCTGGTGCATGTTTGCCCAGGTATTCCCCCTGTTCCAGGATCAGGGCGTGTTTGCCACCCTGCCCGTGCTGTACGCGGACGGCGTGATGAACCCTGCCGTGCGGCCCACGGCGGTGGATCCCACCATGCAGGGGGTCATCGCCATCATCGCCCTGGCGGTGAACGTACTGGTGCTGACGGTGATCATCAAGCGGGCCATCACCCAGAAGAAGAACCCTTACAAGAACGAGATCTTTACGGATACCAAGGACTTCCAGGAGGCCATGGCCCGGGCTTAATCGCCGCCGGAGGCTGCGGCGCGCCGCAGCAAACCGATACAAGAAACGCCGGGCGCTTCTCCCGCCACCTGCGGGAAAGCGTCCGGTTTCGTTTTGGCCGGCACAGGCCCCCGGGAAAGGAAAGGGCGGCGATGGGCGCTGCCCCGGCGCAGGAAGGCGGCGCGGGACGGGGCGGCGATTGGGCGGCAGAAAGGAACCCGCCGCCCGGCAGGGGCGGATGGGAAAGGGGCGGGCGGCATATTCGCCGGGGCATTCCCCCCCCGACGATGACCGTGGGGCCGCAATCTCCCCCCTTGCGGGCGGGGCGCCCATTTGGGTCCCGCCGGGTCCGGCGCAGGGCGGCAGCCAGGGCGCTTCCCCGGCCAGGGCCGGCCAACGCAGCGCCGGGGCGGATGGGGCGGCAAGGGGCCGGTGGTTGCCGATGCCGCCGCCCCCTTTATCGACGCTGGGTTTTGCATATTGCTATTTTGGCAGGAAGTAGGTATACTATAAGCAGCTTCGGGGGGTGGTGAAATTCCACACCGGCGGTGATGCGGCCCATGTGCCGACAAGCCCGCGAACAGGGCCCTTGCCCTGCCGAACCGGTTGGATTCCGGTGCCGACGGTGATAGTCCGGATGGAAGAGGCTGTGCGCGTCTATGCGCTCTTTGCGTTGCCCCTGTTAGCAGGGGTTTTTTTATGCGCAGCAGCAGCCCCATGGATTGGATCGATAGGAGGTTGTAAAACGATGCGAAGCAAAAAAGTCGTATGGCTGGTCAAGATGGCTTTATTGACCGCCCTGTCCCTGGTGTTGATGTATCTCGTTCGCTTCCCCATTTTCCCTGCGGCCGCGTATCTGGAATATGATATGGCGGATGTGCCCATCCTGATCGGCACCTTCATGTATGGTCCGGCGGCCGGGCTGCTGCTCACCGGAGTGGTGAGCCTGCTGCAATGGCTGCTGGTATCCCCCCAGAGCGGCTGGGTGGGGGCGCTGATGCACTTTTTAGCCACCGGCGGGTTCGTATTGGTGGCGGGCTTCCTGTACCGCAAATTCCATACCCGCAAGGGCGCGGCCCTGTCCCTGCTGCTGGGCGGGCTGACCATGACCGCCCTGATGGTGCCCCTAAACCTTTGGCTCACCGTCCACTATAACGGCGCGCCCCTGGAGGCGGTCCAGGCCATGATCTGGCCGATCATCATCCCCTTTAACCTGATCAAGGCCGGGGTGAACGGCTCTGTGACCTTCCTGCTGTATAAGCGGATCGGAAAGCTGCTGCGCATGGAGCCGGAACCGGCCGCAGCCGCCCCGCAAGACGCAAAAGCATAGCCAGTCCGTGCCCGCCGGAAAAGACCGGCGGGCATGTTTTATGTAACGGGGGGGCGTTGACCCCACAAGCGGTGGCCGGTATAATGGAACCAATGGAATAAGGAAAACGGAGCAAGGTTGCCCCCAAAGGGGGCCGGCGCGTTTGCGCTGCGGGAATTGGATGCAACTTCCAAGCTATCCCAGTAACCGTGAAGCTGACGAGGGGGCATAGGCCACTGCCGCATCCGGCGGGAAGGCGCCCCAGTAGGAAGAAGCCAAGCCGGGAGACCTGCCTGCCCGTAGGATCTGCGTCTGGGGGTGCGCGCGGCTGATCGTGAAGCGGCCTGTTTCTTTCGGGAAAGAGCCCGCCTTGTTTGCGTTGCGCCTCGGTTGGGACGGAACGCTTTTTTATTGAAAGGAGAAATCGGACATGAAGGCAAAAGCAAAGGCCGGCGCTTTGGGCGCTCTGGCGTTGGCCATGCTCATGCTGGCGGGCTGCGGGGCCGCCCCCGTGGAGGCAACAAGCGGCAACCCCATTCAGGTGACGGATATGCTGGGGCGGCAGATCGCCCTGGACGCCCCGGCGGAGCGGGTGGTGGCCCTGGCCCCCTCGGATTGCGAGATCCTATATGCCCTGGGGGCGGGGGACACCCTGGTGGGCCGGGGCATGTATTGCGACTATCCTGCCCAGGTGCAAGCCGTTCCCCAGGTGGGCACGGGGGAGGAAACCAACCTGGAGCAGATCCTGGCCCTGGAGCCCCAGGTGGTATTTATGACCATTATGGCCCAGAGCAAGGAGCAGGTGGCGGCCCTGGAACATGCGGGCATCCAGGTGGTATCCCTAAACGCCCAGGATATACAGGGGGTGTACCAGGCCATTGCGCTGATCGGCCAGGTGGTGGGCAAAACGCCGGAAGCCGACGCCTTGATCCAGACCATGGAGGCGTCCTTTGCGGACCTGTCCGCCCAGGCGGCGGAATTGGGGACCGGCGGGACGGTCTATTTTGAAACCTCCCCCCTGGAATGGGGGCTGTGGACCGGGGGAAAGGGTACCTTTTTAGACGAGATCGCCGCCATGCTGGGCCTGGAAAACGCCTTTGGCGACGTGGAGGGCTGGGCCCAGATCTCCCAGGAACAGGTGCTGGAGAGGGACCCGGACTATATCGTGACCCTGGGCATGGCGGCCGCCGACGGCAGCTCCCCGGTGAAGGAGATCCTGGCCCGCAAGGGCTGGGAGGGGCTGAAGGCCCTCCAACGGGGACAGGTGCTTTGGCTGGACTCCAACGCCCTGACCAGGCCCGGCCCCCGGCTGGCGGAGGGAGCCCAAAGCCTGTTTGACGGCGTATACGGGGCCGCCCCGGCGAACCCATGAAACGGGCCATACCGCTGGCCTTTGGCGCCGGGCTGGCCGGGGCTTGGCTGATGAGCGTTTGCTGGGGGAGCGTGGACATCCCCCTGGGGGACACCCTGCGGGTATTGTGGAACGCCCTGCTGGGACAGCCCATCCCCCAGGGGCTGCCCGGGGCCATCCTGCTGGATGTGCGCCTGCCCCGCACCCTGTGCGTGGCCCTGGTGGGGGCGGCCCTATCCCTGGCCGGCGCAGCCATGCAGGGGCTTTTGCGCAACCCCCTGGCGGACGGCTCCACCCTGGGGGTGGCCTCCGGCGCCTCCCTGGGGGCTGTGCTGGCCATCGCCCTGGGCGTCCAGCTCCCCGGCCTGCCCATCGGCGGCACGGCGGCAATGGCCATCCTGTTCGCCTTCCTCTCCCTGCTGCTCATCCTGGGGCTGGCCGCCCGGCTGGACGGCGGCCTCGCCACCCAGACCGTGATCCTGCTGGGGGTGATGTTTTCCATGCTGGCCACCAGCTTGACCAGCCTGGTGTCGCTGCTGTTCCCGGAAAAGCTCCGCTCCATTACCTTCTGGACCATGGGCAGCCTGCAGGGCAGCGACTACGCCCAGGCGGCCCTGCTGGCGGCCGCATTGGCCCTGGCGGGCGGAACCCTATATTTCACCGCCCGGGAGCTCAACGCCTTTACCCTGGGGGAGGAGCAGGCGGGCAACCTGGGGGTGAACGTGCGAAGCTGCAAGCTGCGGGTCCTATTTTGCGTGGCGGTCTTGACCGGCGTAAGCGTGGCCGTGGGCGGCGGCATCGGCTTTGTGGGGCTGCTGGTGCCCCATATGACCCGCAGGCTCCTGGGCCCGGACCA
>CDZQ01046718.1_pt1 | contig 21012 bp, 24 predicted proteins | sample 554831 | NCBI WGS metagenome assembly CDZQ01 (sample SAMEA3182112, study PRJEB8094) | gut metagenome | biome: human; feature: gut; material: Stool; isolation source: human stools | place: Canada | collected 2013-05-06
ATTTCAAATAAAAGCATTTTATTTGAAATCAGTATTACATGTGGGCGGACTCTTCAGCAGCCCTTGTACAGTGGGTGAGCCGCGGTCAGACGGGCCACCTCGGCCCGTACCCGCTCAGCGGCACCGCTGCCGTGGGCCACAAGGTCGTCAATGCAGGCGGCAATTACACCCATGTCCTCCGGCTGGAAGCCCCGGGCGGAGACAGCGGCGGTGCCAAGGCGGATGCCGCTGGTGACGTTGGGGGAGGCGGGGTCGTCGGGAATGGCGTTCTTATTGCAGGTGATGTTGGCGCTGTCCAGCAGGTGCTCGCAGTCCTTGCCGGTGATACCCTTACCCCGCAGATCCACCAGCATGAGATGGTTGTCCGTACCGCCGGAGACAAGATCAAAGCCGCGGCTCATGAGGCCCTGGGCCAAGGCCTTGCAGTTATCCAGGATCAGCTGCTGGTAGGCCTTAAAGCCGGGGTCCAGCACCTCCTTGAAGGCCACCGCCTTGGCGGCCACCACATGCATCAGCGGTCCGCCCTGGACGCCGGGGAACACCGCGCGGTTCAGCTTGTGCTCCCTGGCAAATTCCGCGTCGGAGAGGATCAGTCCACCCCGGGGACCCCGGAGGGTCTTGTGGGTGGTGGAGGTGGTTACATGGGCGTAGGGGATGGGGCTCATGTGCAGCCCCGCCGCCACCAGGCCGGCAATGTGGGCGATGTCAGCCATCAGATAGGCACCGCACTTGTCCGCGATTTCCCGGAAGCGCCTGTAGTCGATCTCCCGGGGATAGGCGGAAGCGCCGGCGATGATGAGCCGGGGCTTGTGTTCCATGGCTAGCCGCTCCACTTGGTCGTAGTCCAGCCAGCCGTTTTTGTCCACACCGTAAGAGACAATGTTGAAGCAGAGTCCGGAAAAATTCACGGGGCTGCCGTGAGAGAGGTGGCCGCCGTGGGCCAGCTTCATACCCAAAATTGTGTCGCCGGGCTGGCACAGGGCCAGTTCCACCGCCATGTTGGCCTGGGTGCCGGAGTGGGGCTGCACGTTGACATAGGTGCAGCCAAAAATGGCCTTGGCACGGTCGATGGCAATGGACTCAATTACATCCACGTACTCGCAGCCGCCATAGTAGCGGTGGCCGGGATAGCCCTCCGCGTACTTGTTGGTCAGCGGTGTGCCCGCCGCGCTCATCACCGGGATGCTGGCAAAGTTTTCGGAGGCAATCAGTTCAATGTGGCTCTCCTGCCGGTCGATCTCCGCCTGGATGGCGTCCGCCACCTGGGGATCCACCTCATGGATAACGTCGATGGGATACATAGGACCTCTCCTTCTCTTTTGTGTGGTAAAGTACCAATAGTGTACCATAGTTTTTACGTCCCCGAGAAGTGGCCTTTATACCGAACATTTTCCCCCTTTTTTTGCCCTGTTTGGCATAATACACAAATGTCCTTCTGTGAAGGACACATTTTCAAGAAATGTGTTCTCAGTAGACGGTGGACAAGGCACGCATAATCTGGGACAACCTCTCATACAGTGGAGCAGGAAGCAAGGGAGGGGAGACCATGACAGAGGAGTATGCCATAGGGCGCTATGAGCAGGCCTGCGCCCTGCTGCCTGTCCGGCTGCGGACAGCGGCGCTGGAGGTGGGGCGGGGGCGGATGGCCCGGGCGGAGGAACTGCGGCTGCGCATTGGGCGGCCGCTGCATGTGACGCTGCCGGAGGGGGAACTGCCCCTGCCCCAGACCCGCATTATCCGGGGCGATCTGGAGCAGGTGCTGGATCGGGTGACGGACTATTCCCGCTACACCGCCGCCGAAACTATTCGCCAGGGCTATGTCACCGCGGAGGGCGGCTTTCGGGTGGGAATCTGCGGCACGGCCCTGCCGCGGGCCGGGCAGAACGAGGGGATACGGGACGTATCCTCCCTAGCCATTCGAATCCCGCGGGTCTGTGAGGGGGCGGCCCGGCCGGTGCTGGGGGCCATGCTGAACCAGGGGCGGCCAATCAGCGCGCTGATTGTGTCCCCGCCGGGAGGCGGAAAAACTACGCTGCTGCGGGATCTGGTGCGGCTTTTAAGCCAGGGCTCGGAACTGGCGGGCCCGGTGCGGGTGGCCCTGGTGGATGAGCGGGGGGAACTGGCGGCGGTGTGCCGGGGGCGGCCGCAGCTGGAGGTGGGCTGCCACACGGACGTGATGGACGGCTGCCCGAAGGCCCTGGCGGTGCCCATCCTGCTGCGGGCCATGTCGCCCCAGGTCATCGCGCTGGATGAACTGGCCCTGCCGGAGGATGTGGACGGGGTGTGCGCCGCCGCCAACTGCGGGGTAAGCCTGCTGGCCACTGTCCATGCCGCCTCGGTGGAGGAAATGCGGATGCGGCCCCTCTTTCGCCGGCTGCTGGAGTGCGGCGTGTTTCGCCGGGCGGTGGTAATCACCGGCCGGGGGGAGCAGCGGCAATACCGGGTGGAGGAACTTGTATGAAGTTGGCGGGGGCTGTGCTGGTGCTCCTGGGGGGCGGTCTGGGCTATGGGCTCTGCCGGCGGCAGGCCACGCTGGCTATGCGGGTGGGGGAGGCCCTGCTGGGGGATCTGGCGGTTCTCTCTTACCACGTCTGCGTCTGCCGGGAGGCGCTGCCGGTAATTCTGGCTGAATACCTGGGGGAGGGCCTGGGGGCGGTGTGGTTCTGGAAACGGCTGGGGGAAGCGTTGGGGGGAGAGAGGGACCTGGCCGCCTGCTGGGCAGGGGCCGCCGCCGCTCTGCCGCCGCCTCTGGACCGGATGCTGCTGGCTCTGGGACCCCTGTTGGCGGCGGGAGACGAACTGCTGCGGAGGGGCATTGAGGAAACGAGGGAGGAGTTGACCGGGTTTCTGCGGGCAGAGCGCGCCAAACAGACCCAGGAGGGGCGGATGACCGCCGCCCTATGCCTGTCAGGGGCCAGCCTGCTGATTCTGGTGCTGATATAGCCATGGATGTGGATCTGATTTTTAAAATTGCCGCCATCGGCATTGTGGTGGCGGTGCTCAACCAGCTGTTGGTCCGCTCCGGCCGGGAGGAGCAGGCTATGATGACCACCCTGGCCGGGCTGGTGGTGGTGATGATGATGCTGGTGCGGGAGATCAGCGATCTGTTCCAGCTGATCAAGGCGCTGTTCGGGTTTTGAGCATGGATGCGTTTCGTCTGATCGCGCTGTGCGTGCTGGCCCTGCTGCCGGTGGCGCTGCTGAAAAAGAAAACGCCGGAGCAGGCGCTCCTGCTGACCTTGGCGGTGTTGGCGGTGGCGGCAGCCCGGTGCGCCGCCATGGCGGCGCCGCTGGTGGAGCGGCTGCGGCAGCTGGTGGAGCAGGCGGGCCTGGAGGAGAGCCATGTCTCCGTGCTGCTGCGGACGGTTGCGGCATCCCTTGTGACAAAGCTGGGGTCGGACCTATGCCGGGATGGCGGCTCCCAGGCCCTGGCCGGCGCGGTGGAGATGGCCGGGGCGGCGGCGGCGGTGGTAATCGCCCTGCCGCTGCTGGAGAGCGTGGTGGGGCTGCTGCTGGGCTATTTTGGGTGAGGGGGCTGTATGAGAGGAAAATGGGTGATCCTGCTGACGCTGGCGCTGTGCCTTCTGACGGGACGGGCTGCTGCCAGCGGGGACGGCCAGACGGCCCTGCCGGAGGAACTGGAGCGCCTGGCCCCGGATACCGCCGCTCTGGTGGACGCGGAGGCGGAGGGGAGCTTTGGCCTGGCTGCGGGAGCGGCCAGGCTGTGGAACCAGGCTGTGGAGGAGTTGCGGACGTACCTGCTTGCCGGCGTGCGCAGCGTGGCGGCCCTGATGGCCGGGGTGGTGGTGCTGGGCGCGGCGGAGACCATGGCCCCCGGGAAGGGGGAACTGGTGAGCCGCTGCGGTACAGCGGTGGGGGCGCTTTGGATTACGGCGGTGTCTGCGGGAGATCTGCACAGCCTCATTGGATTGGGACAGTCCACCATCACGGAGGTATCCCAGCTGAGCAGGGCGCTGCTGCCGGCCCTGGCGGCGGCCACCGCCGCCGGGGGCGGCGTTACAGCGGCCTCCGTACGGCAGGTGGCGGCGGTGTTTTTTTCCAATGCGCTGCTCTACGTGATGGAAGGGGTGCTGCTGCCCATGGTGTATTTGTATATCGGCGTGGCTGCCGCCGGGGCGGTGCTGGAGGGGGAGGTGCTTTCCGGAATTGCCCGGCTGATGAAAAAGGTTATCACGTGGAGTCTCAGCGGCCTGCTGCTGCTCTTTACCACGTACCTCACCGTCAGCGGCGCGGTTGCCGGAACAGCAGACGCGGCGGCGGTGAAGGCGGCGAAGGCAGCCATGTCCGGCGCCGTACCGGTGGTGGGGGGCATCCTGGCGGACGCGGCGGAGAGCGTGCTGGCCGGGGCAGGCATCCTGCGGGGGATGATCGGCGTGTTCGGCATGCTGGCGGTGCTGGGGCTCTGCCTGACGCCGTTTCTGCGGCTGGGTCTGCAATATCTGCTCTATCAGGGGGCGGCCCTGGTGGCGGAGGCGGCCGGGCCGAAGAAACTCACGGGCCTTATCGCCCGGCTGGGGGATGCTTTTGGACTGGTGCTGGCTATGACAGCGGCCACGGCGTTGCTGCTTCTCATCTCCCTGGTGTCATCGCTGACGGCGGTGACTGCGTGATGGGCCCGCTGCGGCGGTGGCTGCTGGGGGTGGTGCTGACCGCATTTGCCGCGGGCCTGGCGGAAAAGCTGTCCCCGGCGGGCCGGGAGCGGGCCGTGGTGCGCCTGGTGGGGGGACTGCTCCTGATATGCGCCATACTGCGGCCCCTGACGGGCGTTCGGTGGGAGGGGGTGGCGCTGGAAACAGGGAACTTCAGCCGGCAGGCGGCAGAGCAGGCGGCGGCCTATGAGAAAGATCAGCTGGACACGCTTTCCGCTATCATAGCGGAGAAAACAGAAACATATATATGGGACAAAGCGTATGAACTGGGGCTGGACTGCGCCGTGTCGGTGAAGGCGGCGGTGGGTGAAACGGGGATCCCTCTGCCGGACAGCGTGACCATTGCCGGCCCCTACAACGCGGATTTAGCCGCTTGCATAGAAGAGGAGGTGGGGATTCCTGCCGAAAAACAAATCTGGATGGAGGAGAGCGCATGGAGCGGGATGAGAGAAAAGGAAGGCTCGTAAAGCCGCTGGAACTGCTGAACCGGTACAAATATGTACTGCTGGTGGTGGCGCTGGGGGCCATCCTGCTGGCCTGGCCCACGGACAGGGCGGCGGAGGAGGTAAGTTCCGCCGCCGCACCGGCGGACCGGGAGGTAAGCCTTACGGAGACGGAGGGCGCCATGGAGGCGATTTTGGGGAAAATCAGCGGCGTGGGCCGGGTGGATGTCATGCTGACACTGCAGAGCGGCAGCGAGCGGGTGCTGGCGTCGGACACGACCCTGCGCTACAGCGGCAGCGCCCAGTCGCCGGATGACTACGACCGCACCTCCGACACAGTGTTGGTTTCCAACGGAGGCGGGGAGGACGTGGTGGTCACGCAGGAGCGCTATCCCCAGTATCGGGGGGCGCTGGTTGTCTGCGACGGCGGTGGCAGCGACGCTGTGCGTCTTGCGGTGGTGGAGGCGGTGTCCGCCCTGACGGGGCTTGGCAGCGATAAGATTGCCGTGGTCAAGTGGCAGAGCGGGTCCACCAGTGGAAATGAGTGAAAGGAAGAATCATAATGGGAGGAAAACATGAGATGAAAAAGCTGTGGAAGCGCAACGCGGTGGTGGCGACGGTGCTGCTGTTCGTCTGTGCGGCGGTGTATCTGAACTGGCGCTACGCCGGAAATATTGCGGATCAGACCGCCCAGGCCGGCCAGCAGGAGGACGGGGACAGCACCAAGGTCCTGGGGGACGCGGCGCTGGTGGGTGGCCAGGTGGTGCCCGCCGAGGACCAGGATACCGCTGCCGCCAGTACCTATTTTGATACCGCCCGTTTAAGCCGCCAGCAGTCCCGGGACAACGCCCTGGCGCTGCTGCGGGAGGCGTCGGAGCAGGAGAATGCGGAGCAGGCAGCCCTGGATGAGGCCAACCGGGCCATTCAGACCCTGGCGGGCTATACCATGCTGGAGAGTCAGGTGGAAAACCTGGTGGTGGCCAAAGGGTATGCCGACTGCGTGGCCTTTATGGGAGAGAACAGCATCAGCGTGGTGGTCTCCGCCGCCGAGGACGGTCTGCAGACCGAGGATGTGGCCAAGATTACCGATATTGTCCTCAGCGAGACGGACTATACCGCCGATCAGATCAAAATTATGGAGGCGGATTGAGTGCAAAGAGAAGCCCGCTCCGTGGATTTTCCGCGGAGCGGGCGCTTTTGCGCCCTGAGATATGCGAAATTTGGATCTTTTCAGGGAAAGCGTTTGTATTGCGAAAAAATCTATGCTACAATCGATGGACAGAAAATAAACCGTGTGCCGGTGGCAAAATTTGCTGGAGTGGGGAGGGTGTTGCAGGATGGACTTAAAAGAGATAGAAGTATTCCTCAAGGTGATGGAATACAAGAAGCTGACCGCCGCCGCCGACAGTCTGGGCATGACCCAGCCGGCGGTGAGTAATATTCTCAAGCGGATGGAGCAGGAATTGGGGAGCCCCCTGTTTATCCGCCGGGGAAAGACCCTGCTGCCCAGTGTGCAGGGACAGATCTTTTATGAATCCGCCCGGAACCAGCAGTTTATGATCCAGCGGGCGATCAGCGGGGTCAACCAGGGGCTGACAGACAAGCGGGAGGTGATTGTGGCCACCCTTGTGTCCAGCGACTGGTTTTTACAGGTGGCCGGCAGCTTTTCGGCGGAGCACCCGGATACGCGTCTGGTCTTTCAGTCGGAGAAGCATGTCCCGCAGAACCATCGCTTGTCCGCCGCAGAGTTTTTGCTGCTGCCGGCCTGCGGTGTGCAGGATGAGCAGACGCTGGCGGTGGACTATCAGAATGGCCTCTATGCGATTTTGCAGCAGGATCACCCGCTTGCCCAGGAAAAGGTGCTCTCTCTCCACAGACTGCGGGAGGAGGACTTTGTCTTTGTGCGGCGGGAGGGGGGAGAGTATGAGCAGTGCTACTGGGATTGCTTTTATGCGGGATTTTTGCCCCATATTTCCCTAGCTGTGAACACAAAGGTGGCGAAATACGCTGCGATCCGCTGCGGCTGTGGGATCGGGCTTGTCTATGACTCGGAACTGGCGCTGGCGGCGGATATGCGCGACTGCGTCGTTGTCCCGATCCGGGGAAATACCAGCGGGGGGACAATCTATTTGGCTTGGTATGACAGTTGCCTGACGGAGCCGGGCAGGGCTTTTTTAACGTACGTGCGGGGAAAAATTGCGGAGTAGCCCGCCAGCTGTAATTTTGTGGGGGAAAAGCGGGGGGAGTCGTATGGACTTTGATGTGCTGAGGGGTTTTATCACCGTTTCTCAGATGGAAAATTTAAAAGAGGCGGCCAGGGTGCTCCACGTCTCCCAGTCCGCTTTGAGCAGTATGATGAGAGGCCTGGAGGAGGAGGTAGGGGAGAAGCTTTTTGACCGCGGCGGAAAGACCATGCAGGTCAATGACGGCGGCAGAATGCTGGCCGCTGCTGCCCGGCAGCTGCTGCAGCGCCATGAGGAAGCGAAGAAGGCTATGCGCCGGGCGGAGACGGTCTGCGGTACGGTCCATATCGGTGTTCAAAACGAAAATGACGGGCTGATCTATTTACTGTCGCAGCTGCACCGGCGCCACCCGCAGATTGCGTTCCACCTGCACAATATGAAGGCATCCCTGGAGGATTATCTCAACTCGGACATGGACTTCTACGTGCTCCCCGGCGATATGAAGGGGGATCTTCCCCATCTCAGAATTGCCGGGTTTTTGGCAATCTACGCCATTGTTTCCGCGGACCATCCGCTGGCAAAGCGGCGGGTGCTGCGGCTGGAGGAACTGCGGGGTGAGCGGTTCGTTTTTGCCACGGGGGACGGCGGTGAACTGGAGGACACCTACCGCTGCTGTGTCCAGGCGGGACTGAAGCCCAATGTGACCTTCCTGTGCGACGACATCAGCGCTCAGCTGGAGTTGGCGCGTCATGCGGGCGTTGTGGTTATTACCTACAATACCTTCCGGCAATTCCGGAGAAACCTGCGGGGTGTTGTGGAAATCCCAATCGACTTTTCCGATTCAGTCAACAGTTCCATCGTGCTGGCCTGGCCGCCCCAGCCGGCCAACCCCCTGGTGGAGTATCTGGTGGCGGATATGCGCGAGACCTATCCGGAGGGTGTTACCCGGGTACTGTAGGAGATGTCTGCCGATGGGAGAGGTACGCCTCTGCCATCGGCATTTTTACTCTGCTTACATAATTTATTATATTTCATTTTGGAAAAGTGGCTGAAACGTTTTGACAGGACTGTCATAATTCGACAAAAATCACGTTGCTTATATTTCATAATTTAATCAAATTTTACAACAACCGCCTTTCATGCTATGGTGGGACCACAGGCCCGCAAGGGCCTGCCTGTTGGCCAACAGGAGGTGCTGGAGGCAGCGCTGCTCCCGGCTCCGACTATACATTCATGAGAGGTGGAAGAACTTTGACACTTGAAATTGGTATCTGTATTGGCATCTGGGTACTGATGCTCGTCATCATGGCTCTTGACAAATTTGACTATGGCTGTGTGGCCCTTGGAATCAGTATCCTTCTGGTTTTGACCAAGTGCGTGGACGCCGGGGCGGCTCTGGCCAAATTTGCCGACCAGAATGTCATCATCATGGGAACGATGATGATCGTAGCCAGCGCGTTTTCAAAAACCCGGGCGGTTGGCAGCATTGCGACGCTGCTGACCAGAGTCAGCGGCGGAAACTTTGCCCGCTGCATCCGGCTCTTTATGGTAATCAACTTTGCCCTGGGCATGTTCGTCCCCGGCGCGATTGGCCGGATTGCCATCGTATATCCCCTGGCGGTGGCGCTGTGCAAGGAAAATTCTGTCAGCCCCTCCAAGGTTATGTTTCCTCTGGCTGTCTGTATGCTGGCGGATCAGACGGGCATTCCCCTGGGCGCAGGAGCCGTTACGTTTGCCAAGTATAACGGCTATCTGGAGGCTTCCGGCTATACCTTCGGGGACTCCTTCCGCATGATTGACCCCTTCCTGGCCAAGGCCCCGGTTGTGATCGTCATGATGATCTATTTCATGTTTTTCTCCATGAAGCTGGCCCCCGATACACCGCCCCGGCCTATCAGCGGCCTGGATGTAAAGCAGCGGAAGCAGGAGGCTATGGACCCCAGAAAGGAAATGATTACCTACGTTGTGTTTGCCATTGTCTGCGCGGGACTGATTGCTTCCAGCTATATCGGGGTTCCCCAGTGGATGTTCACCCTGGGCGGCGCGGTGGCGCTGGTGATGTGCGGCGTGCTGAATATGCGCGAGGCCACCAGTGCGATTCCCTTTTCCATCATATTCCTGTATATCGGTGCCCTCATTATGGGCGCATCCCTGCTGAATACCGGCGCGGGTGCCTGGGTCGGAAACCTGATCGCAGGCCTTCTGGGCGGGAAACCCTCCACCTTTGTGATGTATCTGGCTTTCTGGGTGGTGACGATGTTCCTGACTCAGTTTATGAATAACGGGGCGACCGCCAACCTCTTTATCCCCATTGCCATTATGACCGCGAACACCATGGGCTGCAGCGCCCTGGGTATGATCCTGTGTATCCAGATGGCCTCCCTGGTGGCCTACTTCACCCCCATGGCCACCGCTATTATCCCGCTTGTGATGGGGGCTGGCGGCTACGATCAGAAGTCCCTGCTCAAGCAGGGCTGGCTGCCTGCGGTGATTAATACCATTGCGGGTGTGGCCTGGGTGTCCTTCCTGTTCCCTGCGTGGTAAAAAGCAAACATAGATAATTCTAAATTCCAAAGGAGGAACTTTATGGAAAAGAACCTTGTTACCTGGACGGGCGAAGACGGCTACCTCTGGCATGCCCGGATGGGCATTGCCAACAGCAAGCCCTGTATTGAGGAACTGCGGTATGAGCGCGCTGGTGAGACCGTGGTTTTTGGCAGGATGCTTACCCCTCAGTTCAAGGTGGTCACAAGCAAGCGCACCAAGAACAATCCCCAGCGGCTCAAGGGCCTGGCCCCCGGCGAGGAACTGGGGTATCAGTGGGACACCTACTCAGACGACCCCATGAGCCATAAGGAGTGGGTCAAAGAGGCCAAGGACACCTGGAATACCACCAAGCTGGAGGTGTCCAGGGACAACTGCGTCACCTCTGTGACCTACGACGGCCTGACCCTGGGCCAGTTTACCGGTGGCTGCCGCTTCAATTTCTTTGAGGGCAGCAACCTCATCCGCATTGAGGCCATCGCCTCCACAGAGGAGGATGGCGTGGCCTACCTCTACCACGCCGGCCTGGGCGGCTTTGAGATTGGCAAACTCTATTATATAACGCCCAACCGCCATGAGTGCCTGGAGAACCCTGGCCTCCACACCAACTCCGGCCCTGACCGGGATCGCCAGCGGGTGGATGCCCGCGGCCGGATTCTCACCCTCAGCCAGACGGCGGGGGCCGTAGCCGTGTTTCCAGCCCCCCATCGATTCATGTGGGGTGCCCAGACCGAGAACATTGTGGGCTATAATTATTACAACCGGGAGAAGGACGGCACCTTATCCGTGGGTGTGCGCCACAACAAGGAGGAGGAGCATTTCAACGTCCGCTGGCCGTGCTACAACGCCAAGCCGGGTACCCGCCAGCACATGGCCTTCTTTATGTGTGTCTCCGCCGAGTCTGTGTGGGTCACACGTGCCATGGCCATGAAGTATACAAACTTTGACCACCTGCGTAGTCTGAACGGCTACAAGCGCCTGGGTGCCCACATGCATGTGGCCACCCACGCCGCCTGGATCCGGGATCAGCGGGCTGAACGTCCCTGGGAGAAACTCATGAAGGAGGTTGGCTTCGATATTTTTGCCCCTTGCGATTTCTGGGCTGAGGGCCGCAACAATGATAACAGGGATGGCCGCAAGGCTGACCTGGAGCGCTACCAGGCTATGGCCAAGTATTGCTCCACTCCCGATTTTCTGGTGGTACCCGCCGAGGAACTGGCGGTGGACCCCAATGGCGACGCATCCAGACAGCTGATTCCTTACCACTGTATGGTATTTCCCTCCAAGCCCATGCTCTACTCCCGCTGGCGTGACGATGACCAGGAGTTTGCTGAAAAGCTGCCGGATGGGCGCACCTACTACCACCTGAAGTCAGCCGATGACCTTGTGGAGATGTGCCGCCGGGAGAACTGCTTTATCCTCATGCCGCACCCCGATACCAAGGCCAACGACGGCCTGCCCTATGACTGTAAGGAGGCGGCCTGGTTTAAGGATCACCGCTGGTTCGGCGTAGGCACCCGTCAGCTGCCTGCGGATAACGCCTGCCGCACCATGATTGATGGGCGCACCAATCGGGTTTGGAATGACATCAACAACTGGAGCGATGTACCCCGGTACATCATCTCTGAACTGGACACCTATACAAAGGTGGAGGAGCGGGAGGAGAACTGGGATTGCTACGCCCAGACCAACTGCACCTACGTCCAGCTGGACGAACTGCCCGGTACAGACAACTGGGAGGTGCTGACCAATGCGCTTCGTGCCGGCCGCCATTTCTATTCCACCGGAGAGGTGCTGCTGGAAAAGAGCGAGATTGTTGACGGCAGGGCTACAGCCACATTTAGCTGGACATTTCCCCTGATGTACGCACAGCTGGTGTGCTCCGATGGAGAAAACGTCTCCTATCAGGATCTCTCCATGAGCCATACCACGCCCTTTGGCAAGGAGACCGTGGAGTTTACCTTCCCGAAGGGGATGAAGTGGGCCCGCGTTCTGGCTACAGATATCGCCGGCAATTCCGCCTTTGGCATGCCGGTATTCCTGCGGGGATAGGAGTGCTTCAGCATACCCCCGGATTTCTCTCCTCTCTTTTTTCCTATACGCGCGAAAAGGCGGGGGCCCAAATGGGGCCCCTGCCTTTTTGCGCCGCCGGCAGGCGAAAGCGGAGGGGAGATTCCGGGGCCGAGGGGAGATTCCGGCAAAATTGCGGTTGTATTTTTCCAGATATAGTGATACAATAGATAAGCTAATTCGATTTGCTTACCACGTATTGTGCAAGGAGTGTCAATAATGGGCGAGAACAAAGACTATATGACCCACCCCGAGGAGTTGGGCTGTATCCATATCTCTGAGGACGTGCTGGCCTCGATTGCCAGCGGCGCTGCCGCTGAGGTGGAGGGGATCAGCGGGCTGATGACCCTGGCTACCAAGAAGAGCGGCTCCAGGGGTGTGCGTATCAGCATCGACGGTGAGAGCGCCACCATCGACCTCTATGTGATGGTCCGTTACGGCTACGCCATTCCCGAGGTGGCGGAGAAGCTGCAAAACGGGGTGGCCACCGCCATTGAGGCCATGACCGGCTTCCCGGTAAAAGCAGTCAACGTCCACGTGGGTGGGGTCAGCTTCCAGTAAGGCCGGCGGCTTTCGCTGCGCTGAAAGAGAGAGAAAAGGACAAACGCCAATGATTGGAACGAGAAATATTGCCCGTGAGATCGCCATGCACCTGTCCTATGAACTGAGTTTTACAGACCTGTCCGCCGGCGAACTGCTGGACCAGCGCCTCAGCGACCAGCATTTTCAGGCGTTGGCCCCGGAGTATGAGGTCTACGGCAAACTCCCAGGTTCCGGCCAGAGGGCGTATATCCGTAAGCTGGTGCAGGGTGTGGCCGACCATGGCTATGAGTTGGACCGGTATATTGAGAAGTACGCCGTGGGCTGGAAGTTTGAGCGGATTCCCCTGGTGGCTGCCGCCATCATGCGGGTGGCCATGTATGAGATTCTTTACATGCCGGATATCCCCACCGCTGCCGCTATCAATGAGGCCGTGGAGATCACCAAGAAGTATGAGAGCCCGGATGTGGTTCGCTTTGTCAATGGGATTCTGGGCACCTTTGTGCGTCAGGAGGCCCCTGAAGCCGCCACCCCCGCTAGGACGGAGGCTGTTCCGCCGGAGACGGCGGAACAGCCCCGGCAGAAGACAGAGGAGGCCTCTCAGCCGGAGGCGGAGGATTGATCGGGCGTTGAAAAGAGCGCACTTGCCGGTGCGCTCTTTTTCCGTATACGCTGTGGGTGAAGAGGGAGGCGAGGCCGTGGAGCCCCATGTGTTCACTGTTGTTGAGGTCAATCAACTTATTAAGTCCGTTTTGGACGGTATCCCTGAACTGGGCAGCATCTATGTCCGGGGCGAGGTGTCCAACTATAAAATGTATCCCTCCGGCCACCACTACTTCACCCTGAAGGATGCGGAGGGTGCCATTCGCTGTGTGATGTTCAAGGGACAGGCATCCCGTCTCCGGTTTCGACCGGAAAACGGGATGAAGGTGGTGGCTCTGGGCCGCGTCACCGTGTTTCCGCGGGACGGGGCCTATCAGCTTTACTGCAATGAACTTAGCCCCGATGGGGTGGGGGATCTGCATGTGGCCTTTGAGCAATTAAAGGACAAGCTGTTCCGGGAGGGGCTTTTTGACCAGGGCCATAAAAAGCCGCTGCCCCGCTATCCTGGCACCATAGCCATCATCACCAGTTCCGCCGGGGCCGCGGTCCACGATATGATCCGAATTCTCCGCCGGCGTTATCCGCTGGCGGAGGTGAAGCTGCTGCCGGTGCGTGTTCAGGGGGCTGAGGCGCCGGCGGAGATTGTGGGCGCCCTGCGCTATGCCAACCGCTATCGGGTGGCGGATCTCATTATCACCGGCCGGGGCGGCGGCTCTATTGAGGATCTGTGGGCCTTTAACGATGAGCGGGTGGCCAGGGCTATCTACGAATCGGATATTCCCGTAATTTCCGCTGTGGGCCATGAGCCGGATGTGACCATTGCCGACTTTGTGGCGGATGTGCGGGCGGCGACTCCCTCCCATGCGGCGGAACTGGCGGTGCCGGACCGGCAGGAGCTTATGGACCGGCTCCAGAGCCAGCGGCTGCAAATGGCCAGATCCGAAGGGAAACGGCTGGACCTGCTGCGCCAGCGGCTGGTGGCCCTGTCCGCCAAGCGGGTGCTGACGGACCCCATGGCGGTGGTGCAGGATAAGCGGATGCTGCTGGGCTATATGCAGAAGAATCTGGGTGCGGCTGCCGGGGGCCAGCTGGCCCGGCCCCGGGAGCGGCTGGCAGCCCTGGCCGCGGCCCTGGACGCTATGAGCCCGCTGAAGGTGCTTGGCCGGGGCTTCGCCATGGTGACGGACGGCACGGGACATATTGTTAAAAGAGTATCTGACGCGCCCGTGGGCAGCCGCGTGGCGGTGGCGCTGGCCCAGGGGCGGCTGGAGTGTTTGGTAGAGCGCACACAGGAGGACGTACATGAGTAAAAAGGAAAAAACCTTTGAGGAGAGCATTGCCCGGCTGGAGGAGATTGTGTCCCTCCTGGAGCGGGGCGATGCTCAGCTGGCGGATTCCCTGGCTCTCTTTGAGGAGGGGACGAAGCTGGTAAACGCCTGCTCCGCTATGCTGGACAGTGCGGAGCAGAAGGTGGTCAAGCTGCAGAAGGGCCCCGACGGGGCCCCGGTGGAACTGCCCTTTGAGACGGAGGAGTAGCCATGGGGGACTATGAGAGCCGCTACGATGCCTACTGTCAGGCGGTGCAGACGTATCTGGAGGGCCTCTTTTTGGAGGAACGTCCCTACGGCCGGCTCCAGGAGGCCATGCGCTACAGCCTGCTCTCCGGCGGTAAGCGGGTGCGCCCGGTGCTGACGCTGGCCTTCTGCGATGCCCTGGGAGGGGAGTGGAGGGGGGCCCTGCCCTTTGCCTGCGCCCTGGAACTGGTGCACACCTATTCCCTCATCCATGATGACCTTCCCTGCATGGATGATGACGATCTGCGCCGCGGCCGACCCACCTGCCACCGGGTCTATGGGGAGACAATGGCTGTGCTGGCGGGGGACGCGCTGCAGGCGGAGGCCTTTCGCCTCATTGCCGCCGCCGGGGATATGTCGGATCGCCAGCGGGCCGACGCCGCGCTGGTTTTGGCTACCGCCTGCGGGGCCAACGGCATGGTGGCGGGACAGGCTTTGGATGTACAGGGCTTGTGCCGCAATAAGAGTGAAGTGGAACTCCTTCATAGCCTAAAGACCGGTGCGATGATCCGTGCCGGGGCGGAGTTGGGCTGTGTGGCTGCCGGGGCCGCCCCGGTGGAGCGGGAGATGGCCCGGCGCTATGCCGCCCATCTGGGCCTGGCCTTTCAGATCCGGGACGACATGCTGGATGTGGTGGCAGATCAGGAGGAATTTGGAAAGCCGGTGGGGTCGGACCGGGAGGAGGGAAAGACCACCTTCGTGGATCTGCTGGGGCTGGCGGGCTGCGAGGCCCGGGTAGCCCGGGAGACGGAGCAGGCGGCAGCCTGCCTCAGGGACTTCCCGGATGGCGGTTTTTTGACCCAGCTGGCCCAGCGCCTGGCCCAGCGGAGAAAGTAGAAGGAGGACGGACTGGATGTACATGGGGATGCTGACCACCAATCCCATCATTGACTGCGCGCTGCTGGCCTGGTTTTTGGCCCAGCTGATCAAAGTGTTGCTGGATCTGGTGGTGCTGCGGCGGTTTGACGCCCGCCGGTTTGTCTCCAGCGGGGGAATGCCCAGCAGCCACTCCGCCCTGGTGGTGGCCTGTACCACCGGCATTGGAAAGCTGTATGGGGTAAGCGGTCCCCACTTTGCCCTGGCGGTGATTTTTTCCGCAGTGGTGATGTATGACGCCTGCAATGTGCGCCGCAGTGCCGGGGACACCGCCCGGCTTGTCAACCAGATGCTGGAGCATATGGAGCGGATCACCTCCGAGGACTTTGCCGACAGTGTGCGGGAGATTATGGGCCATACGCCGCTGCAGGTTTTGCTGGGGGCCCTCCTTGGTCTGGGTGTGGGGCTGTTGGTCTGAGGACAGGGGGATTTTGCCGATGAATTTGCTCTTTACGGTGGATCGCAACTATCTGCCGATTCTGTGTACCTGCCTGCGCTCTGTTTTTCGTTTTCCCTGCCCGGAGGGGTATCATATCTATCTGATGCACTCCGATCTGACGGAGGAGGATGGCCAGGCGCTGCGCCGCCTCTGCCCCGGCGGGGCGGAGGTGACACTGGTGGCCATGGACAGCGCACTGGTGGAGGATTTTCCCGTCACCAGCCGCTATCCAAGGCAGATGTACTATCGCATTTTAGCCGCCCGGTTTTTGCCGGAGGGGCTGGATCGGGTGCTGTATTTGGACCCGGACATTGTGGTCATCAACCCTCTGGAGGAGCTTTATCACATGGATTTCCAGGGGAATCTCCTGGCGGCCTGCACCCATGTGAAGGAATTTCTCAGCCGCCTCAACCAGCTGCGCCTGGGGGTGGAGGAGCCGTGCCCCTATCTCAACAGCGGGGTGCTGCTGATGAATCTGCCCGCTCTGCGTCGGGAGCAGTCCATAGAGGAGATTCGGCAGTATGTGGAGCGCTATGGCAGCCGCCTTACACTGCCGGATCAGGATATCCTCACGGCGCTCTATGGCCGGCGCACCCTTCTGCTGGACACCATGCGGTTTAACCTAAGCGACCGGATACTGGCCCTCTACAATATGAGTCCGCGGAATGACGAGCCCAGGAGTCTGGACTGGGTGCGGCAGAACGGAGTGATTATCCACTACTGCGGCCGCAACAAGCCCTGGAAGGACACCTATTTGGGCGTTCTCGATCTTTTCTACCGTGAGGTGGCGGGTTCTTGACAAATGTGGTTCGCTGTGGTACAAATAGGGACAGTTGATTCATGAGGGAGTAGTGGTGCGGACTCTGTACGCGCGGCAAGTCAACATGCTGGCCCCGTGGGGGTCTGGCTTGCCTTAATCAGCGAGACTCATGTGCGGCCTTGGGCTGCGCATGGGGCCCATTTGGGGTCAGGCGCAGCGGGCCTGACCTTTTTTCTGCCTGTTGGGACCAGGCAGGGGCTGATGGAAAAGGGCTGTAAAGGAAAAGTACATAGCAAGGAGAAACAAGAGAAATGGGCATACTGGAACTGTTTTTGATTGGTGTTGGCCTGAGTATGGATGCTTTCGCCGCGGCGGTGTGTAAGGGGCTGAGCATGGAGAAGCTGCGCTGGCGGCAGGGGGCGGTTGTGGCGCTGTTTTTCGGCGGCTTCCAGGCGCTGATGCCTCTGGTTGGCTGGGGACTGGGAAAGCAGTTTGAGCGGTACATCACCAGTGTGGATCACTGGATTGCTTTTTTGCTGCTGGGCTATATTGGCGGCAAGATGATCTGGGATGCCTTCCACGAGGAGGACGACGCCTGTCCCGCCAGCTTTGATCTGAAGGAACTGCTGATCTTGGCGGTGGCCACCAGCATTGACGCCTTGGCGGTGGGCATTACCTTTGCCTTCCTGCAGGTGGAGATCCTTCCCGCCATAGCCCTCATCGGCTGCACCACGTTTGCGATTTCCCTGGCCGGCGTCTGGATTGGGCACCGCTTCGGCAGCCGCTTCCGCAGCAAGGCCACCCTGGCCGGCGGGATGATCCTCTGCCTTATCGGGCTGAAGATTCTGTTGGAGCACCTGGGCATGATCTAACCATACATCCCGTTTCTGCAGGAAAAGGACTCAAAAACTTGTTGCGGCAAAGCTTTTTTGCTGGGGAGAATTTTGATGAACATATTGATAACCGCCTTTGACCCCTTCGGGGGCGAACGTATCAATCCGGCGCTGGAGGCGATGGCGCTGCTGCCGGACCGGGTCGGGGAGCATGTGCTCCATAAGCTGACGGTACCCACGGTGTTTGGCGTGTCGGCGGAACTGGCGGTGGCGGCCATGGACCGTCTGCGGCCTGGAGCGGTGTTGTGTGTGGGCCAGGCGGCGGGGCGGCGAGCCCTTTCGGTAGAGCGGGTAGCCATTAATTTAATGGACGCCCGGATCGATGACAACGCAGGAAAAAGGCCGGTGGATGAACCGGTGGCTTCCGGCGGCCCCGCCGCCTATTTCTCCACGCTGCCCGTAAAGGCCATGGCCCAGGCGATCCGGGATGCGGGCCTTGCCGGCGAGGTGTCCTATACGGCGGGCACCTTCGTCTGCAACAGCCTGCTCTACCGGGTGCTGCACCACGCCGCCCACAGGATGCCGGATACCCGCTGTGCCTTTATCCATGTGCCATGCGTACCGGAGCAGGCGGCGGGGCGGCCGGATATGCCCTCCATGCCCCTGGCGGACATTGTCCGGGGGCTGACGGCGGCCATTGGCGCAGTGTAGGCCTGCTTCCGCGTATCTTTCCGGCGGGCCGCAGACGCATTTCCCGATGGGCCGCAGGCCTGCCCCGGCTTGCCGGAAAATTTGTGAACCTGCCGACAGCAAAGGGCCCTGCGCTGCTTGATGCAGCGCAGGGCCCTTTGCTGTCGGATCAAACGGGGGTGTTGACCCGGATCGGGTTTGATGTGTCCTGTGACGGGGAGAGATGGACGCCGCTTTTACAGGTCCAGGACGCCCATAATCACAATGCCAACCACCACCAGGGCAATCATGCCGTAGTGCTTCCAGGACAGCTTCTCTTTGAGGAAGATGCGGCTCCAGAGTACGGAGGCGGCGCAGTAGGCGGAGATGATGGGGGCGGACATGGCCAGATGGGCGCTGTCGGAAATGGCGTAAATATAGGCGAACTGGCCTGCGGTTTCAAAGATGGCGCCCACATATTTAGGCAGTTCCATTTTGGGAACCAGCCGGTCTTTTTTGATCAGGACCACATAGATAAAGGAGAGCACGCCGGCGGCCAGGAAGGTCAATTCATAGGCAACGTTGGCGCTGTCCTCATTCAGTGTCTCCAGGACTCGGTTGTCGGCGAAGGTGCCGGCGGCATCCAGCAGACAGTACGCAACCGGCAGGGCCAGGGCCAGGGCGCTTTTGGCGTATTTGTAGTTGCCCTCCCTCTGGCGGGCCGCCCGCAGGGCGTCGTCCTCGGTGGAGTCCACCACGCCAAGGCCGATGGCCCCCACGCATACCAGCGCCACCGCGAAGAGGGCCAGGGGCGTGTAGCCCTCGGAGCCCACAAACAGCAGCGTCATGACAGCCACCAGAGCGCCGGAGGAGTTGCAGATAGGGGAGGAGATGGAGAGTTCAATGTACCGCAGACCCACATAGCCCAGGGTCATGGAGCCGATGTACAGCAGGGATACGGGCAGGTAGGTCATCAGGATGGAGAGGTTGATCTCCACGCCGCCCGCGAAAATCTCCCAGGCCGCATGGAGCCCCATCACCAGGCCCACGGCCATCACCATCTTCAGGTGGCTGTATTTATCCCGGCTGTCCCGGCAGCCAATCTTGGAAAACAGGTCAGACCCGCTCCAACAGAGCAGGGTAATCAGTGCAAGCCAAAACCACATAGTTGAAAGTGATCTCCTTTTCGTTCATTTTTGTATGTGTTTAAAAGACTTGATATAAAAATGAAGCGATAGGAGGCGGGGGACGCCGGCGGAAATACCGGTTGGGCATAGTGAGTTCCTCCTGATGGGCGGTTTACAGAGTGACCAGGCCCGCCTCCGCCAGCTTTTGCAGAGACATGAGAATGCCCAGCTTTGCGTGCTGCCAGGTGAGGCCACCCTGGAAATAAACGGCGTAGGGGGGACGGATGGGGCCGTCAGCGCTGAGTTCGATGCTGCTGCCCTGAATAAAGGCTCCCGCCGCCATAATGACGGGGTCGTCGTAGCCGGGCATGTCCCAGGGCTCCGGGGTGGCAAAGCTGTCCACCGGGGCAGCGGCCTGAATGCCCTTGCAGAAGGCCACCATGGCCGCCTCGCTGCCAAGGGACACAGCCTGAATGATGTCGTTTCGCTCCTCCCCGGCGCGGGGAACACAGGAGAAGCCCAGGCCCTCGTACAGATGAGCGGCGAATACCGCCCCCTTCAGAGCGCCGGCGGTGACGGTGGGCGCCAGGAAAAATCCCTGGTAGAAGGCGGGGAGGATGCCCAGATTAGCCCCCACCTCCTGGCCCAGGCCCGGGGCGGAGAGACGATAGGCGCACCGGTCCACGCAGGCCTTGGTGCCGCAGATATAGCCGCCGATGGGGGCCAGACCTCCACCGGGATTTTTGATCAGGCTGCCCACCACCATGTCCGCTCCCACGTCAGAGGGCTCGATCACATCCACAAATTCGCCGTAGCAGTTGTCCACCATGCAGATGATATCCGGCTTCACACGCTTGCAGAACCGGATCAGTTCCCCAATCTGCTGTACGGAGAAGGATGGGCGTGTGGCGTAGCCCTTGCTGCGCTGGATTGTGACCAGCTTGGTCCGCGGGTGGATGGCGGCGCGGATGGCGTCGTAATCGAAGCTGCCGTCCGGCAGCAGATCCGCCTGCCGGTAGGTGACGCCGTACTCCGCCAGCGAGCAGGGGGATGGCCGGATGCCGATCACCTCCTGCAGGGTGTCGTAGGGCAGACCCACCGGAGAGAGCAGTTCGTCCCCCGGCAGAAGGTTGGCGCTGAGAGCGACAGTGAGGGCGTGGGTGCCGCAGGTAATCTGAGGGCGCACCAGGGCGGCCTCCGTGTGGAACACGCTGGCGTAGACACACTCCAGCCGCTCCCGGCCGTCGTCATTGTAGCCGTAGCCTGTGGTGGCGGCGAAGTGGTTGGCGCCGATGCGGTGGGCCTGCATGGCGGAGAGCACCTTGGCCTGGTTGTACTCCGCTACCTGGTCAATGGCCCGGAACTTCTCCGTCAGCCCCGCCAGAACCGCCTCGCCCCTGTCCCACACGGCGCGGCTCAGGCCCAACTGCTCATATATTGTAAATAACTCCATGGAATACGCCTCCATTTTGCCAAAATAGCCGAAAATGAGTGTACCATGGATCCCGCCGGAATGCAAGGAAAAATTGCCCTCCGCCCTCCCGGCGGCAGGACAAGGGCGGGACCCCGTGGGGCCTCGCCCTTGAGACTGTCAAAAAAGAGGCAAAGCCTCTTTTTTGAGAAGGCTGCACTGCGCTCTGCGCCTCATTTGACCGCCGGTGGCGGTCCATTCGACGCTCGCT
>CDZQ01002885.1_pt1 | contig 20875 bp, 18 predicted proteins | sample 554831 | NCBI WGS metagenome assembly CDZQ01 (sample SAMEA3182112, study PRJEB8094) | gut metagenome | biome: human; feature: gut; material: Stool; isolation source: human stools | place: Canada | collected 2013-05-06
ACGCCCTCCACCACGTTGCCGTGGATCATGAAGGGGGGGATGCAGAAGGTGAAGCCCCTGCCGATCATAAAGTCCCGGGCGTAGGCCAGCACCGCCTCGTGGAGCCGGGCAATGTCGCCCATCAGGTAGTAAAAGCCGTTGCCGGACACCCGGCCGGCGGCATCCATGTCGATGCCGTCGAAGGACTCCATAATCTCGGTGTGGTAGGGAATGGGGAAATCCGGCGTCACCGGCTCCCCAAACCGCTGCACCTCCACGTTGCAGCTGTCGTCGGGGCCGATGGGCACGGAGGGGTCAATCATATTGGGGATGAGGAGCATGATGCGGTGGATCTCCTCCTCCAGTTCCCCCTCCAGCCGCTCCAGTTCCGCCAGACGGTCAGCGTTGGCCTTTACCTGGGCCTTTGCGGCCTCGGCCTCGGCCAGCTTGGAGGGGTCCTTTTTCGCCTGGCCCATCAGCATGCCCACCTGCTTGGAGAGGGTGTTGCGGCGGCTGCGCAGGTCGCTGGCCTCGGTGATGGCGGCGCGGTTCCGGGTATCCAGTTCCAGCACCTGGTCCACCAGGGGCAGCTTCTCCTCCTGAAATTTTTTGCGGATATTCTCCCGGACGGCCTCCGGGTTTTCACGAATCCATTTGATATCAAGCATGTCGGTTTGTCTCCTTGTAGAGAAGGTTCGTAGAAAAATCGCTGCTTTTCAGCGGTCATACTCCATTTTTTGACCACAGTTCCGGCAGAATCCGGCGTCAGGCCCGGACCAGGGGGCGCCCCGGAAGAAGGCGCCGCAGTAGGGACAGCGGAAGGCGGAAAAATAGAGGACAAAGCCCGCCAGCAGCATGGCAAAGCCGGCGCCCCAGTAGGCCAGGGATTGAAAGACGCCGCCGGCCAGTACCAGGGCGCAGCCGAGCAGCAGCAGCGACTGGGCACACCGAATTTTCCGCCGGCTGAGTTTTTTCATAAGCTGTCTCCTGTTCCCATCCATGTTTCACATGAAACACAGGGCGTTGTGAAGCCGGGGGCGGAGCCTACTTCCCCAGCTTTCCCAGGGCCTCCAGCAGATCGTTGAGATCGTCCACGCCGTAGTATTCGATCTCCACCCGCCCCTTTTTCTTTCCGTGGGCAATGCGGCAGGCCCGGCCCAGCCGGCTGCTCAGTTCCCGCTCCGCATCGGCCACGTAGTCCACAGCGGGGGAGGGCTTTTTCTCGGGGGGCTTTTCCCAGGCGGCCTGGAGCCGCTTGGCCAGCTGCTCCGTCTGCCGGACGCTGAGGGCGGAGCGGAGCACGGTGTCCGCCGCCTGCTCCTGAAGGGCGGGGGAGAGAGGCAGCAAAGCCCGGGCGTGGCCGGCGGAGAGCTGGCCCTCCTCCACCAGCTGGCGCAGCTTAGGCGTCAGGCTCAGCAGGCGGATGGCGTTGGCCACGGCACTGCGGGACTTGCCCACCCGCTGGGCGGCCTGCTCCTGGGTCATGCCGTACTGCTCCACCAGGGAGCGGTAGCCCTCCGCCTCCTCCATGGGGTTCAGGTCCTCCCGCTGAAGGTTTTCGATCATGGCCAATTCCATGGCCTTGCGGTCATCCGCTTCGATGACCACGGCGGGGACCTCCGTCAGGCCCGCCAGCCGGGCGGCCCGCCAGCGCCGCTCTCCGGCAATGATCTGGTAGTAGCCGGAGGACAGCTTGCGGACAGTGAGGGGCTGGATCATGCCGTGCTGCCGGATGGACTCCGCCAGTTCCTCCAGCTTTTCCTCGTCAAAGTGCTTGCGGGGCTGGGCGGCATAGCTTTCCACCTGGGAAATGGGCAGGGTGGAGGCCGGCGCCGGCGGATTGATGGAAAAATCGTCCCCCAGCAGGGCGCTCAGGCCCTTGCCGAGGCCGGTGTTTTTTGCTGCCATGGGGATGTGCTCCTTTCCAGTGGGGACGTTCACTTGCTTTTGCGCAAAAACTCCTCCGCCAGGGCGGCGTAGGCCTCGCTGCCCCGGGAGGAGCGGTCGTAGGCCGTAATGGGCTTGCCGTGGCTGGGAGCCTCGCTGAGCCGCACGTTCCGGGGGATGACGGTGGCGTAGACCTTGCCGGGGAAGTAGCGTTTAACCTCCTCCGCCACCTGGATGGCCAGGTTGGTGCGGCTGTCAAACATGGTCATCAGCACCCCCTCCAGTTCCAGCCGGGGGTTCAGGGAGCGCTTGACAATGCGGATGGTATTCATCAGATCGCTGAGCCCCTCCAGGGCGAAGTACTCCCCCTGGACCGGCACCAGGGCGCTGTGGGCGGCGCAGAGGCCGTTGAGAGTCAGCAGTTCCAGGGAGGGGGGGCAGTCAATGAATATGTAGTCGTAGCGGGGGGAGAGGGACTCCAGCGCCTGCCGCAGGAGGAACTCCCTGCTCTCCATGCCGATCATCTCAATGCCGGCGCCAGCCAGACCCTTGCAGGAGGGCAGCACGTCCCCGTACCGGGTGGCCACCACCCGCTTGGCCGGCTCCACGCCGTTAATCAACACGTCGTAGATCCCCTGGGACACGGTTTTGTCCACCCCCATGCCGGAGGTGGCGTTGGCCTGTGGATCAAAATCGCACAGCAGGACCCGCAGCCCCCGCTCCCTCAGCGCGGCGGTGAGACTGACACAGGTGGTGGTCTTGCCGACGCCGCCCTTCTGATTGACAATTGCAACGATTTTTGCCACAGGGACACCTCCGAAGAAAGGGAAAAACCACCCCAGTTTCTTATATACAGAAGTAGTATAACACAAAAGCAGGGCTTTTCAACAGGGAAACGCAAAAATTTTATACAATTTCCCTGGAGAAATGTGCCGCTTTTCCGGTTTGCCCCCAGAAAACGCCCCGGCGGGGCCCTGGCAAAAAAAGAAGCCCGCCCTGTGTTTCACATGAAACACAGGGCGGGGCTCTGCACAAAAAATCCAGCTGCCGCCGCTATACCAGCAGCACCCCGTCCAGGGGGGGGAGGGAGAGGGTGATCTGCCCGTTTTCCGACAAGAACTGCTGGCCGGTCAGGGCGTCGGTAGCCAAATCCCCCGCCCAGGGGAAGGTGAGGAACACGGGGACATCGCCGGCGTTGGTGGCGGCGACGGTCACTTCCTCCCCCAGTACCCGGGCAAAGGCCAGGCCGTGGCCCTGGGCGTACAGCCAGCGCAGGTCCCCCTGCTGGAGAGAGAGGCGGCCCCGCCGCAGGCTGCCCAGCAGGGCAAACTGCCGCTGCAGGGACCGGTCCTCCCGGCCCCAGGGGAAGGTGCCCCGGTTAAAGGGGTCCTCATAGCCCTCCATGCCCGCCTCGTCCCCGTAAAAGATGGTGGGGGAGCCGGGGAAGGCATAGAGCAGGATCGCGCCGGCCAGGAGCAGGCGGCGGCCCCGGTGGTACTCCTCCGCCGTCATCCGGTAGCCCGCCCGCTCCGTGCGGGAGGCGGGGGCCTCCCTGGGCCAGGTGCCCAGCAGGGTCAGGACCCGGGGGGTGTCGTGGGTGCCCAGCATGTTCATGCAGCTGTAGAAGGCGGGCCGGGGGTAGTTTTCCCGGATGGTCTCCATGGCCTCCATAAACCGCTCCGCGGCGCCGCCCCGGAGGTAGTCCATCACCCCCACCCGGAAGGGGTAGTTCATCAGGCCGTGGACCTCGCGGCCCAGCAGGTACTGGCGGCGGCGGCCATAGGCCACCTTGTTGCTGCCGTCCTCCCACACCTCCCCCAGAAGGAAGCTGTCCGGCTTCTCCTCCGCCATGACCCGGCGGATGCGGGCAATAAAGTCGTCAGGCAGTTCGTCGGCCACGTCCAGCCGCCAGGCGTCGGCCCCGGAGCGCAGCCAGTGGCGGATGATGGAGTCCCGGCCCTCAATAATAAAGTCCAGATAGTCCGGGTGGCTCTCGTTTACAGCGGGCAGGGTGTGAATGCCCCACCAGCTGTCGTACCGGTCCGGCCAGTGCTGGAAGGTGTACCAGCTGTAGTAGGGGCTGCTCTGGCTCTGGGCGGCCCCCAGGGAGGGGTAGCTGCCCAGAGCGTTAAAGTAGCGGCTGTTGCTGCCGGTGTGGTTGAATACGCCGTCCAGCATCACGTGGATGCCCCGCTTCCGGGCCTCGGCGCACAGGGTGGACAGATCCTCCTCCGTGCCCAGCATGGGGTCCACCCGGGCGTAGTCCCCGGTGTTGTAGCGGTGGTTGGAGTCGGACTCAAAAATGGGGCACATGTATATGGTAGAAATTCCCAATTCCTGTAAATAGTCCAGTTTTTCTGCAATTCCAGACAGATTTCCCCCAAAAAAGTCCCGGTTTCGAATCTCACCCTGGGCGTCGGGCAGGTACTCCATTCCCTCCTCCCAGCCCTGGTGGACCACCCGCTCCCCCAGCATGCCGGCGGCGTCGGGAACCCGGGTGCGGTAGAAGCGGTCGGGGAAAATCTGGTAGGTGACGCCCCGGCCAAACCAGTCAGGGGTGGGGAGGGTGTCGTCGTAGACGGTCTGCTGCCAGCACTGCACCTCCTCCTGGCCGCCCTGGCCGTTTTTCCCCAGCCAGACGCTCTCGCCGGACCGGCGCAGGAGGCGGAAACAGTACCAGACCAGTTCCGGCTGATCCGGGGCCGGATAGGAGCCGGAAAAAAGGGCCCGGTCCCCCTGAACGCCGGCGGGGAGGAGGGGGACCTCCTGGCGAGCGCCGGAAAATTCCCGGGTGAGTACCAGGGTGCAGGCGGAAAAATCCTCCGCCAGAAGGGGGCGGAGGGTGAGGGTGATCACCGTGCCGCAGGGGACGGCCCCGTAGGGGGTCTTGCAGCGGCTGTCGCGGGGCTGAAATACAGGTATATCCATGGGGACTCTCCTTGTCTTGCCCTGCCGGGCAGGCGTTGGCTCCCCCGCCGCGGCCGCGGCGGGGGGATGGCTTGGGATGGGAAGGGGGGAAGGGGCCGCGGCCGCTGCCGGGGCCCCCTGTTTCCATTTTATGGCAGAAGGCTCCCCTCCGGCACAATGGCGGTGCCGATGTCGCTGTCGGCAAAGTAGGCGTTGAGGATTTTCACCGCCGTGGCGGCCAGGGCCGCTCCGGAGCCGCCCTGCTCGATGACAATGGCCACGGCGATCTCCGGGTCGTCAAAGGGGGCGAAGCACACAAACACGCCGTTGGCCACGGTTTCGCCGGTCTGGACGGAGCCGGTCTTGGCGCCTGCGCTGACCACGCAGTCGGCAAAATACCGGGACACGCTGCCGGTGGTGACAAGATCCCCCATGCCCTTTTTGATGGCGGCCAGGGTGGAGTCGGAGATGTCCACCGTGTCCACCAGTTCCGGCTGATAGTCGCAGAGCACCTGGCTGTCGTCGTAGGAGCGGACGGAGTGGAGCAGATGGGCGCTGTAGCGCGCCCCGCCCCGGACCAGGGTGGCAATGTAGTTTGCCAGCTGGAGAGGGGTAAAGAGGCTGTCCCCCTGGCCGATGGCGCAGGCCAACACGCTGCCCCCCACCCAGAGGGAGCCGGCCTGGGCCCGGTAGTCCGGCCCATCCAGAATGCCGGCGGAATCCGCCAGTTCAATACCCGTCCGCTGGCCCAGGCCGTAGGCGGAGGCAAACTCATTGAGCACGCTGATGCCCACCTGGCGGCCCACGTCGTAGAAAAAGTAGTTGCAGCTGTGGTAGATGGCCTCGGACACATTGATGCGCCCGTGGCTGCCGCCGCTCTGGCGGTAGAGCCAGCAGGCGGGCTGGTAGTCATTCCAGTAGGTGTAGCGGCCGGCGTCGTAGATCCGGGTGGTGGGGGTAATCACCCCTGTCTCCAGGGCGGCGGTGGCTGTCACCATTTTAAAGGTGGAGCCGGGGGCGTAGACGCCGTTGATGGCCCGGTTGACAAAGGGGGTGGAGGGGTCGGCGTTGAGCTGGTTGAAGTCCTGGCTGTAGGTGGCCGGATCATAGGTGGGATAGGAGGCCAGGGCCAGCACGTCGGAACTGTCCACGCTGACCACTGCGGCGGCGGCGCCCCGGGTCTCCCGGCCATCCTCCGCGTTCATGGCCTCCACCGCCTCCGCCAGGGCGTCCTCCACAGAGGCCTGGAAGTCGATGTCGATGGTAAGGGCCACGGTGCCGCCGGGCTGGGGCTCCTTGGCGTAGAGTTCGCCGGTAATCTTGCCGGCTTCGTTGGTGGTAATGACCCGCTGGCCGTCCACCCCCCGCAGATAGGACTCGAAGGCCTGCTCCGCCCCCTCCTTGCCCACCAGATCGTCAATCCGGTAGCGGAAGAGGGACGCGGTGTCCAGGGCCTCTCCGGCCTTTTCCGCCTGGGCCTTGGCGGCGGTGTAGGGCTCGTTGAGGGCGTCCAGTTCCTCCTGGCTGTAGATCGCGCCCACCCGGCCCAGGATGTGGGCGGCGTAGGCGGTGTTGTATTGGCGCACGGACTCGCTGCCGATGGTGACGCCGGCAAAGCCGCCGTCGTTGAGGATGGAGATCAGTTCCACGGACACATCCTCCGCGAAGAGGTAGGTGGTGGTGGTAATGCCCAGGCGCCGCAGTTCCAGTTCATAGAGGACCCCCAGCACCAGCCGCTGCTCCTCCGCCGAGAGGCCCTCACCCAGGTCGAAGTCCTCCGCCATCAGGCTCAGAAGCCTGGCGGCGCTGAGGGCGCCTGTGGAGGATCCCTCCGCTTCCAGCAGGGCCTGGGACATGCGGGGGTAGGGGCTTGCCTCCGTCAGTTCGGAGTCGGACCAGCCCCGGTTGGCCAGATACCGCTGGAGCCGGAGGCGCTGGGTATCCCCGGCCTGACCGGTGGTGTAGGCGAAGGGGGGGGAGGTGGTGATGGGCAGGTTGTCCGTCCAGTCCACACCGTGCTCCTGACACAGCCGCAGCAGCCGCAGCAGGGCCAGGGCCACGGCCTGGCCCTGGGTTACGCCCTCCGTCTGGCTCTCCGGCACCAGAGCCGGGTCAAAATCAATGGTGTACACCTGCCGGTTGGACACCAGCACCTTGCCGTTGCGGTCCGTGAGGATGCCCCGGGAGGCCTCCACGGTCTCCGTGCGGGAGATCTGGGTGGTGGAGCGGGAGAGGTACTCCTCCTGGTCGATTACCTGGGCGTCGTAGAGCAGGAAGGTAAAGCACAGCAGGCACGCCGCAAACAGCGCCAGCAGAAGCCGGGAGCGGCGGTGGAATTGTTTGGAATCGTCCAATCAGACGCCTCCTTTCCGTGCCAACCCCGGGCTGGGGCGATGGCACGCTTTTGTCTGGATAGGGGCGGAGGGGCCGCCGGGCCCGGGGCGGGAGGGAACTCAGTAGTCCGCCGCGCACCGCCGGTGGATCACCCGGTACAGGGGAAACACCGCCGCCAGCGCCGGCAGGGTCAGCAGGGTTTCCCCCGCCACAATGCGTCCCATGAGAAGCAGGTGCCGGTTGCCCCCCAGGGCCTCCCACAAAAGCTTGGCCCCGCCGGTCAGTAGCAGCGCCATGGCGGAGACGCACAGGGCGCAGAGAAAGCCGGGAGAGAGGAGGTTCTCCGCGATGAGGGCGGAGAGGAGGGCAATAAGGGTGAAGAGCACGGTGTAAAACCCCTCGAAGGGCCCCGGGATCATCAGGTCGCAGACCAGGCCTGCCACCAGGCCGAATACCGAGCCCCGCCGCAGCCCCTCAAAGCTGGCCAGCACCGCCGGTAGCACGGGGTAGAGGAAGGGGGCCAGGCCAAAAACCCGGATGTGGCCCAGCACAAGGGACTGCAGGCCAAATAAGGCCAGGGTGGCCAGGGCGTAGACCGTCCATTTAAAAACAAGATAACTTTTTGGCAGCATAGGGGCCTCCCGTCTAGTCCACGATGTCGAAGCTGGTGACGACAAAGACCTGCGTCAGGGCCTCCAGATCCACACTGGGGGCGATAACGGCGTACTGGGCCATGCCGTCGTCCCCGGTGGTAATTTCCTCCACGCAGCCGATCACCAGCTGGGTGGGGAAGTAGCCGCCCAGGCCCGATGTCACCACCAGGTCCCCCACCACCAGATCCGGGTTGGTGCCCAGATAGGCCAGGCCCAGCCGCCCCTGGCCCATGAGGGAGAACTCCCCCTGGGCCACGGCGATCAGGCCGCTGCGGAACACCAGGGCCCCGATGGAGGTGTCGCTGTCCAGTACCGTGCGGACTGTGGACAAGTTCAGCCCCGCCTCCGTCACCACCCCCACCAGATCGCCGGTTTCAGTGATGACGCAGTCCCCGACCGCCACATCCTGGGCAGTGCCCTTGTTGATGGTCAGCATGCTGGACCAGTTGGAGCTGTCCGCCTCCACGATCCGGGCGGACTCAAAGTACAGGTCCCGCCGCTGCTGGCGCAGGTCCAGCAGTTCCCGCAGCCGGGCGTTTTCCTCCCGGTCGTACTCCGCCTGGCGGATGGAGGCCTTCATCTCCGCAATCAGGAGCTTCAGCGCCTCATTTTCCGCCTTCAGTTCGTCGTATTCCGTCAGCCTGGCCCGCCAGGCGTCCACCGTCTCCACCACGGCGGCTCCGGCGGAGCGGAAGGGGGCTGCCAGGATGCCCGCGATGTTGGGCATGACGGCGGCAGTGGTGGAGAAATAGGCCATGACGGAGAGAATCACGGCGATGAGCGCCGCCAGCGCCAGCACAATGACGCCATACTTGGTGAAAAGCCGCTTCACGCAGTCTCCTCCTCAGAAGAAAAAAGGTCCACGCCAAATTCCTCCAGCATCCGGCCCAGCCGGTGCAGGGGCAGGCCCATCACGTTGAAGTAGTCCCCCGCAATCCCCTCCACAAAGAGGGCGGCCATGCCCTGGACGCCGTAGGCCCCGGCCTTGTCCAGGCATTCCCCGGTGGCGACGTAGCGGCGGATCTCCCGCTCCGACAGGGGCCGGAAGGTGACGGCGGTGGTCTCCGCCTCCGTCACAAGGGCGTCCCCCCGGCAGAGGGCCACCCCCGTGCACACCTGGTGGGTGCGGCCGGAGAGAGCGGCCAGCATGTCCCGGGCCTCTTGGGGGTCCCGGGGCTTCCCCAGGCGCAGCCCGTCCAAAAACACCATGGTGTCGGCGGCGATGATGAGGGCCCGGGGGTCCGCCGCCATGCTCCGGGCGGCCTCCGCCTTCTTCCGGCAGATGGAGCGGACAATGTCCCCGGGGGCCAGGGCGGCGTCGTAGCGCTCGTCGGCGTGGGGAACCATAATGGTAAAATCCTTCAGCCCGATCTGGCGCAGCAGCTGCTGGCGCCGGGGGGACTGGGAGGCGAGAATGATCTTTGTCACAAACGTTCCTCGATTCTTCAGCTTGTCGAAAGCCTTGCAGAGTTGGCGTCCGCAGGCGCGGAAGGAGTGAAATCGGCTGTCCCGGCGGCCTGGAGCGGTCAGCGGCCCGTGGAGCCAAAGCCCCCCGCGCCCCGGGCGGTGTCCGGCAGCTGGTCCACCAGCTGGATGTCCGGCCGGGCCACCGGTACCACCAGCAGCTGGGCTACCCGGTCCCCGGGCAGCACCTGATAGGGCTCCGCCGTGGTGTTGGTAAGCCCCACGCCCAGGGGCCCCCGGTAGTCGCTGTCGATCACCCCGATGGCGTTGGACAGGGTAATGCCCCGGCGGATGCCCATGCTGGAGCGGACGGCCACAATGCCCGCGAAGCCCGGGGGAATGGCCACCGCCAGACCTGTGGGGATCACCGCCCGCCCCCCCGCCGGAATGGTCACGGGGGCGTCCAGGCAGGCGTGCAGATCCAGGGCGGCGGCGCCGTCCGTGGCGTAGTAGGGGAGGGGAATGTCCCGCCCGATCCGGTCGGACAGGGCCTTAATTTGCAATATCATTGGAAAAATCCTTTACAGCTAGTATTATTATAAGGTAAAAATACGAAATATAATCAAAAATCGGGGGGCGCATGCCGGATGGCAGGGCAGAATTTTCGGCCCTGCCCCGGGATCTCCGGGTGGGGGGAGGCGCCTTTTGGCCCCTGCCGCCCCGGCCCGGGAACCTACTCCACACCCCGGTAAAACAGCCCTCTGGTGTAGTCCGCCGGGACGAAGTCCCCCCGGCCCAGGTACCGCTCCAGGACCCGGACGCAGGTGTCCGGGTCCTCGGTGGTAAACCGCAGCCGACCCCAGGTGAGGCCGCAGCGGCGGAAATCCGGCTTGTCCGCCAGAAACAGGGGCTTTCCGTTTTCAATCTCGCTCCGGCAGCCGAATACCGGCAGCACCGGGAACCGCTCCCCCCGCCGGTCCGTCAGGGCGTGGGGGCCCCGGCAGGTTCCCTGGAGGTTCCGGGATGCGCACCCCAGACTGTTGGCTGTAAGGCAGTTCTCCGTCACCATCAGCGGCAGGTGGCCGTAGACAATGGCCTCGCAGGGCAGCATCTTCGCCAGATCCCGCACCTGCTCCTGCCGCAGTTCAAAGGACACCGTGGCGCTCTCCAGGCCCCACCGGGCGGCCTCTGCCAGGGAGCGGCTGTTGAAGAGGTTCAGCCCGTAGTCCCCTCGGGGAGAAAAGCCCAGGCGCTCCACCAGTTCCAGCTGGCCGATATTCTGCACGGCGGCGGAACGGCAGCCCTTCTCCCGGGCAATCTCCAGCAGACGCTGGAGATCGGGCAGCTCGCTGTCCTTACAGATCCGGGGAAGGGAGACGCACAGCGGGACGGCGGCGTCTCCCCGGGGCGTGAGGTCAAACTCCTCAATCCGCTCCGCCGGAAGATAGATCAGGGCGGGGGAGAGGGCGGTCAGCGCCGCCGTCAGCTGTTCGCCCCGGCTGAGGGATACGGTGAGGGAGGGCTGACCGGGCCCCCGCCCGCCAGGAACCGGCGGCGGCAGGGGGGCTTCCCGCCGCTGGGGCGGTGCGGTGCGCCGGGCGGCCAGAGCGTCCAGCGCCTCCCGCCGTAGGCCGTTGACGGCGCTGGCGGGGAGGGAGAGCCCCTCCTCCAGATCCACCTGGATGTGGGCGGCCCGGAAGGCGGTGCCCCCGGTCTTTCCCAGCCGCTGGGCAAGTTCCTGGGCGGTAAGGGGGCGGCTCCGGGCCGCCTGGGGAACAGGGCCCTGGACGGTAACGGCGCGGCCCTCCTGGTCCCGGGCGGTGAGGACCGCCGGCTGCCCCGCCTGGATATCGGCGGAGAGCGCCACCGGCACGGTGCGCAGGGTCTCCTTCTCATAGGCGGCCCTGGCCTGGGCAAACAACTCCGCCGGCTCCGGGGCATCCTCCCCCCGGGTGCCGAACATGTCCGGCCCGGTTTTCCCCCGCCAGTAGCCCTGGGTAAAGCCGCTGCGGGAAAAGGCCGCTTCCAGCTCCCGCAGTTCCTCACGGGTGGGCTGCCGTCGCTCCCGCAGGAGGGCGGCATAGATCCGGGTGATGACCGCCACGTATTCCGGCCGCTTCATGCGGCCCTCCAGCTTTAAGATGGACACGCCCATGTCCGCCAGTTCCCCCAGCTGGGAGGCAAGACAGGCGTCCTTCAGGCTCAGGGGGTGGCCCATGGGCCCCCCGTCCAGCCGGTAGGGCAGACGGCAGGGCTGGGCACAGGCGCCCCGGTTGCCGCTGCGCCGGCCAATAAGAGCGCTCATGGCGCACTGGCCGGACCAGCACATGCACAGGGCCCCGTGGGCGAACACCTCGATCTTGATGGGGCTGTGCCGGCAGATGAGGCGGATGTCCTCCCGGCTCAGCTCCCGGCCCAGCACCACGCACTTCATCCCCAGCTGTGCCGCCCGCTCCACGCCGGAGAGACTGTGAACGGTCATCTGGGTGCTGCCGTGGAGGGGCAGGTCCGGCACGATCTCCCGGGCCAGGGCCGCCAGGCCCCAGTCCTGGACAATGACGCCGTCCGCCCCCCACCGGCTGGCCAGGTACAGCAGGTCAGCCGCTCCCGGGATCTCCCGGTCCGTCAGCAGGGTGTTCACCGTCAGGTACACCTTCACCCCCCGCAGATGGCAGTAGGCCACCGCCTGGGGGAACTCCTCCAGGGAGAAATTTTTCGCGCCCCGGCGGGCGTTGTAGTCGCCGCAGCCCAGGTACACGGCGTCGGCGCCGCACTGCACGGCGGCCACCATGGCCTCCCAGTGGCCGGCGGGTGAGAGCAGTTCCATGGCGCTACTTCCGGTTTTGCAGCTGCTGCTGGAGTTTGAAGATCTCCCGCTTGCACTCGCTCAGTTCCGCCTTGGCCCGGTTGGCCTCGTCCAGATAGCCCTTCAGCTGGGAGCGCAGGTTCTCCGTGCTGCCCTGCTGCTTGAACATCTCGTCGGCGATGTTGGCTGCGGCCAGCACGGCGGCGTCCATCCGGGAGATGCGGCCGGAGGCCATGATCTCCTCCATCCTGGCGTCCACCAGGGCCGCCACCTTCTGCATGTAGGCGGGGCTCTCCGCCGCCGTAAAGGTGTAATCTGTGCCGCAGATGCTGACTGTGATGCGGTTTTCCATAGGAAGTCCTCCTTCGTATCTGGCATGGGTATAAGCCGCCACAATAATTCAGATTAAAGTATACTATACTGGGGAAAAAAGAGCAAGGGAGGATTGTCCGACGGGGCAAAAAACTCCCCGCCGGGGAGGCGCGTCCCCTGTTTTGAACGGCGGCGGGCGGGTTCTCGCCGCCGCCGTTGGATTTGCGGTCCCCGTGGCGGGCCCCGCCTTGCCGCCGCCTTTTGGGCGGAGTTTACAAAGCGACAAAAAATTTTTGTATACTTTTCCAGATAACCGTGGTATACTACCCATAAGATGGCGGTTTTGTGTGAATCGCCGCCGGCCTGCGTCGCCCCTCCGGGCGGGCGCGGCTAGGCTTTTTGTATGGCTGGAGCCGCCGGAGGCGGCGCGGCTTCTTTTGGTTTTTTTGCAGGCGCCGCGGCGCGCCCGCGATGAAATAACGGCGGTCCCCGCTCCGGGGCGGCCGCTCTGGGAAATGGCGTTTTTTTGCAGAACGGGCAGAGGGCTCCCCGGTACCGCGCGAAGCGAGGCGCGGGTTGAGGGGCGCTCCTTCCCGTCTGTTTTCGCTGCGCTTTTTCCATCCGTTTTTTGACTGTTTTAACAAAAAGGAGTGTACAATTTTGGCAGAAAAAATGAAAATTATTCCCCTTGGCGGCCTCAATGAGGTCGGCAAGAACATGACCGTATATGAGCACGGCGGGGAGATTATTGTGGTGGACTGCGGCATGGGCTTCCCCGACGGGGACATGTACGGCATTGACCTGGTGATCCCCGACGTGACATATCTGGTGAAAAACAAGTCCCGGATCCGGGGCCTCTTCATTACCCACGGCCACGAGGACCACATCGGGTCCATTCCCTATGTGCTCAAGCAGGTCAACATGCCCATCTACTGCACCCGCCTCACCGCGGGGCTGATCAAGCTGAAGCTGGAGGAGCACGGCCTGCTCAAGCAGACCAAACTCATCACCGTGGAGGCCGGGGAGATGATCCGGGCCGGGAAGTTCTATGTGGAGTTTATCCACGTCAACCACTCCATCGCTGACTCCGTGGCCTTCGCGATCCACACCAGCATGGGCGTGCTGATCCACACCGGCGACTTCAAGATCGACTCCACCCCCATCGACGGGGCGGTGATCGACCTGGGCCGCTTCGGCGAACTGGGGAAGGAGGGGGTGCTGGCCCTGCTGGCGGACTCCACCAATGTGGAGCGGCCCGGCTACACCATGAGTGAGAAAATTGTGGGCAGGACCTTTGACCAGCTGTTCACCGGGTGCAAGCAGCGCATCATCATCACCACCTTCGCCTCCAACGTCCACCGCATCCAGCAGGTCATTGACGCCGCCGCGGCCTGTGGGCGGAAGGTGGCCGTCACAGGGCGGAGCATGGAGAACATCATGAAAATCGCCACGGAGCTGGGCTATATGAAGCTGCCCAAGAACACCGTGGTGGACATCAGCAAGATCAAGGGCCTGCCCCTGGAAAAGCAGGTCATCGTCACCACCGGCAGCCAGGGGGAGGAGATGAGCGCCCTGCACCGCATGGCCTTCTCCCAGCACCGGCAGATCGATGTGGGCCCCGGGGACAAGGTCATTATCTCCGCCAGCGCCATCCCCGGCAATGAAAAGACCATTGGCCGGGTCATCAACGAGCTGTTCCGCAAGGGAGTGGACGTGGTCTACGACAAGTCCAGTCCGCTCCACGTCTCCGGCCACGCCTGCCAGGAGGAACTGAAGATTATCCACGCCCTCACCAGGCCCAAGTTCTTTATCCCCCTCCACGGGGAGCAGCGGATGCTCCGCCGCCATGTGAACCTGGCCATGGAGATGGGCATGGAGCGAAAGAACATTGTCCTGCCTGACATTGGGGATGTGATTGAACTGACCACCAAGACCATCAAGGTGGCGGACACCCAGGCCCCGGCGGGCATGGTGTTCGTGGACGGCAGCGGCGTGGGCGACGTAGGCGCCGTGGTGCTGCGGGACCGGAAGATCCTGGCCGAGGACGGCATGGTGGTGGTGATCCTGAACGTGCAGAACGGGCACCTCATCAGCGAGCCGGAGATCATCACCCGGGGCTTCATCTATGTGAAGGAGTCGGAGGAGATGCTGGGCGAACTGCGGGAGGTGGCCGGCCGGGCCGCTGAGGGTGTCATCGCCAAAAACAGCAAGGATCTGGGCGAACTGCGGGGTACGGTGAAGTCCGCCGTCAGCAGCTACCTCTTCAAGAACACCAAGCGGAGTCCCATGGTGATTCCGGTTGTCAACAAACTGTAATTTTTTTAGGATATAATACAAGACGGATAGGGCCTCTTCCCCCAAGTGGGGAAGAGGCCCTTGCTTGTTGCGGAGTTGTTGGGGGTTCCGCCGTTATTCCCTGGCAGGGTTTCGCCGCCGGGGTCCCGCCCCCGCTGTTTCACGGCGGCTAAGCGCCCTGCAGGGCCCCCTCCACCGCCAGGGCCCTGCCGTCCCAGCGGCAGCGGAAGCCGCCCCCGTTGGGGGCCTGCCAGCGGTAGAAATCGTGGCTGGCCTCCAGGGCCTCCAGCAGCGCCATAATGGTGCCGCCGTGCACCACCAGCGCCGCCGTCTCCCCATCCCGGAACGCCCCGGCGATGGACAGAAACGCCCGAAGGGTGCGCTCCCCCTGGGCGGCCTTGCTCTCCCCGCCGGGGGGCGCCGCCATGCCGCCGCCGTCCAGCCAGGCCCGGTAGGCCCCGTCCTCCTTCAGCTCCTCGTAGGTCCGCCCCTCGAAGGCGCCGAAGTCGCACTCCCGGAAATCCGGCACCAGTTCCGCCTGCTGCCCGGGAAATAGGAGGGCCGCCGTCTCCCGGCAGCGGGCCATGGGGGAGGCGTACACCCGGTCCGCCGGCGGCAGGGACAGCGCCGCCAGAGCGGAGCGCCCCTGGGGGCAGAGGGGCTGGTCGGTGGCGCCGATATAGCGCCGCTCCAGATTTCCCTGGGTCTTTCCGTGGCGCACCAGCAGGATGGTTACAGCCATAGGGCCACCAGCCTCTCCGTCACCACCACCGCCGCCAGGATCACCAACTCGCACACCTGGAGGAACCAGCCCGCCAGATCCCCGGTGAAGCCGCCGAACTGCCGCAGGGCCAGGCGCTTGTAGAAGAAATAGAACCCCACTGCCGCCGCCAGGGCCGCCAAGCCCGGAATGGGCCGCCCCACCAGGAAAATCAGCCCCAGATAGAGCAGGAGGTACAGGCCCAGCACCCACCGGGGGAAGCGGCTGCCCTGCTTCAGGGAGGCCCCCATCCCCGCCCGGGCGGAGGGCAGCCGCTCCACCGCCAGGGCGCTGAGGGCCCGGCTGAGCAGAAAGCCCGCCGCCAGGGTGGGGACGCTGGACAGCTCGCCGGTGAGGCCAAAGCAGGCCAGCAGCCACACCCCGCACCAGATGACGGCGAAGGCCCCGGCGGCGGAATCCTTCAGGATCACCAGCTTTTTTTCCCGGGGGGCGTGGGAGGCCAGGGCGTCCACCGTGTCGCAGAAGCCGTCCATGTGGATGCCCCCGGTGACGACCAGGGGCACCGCCGTCAGCAGCGCCGCCCGGCCCAGGTCCCCGAAGCCCAGCAGCCTGCACAGCAGGGCCGCGGCCCAGTAGACCGCCCCCACCGCCGCCCCCACCAGGGGAAAGAAGGCCAGGGTGTGGCGCATGTTCTTCTCGCTCCACTCCACCTGGGGCATGGGGATGCGGGAGTAGGTGGAGAAGGCGATGGCGCAGGAGGAGAGTAGTTGTTTCATGGTAAAAAACGCCTCTTTTTTCTGTAGTATGTGGCGCTCAGGCAATGTCCAGCATCAACTCCACCAGACGGGTAAATTCGCCCTTCACCCGGCTGGCGGTTTCCACCACCTCCTGGTGGCTCAGCTTCTGGGGCAGAATGCCAGCGGCCATGTTGGTGATGCAGCTGACGCCCATGACGGCCATGCCGCAGTGCCGGGCCACGATGGCCTCCGGCACAGTGGACATGCCCACCGCGTCGCCGCCCATGGCGCGGAAGAAGCGGATTTCCGCCGGGGTTTCGTAGCTGGGGCCGCTGTACATGACGTATACGCCCTCCCGCAGGGGGATGCCCGCCTGGGCGGCCAGGGGCTTCAGCTTCTCCCGCAGGGCCCGGGTGTATACGTCGCTCATGTCGGGAAAGCGGGGGCCGAACTGGTCCAGGTTGGGGCCGGTCAGGGGGTTGGCGCCGGAGAAGTTGATGTGGTCGCTGATCAGCATCAGCGCCCCGGCGGAGAAGTCCAGGTTGATGCCGCCGGCGGCGTTGGTGAGCAGGAGGGTTTTGACCCCCAGCCGGGCCATCAGGCGCACGGGCATGGTGATCTCCTGCTGGGAGTAGCCCTCGTAGTAGTGGACCCGGCCCCGCAGGGCCGCCACGGCGCGGCCCCGGCAGCGGCCAAATACAAAGGCGCCTGCGTGTCCCTCCACTGTGGACACCGGGAAGCCGGGAATGGAGGAGAAGGGGATGGAGAGGGGGTTTTCCAGCTTGTCGCAAAAATCCCCCAGCCCGCTGCCCAGGATCAGGCCTACCTCCGGCGCGGCGTCGGTTTGGGCACGGAGCCAGCGGTAGGCGGTGTCAATCCGCTGGGATAGGGTGGTTGGCATAAGGTAGCCTCCTTTTGTGTCAGGATTTGGATATATTTATTTTATGCGAATTTCGCATAAAAGTCGATATGTAATTTTTTTTGTGGTATAGTGTTGGTATTCATACTAAAGCCTGATAAAAAGCTTGAAAAGCTTTTTATAGCGCGAAGCGCGTCAGGTTTTTATGAGACGGCGCGGCGCACGGTACGCGCGACGCCAGCACGCATAGCGCGCAGGATTTCAAGTAAAAGCATTTTATTTAAAATCAGTATCTGATAAAGACGGAGGGTGACATCATGACCGAGCGAGAGGAACTGCATATGGCGATCTGCGACCTGATGGGGGACATGATGCTGGCGGAGGGCCTGCTGCGCCACCAGGAGGAGAACGCCCGCCGGTACGGGCCGGCGGCGCCGGTGTGCCTGCAGCGGGTGCTGGACTATGCCCACCAGCATGTGGAGGAGATTTTACAGCTGGGCGGCTGGCCGCTGGGCGAAAAAAGTGGGGATAATCCCGAAAAAACGGTTGACAAAACGGCTGATTTGGGGTATCATATCAACGTTCCGCATGTGGACGCTTAGCTCAGCTGGCTAGAGCACCTGCTTGACGTGCAGGGGGTCAGCGGTTCAAGTCCGTTAGCGTCCACCAAAAGAAAAGACACAGTCCAAAGGACTGTGTCTTTTCTTTTGCTCCGCGGCCCGCTTCGCCGGGCCGCGGCTTTTTGTCAGGGGACTCCGGAGGGCACAGCCGCGCCGGGGCTGTCTCAGGCCTTGCCGTACTCCCGGATCGTCTCGAACAGGGCCTCCATATTTGCCCGGGGCGCGTGGTCGATGCTGGCACTCATGCCGAACATGTATCCGCCGCCGGGGGCCATAATGTCGATGACCTCCTTGACCTTGTCGCGGACCTGATCGGGAGTATCGAACATCAGGGACTGGTTGGGGAAGCCGCCCATGATGCAGGCCTTGCCCCCCAGTTCCCGCTTGGCCGCCCGGAAATCAACCTCCTCGAAGTGGTAAATCACCTTCCCAACAGGCACGTCGGCCAGGTACTTCAGCCGCGTGTTGTAGGGACCCTCTGTAAAGACCACCGGCGTCAGGCCGTGGTCCACCATGGCCAGGATCCACTTGCGCAGATAGGGCCAGTAGAAATCCCGGTACGTCTCGTCGCTGATGAAGTTGTCAAAGGCCTTGTGCAGCATCACCCAGGCGTACTTGCAGCCAGTGGCCTGGCACTGGCCCAGGGAGTTGGCGATGTGGTACTCCACGAATTTGTCCAGGGTCTTTCTCACGTTTTCCGGCTGGATGAGCAGGTCCGCGAAAAAGCCCATGGTGCAGCGCAGGGAGTCGGCAAGCATGTCGAAGGCGGTGGCGCTGCCGGTGCCGCTGATGAAGGGATAGCCCATCTCCGTGATGGTTTTCACCGCCTGGCCGGAGTACCTGCGGTAGTCCGCGATGATGGCGGCGCACTCCTCCAGCTTTTTGTACATGTCCAGCATGGCCGGGGAGGTGAAGGCGTTGATGTGCCCGGTGATGCCGGTGCACATCATCTGCCAGTTCAAATTGCTCAGGGGCGCGAACACTTCGGCGGTGCGGGGCATGAATTTCCCCACGGCGAACTGGATGGGACTGTCGTGGAATTCGTCGTACTCGTCCTCCATCATGGTCTCATACTCGATGAACTGATAGGGGGCGTTGACGTCCAGCCCCTTGGGGTCGCCGGGCCAGCGGACGGTTTTCAGTCCCGCGATTTCATACACCTTGCTGGGGAAGTTGGCCGAGCACATGCTGGCCACGTCCGGGTCAAATTCCCGGTGGTAGCGGTAAAAGCACTCGTTGCCCCTGTCGTAGTCCCGCAGGGCGTCCGCCAGGGTCATGCCGTACTCCAGATAGGGCCAGTAGTTGACGCGGACAGCGTTTACCATACGCTTTGTGGGCTTGAGGGCGATGGAATCCTGAATCAGTTGTACTCTCTCGTTATACAGGTCCTGGTTGGTCATAAAATGGCTCCTTTCCGCATAGTCCTTGTCCGTTAGGCCTCTTTTTTCCTGCCGCCGGTGCCGCCGGTGGCGGTGATGTAAATGCCGGAGATGAGAACCGCAATGCCGCAGCCAATAAAGGCAATCAGCCAGTCGGAGCGGGTGCTGGTGATCCCAAGGATTCGCGCCACTTGGGGCAGGACAATGGAGGCCATAAATTGTCCGATGCCAACGCAGCTGGTGTAGCCGGCGATGGCAATAGGCGCGTACTTGGGCTTGGTGGCTGTCTGGGCGGCCACCATGGTAAGCTGGGGATTGTAGAAGCCGAAGCCCAGGCCGTAAAACACGGCGCCCACGTAGAACAGGGGCAGGGCCTGGGAGAAGAACAGGATCGCCAGCCCCAGGCCCACCAGACCGAAGGCCAGGGAGGTGGTGTAGCGCTTCAGCCGGCCCTTTACAAAGGCAAAGATGATGCCCGCCACAAAGGCCGAGACGGTGAAGGTGGAACTTACCGTACCGGCCTGTGCCACGGTGCCGATGCCGTCACGGGAGATCACAAGGGAGAGATTGGTCATGAATGTCACCATGAGCATATTGAAGAAGAACAGGCCCACATAGATCACGTAGGTCATGGGGGTCAGCCGCTTCTCCTTGACGCTCTCGCCCTCGGACCGCTTGGATAGTTCGTTTTCCGGGCACTTCCAGGCGATGAGAAGGGCGATGGGGACCACGACGGCGGTGCAGGCAAAGGAATAGCGCCAGTTGACCATACCCACGATGCCGGCTATGGCGGAGTAGCAGGCGCCGATCAGGGCGCCCACGCCGGCGCGGATGCCCATCAGCCTGTCGCGCTGCTTGCCGGTAAACAGCTGGTTGATGATGGCGGAGGCCAGGGGAAAAATCAGGCCGTGTCCCACGCCGAAAATGACCCGGGACGCGATCAGGACGGCAAAGCCGTTGAGCACCACCGGCAGCAGGCCTCCAACCAGCGAAAAGGCGGAGGCGAACAGGACAATTTTCTTAATGGGAAACCGGCTGGTCAGGCTCCCGCCCACCAGGGACATGACCACCATCATAAGAGAGGGGATTGTGGTGAGCATTTTGATGGCGGTGACAGAAATTTCGGGGTACTCTGCACTGATAAGAGAAATGACGGGAGAAACAAAGTTGCCCAGATAGATCAGGGCACTTACGCTGATAGCGGCGATCACATTGATTGTGCTGTATCTTTTTTCAGCTTCTTCCACTGGATCTTTCCTCCTTTTCCCCTGCTTATAGTGTGCAACGGCTGATCTCTTCCCCCTCGATTTGGCCGCCTCCGATAGGTGCGCCTCCCTTCCGTTTTCCCTGCCGGAGCATGTTCCTGTTTATAGTCGCATTTTGTAGATTAGCACAAATATTGAAACGGGAAAAGACAAACTGTTGTTATATTTATATTGCATATGTGGAGACTTTATTTATCAAGTTGTGGTTCTTAATATTTAATCAAGGATTTTTGGACATGCCTGCGGATGAAGCAAAGGGACGGACTGCCTGGCAGTCCGTCCCTTTGCTTTGCGCTTTGAGAGGAGAGAGGATTCTCATGTCATGCCCAACATGAGAGATATAATAAGCCCTCACGGACCTATTACCCAGTTCATGTGTGCCGCCGGCCGCCCCCTGCGGGGCAGGCCCCGTGGGGGAGTTGACCTGCACGGGGCAAATAAATGGCCCCTTGCGCCAAGGTTTGCCGCTGGCAAAGCACGTATGCGCCCCTTCCGGCGGGCCCCGCTTTGCGGGGCCCCGGCCGTGGCGGGTCTGTGTGTATGCTCAGATGCGGGCCACGCCGGAACGCTTGGCGGCGTCGGCCACGGCCTTGGCCACGGCGGGACCTACCCGCTTGTCAAAGGCCTTGGGGATGATATACTCGGCGTTCAGCTCATCGTCGGAGATCAGATTGGCCAGAGCCTGGGCGGCGGCCATCTTCATCTCCTCGTTGATGT
>CDZQ01055287.1_pt1 | contig 20827 bp, 18 predicted proteins | sample 554831 | NCBI WGS metagenome assembly CDZQ01 (sample SAMEA3182112, study PRJEB8094) | gut metagenome | biome: human; feature: gut; material: Stool; isolation source: human stools | place: Canada | collected 2013-05-06
CCGAGGCGGGCCTTGCCCCCTCGGGCTCCCCTGCCGCTCTGTTGCGTCTCCCGCCGCATCTAACATACCGCAGACAGCGACAACCCCGCAGGCCGAAGCCTGCGGGGTTGCCTCTCTACGCTGCAAACGCAGCGGTCAGTATTTTTTGTTGGGACGCTGGAGAGTTGCGCCGCGGTCAGATCACTCCGACAGCTCTGCCTTCTTGTCGGCAGACAGCTTCTTGATCTTCGGGATGCCCCAGATGAACGCCGGGAGCACAACAACGATCAGAGCGTAGTAGCCGTCATAGCCATAGATCTTGGAGATGATGGTCGACAGGCCGAGCAGGGAAACTGCGTAGCACAGGCCGATGACGATCAGGCCGACGATCACGCTGCGGACAGCCTTGCTCTTGATGGCCTTCGGGAAGCAGTGGCCCTCGAAGCGCTGGATCATGGAGTAGACGAGCGTGACGGACGTGGACACGAACGCGCAGAACAGCAGGATGGTGTACACGACGAACAGCCAGGTGTAGCCGCTGCCCATGAGGGTGACGACGCTCTGGTTGGGGAGCTTCATGACATCGCCGATATGGCGGGCGGCAATGCTGGCAACCGTATCAACACCGGTGCTCTTGATGGCGGTCAGGATCGGGTACCAGCGCAGCAGCATGGCGCCGGAAGCGGCGAGCGCGCCGCCGTTCATGAGCCAGCCGAGGATGCTGGCGCGCTTGACGCCCTTGTGGGTCAGCTCGGTGGAAGCAGCGATCATGGCCGGGACGGACACGCACTGGAAAGCAGCGTACACGAACACGCCGCGCCAGACGCCCTCGAGGCCCTTCTGGGAGGTGACGTCCGCGATGGCCGGGATGGAAGCGTAAGCCGCGTTCTCGGTGGCCAGCTCCTGAGCGACCGCGTCGATCGGAACGACGAAGCCCATGATGACCAGGATCGCGGTGACGATCAGGATCGCAGTGGAAAGAACGGTGGAAGCCTTGATGATCAGGTCAACGCCGAAGATCGACAGGAGGATCAGCAGGGCGATGATGACGAGGTTGCAGACGATATCGGGCAGGTCGATCAGGCTCTTGACGATGCCGCCGGCGCCGTCAACGCAGGAAGCGACCGCCGCGAGGATGATGATGATGTAAAAGATCTCGAAGAAGACCTCCATCCACGGCTTCGGATACAGGGCACGGTAGGTGTCCTTGTAGTTGTCGAAACCGCTGAGCTTGGCAAACTTCATCATGATGTACATGACGACAGCCAGGATGCCCATGGCCAGCAGCGGGAAGATCGCCGCGGTCCAGCCATACTGGACAAAGTAGTTCACGACCTGGTTGCCGGTCGCAAAGCCGGCGCCCACGTGGGTGCCGAACCAGACAGACGCCACGGTGAAGGCGGCTGCCCAGCTGCTCTTGAGCTTTTTGTTATCCATTTTTTACCTCTCTCTTTTTTTCTCTTTTTTTGCTTTTCTCTCTTTTATTTCAATCCTGCCTCGTGCTCTCCTACCAACCGGGACAGGGCTCGAAATCCACACCCATGTGTTAATTTATGAACAAGTCGTTAACAACTTGGGATAGTAAATTTATAATTCTCTCACACGCAAAAGTCAATAACAGCCTCTTCCAAACCCCAATTTTTTTCAGTCATTTTCTGAAAATTGTCGAGTTGCACAAAATCTTGCATGTATTTTTATGCACTCTGATTCTGGCGCTTTTGTAATATTTTATGCGATTTTAGCGCTTTGACAGCAAGAAAACAGTTGCGGCGTCTACACTTTCGTGCTATCATAACAACGCTGGGAGTGCAAATCTTTTGTCGAATTTCTGACAAGCGAGATTGGCATATTTTTGACACAGGCCAGCAGGCTCGGCAAACGCGATTGATGAATTTTTAACCATCATTTTTGCGTACACATCCATTGCCCAATGTCGATTTTGAGGGGGAGCGCGCACGTTATGAAGCTCGTGACATTTGAAAAGGACGGCCGCAGCGCCGTCGGCCTGCTCAACGCGGCCGGCACTGCCGTGCATCCCGTGCCGGGCTGTGCGGACATGCAGACGCTCATCGGCATCTGGCCGGCGCTGGACACTGCCGCCGTGCTGCGCAGCGCCGCGCTGCCGCTCGAGCGCGTGCGGCTGCTCGCGCCCATCCCCCGCCCGGAGCAGGACGTGATCTGCCTGGGCATCAATTATTTTGACCACGCCAAGGAGAGCGAGGCCGTCGCCGGCAAGGGCGTCAAGGCGCCGGACACGTTCCCGATCTACTTTTCCAAGCGCGTGAACGAGGCCGTCGCCCCCGGCGGCGACATTTTCAGCCACAGCGATCTGGTCGCCGACCTCGACTATGAGGCGGAGCTGGCCGTCGTCATCGGCCGCCCGGCGTACAACGTCAGCGAGGCAGACGCGCTCGACTACGTGTTCGGCTACACCATTTTGAATGACGTGAGCGCGCGCACGATCCAGAACCAGCATAAGCAGTGGTACCGCGGCAAGAGCCTCGACGGCTTCACGCCGATGGGCCCGTGGATCGTCACGCCGGACGAGTTCGACGTGCGCAGGCCGCAGAAAATCCAGAGCCGCATCAACGGCGAACTCCGGCAGGACAGCACGACCGATCTCATGATCTTCCACGTGCCGTACGTGATCGCCGAGCTCAGCCAGGGCATGACGCTCCGCCCCGGCACGATCATCTCCATGGGCACGCCGGCCGGCGTGGGCATGGGCTTTGACCCGCCGAAGTGGCTGCACCCGGGCGATGAGGTCGCGTGCAGCATCGAGGGCATCGGCACCCTCACCAACACCGTTCGGTAATCCGCCGTCAGGCATGCGCCTGCAGCGGCCGAAGATATCGCAAACAGAATCAGAAAAGGAGAGAAAAAGTTATGAAATTTGCAATGTATGGTTCCGGCGCAGCCGGCAGCGTCTTCGCTTCTTACCTGCGTAAGGGCGGTGCGGACATCATCCTCATCGACCGCTACGAGGCGCACATGAAGAAAGTCGCCGAGGAAGGCATGCACTTCACCATCCATCAGGAAGAAGATGGCGGCTACAAGGATTACGACTACCAGCTCAAGGGCTTCCGCACCTACACCACCGCTGCTGACGCGGCCGCGGCGGAGGGCAAGGTCGACGTCATCATCTACATGACCAAGGCGACCCAGCTCGAGCAGGCCATCCAGGACTCCATGCCTGTCGTCGGCGACACGACCGTCGCCGTCTCCCTCATCAACGGCCTCGGCAACGATGACAACCTCTTCAAGGTCTTCCCGAAAGAGCGCTGCATCATCGGCTCCGGCGTGCTGGGCACGGCTCTGCCCGAACCCGCACACTGCGTGTCCACCCCGGCCGGCGGCGTGCAGATGAACTTCGGCGGTGCGGTCCGCTCGGAGCTCACCGACGCGGCCTGCGCCGAGATGCTCAAGTGCTACCGTGCCGGCGGCTGCGACGCTTACTGGCGCGACGGCGAGCCGGGCACCGACAATAACATCTACAAGTTCATCTGGAAAAAGGTCTGCGTGAACGCCACCGTCAACACCGTGTGCGCCGTCCTGCGTCTGAAGATCGGCGAGGTCGAGGCGGATCCGTTCGGCCAGTGGCTGTTCCACAGCGTCATCCGCGAGACCTGCGCGGTCGCGACCGCCAAGGGCGTGCCGATGGACGCCGATGAGTTCATTGCCCACGATCACAAGGACATCGTCACCAACATCGCGGACTACTATCCGTCCATGTGCCAGGATATGCTCTTCAACCACCGCCAGACCGAGATCGACGTGCTCAACGGCAAGATCGCGGAGTACGGCGAGCAGCTGGGCATCGACACCCCGGTGTGCAAGGTCCTGTCCCAGGTCGTGCGCTGCATCCAGGGCAACTACGACAAGCAGTACCTGAAGTAATTTCAAACCCCAAGTTTTCTCTGCCGGCCGGCCAACAACCGGCCGGCAGTTTGCTAAGGAGGCAAACGCATGAAAATCGCAATGATCGGCTCCGGCGCTGCCGGCAGCGTGTTCGCCGCCTACCTGCGCAAGGGCGGCGCCGAGCTCTGGCTCGTCGATAAGTACAAGGCACACATGGACAAGATCGCGGCCGACGGTCTGGTCTTCCGCACGCCGGAGGGCGAGGAAGTGCTCACCGGCTTCCACACGAGCGCCACCGCGCACGACATCGGCACCATGGATATGGTCATCCTCATGGTCAAGGCCACACAGACCGCGGACGTCATGGCCGACACCATGCCCTGCATCGGGCCGGAGACGGTCGTCGTCTCGCTGCAAAATGGCCTCGGCAACGACGAGGTGCTCGCCCAGTTCGTGGAGACCGACCGCATCCTCTACGGCAGCGGCCTGATCGGCACGGAGCTGGCCGGCCCCGGCGTGTGCGTGAGCAAGCCGGAAAAGGGCATCCAGATGCACTTCGGCGCCGTGCACAACAACCCGAAGGCCGACGCCGCCGGCAAGGCGCTCGAGGCGTGCTTCCAGGCTGGCGGCTGCAACGCGAGCTTTGACGAAGACGTGCGCCCGTACATCTGGAAGAAAGTCATCGCCAACAGCGGCTATAACGGCGTGAGCGCCGTCATGCGCCTGAAGGTGAAGGAGACCTTCGCCGACCCCTACGGCCACGACATCGTCATGCATGTGTGGAAAGAGGGCTGCGCCGTCGCGCAGGCGCTCGGCATCGGCGATCTCTGGCCGCTCATGGAAAAGGAAGAGCCGAACATCATCGCCAACCTCGGCAACTACTATCCGTCCATGGCGCAGGACGCCGTGCTGCACCAGCGCCAGACGGAGATCTCCGTGCTCAACGGCGCCATCGCGCGCTACGGCGAGCGGCTGGGCGTGCCCACCCCGTTCAACACCGTCATCACGAAGGTCATCTCCTGCATCCAGAACAACTACGACAAGCAGTATCTGGGCTGATAACGCATCCACGCTTTGCATGTATCCCTACGTCAGCGCCCCGGCAGCCGTCGGGGCGCACGTTTTTTCCCCATACGCAAAAACACCCCCTGTGCCGTGCACAGGGGGTGTTCGCTATGGTTGTTTCGTTTACCGTCAGCGCCGCGCGCTTACCGGTCGGGATATTTCTGCGCCAGATCGGCCTCGAGCGCCTTCCAATCTCTGGCCGGCGTGATCTTCGTCCACGTCTCGGGCGAGGTGTTGTTCACGCGCTCGTAATCGTGGTTGTTGGTCGCTTCCTGCACATCCGTGTAATACCAAGCGTCGGTGTTGCTGTTGTCCGGCCATTTGATCATATCGGGCAGGAAATGCTCCTTATCCGGTGTACGGAAGAGAACCTTGTTGATGATCTTCATGGCCTCGTCGCGCTTGATGTTCTGGTTCGGGCGGAATGTGCCGTCCTCATAGCCATCGATCAAGCCACGCGCCGCCGCGCGGTTGATATACGCGCGCGCCCAGCTGCCGGAGATATCCGAGAATGCATCACCGGTAACTTCCGGTGCGTGGTAGAATCGCGCCGCGATCGTCGCAAACTCCGCGCGCGTGATCGGCGCGTCCGGGCGGAACGTGCCGTCCTCATAGCCGGTGAGAATACCGGCGTTGGTCAGCGTCGAGACCGCGCTGTTATACCAGGCACCGTTTGCCACATCGGAGTAGCTGTTCGTGCGAGACCACACATTTTCGCGGGCCTCGTCCTGAAGCAGACGGTAGAAGATCGTTGCGACCTCCGCGCGTGTGATCTGGCGCTCCGGCTTCACCGTGCCGTCCGGATAACCGCAGATATACGCATCGTGCTTGTCGAGCTCCAGCGGCGGGGGCGGCAGCTCGTTGTCCTCGACGGAGAACACGAACGTGATGTGCGCAGCCGCTTCCTGGAACGCATTGCCCATCGCGGGGTCAACATCAATGGTCACGTCCAGATCGACCGGATCGGTCTTCGGGCCGACCTCGGCAATGAAGACGTTGCTCTTGAGGCCATCGGCCGCATCGAGCTGGCTGAAGAGCTTCGCGGTCTTGTTGGACGCGATCACGACGCCGTTTTTCGACACGGTCATGCCGATGTGATCGAGCACATCGTTGTACGAGATGGCGGAGCCTTCCTTGGCGGAGGCGTCGCCGTCGATCTCGGCGCGCAGATAGATCTTTGCGCCCTGCACACCGTTTTGGCCGTCAGCCTGCACGCGGATGGTCTGCGTGAGGCTGTCGCCGGGCATGCAGTTGGAGAAGTTCGGGAACAGGTTCGTGCCCAAACCGTCGCCGGTGTGGGTGAAGGTGAAGCGCGCGCCGTTGCCGTCCGAGCCGTCATAGTACGTGACGGTGGGAACGTTCGTCTCGCCCGTCGCCCAGATGCCCAGTCCGGCGGCCAGCGCGACCACCAGCACGAGGGCGACGATCATGGTAAGTTTTTTGTGTTTCATACCGTTGCCCTCCTTAAGGTGTCGTGGTCGGCTGCGTCAGATAGCCGTTGTTGTCAACGCGCACGCCCCAGCTATCTGTCACGGCCTTGCTCGGCGCGGCCTGAATGCTCTCGGCCAGCACCGTCACCTCGAGGTGGCAGCCCTCGGGCGCATTCGGCTGCGTGATGGGATCTTTCAGCAGGTTTGCAGTCGAATCTTTCGGTCCGACCGGCTTGGTATAGTAGTAAATGCCGTCCTTCATGAACCAGTCGGGCTCGTTGAGCGTGACTTCCGGCAGGTTTCCGCCGGAGACGACGTTTCCACTCTTATCGACCCAGTTCATGACCAGCTTGACGCGGACATAGGACGTGGCCGTGCCGATGTTTTCAACTTGGATGCTGGACTTTTCGCCGTTTTCCACGTTCTCATCAATCTTGATGTCGGACTTGGCCGCCGTGAAGGTGTTCGTCACCGGAGACGTGTTCGCTTTGAGATAAGCGAGCGTCGTGCCGACGGCCAGTGCGAAGATCAGGCACAGGGAGAGGATGAGCGCGGCTTTTCTCCCGCCTGAACCGTTAAAGATACGTTTCATATGTCATCCCTCCTGTTCAGTTCGCGCCCGGAACACGGTCGGAATTGTTGATGGTCGTCTTGCCATCGTTGGCCGTCCACTTGTTGATGACGTCGACAATGCTCGTGAGCCAGTCGTGCTTTACATAGGTGTTGGTGATCTTGGCCTCGTCGTTGGGGTTTGTGCTGCTGAGCGTGACGGCCGTACTTACATTGTCAGCCGTGTAGCTCCACGACCAAGCGGTGTCCTCGACCACGGTGTAGTCGCCGACAGCCAGACCGGTGATGGTCGTGCTCGCGCCGGCCTTGAGCACCACGGTGGTCACGAGATCGTTGCCCTTCATGACGTTGAACACGAAGGTCTGGTTCGGGTCGCCGCCGCCCGTAACGGTCTTGGTGATCGTCAGGCTGCAGGTGTTGACCGTGATGGTGAACGTAGTATCTTTAGAAACGCTCTCATACGTTCCCGTTTGCGTAGGCGAAACCGTGCACGTCACCTTGTAGGTCGTGGTCTGCTCCGGAGCGACGGTGCCGTTGCTTGCCGGATCGCTCCACACCCATGTTCCGCTGCTGCTTCCGGCGGGAACTGTGTACGTGCCGACAACCGTTCCGTTCTCATCCTTGACCGTATAGGTCACATCCACAAAAGCGTTATTTGTGCCGTCAAATGTGGCATTCTGGTGCACAAGCTCCTGCAAATTGGCAGAATCGCCAAGGTAGATCGCCTTGTCATCCGCCGTCGGCGTGATGCTTTTTACTTCCACGTCCTGCGTCGGCACATCGAACGCCTTGATCATGGTTCCCTTCGCATAGATACCGGACTGCCCATCATTCGTTGGCACCTGATTGCCGCCGAGGAAGCCGTCGCGCACGGAAACGTCAAACTCGATGATCAGTTTCTTTCCGAACGTGCCATCCGCCTTAGCGTTTGTGGAGACATAGTTCTGGTTGAAATCGAAGCCGGTCACATTGACCGCCCGCGTTGCCGGATCGATCGCTGCCGTCACCGAAGGATCGGCTGCGACCGGAGCCCCAAATGCGCTGCCGTTATAGGCTGCAGTGGAGAGACGAATAGCGCCGGCATTTTGCGGCACCGTAAAGTACGGCGTCACGATGTCTTTGATGACCGTCTCGCTGCCAAGGTCAATATTGGCGCTGCCGATGTTCTCGCTGATCGTGGTAAAGATCTTGCTCAGCGAGGCGGAATCGTTCGCCGTCAGGTAGTAGTTGGACTGCTCGCGGGCAAAATTTCTGGTGATCTGCCAGCCATAATTGCCGATGCCGATGAAGCTGGAATCGTACCGCTGGATGCCGATCTCCGTCGCATCCGGGAAGTTGCCAGAGATGTAGTTCAAAAAGCGGTTTCCGGCCGGGATGTCATAGTTCTTGACGTCTCCGATCCCCCACCAGCTAAAGCTGGCCCAGTAGCTTCCGACCTGGCCGTTGCTGTTGTACTTGAAGCCGCTGTCGCCGTAGAGCTGCTCCGGATTCGCGCCGTTGAAAATGCCGACGGAATAGACCGTCGCGCCGGCGTCCTTGAGCGCCTTGGCCGACTGGATGGCGCCGTTGGCGACCGTCGTGTCAAAATCGCTCTGCTTCGTCGGCACACCGTCCGTGAACAGGATCACGACCTTCTGGCGTTTCGTGTTGGTACCGGTGTAGCCGCTGTCGCCCTGCATGAGCGCCTGCGCACTCCGCATGCCGTCGGCGACATTCGTCGCGCCCTCCGGCTCCGACGGGAGGCCGTTGATCTTGGCCTTGAGCGCGGTCTCGCCGGACGGGCTTTCCGCCGTGTCCGTTTCGGCCGGGGTCACGAGCGTCCAGTCCATCAGCGTGGAAGCGTTCGTGCCGAAAGTCACGACCGCGATCCGGTGATCGGACTTTTCCGCGTTATACTTATCCGCCACCGCTTCAATGAACGTGTTCACGGCCTGCTTCATGGCATACTGGCGGCGGGCCGAATCCGTGCTGGTCTCATTCCCGTCAAAATTATACGCCATCGAGCCGGACTGGTCGAGCACGAGCACGATGTCACACGGTGCGATCGAGGTCGTCGTTGTGACCGTGCCGGTCGTGTACGCTTCGAGATGCACGGTATAGCCGCTGCCGTTTGCCGTAACTTCCTTGCTCAGCTCCAGACCGTCGCCGCCGGCCGCGCGGTCGGCTGCGGCGCGCAGCGGCTGCGGCCGCACGGAAACGGCCGGCCGGAACGGCCCCGCCTCCGTGAACACCGCCGTCTGCGGCACTTCGCCCGCGGCTTCTGCCGCATCCTGCGTCACGCCCGCGCCCATGAACAGGCACATGCTCAGGAGCATGACTGCGCAGAGGACGAGCGAGAGAATACGTTTTTTCATATAGTCGTCCTCCTTTCTCAGGGCGTCGGGATCGGGTCGATCTGCGTGCTCGAGGTGCTCGCTTCGACCGTACCGACGTGCTTCCACACATCTCTGACATCATTGGCAGCGTACTTTTCGAGGTTCGCCGTCTGCACGGCCTCGGCCGTGACGTAGATGTGCACCGTGGTGTTCTGATATTCGTTGCCCATGTCCTTACTGAACGTGACGTGGTTGAAGAGCTTCGACGTGGCGGTCTTCGGGTCGACCGAACCACGATAGTAATAGTATCCGCCCTCGCCGGCGATCCAGTCCGTGTCGTTCAGATCCAGCGTGAGCAGCCGCTCGCTCGCATCGAGCGGGATGATCTCGCCATCGGCGCCGACCATCTCGGGCGTGATCTTCACGCGGGTGTAGAAAGCGCCGGAGCCGACGTTCTCCACATACACCACTTTGTTCACGGCGCTGCCGGGCATGGCGCTCACCGTCGTAAACGGTTGGCCAGCGCCGTCCTCGTCGTGCAGTGCAAGCTTGACGGAGCCCATCGTGATGACGTTATCCGCCGTGCCGACGGCCGAAAAGTACGCCCACGTACCGACCGCCAGCAGCGCCACTGCCAAGAGGAGCACCGTTGCGATGGTCCATTTCTTCTTCATGCACAAACCACCTTTCTCCCTGATAGGATGTTTCTGAGTACCGAGTTCTCACTCTCTCTGCGCCCGAGGGCGCACGCAGGAAATTTTTGTGGGATCATCATTTCAATCTGCGCGCGGACGGCGGCAGCGCCGCCGCCCGCGCCCGGATTGAAGCCGAGCCAGAGTCCCCGATGGGGGCGGCGATTTCGCCGCCCCTTTGGGGTCAAAATGTTGAGGAATTACTTGTCAAATGCAGCGAAGGCAGCGGTTGCATTCGCAAAGCCGTCCGCCTGAATGGCGTCAGCCTCAACGAGGACGTTGAACGCGCCGTTCGGAAGCAGCTGCGCAATTTGCTCGTTGGTAGCAGTGGTATCCATGTGGATGGTGCCCCAGACGTTCCAGTAGGTCATCTCGCCAGCTGCCAGAGGATCAATGCGGGTGAAGGTGTAGACATTGTACATCACGCCGTCGCGCTCGACCGTGCCGGTGCTGTCATAGGCCATGGTGAACTCCTTATTGTTCAGCGCCGTCGTGGTGTACATGCTGCTGTTGAGAATGGCAGTGTCCAGAGCAGCCGGGATCATGACACGGATGCGGATGTAAGCGGCGTTCTTGCCAGTGTTGACGACGTAGGGCATCTTGTGGTAAGACTCACCCGGATTGAGCATCACGTTGTCGCACTTATACTCTCTCGCGTTGGCTTTGATCTGGTCATCGGTGTAGAACGTATCGCCGGCTTTGTACTTGCTGGTATTGCCAGTGCCCAGCTTATCGACGTTGGACCACAGCTCCACATTTCTAGGATCGACATCATCCACCGTAGTGCCGTTGGCATAGCCGGCATTCTCGCGGTGCAGGCTGGACTCGAGCAGGTCGATCTTCACATTGCCGACGGTGAAGGTGTTGTCCGCGGACTTCGTATCGGTGAAGTACGCGAGGGTGCCGCCGACGACAAGCGCCGCGACGAGCATGACTGCGATGGCAGCCACAAGAATGGTTTTCTTCTTCATATGTAGTCTTCTCCTTTTCTATTTTCCCGCACAGCCTTCTGTGCGTATATTACATGGGAAAAGCGAGGGGTGATCACTTCGTGCCGAAGCAGGCAGTGAACGCCGCGGCGGCATCGGCAAAGCCGGCAGCCTGGCAGGCATAAGCCTGAAACGTCAGCTTGGCGTTGTCCGCAGTCAGAGCGCCGATTTTAGCCGCATCGCCAGAAACGGTGATCTTGTTGTTAGCAAGAATCGTGACGTTACTGAGCTCCGCATTCAAGATGGTCGGGGTCTGACCATCCGCCGTATAGGCATAGACTTCTCTGCCCTCGATGTTCAGTCTGATCCACTTGCTGCTGTCAACTGCGTAGGCAAGCGTTTTGCCGTCAACCTTTTCGCCCTTGGTGACTTCCACAAACAGATAGTACGCGCCGCTTGCGGCCTTCACGTTGACGGTCGGGTCCTTCGGCAGATCCACGCCCGGCATGACAGTGTACGCATTGCCGTCCGTTTTTTTAGCAGGGTCGAGCGTGTAACTACCGTCAGCGTTCTTTTTCGCAACGTGCTCGAAGAGTTCCAGATCGCCCTGCTTCACAGCGCCGCCGGCCACAAAGGTGTTCTTCACCGGGCCGCTCGAAGCCGTCAGATACGCATACGTCGCGCCAACCGCCAGCGCCACGACGAGCACGAGCGCGATGGCGACGGTCAGAGTTTTCTTCTTCATGTAACGTTTTCCTCCCCTAAATTTTGTTCAAAGCTTCCTATGTCCAACAGCACCGTGCCGGGCGCTGCCAGAAATCACTAAGTTAATGCACGAACGGGCGAAAATATTTCACAAAACCATTATTTCCCCATATTTTCGCCGGGATTTTTGGCATCCGAGGCATCGCCGGGTTTGTCCGCCTGTGCACGGCGGGCAGCGTCGCGCGCGTCCGCCTCCGACGCTTTGCGGAGCATGTCCGGCAGGAACGTCAGGATGATGAGCACGAGCGCGAGCGCGATGGCCAGATACATGCCGGGTGGGTTCGACACCCAGTGCGAAACATAGCCCAGATACGGGATGGTGAACACCGGGCGGCCGATGAGGTTCTTGAAATAGACAGGTGCGCCGTCGGGCGCGTCGTTCGCGTCTCCCTGCGTGTAGAAATGCTCGTTTTCCGCATCGATGGAGATCACGCGGTGTGTGACGACATCCAAGTCCTCATTGAGCACAAAGGTGATCGCGTCGCCGACCTGCACGTCCTCGGGCGCACAGGGCTTGACATAGATCAGCGAGCCGGTGTGATACGTCGGCTCCATGCTGCCGGACAGGACGCACATCGGCCGCAGACCGACCAGCCGCACGCCCACCAGAAGCAGCGCCAGAATGACAACCAGGATCACCAGCACGGTGGTGACAGCGTTCCACACCTTTTGAACTCTCTTTGACATCTGTGACCTTCCTTTCCGCCCCGCTGCACTCCCCCTCCTTTCCGCGGAGACACCGGCCCGTGTCCGGAAACCGGAAACAGGAACGATCATAACACACGACAGACGCAAAATACGTCGGAACCACATACGGAATTTTTTGCGCAGTTTCCTAAAGTATACCACATGTGCCATAAATGAGAAAGGAAAAATATTCACAATTTTCCAGGCACGTTTTTGGCAGTAACAGACAAATCCAGCTGCGAATATGCCGCGGGCGCGCCCATTGCGTCGTGCTGCGAAGCGCCGATTGATGATGGTTTCCATTGTACTTTGCCGGCCCGGATGCGTCAAGGGCAAACCGCCCGGGCAGAGCCGGGTGTCAGCGCACGGAAAAACGGCGCGCCACATTCTTACCTTTTTCTTAAATATGACACGTTCCGTCTTGTTTTTGCGCGAAAAACATGATAGGATAAGGCGATTATGGACATTTATCGGAAAGGAGCTGGCAAGCATGGAAACCAACGTGCTCGACTGGCTGGAAGTCACCGCCGCAGCCTGTCCGGACAAACCCGCTTTTCTCGATGAGGACAGTGCGGTGACCTTTGCCGACGTGCGGCGCGAGGCGCGCATCATCGGCACGGCGGCGGCGAAGTTCCGCGCCGGGCAAAAGCGGCCCATCGCCGTCATGAGCGGGCGCAACGCGCACACGCCGGCCGTGTTTCTCGGCGCGGTGTATGCCGGGTGCTGCTACGCCCCGATGGACGGGACGATGCCCGTGCACCGGCTCAACTCTATTTTAAATACGCTGGACACCGATCTGATGATCGTGCAGCGCGCGTTTTACGACAAGGCGAAGACGCTGGACTTTTCCGGCACGATCCTGATCGCGGAGGAGCTGCTCGCGGGCAGCGAGGACGCGGCGCTGCTCGCGGACTGCCGCGCGCGCGCCCGAGAGCTCGACCCGCTGTACATCATCTTCACCTCCGGCTCGACCGGCACGCCCAAGGGCGTCATCACGGCGCAACACTCGCTCATGTGCTACATCGAGGACTACGCCGGCGTGATGGGCATCGCACGCGAGGATGTGCTCGGCAACCAGTCGCCGCTGGACTACATCGCCGCCGTGCGCGACATTTATCTGCCGCTGCGCTTCGGCGCGACGACGGCCATCATCCCGAAGGAACTTTTCATGTCGCCGGAGCGTCTGTTCGAATACATGAACGACAAGGGCGTCACGGCCGTGGGTTGGAGCGTCTCGGCGCTGACCGTGCCGGCCGCGCTCGGCGCGTTCGAGTGCAGCGCGCCGCAGCACCTGCGCAAGGTGTGCTTCTCCGGCTCGGTGATGCCGTGCAGCTGCCTGCGCCAGTGGCAGCTTGCGCTGCCGGAGGCCCGGTTCGTCAACCAGTACGGCCCGACGGAGGCGACCGCCTCGTGCACGTATTACGTCGTGCCCGGTCTGGTCGAGGACACCGACGTGCTGCCGATCGGCAGGCCGTACCCGCACTATGAGGTGTTTCTGCTCTCGGAGCGCAACGAGGCCGTGCCCGACGGCGAGATCGGCGAGATCTGCGTCAAGGGCCCCATCCTCGCACTGGGCTACTACAACAGCCGCGAGAAAACGGCCGAGAGCTTCCTGCAAAACCCGCTCAACCACGCATACGATGAGCGCATCTATAAAACCGGCGACCTCGGGCACTTCGCGCCCGACGGCAACCTCATGTTCCACGGCCGCAAGGACCGGCAGGTCAAGCACCTCGGCCACCGCGTGGAGCTCGGGGAGATCGACCTCGCCGCGGCGAAGGTGGCCGGCGTGGAGGACGCCTGCGCGCTCTATGACCAGGCGCACGAGCAGATCTGGCTGTTTTACACCGGCGAGGGCGTGACCAAGCGCGACATCGCCGTCGCCCTGCGCGCCGACCTGCCGGGCTTTATGGTGCCGCGCAAGATCGAGCAGCTCGCGGCCATGCCCCGGCTCGACAATGGCAAGACGAACATGCGCGCGCTGGCCGAGCGCATCACCGCTGCGGCCAAGCACTGATTTTGCTTACTTTACTCACTTCAGGAGGTATATTTATCATGGAACAGGAACTGATGGACATTCTGACCGATCTGCGCCCCGACGTGGATTTTGAGACCGAGACCGCCCTCATCGACGACCACATTCTCGAGTCGTTCGACATCGTGTCGCTCGTCGCGGCGCTCAACGACGCATTCGACATTGAGATCGGCGCCAAGGACCTCGTGCCGGAGAACTTCAACTCCGCCAAGCGTCTGCTGGCCATGGTGCAGCGCCTGCAGGACGAGGACTGATGGACAAGACTGCACTCCGGACGGCAGCCGCGAAATACGGCACGCCACTGTATCTGTTTGATCTGGAGGCCTTCACGGCGCGCGCTCAAAGAGTGCGCGCCGCGTTTGGCTCGGACGTAAATCTGTGCTACTCCATGAAGGCCAACCCCTTCGTGCTGCGCGGCCTGCCGGACGTGTTCCGCTGGGTGGAGGTGTGCTCCCCCGGCGAGCTGACGATCTGCGAAAGGCTCGGCATCCCGCCGGAGCGCATCCTGTACTCCGGCGTGAACAAGGGCGCGGACGATGTTGCGCGCGCCGTCGCGCTGGGCGCAGACCTGCTCACGGCCGAGAGCACGCTGCACTTTGACCTTATCTGCGCGGCCGCGGCCGCGCAGGGAAAGCACGTGCGCGTGCTGCCGCGCCTGACCGCCGGCAGCCAGTTCGGCATGGATCCCGACGCGCTGGCCGATCTCGTCGCCCGGCGCGCGGAATTCCCGAACGTGACGATCGTCGGCATCCACTACTTTTCCGGCACGCAAAAGCGCAAGGACGCCGTGATCGCCAAGGAGCTTGCGCATCTGGACGAATACCTCACGATGCTGCACGAACGCTACGGCTTCACGGCGCAGCACGTGGAATACGGCCCGGGGCTGAATGCCGAGTGCTTCCGCGACGACGCCGAGGCGCGCGACTGCGCGCTGCTCGACGCGGCGGCGGCGCACATCCGCGCCTTTGGGGAAAAGTACCCGCTCACGATCGAGATGGGCCGCTTTTTCGCTGCGCCCTGCGGCACGTTTCTCACCGGCGTGGCCGACGCCAAGTGCAACCTCGGCGTGAACTACGCCATATGCGACGGCGGCATGCACCAGGTCAAGTATGACGGCCAGCTCATGGGCATGCAGGCCCCGCCGCTGACGCTCCTGCGCGAGAGCGCGGACGCGCCCGAGCCGTGGATGCTCTGCGGCAGCCTGTGCACGACGGCGGACGTGCTCGTGCGCGAGGCGCAGCTGCCGCCGCTGCGCGTGGGCGACGTGATCGCTCTCGGCCGCTGCGGCGCGTACTCCGTGACGGAGGGCGTGGCCGTGTTTCTGTCGCGCGACATGCCGCGCGTCGCGCTGTACCGCGACGGGAACTTCACGCTCGTGCGCGACCGGTTTGCGACCGACGCGCTCAACACCTGCCGGACGCCGGAGGACGAAGCATGACGCTGACATCGCTGTCGTTTTACCTGCTGGTACTCGCGCTGCTGGTGCTGTACTACCTCGTGCCGAAGCGGTTCCAGTGGGTGGTGCTGCTGATCGGCAGCTACGCGTTTTACGCGTTCGTGTGCCTGCGCTACATGGGCTTTATCGTCATCACAACGCTCACGACCTACTTCGGCGCACGCGGCATGGATGCCATGACCGCGCGCATGGAGCAGACCGTCGCCGCGCACAAGCAGGACTGGGAGCGCGAGGAGCGCAAGGCGTACAAAAAGCGCTGCAAGTCCCGCCGCAAGGCGCTCATGATCGCCATCCTGCTGCTGAACTTCGGCATCCTCGCCGTGCTCAAATACTATAACTTCTTTGCCGAGTCCATGGAGACGCTCTTTGCGTCCGTGGGGCTGACGGTCTCGCTCGGCCACATCGGGCTGCTGCTGCCGCTGGGCATCTCGTTTTACACGTTCCAGTCCATGGGCTACGTGCTCGACGTCTACCGCGAAAAAGTGCCCGCCGAGCGCAACGTCGGCAAGCTCGCGCTGTTCGTGTCCTTCTTCCCGCAGATCATTCAGGGCCCGATCGGCGTGTACGACCAGCTGGCGCACCAGCTCTATGCCGAGCACAGATACAGCTTTGACAACATCCGCTTCGGCGCACAGCTGATCCTCTGGGGCTTTTTTAAAAAGCTCGTCATCGCCGACCGCGCCGTGGGCATGATCCACACCGTCGCCGGGGCGTACACCGACTACGCCGGCACGTATGTGCTGCTGGCGGCGATCGTCTACGCGCTGCAGCTCTATGCCGACTTCTCCGGCGGCATCGACATCTCGCGCGGCGTGGCGCAGATGTTCGGCATCACCATGGGCGAAAACTTCCGCCGGCCGTACTTCTCGCGCACGCTCACTGAGTACTGGCACCGCTGGCACATCTCGCTCGGCGACTGGCTGCGCAACTACCTGTTCTACCCGTTGTCGATCTCGAAGGCGTTTCTCAACTGGGGCCGCCACGCCAGGCAGCACCTCGGCAGCCATATCGGCAAGGTACTGCCGACGGCCGTGGCCTCGCTGATCACGTTTCTCATCATCGGCATCTGGCACGGGGCGAGCTGGAAATACGTCGCCTTCGGCTTCTGGAACGGCATGGTCATCCTCGTGTCCACGCTGCTGCAGCCGGTGTCGGACAAGGTCGTCGCCGCGCTGCACATTGAGCGCAAGAGCGCGTGGTATCAGGTGTTTTCCATGCTGCGCACGTTCGTGGTCGTGCTCATCGGCTATTACTTTGACATCGCCGACGGTTTTCGCGCCGCGATGGGCATGATGTTAAAATCCGTGACCGACCTGCACCTGTCGCAGCTGCGGCCGGGCGCCGTGCTCGAGGCGCTGCCTCTGACGCGGTATGATTGGTGCGTGCTGCTGTTCGGCACGGTCGTGATTTTCACCGCCTCCGTCATTCAGGAGCGCTCGCAGCGCACCATCCGCGAGATCCTCGACGAGAAGTGTCTCGCCCTGCGCTGGGCCGTGCTGCTTGCCGGCATCTTCGCCGTCGTGCTCATGGGCGTTTACGGCCCCGGCGTGCAGGCATCCGAATTCGTGTATATGCAGTTTTAAGCCGGGAAACAGCGCCCGCTATCCCAAAGCCCGTGAAGCGGGCTCGCAGCAGACCATCGCCGCAATTTTCCGCGTGGCGCTAACACAGCATGTGGAGAACATCAATGAATCCAAAACAACACGCAAAAAGAAATACCGTCCTGCGCGTAATCGCGTTTCTGCTCATCGTGGCGCTGGTCTACGGCGCGCTCACGCGGCTGCTGACCATCAACAACGCCACCGAGCAGCAGTACATCCGCAGCTTCTATCTGGAGCCGAAAAACTCGCTCGACGTCATGATCCTCGGCGCGAGTGAGACGTTTACCGACTATTGCGCACCTTTGGCATGGCAGCACGCCGGGTTTACAAGTTACCCGCTGGCCGTATCGGCCGCGCAGGGCACGCTCTATGCGTCCATGCTGCGCGAGAGCGCCAAGCGGCAAAATCCGTCTGTCTACGTGGTCGAGGTCAATGGCTTTCTCTACACGGAGGCAGAGCGGGATGAGCTCGGCACGGCCGCAACGCGCGAATGGCTCGACACGCTGCCGCTCTCGCGCAACAAGGTGCAGGCCATTGACGAGTGCGTGCAGGGCGACCGGCTGTCATACTATGTGCCGCTGCTCAAGTACCACGACAACTGGAGAAAGCCGGACCTCATCCGCAATTCGCTGTCACTGCAGCAGCAGGCGCGCGACGCGGGCTATTCGTACACCAAGCCGTTTCTGTCCATCTCCATGTTCCTCACGGAGACGGATGAGATCCCCGTGCGCCAGCAATCGCTCGACGATTTCAACGAGCAGAGCCTGCGCATCTTCTGCGAGACAGCCAAGGCACGGGGAATCAAAAACGTGCTCTTTGCCCGCTTCCCGCACCGCACCGTCATTGAAAACTATGACGCCGTGTTTGCCGAGCTGGAGGCGGTCGTGCACGAGTACGGGTATGATTTTGCGAACTTCGACACGCAGATGGACGCCATCGGCCTCGACCCGCTCAATGATTTCGCCAACGCCGAGCATCTGAACATTTTCGGCGCGGAGAAATTCACGCCCTACCTCGCCGACTATCTCGCGCAGCACTATGACCTGAACACCGCGCACAGTCAGGCCGTCACCGACGAATGGACGCACTGCGCCGCATTCACGCAGCAAATGCTGCCCGTGTGCGAGGACAACACCCGGCGCTACACGTGCGAGAAGCTCGACGAATTCTCGCCCGTATTCGCAGACTGCCGCTGAATAAAGCAAGTTTGCCGCTGAATAAAGCAAAACGCAGCCCCCTTCGAGACGCTCGAAGGGGGCTGCGTTTTTTGTTGCTTTACCGGCCGGTGCTGCCGAAGCCGCCCGCTCCGCGGTCAGTCTCGTCGAGCGCATCCGCCTCTGCAAACTCCGCCGCCAGAAACGGCAGGATCACGAGCTGGGCGATGCGGTCGCCGGGCGCGACGGTGCGCACTTCGTCCGTGTCGTTGTGCAGCGCGACGGTGCACTCGCCGCGGTAATCGGCGTCGATCACGCCAACGCAGTTGGCCGGGCGCAGCCCCTGCTTAGAGGCCAGCCCGCTGCGCGCGAACACGCCGCCGAAATACCCCGCCGGGATGGCGAGGGCGAGGCCCGTGCCGATCATGGCCGTCGCGTGCGGCGCGATCGTGACGCACTGCCCGTCCGCCGGGCAGGCATAGAGATCATAGCCGGCAGCATCCGCGCTGCCGCGGCGCGGCGTCACGGCGCCGGGCCGGAGCTTCTGGATCTTTACTTCCATCCGTTCATGCCCTCCCAGAGTACGATGCGGCCCGCCGCGCGGGTCCGGTCCATGTCGATGATGCGCTGGTTTTCCGAGCCGCGGAAACGCAGGCTGATGTTGCGCTGCGCGTCCACGTAGCGCCCGTCGACGAGGATGTCGATGAGCGAGAGCATCTCGTCCGTGACCTCGCAGCGCGGGTGCGTGCCGTCGACCGTGAGCTCCTTGTCGAGCGTGAAGCCCGAATACGCCCAGATGTCCTTGTCCGGATACTGCGCGCGCACCCGGCGCAGAAACGGCACGAGCGCGCGCTGGTTTTCCGGCTCGAACGGGTCGCCGCCGAGCAGCGTCAGGCCGCGGATAAAGGGCTTTTCCAGCTCGGCAAAAATCACCTGCTCGGCCGCCGCGTCAAACGGCTTGCCGTAGTGAAAATCCCACGTCTGCGGCTGAAAGCAGTTGTAGCAGTGGTTCGTGCAGCCGGAAACGAACAGCGTCACGCGCACGCCGACGCCGTTGGCAATGTCGCAGGTTTTGATCTCTCCATAATACATAGCAGTTTCCTCGCAGGCAGCGGGCGCGCCGCATGGACACGCCCGCCGGTTTTCGTTTTTGCACGTTACAGATGCAGCACGCGCTCCTTGATCTCCTGCGTGCGCCCCTGATTCCAGAACTGGGTTCCGATGTAGCCGCAGGTGCGGCGGGCCACGTTCATCTTGTCCTGATCCGTGTTGCCGCAGTTCGGGCAGCGCCAGATGAGCTTGCCGTCGTGCTCGACGATCTCGATCTCGCCGTCGTAGCCGCAGACCTGGCAGTAGTCGCTCTTGGTGTTGAGCTCGGCGTACATGATGTTGTCATAGATGAACTTCATGACCTCGAGCACGGCCGGGATGTTGTTTTGCATATTCGGCACCTCGACGTAGCTGATCGCGCCGCCGGGCGAGAGCGCCTGGAACTTCGACTCGAAAGCCAGCTTGCTGAATGCGTCGATATGCTCGGTCACATGGATGTGGTAGCTGTTGGTGATGTAGCCCTTGTCCGTGACGCCGGGGATGATGCCGAAGCGCTTTTGCAGGCACTTGGCGAACTTGTACGTCGTGGATTCCAGCGGCGTGCCGTAGAGGCTGAAGTCGATGTTGTGCATCTGCTTCCACTTGGCGCAGGCATCGTTCATGTGCTGCATGATCTCGAGCGCGAACGGCGTGGCCGAGGGGTCGGTGTGAGACTTGCCGGTCATGTACTTGACGCACTCATACAGTCCCGCGTAGCCGAGGGAGATGGTCGAGTAGCCGCCGTAGAGGAGCTTGTCGATCGGCTCGCCCTTCTTCAGGCGGGCCAGCGCGCCGTACTGCCACAGGATGGGCGCGGCGTCCGAGAGCGTGCCCTTGAGCCGCTCGTGGCGGCACATGAGCGCGCGGTGGCAGAGCTCGAGCCGCTCGTCAAAGATCTTCCAGAACTTCTCCATGTTGCCGCCGGAGGACAGCGCCACATCCGGCAGGTTGATGGTCACGACGCCCTGATTGAAGCGGCCGTAGTACTTCGGCTTTCCGTTTTCGTCGACATACGGCGTCAGGAAGCTGCGGCAGCCCATGCAGGTGTAGCAGTGGCCCTCGCCGTTTTTGTCGACCTTGAGCTCGAGCATCTTCTTCTCGGAGATGTAGTCCGGCACCATGCGCTTGGCGGTGCAGCGGGCGGCCAGCTCCGTGAGGTACCAGTAAGGGGAATCCTCGTGGATGTTGTCCTCCTCGAGCAC
>CDZQ01051359.1_pt1 | contig 20754 bp, 18 predicted proteins | sample 554831 | NCBI WGS metagenome assembly CDZQ01 (sample SAMEA3182112, study PRJEB8094) | gut metagenome | biome: human; feature: gut; material: Stool; isolation source: human stools | place: Canada | collected 2013-05-06
TGGCAGACGCGCACGGTTCAGGTCCGTGTGAGGGCGACTTCATGCAGGTTCAAGTCCTGTTTCCCGCACCAAATAGCGTGGTATTAGAGCATTTGATATGCCGGAAGACCACGCTATTTTTCTATGTTCATTTCAGATGGTTAAGCAGAAACTTTGCCGAAGAAAAAGCGTTAATGATGCTTACGGGCGGTCCGATTGCCAGCCTGATCTGGCCAGCAGCGCTGCTTGTCATCCATAAGTTCGTTTACGCCAGTGAAATCATTACGTTCATGTTTTGCTGCAGTTTTCCTCAGTTCGTTCTCACCACAATTCCAATGCGCTATCCGGCTTGCCTGTTTGATATTTCAGTCAGCGATGGGATGCAAATCCTGCGCATACTGAAAAAAGCGAGTAAGATTATACGTTCGAAGGAAAAGCTCCGAAAAGGCATATTGCCATTCGGAGCCTTCACGCTGGAAAACTATCTTATCTTTTGATCCGCATTGCACGCATGGCGTTTAAGACTGCAATCACCATGACGCCAACGTCAGCAAAGATTGCAGTCCACATGCTTGCATCACCTGTGGCGCCAAGAATGAGACAGACCAGCTTCACGGCAAGCGCAAAAATAATGTTCTGCCGCACAATTTTCAGCGTATTCGCCGAAATCTTCATGGCGAGCGCAATTTTACATGGGTTGTCATCCATCAGCACCACATCCGCAGCTTCAATTGCCGCATCTGATCCCAAAGCTCCCATAGCAATCCCAATGTCCGCGCGGGACAGCACCGGGGCATCATTGATACCATCGCCCACAAAAGCCAATTTTTCTCGCTGCCCCTTTTCAGCAAGCAATACTTCCACTTCATTGACCTTGTCTACCGGAAGCAACTCACTGTGCGTTCTGTCAATACCGATCTCCCCTGCTACTCTTTCGGCGGTTTGTTTGGTGTCTCCCGTAAGCATCACAGTTTGCTTTATGCCGAGTTTTTTGAGCTCGGCTATCGCAGCCTTTGAGGAATCCTTTACCATGTCGGAAATCGTGATGCAGCCTGCGTATTTGCCGTCAACACAAGCATAAACCGCTGTCCCTTCATCATTATGTTCTTCTGAAATCGCAACGCCTGCTTTTTTCATCAGCTTTTCATTTCCGGCATATACGCTATGTCCATCGACGATTGCTTGAACCCCATGCCCGGCAGTCTCTTCAATCCCATTGACCCTGTCAAGGTCAATTTTGTCGCCATAGGCTTTTTTCAGGCTCAGGCTGATCGGATGGCTTGATGCGCTTTCCGCATAGGCACAATAGTGCAACAATTCTTCACCGGAAAACCCGGCAGCCGGATGAATTCCATTTACCTCAAATACGCCTTTTGTCAGCGTGCCCGTTTTGTCAAACACAACATATTTCGTATCGGCAAGGGTTTCAAGGTAATTGGAACCCTTAACCAAAATTCCGTTTTTGGATGCACAACCAATTCCCGCAAAAAAGCTGAGTGGGATGGAGACCACAAGTGCACAGGGGCAGCTGATTACAAGAAAAGTAAGCGCACGCACAACCCATATCTGCCAATCAGGCGTAAGCCCCATCAACAAGCGCGCCACAGGTGGCAGTATTGCAAGTGCAAGTGCGCTGTAGCATACGGCAGGCGTATAATATTTTGCAAACTTCGTAATGAAGTTCTCAGAACGCGATTTTTTCATACTTGAGTTTTCAACCAGGTCTAGGATCTTGGAAACGGTCGAATCCCCAAATTCCTTCGTAGTCCGTACCCGGATCGCGCCGGACATATTGATGCATCCGCTAATCACCTCATCTCCGGTTTTCGCATCTTTGGGGACGCTCTCTCCGGTCAAAGCGCTCGTGTTAAGCGTGGTACTGCCTTCCGCAATCACGCCGTCAATCGGAATCTTTTCACCAGGGTTCACAAAAATTTCGGTGCCAACCTCCACATCTTCCGGGTCAACCTTTTCAATTTTTCCATTTATGATGATGTTCGCATAATCCGGCCGGATATCCATAAGGGCGGCAATATTTTTGCGGCTTTTTCCAACGGCAACGCTTTGGAACAGCTCCCCGATCTGATAGAACAGCATAACAGCAACGCTTTCTTTAAAATCGCCAAGCAGCATTGCGCCGACCGTTGCCACCGCCATCAAAAAATTCTCGTCAAACATCTGTCGGTTTAAAATACCTCTGGCTGCCTTTTTCAGGATATCGTATCCAATAATCAGATACGGGATAAGATATAGCGCTGTTTGAACATACAGGTTGGTTTCAATGCTGGCACAGAAGATCGCAACCGCGACAAGAAGAATCATAGCTGCAATAATTCTGTAAAGCACCTGCTTTTGTTTTGCTGTCATCTTACTAAAACCGTCCCTCCACAATGAACTGAAATCACGTTGTTGCTTCCGTGTTACAAAAGGATCGTGCAATCTCCTTCAACTTTTTTGCAGCTCCGTAAAGCTTCCTGCATTACGGAATTAGCATTTACGCCATCCTGAAATTCAACCCTCAGTTTCAGCGTCATAAAGCTAAGGACGGCATCCTTAACGCCCGGCGTTGCCTTCACAGCTTCCTCCATTTTTGCGGCACAGTTTGCACAATCCACTTCCACATCATAGATTTTTCTCATTTTCTTTCCTCCTACTCCCCCGTCTCCTAACCTTTTATTCCTCCACGTGCTCCATGCCCATGCTGAGCATAGTCCTCACGTGATCGTCATCCAACATATAAAAGATGATTTTGCCCTCCCGCCGGAACTTAACCAGCTTCGCATCTTTAAGAATTTTAAGCTGATGGCTTACGGCAGACTGGCTGATGTTAACAAGCTGAGCTAAATCTCCAACACAAAGATCGCTTTCAAAAAGCGCATAAAGAATTTTGATCCGCGTAGAATCTCCAAATACTTTAAACAGTTCAGCCAGCTCATAAAGATATTCATCTGCGGGCTGACGCTCCAGCACGCGTTTTACAACATCCTCATGCGCAGCCAAAAAATCGCCTGTTCCTTCTGGAGATATCGCTTTGGTTTTGCTTTCCATAATCAGGCCCTCCTTTTCATATAAACATATTATCAATTGTTCATATATGATTATATTCAAGTATATCTATTTGTCAACCCTGAAGTACAAAAATCTCACCCCTCATCGCAATGCTGAATTACAAAATCTTATGCTTCCACGATCCACAAAAATTTGCTATAATTACATTGCTTGCTATTTATTTTGCAGAAAGGCTGCAAACCATTTTGCGGCTTTTCTTTGGAGGTATACATTATGCGGTTTTATGTTTCAGGCGGTCCGGAAAATGCGCAACGCGTTGCGGAAATCAACGAAGCGCTTGCACACAATGGACATATCATCACAGCGCCCTCTGTGATGGCGGGAACCGGTTATGATGCTTTGTTTGAAGCCGCATATAAGAAGGTTTTTTCTGTGACCGATGCGGATTTCGTTCTACTGCTTCTGCCCGGAAGCTATGAGACCCATGTTGAGCTTGGGCTGGCGCTTGCGAGCAGAAACAATAAGCGCATTGTGCTATGGTCGGAAACAGGCAATGAATATGCGGATGGAGCAGCCGCATGTGCTTTTTATCACCATACAGCCGTGGAGCGGCGCAGCGGTTCCTTTGAGGAATTGCTTGAAATGCTGCTCTCCTTATGAGCGATGCTGTCCCCCCTCCTGTAATTTTGCACTCCTTTTCTTTCACCTAGCCAATGCTTCATGCTCTGCCATGATGGTGATTTTTAGATTTTGGGTGTTGGGTTCACTGGCTCTTTAAATACGGTACCTACCCGCTATAAATTATGGAAAAGCATCAAAAAGGCGTGGAATTCATTTCTTACTTCCACGCCCAACGTTGTTTTACACCGTATCAGCGTTTTCCAAAGACCGCCATTTTTTCAACACGATCAAAGGCCTCCGCCAGCTTATCTACACCGACAGTGCATGCCATGCGAAGATATCCCTCCCCGCATTTTCCAAAGGAATTTCCCGGAATCGTAAGAACATGTGCCTCACGCAGGATTACGTCTGCTGCTTGTGCAGAAGTTAAGCCCGTCGCTTTGATGCTTGGAAACACATAAAATGTTCCCTTTGGGGGGTAAAGTACAGACATGTTGCGGATCCCATTAATGCGTTCAGCGGCATAGTAAACGCGGCGGCGGTATTCTTCAATGAGTGCCGGCTGGATTGCCTTACGGTTACGCAACGCAAAGATTGCGCCGCGCTGTGAAATGGAAGGCGCCGTAAAGACAACGTTTTCGTTAATGGTACGGATCGTATCCACAATTTCCGGATCCGCAACAATGTTCCCGAGGCGCCATCCCGTCATCGTAAAGTTCTTGGAGAAACTATTGATGGTGATGGTATGCTCCCGCATCCCGGGAAGGCTTGCAAAAGGCACAAACGGAGTTTGGAAGCTGAACGCCGTGTAAATATCATCCGCCACTACGACAAGGTCGTGCTCTTTCACGATCTCCGCAATTTTTTGCATGGTCTCAAGCGATAAGCAACTCCCCGTCGGATTGCTCGGCGAATTAAGAATCAACGCTTTGGTTTTTGGGGTAATCGCAGCAACGAGCCGCTCGATGTTGATCTGGAAGTCCTCTTCCTCATAAGTAGGCAATTCACGCGCGAAAGCTGCACTTGCTGAATATATGGCGTGAATAACGGAGCCTGAATCAAAACCTCATCGCCGTCGTTCAGAATCGCTTCCATGATCAGATGCATCGCAATGCACCCGCTCGTGGTAACAAAGATTTCCTCGTCCGAAACCTTCATTCCATATTCTTCGTCATAGAACTTTGCAATCTCTGCGCGCAGTTCGGGATCGCCGCGCACGTCCGTATATTTCGTGTAGCCGCGCTTGGCGTCTGCAAACGCCGCATCAATAATCCGTTCATCCGTGATCAGATCCGGGTCGCCGAGACAAAGGTTAATCAAATCATCGAAGCTATGCGTTAGATCCATTGCTTTCCCCATCGGCGTTGCAATGTCCTTGCAATAGCGCTTCGATAAAAAACGATTCTTCATGTATCCTCCAAAACGTGGAATTGCTGCGCTGCTTTTATTCAGACAGTACCGTTTGCAGTGCAGCCACAGTATGTTCCACATCCTTGCGTGACACGCCATGGTTTGTTACAAAACGGAACTCTCCCCCTTCATATCCGCCAATCAATACTCCATGCTCCCGCATGCGTTCCGGCAAGGCCTCCAAAAAGGGAAGTTCCCGGTCGATCTTGCAAAAGACCATATTGATTTCTACGCTGTCGAGATCAAGCGTAATTCCGGGGACATTCTGCAGCAGCGATGCCATATAGCGGGCGTTTTCATGATCAACGTGCAGACGCTCCGGCATTTTTTCAAGTGCAAGCAGCCCTGCTGCCGCAAGGATACCGTTTTGCCGCATACCGCCGCCCAGCATCTTGCGGTACCGCCTTGCGCGCTCTACCATCTCTCGGCTTCCTGCAAACACAGCCCCGACGGGAGCGCAGAGGCCCTTGGAAAGGCAGCAGGTCAACGTGTCGGTGTACTGCGTCAATTCCTTTACATCCACGCCAAGCGCAACCGCTGCATTAAATATGCGTGCACCGTCGAGATGCACGGGGATGCCATGCGCATGCGCAAGCGTATAGATTTCCCGCATAGTGTCCAGCGGAACAACGCGGCCGTTTGCAAGTGCGTTTTCCATGCAGACGAGCGCTGTACGAGGCTCATGGATATCGTCAGGCCGAATCGCCGCTTCAATACGTGCCGGGACGGGCAACCCGTTTTCATAAGGGATCTGACGGATGTTCGCGCCGGAAAGCACCGCTGCCGCACCGACCTCATGCATTACGATATGGCATTCCGCACCTGCGATCACCTCGTCACCGCGCCGGGTGTTGCACATCAGCGCAAGCTGGTTTCCCATCGTTCCGGAAGTAATAAACAACGCAGCTTCAAAGCCGAGGAGCTCGGCTGCACGTGCCTCCAAACGGTTGGTGGTCGGGTCATCCTGATATACATCATCTCCGACCTCTGCACTTGCCATCGCAGCACGCATCTCCAATGTTGGCTTCGTTACCGTATCGCTCCTCATATCAATCCAGTCCATTGCGTTTCTCCTCTCTGTCTCCATTCGACATCCTTTTATTGTGAATGGTAACGCGTTATAAAGGCTTCGTCAATACAAATTTCTTGTTTTAGAGGTTTTATGATATAATTAAAATGAAAAGAAAGGTGGTATTTATGGCATCAAACTATGCGGGCGGACAATATAAAGAGTATACAGCAATGCTGCGGCAGCGCATGAGTGAGCTTCCTTCTTTCTGTGCCGAGTTTTTCCGGGGAATTGAGAACGAAACCCTTGTGCGCACGCGCTGCGCTTATGCAGGCGATCTCAGGAACTTCTTCCGTTTTGTTACAACAGAGCTCCCGGCGTTTCAGGGGCGCGAGGTCAAATCCCTTACGCTTTCCGATCTCGATGCAATCAGTGCGACTGAAATTGAAATGTACCTTGCGCATGTTTCTTATTATACCGCTGAGGACAACCGTGAAGTTGTGAACCAGGACCGCGCAAAGGCGCGAAAGCTCTCAACGATCCGTTCTTTTTATAAGTATTTTTGTAAAAAAGAGAAGCTGAAAAACAACCCGCCTTCGCTTGTTGACCTGCCCACCATCCGCGAAAAAGCCATTATCCGCCTGGAACCAAACGAGGTTGCCATTTTGCTCGATGTCGTACAAAGCGGGGATGGATTAACCGAAAAGCAAAAAAAGTACCATGTGCGCACGCAAAAGCGGGATCTTGCAATCCTGACGCTCTTCCTCGGGACCGGCATCCGCATCAGTGAACTCGTTGGTATCGATATGGACGACATCAACTTTTCTGCAAACGAATTTTCGATTATTCGCAAAGGCGGGAATCAGGATATTCTTGTATTTGGGGACGAAGCACGCGCCGCACTTTTGGATTATATGCTTGAACGCGAACACATCATTGCGGAAGAAGGACATGAAGAAGCTTTGTTCCTTTCCCTTCAGCGAAAACGGATTACTGTGCGTGCGGTAGAAAACCTGGTTGAGAAATATGCCGCGATTGCGGTTCCGCTTAAAAAAATATCGCCCCATAAGCTTCGCAGCACTTATGGGACGACCCTTTATCGGGAAACGGGCGATATTTACCTTGTAGCGGATGTGCTCGGACATAAAGATGTGAACACAACGCGCAAGCATTACGCCGCTGCCTCCGAAGACCGCAGGCGGCTCGCAGCAAAAGTTGTAAAGCTACGCGAAGATTAATGAACGGCTCTTATTCCTCCGAATCATCCGGATCAATATCAAACGCAAGGAGCATATCACGGCTACGTGCTTTCTCGCGTTCCGCTTCAGCAGCACGTTCTTCCTCTTCCAATGCACGCAGCTTCTCTTCCCACTCCGCAAGCAGTGCAGGATCGATATTGGGGCGCTCCAGCGGTTCGTTGAGTACGTTTATATCATCCAGCACATAATCTTCCGATAAAAGCTCGAATTCTGCAAGAACGGTATTAAATTCCCTCCCCGGTTCGTCAATACACCGGCAGCAGTTATCGCAAAGCTTTCCAGGTTCCAAATCGCAGTAATCATTTTCGGGAACGCGTTTGGTCATATCATTCACCTCACCCTGAAGTATCAGAACAAAAGTTTGATTTTGCGAGCATAGTATGCTATACTCTGCCTAAGATTATACCACAATTGGGCTGCCATAGGAGAGTATCATGCCGAAACTTGGGAAAACTCAAAAAGCTGTTTATGAATTTATTTGTATTTATATCGAAGAAAACTTCATTCCGCCTACCGTGCGTGAAATCGGAGCAGCCGTAGGCTTAAAATCCACCTCCACAGTTCACATGCATTTGCAAAACCTTGCGGCAAAAGGCCTCATCATCCTAACCCCTTCCAAGCAACGTTCCATTACGCTCCCCAAAAGCGCTGCACCTGCTTCTGCAATGTCCGGCATGAGCATACCGCTTGTGGGCAGTGTAGCAGCCGGACAGCCGATTCTTGCGGAAGAAAACATCCAGGATTATCTTTCCGTCCCCGAGTCATTTTTGCGTGGCCGTAGGCCCGGCGAGGTATTTGCACTGAATGTCCAAGGGGAAAGCATGATTGAAATCGGGATTCGGGATGGCGATACACTGATTGTGGATAAGGAAACAGAGGTTTTTGAAGGAGACATCATCATAGCGCGCGTGAGTGGTGAAACAGCAACTGTGAAGCGGCTTTACTTCGAAAAAGAGGAAAAAATCAGGCTCCAGCCTGAAAACCAAAGCATGGAGCCAATCATAGTGGACGCTTCGGATGTTGCCATCGACGGCAAGGTAGTTGGCCTTATCCGCAAATATTGAGCTTCCAAAGCGCATCCAGCGCTAGCATGACGCCGAGCCTGCCGTGCGCATAGGTCAGCCCGCCCTGTACATATGCCGTGTAGGGCTTTTTAATTGGTGCATCCGCAGAAAGTTCGATAGAGGATCCCTGTACAAACGCACCTGCCGCCATAATAACCTGGCTTGTATAGCCAGGCATATCCCATGGCTCTGGCACAACAAAGCTATCCACCGGCGATGCGGCCTGAATGCTCCGGCAAAAGGCAATCAGAGCCTCCGCAGTGCTGAACCGCAATGACTGAACAATGTCCGATCGTTCCGCATCGCTGGACGGAAGCGTTTCCATGCCACATGCTTCAAAGGCCCGGGCAAAAAGCGCTGCTGTTTTTAAACTCTGCGCGGTAATATGCGGGGCCAGAAACAGGCCCTGGTAAAACGGTGCATAGCTGCCGGCATAGGAACCAACTTCACGCCCCATACCGGGTACCGTAAGGCGCTCGGCAATGCGTTCAATGCAAGCATGCGTTCCCGCGATGTATCCGCCTGTCGGTGCAATTCCGCCACCTGGGTTCTTTATGAGTGATCCAATCTCAACATCTGCGCCAAATGCAGCCGGTTCAGACGTGCGCGTAAACTCTCCATAACAGTTGTCCACAACAATGATGCAATCCGGCTTTGCCTTTCGCACCGCATCAAATGCAGTTGCAAGGTCCGTTTCCGGCAGCAACGCATTGCGCCATGAATAGCCGCGCGAACGCTGGAAGTAAACCACGGAAGCTTGGGTTTGCAAAAGCGTGGAAACTACAGCCTCCACATTGATGCATCCCGTTTCCGTGAGCGGAACCTCCTTATATGAAATCCCCATACGCCTGAGGGATCCATACGCGTCTCCGGAAATCCCGATCGCCTTTTCCAACGTGTCATACGGCCGGCCGGTTGCGGAAAGCATACAGTCTCCCGGCTCAAGCAGCCCGGCAAGCGCAGTAAAGATCGCATGCGTGCCTGAGGTGAACTGCGGGCGCACAAGTGCGTCCTCCGCATCAAGCGCATAGGCAAACACACGATCCAGCGTATCGCGGCCGATGTCATCATACCCGTATCCTGTCGTGGGAGTAAAATGATGAAGCGCAATTTTTTCTCGCTGCAACGCATGTAGTACCTTCGCCTGATTGCTGTACTCTGTTGCTTCTATGCGCGCAAAAACCGGAATAAGATTTTCTTCGGCTGCCTTTACAAACGCCTGCGCGCGCTCCGAAATGGAAAACGCCGCATAAGGAGGGTTTTTCTGATTTTGGTTCATTTCTGTTCTTCCTTTGCTTCTTTCTTCAAACCGCCCGGCTCAATAACGATTGCCCGTTCCGGAGTGATCGTAGAGATTGCATGCTTGTATAGCAGCATCTGCTTTCCGCCGGCTTCGGCTAAAATTGCATAGCTGTCAAAACCTATAATCAGAAGATGATTAAGCTGGTATCCGTTGACTACATGCACAGTGACCGGGACTTTTTCTTTTCTGAGACAGTTTAAAAACGTATCCTGCAACCCACCAAAGGGCTTCATGCTATTATCGGCAGCCATGTTATTCCTCCCCGTCTTCCTGCAGAAATTGTGCCGCGATTGCCGCTCCAAGCGCTGAAGTATCGGCATACGCGGCTGCATCATACCAGCGGATGCGCGAATCCCGTTTAAACCATGTAATCTGCCGCTTTGCAAAGCGCCGCGTCTCCCGCTTAATTGCTTCAACCGCTTCCGAAAGCGTAATTGTTCCGCTCAAAAAGGAGAGCAGCTGTTTATAGCCAAGGCCTTGCAGCGCGGGAAGTTCGGGAGAATATCCCTTTTCAAGCAGCGCCTTTACCTCGTCCAGCAGCCCCTGCTCCATCATGCGGTCTACGCGCTGCTCGATCCGCGCGTACAAAACCTCGCGCGGCATTGTAAGCCCGGCGATGCGCACCGTGTAGGGAAGCTTTGACGCATCAAGCGCTAAAAAGCCTTCTCCGTTTTCAGAAATAGGCCTTCCGGTAAGCTCAAATACCTCAAGCGCGCGGATAACGCGTTTTTTATCATTTGGATGCAGGCGTGCGGCCGAAGCAGGGTCGACTTCCTGCAGCCGTTTATGGGCGGCACCGGGCTGCTCCGCCTCGAGGGACACGTATTTTTCACGAATCGTCGGATCCGCAGGTGCCCCCGTAAAGCTGAGCGGATATGTCAAAGCATTTACGTACAGACCTGTTCCCCCAACGACGAGCGGACGTTTCTCGCGCGCGGCAATGTCGACAATGCACGCATCTGCCATCTCTCGAAAGCGGGCAACGCTGAACTTCGGCTCATCCGGTGCAACAACGCTGAGCATGTGGTGCGGTATTCCCGTGCGTTCCTCCATGGAAGGTTTTGCGGAACCAATATCCATGCCACGGTAAACCTGAATGGAATCCGCAGAAATTACTTCCGCGTCGATGCGCTTTGCGACCTCAATCGACGCCGCAGTTTTTCCGCTGGCTGTTGGGCCAACAATGAAATAGAGCTTCTGCTTTTCCCGCATATGCTTAAAGTACCCTCTTAAAAAGCTTTTCAAAATCTATCTTGGCCATTTTTACCATAACTGGGCGGCCATGGGGGCAGGTAAGCGGCGTACCTGCCGTTTCATATTCTCGCAAAAGCGCCTCAATCTCAACGCGGTCAAGCGTCTCCCCCGCTTTTACCGCATGTTTGCATGCCGCCTGAATCAGCGCGGCACGCTTCAGTTCAACGGTAGAAAGACGGTTGCGACGGTCGAGCAGGGCAATTGCCTCATGCAGAAAAGCGGCTGCTTGCGGCTCACCAATTAAATATGGTACGGCACGTACGCTCACAGTCAGCATCCCAAATTCCTCGATGTCGAAGCCAAGCTCGGCAAATTGCGGCAGATTTTCCATTAAAGTCTCAAATTCAAGCGGTAAAAGCTTGATAACGGCCGGGATCAGCAATATTTGGGATTGTGCTGCGACACCCTTTTCAGCAAATCGCTCATACAGTCTGCGCTCATGCGCAGCATGTTGGTCAATTAAGAAAGCGGCTTCATGCTGCTGAACAATCCAATAACAATCAAATACCTGGCCAATAATGCGGTATGAACCGCAGGCAAGCCTGAACTGTTCGTTCCGTTCCGCAAGAGGCGCAGGCCGTTTATCGTGTTCCTGCGCTTGCTCAGTTTTGGGTGCAGAAAGCGCTTCCGGTATGGAGGATGAGCTCTTTTGCCATGGCGTAAATTGCCGCTCCGGAATCTTGACCTGTGAGGCTACGGTAACTGATTCAGGCTCTCGAAGTATGGGGGGCTGAGCAGGCTTCTTGGATGCGTCAAACGGAGAAGATGACGCTTGCGCAACGCATTCCTCTTTTGAATCAGGCGCATATGCCGTAATGGATGGTATCGTCTCCCTATCCTGTGCTTTGCGCGCATATTCAGCCGATCGACTGAATTCTGTCTGCGGCCAACCTCCACCCGCCGTGCGCGGAATTGGCATGGACACAGGATCTCCCAAAGCCTGCCTTGCAGCGATCGTGGCCGCACGCATAACGCGCTCTTCATTTTTAAAGCGTACATCCAGCTTGTTGGGATGCACGTTTACATCGATCTCATTCGGTGAGATCGCAAGGTTAAGCACGGCAAATGGGAATTTTCCAACCATCAGGCGCATATCATAAGCGCGCTGGAGCGCAAAGGAGAGTTTTTGCGATTTAATATAGCGCGCATTGATAAAAAAGCTCTGTGCGTTCCGATTGCTTCGCGCCGCCTGTTCCGTTGCGATAAAGCCGGAAAGGCGCACATATCCGTCATCATAAAACAGCTCACGCAAATGCGGAAGCATATCTGCACCGTATACACAGTAGATTGCATCCTGCAGATTTGTGTCTCCCGCACTTTGAAACACGGTTTTGCCGTTTTGCACAAGTTTAAAGGCAACGTCGGCGCGCGCCATCAGCATGCGGGAAATGTAATCGCTGATGTAAGCGGATTCAGCCCGTGCGCTTTTCATGAATTTCAAGCGTGCAGGAACATTAAAAAACAGGTTCTCCACCTCAATTGCCGTACCCTGCGGAGTGCCTATGGTGCGATTTTCTTTTACTTCGCCGCCGCTGATGCGAAGGAGCGTTCCCGCTTCTTCCTCTGCCGTGCAGGTTTTAAGCGTTACATGCGAAACGGCGGCGATGGAAGCAAGCGCTTCACCGCGGAAGCCAAGCGTCTCGATATGAGAAAGGTCGTCCGCAGTGCTGATTTTGCTTGTTGCATGCCTGAGGAACGCGGTTTCCACATCCTCAGCCGGAATACCGCAACCGTTGTCTGTTACGCGAATGGATTCGAGTCCCCCGCCTTTTGTTTCGATGGTGATGGCGGAGGCGCCTGCATCAAGTGCATTCTCAACGAGCTCCTTTACAACGGAAGCCGGCCGCTCAACCACCTCTCCTGCCGCGATTTGATTTGCCGTAAGCTGGCTTAATACTTTAATCCGTTTCATGTTTACCTCAATTTTGCCCTCATATGCAAATCATAGAGCGTGTTGAGCGCTTCAAGCGGCGTGAGCGAATCTACGTTCATCTGTTTAAGCGACTCCACAATGTCATCAGGTGCAGGCGAGCCGAATAGCGTAAGCTGCTGCGCATCATCCGTTGCAGAACGAAACTCGTCCAAAAGGCCATGGTTAATGTCCGCCGCTTCAAGCTGATGCAGCAACTCCTTCGCACGCGCAATCACATCGTCTGGAAGGCCGGCCAGCCGTGCAACCTGCACGCCAAAACTTTTGTCCGCACCGCCACGAACGATGCGGCGCAGAAAAATGATATCGTCTCCAACCTCTTTTACGGAAATACGGTAATTCTTGATCCCTGCAAGCTTGCCTTCCAACTCTGTCAATTCATGATAATGCGTAGCGAAGAGGGTTTTAGCGCCGCATTTTGATGGATCCGCTATGTGCTCCAGCACAGCCCATGCAATAGAGAGGCCATCAAACGTGCTTGTTCCCCGGCCGATCTCGTCAAGAATCAAGAGACTGTTTGCCGTGGCGTTATTGAGGATGTTGGAAACCTCGCTCATTTCCACCATAAACGTGCTTTGTCCGGAAGCTAAGTTGTCCGATGCACCCACACGGGTGAAGATGCGATCTGTCACCGTGATTGCCGCCTTTTTTGCAGGCACAAAGGAACCCACATGCGCCATCAGCACAATGAGCGCCACCTGGCGCATGTATGTGCTTTTCCCCGCCATGTTAGGGCCTGTCAATATCAAAAGGCGGTTCTCTTTTGCATCCAACAGCGTATTGTTGGGAACAAAGCCGTCTTTTAAAGAGCGCTCTACCACAGGGTGCCGTCCATCCACAATATTTATCGCGCCCTTCTTTTGGATATGCGGGCGGCAATAATCGTTTTCAAACGCAACTTGTGCAAGGGAACGGTAGACGTCCAGCTCCGCAATGAGCTTTGCATCTTTCTGCAAACGTTCAATGCAGCCCGCCAACGTCTCTCGCAGCTCAATGAAAAGCCGGTATTCCAAAGAGACAAGCTTTTCTTCAGCGCCCACAATTGTTTCTTCCAGCTCCTTAAGCTCCGGCGTAATATAGCGCTCCGAATTTGCAAGCGTCTGCTTGCGCTGATACGTGTAGGGCACAAGGTTTTGGTAAGATTTTGTTACATCGATATAATATCCAAATACGCGGTTATAGCCAATTTTTAGGTTCTTTATGCCCGTAGCCGCTCGTTCATCAGCCTCCATTTTTGCAATCCAGCTTTTCCCGTTGCGTGCAGCTTCGCGCAGAGAATCTACTTCAGCATTAAAGCCATCCCGGATAACCCCCCCTTCCTTCACACTCAGCGGAGGGTTTTCAACAATCGCTGCATTGAGCAGCGCAGCAATATCATCCATAGGGTCAAGGTTAGCAGCAATGCGCCGGAATTCGGGTGCTTCGAGCGCAGTGACCGCCTCAAGTACTTCAGGCAGGTGGCTAAGGGAAGCGCGCAGGGCATCGCAGTCACGGGCATGAACCGTGCCATATGCGATGCGGCTGCAGAGCCGTTCAATATCATAGATTGAATTGAGCGCGCTGCGCAGCGTCTCCCGCGCATGCTGTTTTTTGAAAAGCTCCTCCACTGCGTCCAAGCGCGCGTTGATATCGTCCATATTTTGCAGAGGTTGTTCCAGCCAAGCGCGCAAAAAGCGTGCTCCCATCGCCGTTGCGGTTTTATCCAGCAGATACAGGAGCGTGCTCTTTTTGCTGCCTTCAAAACGCAACGGCTGTGTGAGCTCCAGATTACGGCGTGTGGACGCATCCAGCCCCATGTAAAGCGTGCGGCGCAGCACGCTGATCTTTCGAATATGCGCAAGCGAATTTTTCTGTGTTTCCTCAAGGTAATTCAGCAGGGCGCCTGCCGCAGAAATCGCAGAACAAAGTTTTTCGCAGCCGAATCCGGCAAGGCTTGCAACGCCAAAGTGCGTGCAAAGGCGCATGTTTGCCTGCTCCTGTTCAAAAGCCCAGCCAGCGTAGCATTCAAGAAAACTCGTTGCCTGCAGGCGTTTCACAAGCGTTTCCTGCAAAAAAAGCGCATCGTTTGCGATGATTTCGGTGGGTTGGATGCGCGCCAACTCATCCATAAGCTCAGTTGCCCATTTCTCAGAATTGAACTCCATCACGACAAAGTCGCCCGTGGAAACATCGCAATAGGCAAGGCCCAAAGTGTTCGCACAAAGGAACAAAGAGGCTATGTAATTGTTCTTGCGCTCGTTGAGCATGCTTTCCTCAATCACAGTGCCGGGCGTAAACACGCGCACAACATCGCGTTCCACCAGCCCTTTTGCAAGTGCCGGGTCAGTCAACTGCTCGCAAACAGCCACCTTGTAACCCTTTTCAATCAGGCGGCTAATATAAGAATCCACTGCATGATATGGTACGCCACACATTGGGGCACGCTCCTCGAGCCCGCAATCACGCCCGGTGAGTACGATGTCAAGTTCGCGCGCCGCAGTCAGCGCATCCTCAAAAAACATTTCATAAAAATCGCCCAAACGGAAAAACAAAAGGCAATCGCTGTATTTTTCCTTAAGCGTCAGGTATTGCTGCATCATGGGCGTCAGGCTTGCCGGCATTGGCGCATTTTCCTCCCGTTCAATTGTCCGCACAAAACAAATTCCGGCGCATGCCGGGCAAATCGTTTAATGCTTGCAGCCGCCGCAGCCGCCGCAATCGCCACCGCATGCTCCTGTAGGCTCATCGCTGAAGTCAGCGCCGATGCAAGCCGCAATCACACGGTTCACGCGCTGCATCAGGGCTTCAAAAGCATGCTGCGCATCCAGCATCTCCACAAACGGCCCGGACTCCATCAGTTCGGTTTGAATGTCATCAATTTCATTGGAAAGCGTGGAGAGGTCAATTCGATTATCCAAATCTTCTCCCTCAGCCAGCAGGTCAGCAATCATCCTCTGCTTTTCCTGAAGCAGGTTAATCGTATTGGCTAAAGTCTCGTTTTTCTCTATGGCAGCGCGCGCCTGAAGCATGCGCCTGAATTCTTGGGATTCGCTCAGTGCAATACCAAGCTCTCTTGCTTTTTCAATCACCATTTGGTTTTTCCGCCCTTCTCTCATTCATTCCACAGGTTCGCCAATCAGCGAATTGTTCTGTATTCCCGTAATCCTGACATGGCGCATTGACCCAATGAGTCCCGCGTCACCGGGGAAATATACCATTTTAAAATTTGTGAGTTTTCCATATGCCATGGGTGCTTTCTCCCGCCGGTCGCAACCTTCGACAAGTACCGTGCCCTCTTGGCCGATGTATTTCTGGTTTCCCACCTTAAGCTGCTCTGCACTGCATGCATTCAGGCGAAGCAAGCGATCTTTTTTGACCTCTTCGGGGACTTGGTTCTCCATCTCCGCAGCGCGCGTCCCAAGGCGCGGCGAATACATGAAGGTATATGCGGCTGAAAAACCGACCTGCCGCACAAGGGCAAGGGTTTCCTCAAAATCCTCCTCTGTTTCGCCGGGAAAGCCTACAATAATGTCTGTTGTGAGCTCCACACCATCTACTGCCGCTCGGATATCTTCTACGAGGCCGAGATATTTTTCGCGTGTATAGCGGCGGTTCATTTCGGAAAGAATGCGATTGCTGCCGGACTGGACCGGCAGGTGAATGTGATTGCAGACCTTGGGCAGGGTTGCCATCGCCTCGATCAACCGGGGAGAAAGATCCTTGGGGTGCGATGTCATAAAGCGGATGCGTTCAATGCCCTCCACAGTGCTCACGCGGCGAAGAAGCTCTGGAAAATCCACCCCGTCATCCGCATAGGCATAGGAGTTAACGTTCTGTCCAAGCAGCGTAATTTCCCGGAAACCACGCTCCGCAAGTGAACGTACCTCAGCAACAATGTTTTCCGGCGCACGGGAGCGTTCCCTGCCGCGTACATACGGCACAATACAGTACGAGCAAAAGTTGTTGCATCCGTACATAATCGTAACAAACGTGGAAAAACTGCCGCCGCGCACCACGGGCAGCCCTTCGACAATCTCGCCGTCACTTTCACGTACAGAAAACACACGTTCACCTGCCAGTGTGCGGGACAGCAACAATGGGAAATGATGCAACTCATGCGTTCCGAACACAAGATCCACAAACGGAAAACGCTTAAAAAGCCGCTCGGCAACTTCCCGCTGTTGCATCATACAGCCGCATACGCCAATCAAGAGACCCGGTTCGTTCTCCTTCCGCTTTTTAAGCGCTCCAATGTTGCCGAACACGCGCTTTTCAGCATGTTCACGCACACAACATGTGTTGAACAGCAGCAGGGTCGCTTCTTCCTTTGAAGGCGCAGGGGAAAACCCGCATGTTTGCAGCATGCCGGAAAGCTTCTCGGCATCATGATCGTTCATCTGGCAGCCGTAAGATTCGATATAGTATTGAAAGCCGCGTCCTTCCAGCTCCTTCATCAAGCTGGCTGAAGCCTCAAGGCTTTTCTGCAGCTCTTCCGGCGGAACTTCAACAGTTTTTCTCATTCGTTTACCTCATAAGCATATTTACACTAATGCTATTATAACTTTAATGGGTGCAATCCGCAACAAAAGAAAGGATCATACTTTCTCCCCCTCCTGCTGCCGCCGCTTTATTTCGCCGTCTTCTGCACCTGGAGTCTTTATAGCATGCCTCCTTTGCAGGTTCCGCTTTAAAACGTTGCACCAATACAAAACTTGCAGCATAGAAATGATTGACAGACAACAATGCTGAATGCTATAATACGTTCGTTGAGCCAAAGGGGCATGATGTAATGGTAACATAGCGGTCTCCAAAACCGTTCTTGAGAGTTCGAATCTTTCTGCCCCTGCCAAGAAGAAAATCCCCTGATTTCGATCTAAAAATCAGGGGATTTTTGCATCCGTAGGATAAAAGCGGACATATGCAGATATAATTCCACTACAGAGCGGCTGCTTTTCTGCATGAACTCCATGCGATCAGCTAATTCAGAAGGCCGCATTCCTTTCTCAATAAAACCGAGCGATGTAATCGCGCAGATTGTCATATGCGATGTGCCGCACCTCCGCCTCCGAAAGGCCCTCGTGCAAAAGTGCATCGAGCAGCCTTGGTACATCGCCCCAGTTCTTTAAATCTCTAGGATATTCGCTCATGCCGTCAAAATCCGAACCGAGCGCCACATGCTCCAAGCCGCCCACTTCAGCTACATGCAGAATATGCCTCACGATGTCCGCAATACTGGCTTCTCCTTTCCGGCAGAGCTGTGGTGGATAGTAGTTCACACAGACAACACCGCCACTTTCCGCAATGGCGCGGATATGTTCATCCGAAAGCGACCGTTTATGCGGGCAGACTGCGCGCGCATTGGTATGAGAAGAGAACGCCGGATGCTTCACGATGGACAGTACGTCGTCGATGCCTGCATCGCTCAGGTGCGCCACATCCACCGCCATACCGATGCGATCCATCTCGTAAACAATTTCACGCCCAAGCTTTGTGAGCCCGCGGTTCAAGCGGCTCATTGCGGGGTGGGCCAATTCATTTGTAGCATTCCAGGTCAAAGTCATAGCGCGCACGCCCAGACGGTAAAACAGGCGCAGGTTTTCTTCACGCCCCATCAAAGCCTCTCCGCCTTCGAGGGTGAGCACTGCTGCAATCTTTCCGCTTTCCGGCGTAAACTCCCGCGAGAACGGCGTAAGGCCCGCATCCTTACATTCCTCCAGCATGCGGTAATACGCATCGATCAGCCACATGCATTGCTGCAGGCCGGAGGCTCGCATGTCCGGGTCGATCCATGCCGCAAAGAATTGGATAGCAGCACCGCCCCGGCGCAAATACGGCAGGCTGACAGCCTGCCGGGGCGCTGTTGTTTTCAGCTTAAAATGATCATAGAGCATGTAATATAAAAAATCGCAATGCGCATCCGCAACTGGAATCAAGTGTTCCACATTTCCTCCCACTTAAAAATCAAGGATATGCAGCCAAGCATATCCTTGATTTTTATAATACATTATTTTGCAAATTCCACGGCGCGCGTTTCGCGGATTACGTTCACCTTGATCTGTCCCGGATATTCGAGCTCTGTCTCAATGCGCTTAACGATTTCCTTGGCCATGATGATGGTATCGGCATCGTTCACGTTCTCCGGTTTTACAACAATACGCACCTCGCGGCCCGCCTGAATCGCATAGGACTTATCTACGCCCTCAAAAGAGTTCGCAATTTCTTCCAGCTTTTCAAGGCGCTTAATGTAATTTTCAAGCGTCTCGCGGCGCGCACCCGGCCGCGCGGCGGAAATTGCATCTGCGGCCTGAACGAGTACAGCCTCTACCGTCGCCGGCTCCACGTCGCCATGATGTGCCATAATCGCGTTTACGACCTGATTGTTTTCACGATATTTTTTAGCAAGATCAGCGCCAATCTGCACATGTGGTCCTTCAACCTCATGATCGATTGCCTTGCCAATATCATGTAAGAGGCCAGCGCGCTTTGCAAGGCTAACGTTTGCACCGATCTCGGCCGCCATGATGCCTGCAAGGTGAGAAACCTCAATGGAATGCTTCAGTACATTCTGGCCATAGCTGGTACGATAGCGCAGGCGGCCAAGTACTTTCACAAGCTCATGGTGCAATCCGTGAATGCCGGTTTCAAAAATTGCCTGTTCCCCTGCCTCGCGAATCTGTACATCAACTTCCTTGCGCGCCTTTTCCACCATTTCTTCAATGCGTGCAGGATGGATTCGGCCATCCATGATGAGCTTTTCAAGCGCGATGCGCGCTACTTCGCGGCGAACAGGGTCAAACCCCGAAAGGATGACAGCCTCGGGCGTATCGTCGATAATGAGATCGACACCGGTTGCGGTCTCAAGTGTACGGATGTTGCGACCCTCACGCCCAATGATGCGGCCTTTCATTTCATCGTTTGGAAGCGGAACAACGGAAACTGTAGTTTCCGCCACATGATCGGCAGCGCAGCGCTGAATGGCCATGGAAACGATGTTGCGTGCACGCTTATCCGCTTCTTCCTTGGTCTTTGCTTCAATATCGCGGATCATCAGCGCCGCTTCGTGGCGGGCATCGCGCTCCACATTGCTCAGAAGGATTTCCCTTGCCTCGTCCATCGACATTCCGGAAATCGTTTCAAGCTCCTTAAGCTGGCGGTCATGCAAATCCTGAATGGAAGCTTCGAGATCCTCAACCTCTTTCTGCTTCCTGTTCAGCGCCTCTTCCCGTTGTTCAACGCCGTCAATTTTCTTATCCAGTGTTTCCTCGCGTTGAACCAGTCTGCGCTCAGCGCGCTGCAATTCGTTGCGCCGGTCGCGGTTTTCCTTTTCGTTTTCGCTCTTGATTCGGTAAACCTCTTCCTTTGCTTCCAAAATGGTCTCTTTTTTTATGCTTTCTGCGCGTTTCTGCGCATCATCGATCATTTGCTTGACGGCGTCCTCCGCCTTTGCAACCTTGGCTTCCGCGATATTTCGACGATAGCAGTATCCGCCAAAACCGCCCGCAGCCAAACAAGCCACCCCAACTGCAATGGGGATTATAATGTCGTTCACAGACAAACAAGCACCTCCAAGTGTATATAAAATGCCGAGTATCTCACTACTCAGTATGCATGGACACAATTCCATAAACCGCAAAATCTATGAAATTACACACCGACATAATTACTCACAGTTATTTTAACCCCTTTGAAAATAAAAGTCAAGGATACGGGAGGCTGTATCCTTGACTGTAGGATTACAATACATCTTGGACAGCGAGAAGAAAAAGGATGAAGGATTCGCACAAATCGGTTATTGTGAGTTTAGGAAAAACAACAAGGACCGAAAGGAAGTGCAAATCCCTCATGACAACTGTAACACAGGACATGAAGTACAGGCAATCCCTAATGTGCTACGCCCTGAAATATGGCGTAACCAAGGCGGCGAGGAAGTACAACCG
>CDZQ01031508.1_pt1 | contig 20678 bp, 21 predicted proteins | sample 554831 | NCBI WGS metagenome assembly CDZQ01 (sample SAMEA3182112, study PRJEB8094) | gut metagenome | biome: human; feature: gut; material: Stool; isolation source: human stools | place: Canada | collected 2013-05-06
CTTTACAGTATTGCTCGCCCAACCTTTTCCTTCGTTGCTATACCGTCCAACATGTTTGACAAACCTACATTTGAATTTAGTATGCTATTCATGTTTATCTCCCTTTTCTGCTGATTCTGATTGATTTTCGAGGCTTGAAAATCATAAAGGATAGTACATTCGCCTCCTAAGGTGGAGGACGTACACTCGCCTTTGAGCCCCACAATTTCATATAAGCACCTATAGCTCAGCAGGATAGAGCGACCGCCTCCTAAGCGGTAGGCCAGAGGTTCGAATCCCCTTAGGTGCGCCACAAATGCCCATGAACACTACGTTTGTGGGCATTTCCCTTTTTCGCATCAGCTCCTTTCCTTGCTAATTTAACATCCGCTTTTTGATTAGCTGGCCGTTTTTTCTCTCCCCGGTTCTTGCTAATCAGCGGCTTAAAATCTCAGCCGTTTGCTAAAAAAATCGCCGTTTTTGCTAATTTGCCGTTTAGCAAGCCTTTTTTCTTGCTAATCGACCTCTCATATCCCCTGCACAGCGCCCTGTGTCGCGTTGAGAAGCTGCAACAGCCCTGCCGCGAGTTCCGGCCTCTGCCCGAGCAGCTCCAATACCTTTGCGGCCTCCGCCGTTACAGCCACGTTGCTGGCCTTTGTCTGCGTTTCCCCATTGTCCTTTCTGTGGTAAAACGCTTCTTCAAACCTTGCGGCGTTGTTCCTCCTGTCCTCGTCAAGAATGTGGGAGTAAACATCGGAAACCATCTTGAGCTGCGCGTGTCCCGTATCGCCCTGTACGGCTTTCATGTCGCCGCGGTTGAGCTTCAGCTTGTAGGTCGTGCTCGTATGGCGCAGGCTGTGAAAAACCACGTCGGGAAGGTCGTGCTTTCGTATCAGGTCTTTGAACGAGCGGGAAATGACCTGTCCCTCAAGGGGTCTGCCGTTTGACAGGGAGAGTACCAGGTTGTAGTCGTGATACTCTGCGCCGAGGATTTCCTTCAGCTCGTCCTGATTCTTCTTCCACTCTGCAAGCATGATCGCAACCGTCTTAGGGAGCCATACGCGGCGGATACTGCTTTTCGTCTTGGGCTTTTTCAAAAGCAGCACCGTATTGTTGCTGGTAAGCACAGATGGGAACACCTGCACCACGTCTTTTCCCTCCAGCTTTTCCAATGCGTTTTTCGATACGCGCATCAGCTCTTTTTCAACGAAGATGGAGGCATTGTTTTCCGCAATGCTTTCTTCGCCAATGTCGATGCAGTCCCATGTAAGCCCGACCATCTCGCCCAAGCGGAGCGAACAGGAAAACGCTAAATTGATCGCAAGGGAGAGCCTGTCATCTTCGCATACTTCCAACGCTCTGAACAGGTCGTCCGCCGTCCATATCTCCCGCTGCTTCTCCTCCACTTTGGGAAGCGTCGCCTTTGCCACGGGATTGTGTTCCATGTATTCCCAACGGATCGCCTGATTAAAGGCGCAGTTGAGTATCTTATGGATTTCCTTTACATTACGGGCGGACACGCAGGTCGTGACTTCCTGTCCCTTGTAGCGCGGAGCGCCCTTTACTTTGAGCAGCTTTTGATAATACTCGTCCATCATTCGCGGCGTAACGCTTGATAATTGGACGTTTCCGATGTAGGGGTTGATGTAATTGTCGATCAAGCCTTTCTTGGCGTCGAAGGTGGACAACGCCCACTTGTTTACGCCATACAACTCCACGAAATCATACAACAGGTCTGAAACTGTCTTTATGCTCGGACGGACAAACGTATTGTTGTCCTGCTTATATTCGATCTCAGCTTTTCTGCGCTTTGCCTCTTTCATGGTTCCCCATGTTTCCCACTTTTGTCTTTTCTCTCCGTTTTCGTCATAGTAGGTGTAGACAACGGAATACTTGGATTTTCTTTTTACGATAGAAGCCATCTTTTTCTCTCCTTTGATTAAAGTTCTTGTTCGTCAAGCCACTTATCAAAGGATTTTTTTGATACCCGTATCGACGTTCCAACGCGCACAGACTTGAAAACCTGTTCTTTGACCAATTCATAGGCTGCGCTGCGGCTGATACCAAGCAGTTGCGCTACGTCTAAGACCGTGTATGTTCGCCGTTCACAGGCTCCGTCAGTCATATCTAAAGCACAATTCAAGTTCATTTTGGCCTCCTTTCCGATATGCGCCGGAATATGTTTGCCTGTTGGTATCATTTTATAGAAAATCGTATTCGGGCGCAAAGGTGTGAAATGTTCTATCCATCATAGAGAAAAAGGCGGCGGTTCTCTTTGCCCTGCATACGCAGTATTTGACCGCCGCCAATCTCCGAGTTTCTTGATATATAAACGCGCATCTATTCGCCGCTGCTCCCCGATGCGCTGTGGGGCGTCAACACAGACTGGCCGCAGCTTCCGGCCACATTGGGATTTCACCACTCCCCAAACTGGCGAGCCGTACTCTGGGACTTAACCTCGACTGTACGGAAGTATCATTGTAGGCTGCATGGATCGTTGCACCCGTTTGTGCCGCAAGCGGATCACGGCATGGATATTACCGCTCGTGCCTTTGATGCTATCGCGTTGACGGAAAAGAGTCCGCAGGCAGTCTTGGCGTATGTGCCGCATTGCTCCCCATGCAGATAAAGTATCTGTGCTGACGGGTATGAGGTTGTCAATGTTCACGAGAGAAAAAGTTCCTCTCAATAACCATGACAAAAAAGCGCAAAATCCAAGGGGGCTATTTACAATATTTTTTTAATTTACAAATTGCCCGTTCAATGCACTCTCTTACAGTCATATCCGACACCTTTTCAATCCGTGCAATCTCTGTGTAGCTCATTCTAAGAACGCAGTACCGATAGAGTCGCTGCAACTGCTTGTCCGTGAGGGATTGCAACGCCATGAGCAACTGTGCTTCTTCTACACAGCGAAAAAAGACCTCCTCTGCAGATGGCGCGAAGTAAATGGTTTCTTTCTCAATTCCATCGCCGCAGTCAAGAGAATAGTGCGCCTTATATCTGAACTTTCTCCGTTGATACGCTTCTTCCCGGCGTTTGAACAGGATAAGCAGTTCTGCCACCTCGTCCGGCACCTCGCAAAAGGCGTCATGGTCGTAGAGTGATTTATAAAAATCCCTAAGATTGATTATTTTCATGGATAACCTCCGTATTTCTTGATTTTTGTGGGGAAATCAAGAAGGCCGGAGGACTGCGGCAACGCTGCATACGTCCGCTGAATGCGATATAAAAACGCCCGCCGCATGGCATAAGCCAAAGCAAAGCAGGCGAAGCGACTTCTATTTCATTTTTATACTGAATTGTCAGTTCAGCATTTTGCCGGATATATCCTGGGGGTGTGCCACATCTTTTTTTAACGGTTTACCTAAGATGCGGCACATGGCTATGCCGTATCCTGCCCGCTGCGTAAACGGAGCGGCAGCAGTCGGTTAGGCGGCCAGCGCATATATGAAAACTCTCCAGTCCAAACGTGGCCGGAGGGTGATTTGCGTGTTAAGACGCCCTGCCAAACCCCGTTTTTTTTATTTGGCAGAGGTCAATTTTAGGGTTGCGGAATACTGTACTGTCAGTTCGCTAATAATTGAAATATTGCGCCATTATCAGGCCGAACAAAATCCTTACAATTATTTTTGAACGGAGGTGAACTAACAGTGCATGAATACCCTGACATTCTTGGTGATGTGGTAAAACAGGCGCGGCAGCAGGCAAATGTAACAGTTGAAGCCCTTGCGGAAAAAGTAGGCGTAACTCCGCGTTACATTTACCGGATAGAAAACGAAGGCAACAAGCCGAGCTATGACATTCTTTTCAAGATAATCCGAGAGCTGTCCATTGTTTCAGACACGATTTTCTACCCTGAGAAGGGTCAGCCCGACTCCAAGGTGCTGAATCTGGAAAGCCTTGTGCGCCAGCTCTATAACTGCGATGAACGTTCCATAGAAGTCATAGAAGCGACCACAAAAGCCCTGCTCGATACAGCGCCCGAGAAATAGGCAGCCTCGGTTATTCGCTCCCATATCGCCTGTCCTGCTCATTTACATAGCGTAGCAACACCTCCTTGTCCAACATTTTGATAAGGCTGCGGGCGTCGCCTGTCCGGGTAATGTAAATGTCCTTACCCGTAAGGAGATAGCCTTTAAGCTGCTCATAAGGGTCATATCCCGCGCTTTGCAGAAACGTCACGATATGCTCTATTGAAGATAAAAAATCCTTGCTATACATCGTCACCGCATTTTCGACGCCCTTGTAAACTTCGCCACTACGATCAGCGCCACGATAATAGCGATGATGGCAAGACCGACAAGGATCGTCACCCACCATTGAAAGGCGGGTTCTTCGGTCAGTTCGGTTTCTTCCTCGTCCGTTTCAATAACGGGCTTAACGATCTCTAAGGAAAAATCTATATCTATGGTGTGTTCCTCCCCGGCTTCATCGGCGTAGGTTATCGTATAGCGTCCGCTGGTCTTTCCGTAGCTTTCGGTGTAGCCCTCGGTCATGGAGAGCTGCCCTGCGAATACGGAGAGTTCACCATTGCCCGTGCCGCCCGGTGCAATGTCGCCAAGGAACACGGCAGACGTGGGGAACAATCCTGCTCCGTCCACCGTCACCATGACATTTTTAAGCGTGGATCTGCCTGTGTTGTAGACATTGGCAGGCAGGCTGAAAGTTTCTCCTGCGGTGATCTTCTCCGGCACGGATTTAGCTATATCGTCATAGCGCATTTCGGCGGGCTGCGTTACCGCAATGAGGAAATTACGGGTGGACGAATACACGCCGCCATAGAGGTCAACATAGTCCAGCGTTACAAAGAACGACTGGTTACCCGATATAACGTCGGGCGTGGTCTTTAACCTGAACGTAACTTCGCTGCTTTCTTCCGAAGCGAAATTCTCCAGATGAACAGCGTTGGTGGTTTCAACGGGGACGATACCCGGAGAACCGCCCTCAGTTGATGCGCCGCCGTAGGACAGACGGACGCTCCGGGCGCGGATATTGCCGATATTATCAATCGTCACCTTCACCGAAAACTCCTGATCGCCGCCTACCGTATTGGGGTCTATTACACAGGAGCTTATGAACAGCTCTGGCTTTTCCGCTTTTTCTTTGGGAGGCGTCAACACGGCATTGGGGTCTACAGGGTCTTTCCCGTCCGTAATGGTGACATGAACGATAAACGCCTGATTGGTAAGCGCGCCTGTTACATCAATGTAGACGGCGTTGAAAGTAATGGGATATGCACCGTTTATCCTGTCGCTGGCAAGGGGTATCTCAAAAGCAAACACATACGCGCCCCAGCCGCCTGCCGTCTGTGAATAGTTCCCAAACACAAAGGGGCTGTTTGCGGTTGCGCCCAAGTCAGCGGTCACAGTCACTTTGTTGTCGTAGGTCTGCCCCAAAAGGGGCAGGATAATATAGACCTTATCGTTCACAACCCTTGGCACATACCCTTGTTCGTAGGTCTTATCCATTCCCTCGTAGAGATGCCAACTGTCAATGTATAGCTGATCTGCTATGGGAGCGGGCGTTTCAACAGGCTGTGTTGGCTGCGTTGTGGGAGCCGCTGTCTGCGTTGGTTCCGGCGTTGGCGTCGGGGCCGGGTCTGCCGCAACAGAAGGATCAGGCGTAACCGTTGCAGCAGGATCGGGACTTGGTTCATTGGAAAGTTCAGTCGTTGCCTCCGGCGACGAGGGCGTTTCCTCCGCAAGCGCAGTCATCGGCACACAAAGCATTATCATCGCAAGTATCAATACACATATCCTTTTCATTCAAGACACCTCCGTCCCTGTCAGCCGTTTGTTCCGGGCTCTTTGGCCTGTGCTCCCGCTTTTGTATGGTGCGATATTGCCTGCGGCGGCTCGCCGCCCTCCCGTATCATGGTCATCACGCCCGCGTCCATCTCGCAGACCGTATCGCACAGCTCGTCAATATCCCCCTGATTGTGGCTGGCAAGCAGTATTGTCTTGCCTTCAGCCTTTAAGCCCTTTATCAATTTGCGCATCTCAGCTACTCCATGCTTATCAAGCCCATTCAAAGGCTCGTCAAGTATAAGAAGCGAAGGGTCTTCCATGATCGCCTGCGCGATGCCCAGCCGTTGCCGCATCCCGAGGGAGTATTTGCCCACGGGCTTTTTCATGTGCGGGTCAAGCCCCACACGGCGAATGGCGTCCGCAATTTCGGAAAGACCGATCTTCTTATTCAGCGAGGCCAGTATTTCAAGATTTTTGACGCCCGTCACACCGGGCAGAAATCCCGGCGTTTCGATGATGATACCGAGATCAGAGGGAAAGTCCACATCCTTTCCCACGCGCTTGCCGTTTACGATCACCGTTCCCTCGATGGGAAGCAGGAAACCGCAGATACACTTCATAAGCACGGTCTTTCCGCTGCCATTGTTGCCGACAATGCCGTGTATCTTTCCTTTTTCAAAGTTGCGGGATACGCCTTTTAATACGCGCTCCTGCCCGAAATCTTTTGAGATGTTCCGAACGCTGATGGCTATATTTTCGTTTCCCATATTTAGCCCTCCGTTCCTACAAAGTTAAAGTTATATTTCCGTATCGCTCTCAAGGATAAAAAGAAAAAGAGAACGATGAGTATTCCGAATATCAGATAGGTCTGCCACAAGCGGGGCAGCAGGTCATAGCCGAAGTTGTGCATATGATAGGTGGCGTGATTCAAGGGAGATAACCACCCAACCGCCACATTCGCCTTATACATCAGCTCGTCGGGGAGCTGAAAGATGGCCTTTATGGTCTGTGGGTTCAGCAGAAATCCGTACAGACTGAAAGCAAATACACCGATCACGCCGCCGAGCTGTCCTTTTTTCAAGTTGAACAGCAGCATGATGAACACCATGAGCAACGTGTAGAGCAGCATGAGAATAAATATGGTGAACATACAGGCGTATGGGGTGCTCATTTCAAGGGTTTTCACAAGGGCAGGCAAGGCCACCGCTTGCCCCGCGCCCGAATAACCGAGGATTGCCGCTGTTTCCGACCACATATCGCCTACAAAGGATTGCGTCATGCAGACAAGGGATGTTGCCACCAATATGAACATGAGATAGATAGCGGTTGCGGCAATGATATACACAGCCTGACCTGCGATCCAAGTCTTTCTGTCTATGCGCATGAGATAGAACGGCGTTCCGCTTGATATGAACGGCATATCCGCAAACAGCAGCAGGAGCAGCAGCGAGGACAGCAAAATTGAATTAGCATCCCCAAACGTCCACACGAAGGCTTCTACGATCTGCATGGTGGTTTCATATTCCTTTGCAAACTGCACCGCTTTATCGGACAGTAAGAAGCAAAGCACAAAGGCAAGGCAGAATGTAATAATGATCCGGGGATTTTTGTGCCATTGCCGGAAATTATATGATGTTACCGATAGTAGCTGTTTTAATTGCTTCATATCTGTGATAACCTCCTTTTCGCCGCTGCACTGAATACCAAACTCATGATGATGATAAGCTCCAACAGCAGCAGTACCACGCCGAGGTTGCCCCACATCCATGCTTCTGAGGGCGCTGTCCACTCTTTGGGGTAGAGAACATAGAGGGTATCAAAGTACCGTTCATATAGGATGATAAGGACGTAATACAGGACGAAGGGCGAAGCATACGCCATATATTTGCTGTTGGTAAGCGTAGCGAAGGTAAGCCCAATCATAGACCAAAATGCTCCCGAACAGAAGAACAGCAGCACATTTCCCATGAGCGCTGCGAAGAACGCGGGCGCTTCTGCATCTTCGGGCAACGGTGCCTCCATGGGCAGGAATACAAGGGCGGCAATAACATAAGCGGCTAAAATGCCAAGCGCCAGCACTAATCCACCCGATACGGCGCAGGCGACACATCTGCCTGTGAGATAGCTCATTCTGCTTGTGCGGGGCAGATATGCTTTGATATATCCGCTTTTCACGTCGTCCACGAATGAAGCGGTAAAGGGCAGCGCGGCGAGAATGGGCAATGCCAGCGTCATACCATCTGACACAAGGGCGTTTGCGATAAAGGTATCGTGAAAGCCGATCATGAGCAGTTCTTCCGCGCGAAAGGCTTCAAGTATCTGCTGAATGGAGGATACGGCGATAATAGCTATTGCGCCAATAAATCCAACGAGAAAACTTCTGCTGAATACAGCCTGGTGTAATGCTGACGTTATGGCTTTTATCATTTCACATCCTCCTTTCGCATGGTTTTAGGGTGGTTATATCAACATTTTAAGGAAATCCAATAGATTTGTGGTTTGCAAACGGTTATTATTTTGTTATCATTTTCGAGATTAGGGCAAAAGATAAGCAGGCACGGGCATTTTTCGTGCTTCATGCCTGCTTTTAACTTGCGTTTTAGCCTTAATACCCTATTCAAATCAATCCATTGTCATAGAAAAAGCACAGGCGTTTTGCCCGTGCTTCGGTTCCGTTATGAAGTTTGAGTTAATAGCCTTTTGACAGGTCGATGATCGTGCCGTCAATGGCGTTGATGGTGAGCAGGGACTGGTTATCTGTAAAGCGCATCTTAGGCAAGTCGATATCCGGCTCGCTATACCAATGGAAGCCATACACATCCCATACCGGAATAAGGAGGCCGTTTTCCACATTGTCCTGCTCCATCACCCGGCGAAGGGAGAGTTCCAGCCTGTCGATTTCATATTCATTGATTGATGTGCTGCCCGGATGGGGTTCATATTTTACCCGGAACATCTGCCCGATGATCTTTTCCACATCCGAAAAGGGCAGCATGGCGGTGTTGTCCGTGATGGTTTCCGTGACCTCATGGGGCGAACGCCACTCTACGCTGTATATCCCATCCTCACATACGCCGATGCGCAGTTCTTCATAATACCATTGGGCTCCATAGGCGTCCTCGCCGAGATAGCTGGAATACTCGTCGCTGGCGACGCTGACCCCACCAACCTGCCTGAGACAATAAACCTCATAGGTTACTCCATAAATGTCCGATGCCAGCTTGCCGTCCTTGAAATCGTTGACGAGCGTTTCATCGTCATAAGGATTACCATTGCTTATGATCGCGTTATATTCTTCCGAAACCTCGTAATCCATTTGGATCTGCCCCACAACCATGTCGTCCGCACCGATATGGGAAAGGAAATCCTTCACCATTGCCGCAGCACTGGCAGGTGAAAAATCGCTAAACTGATAGGATGCGTTTTCCCATTCCTCCTGGGTGATGTTTCCCATTGCCAAGCTCAAATTATCCTGCCGTCCGATGGATTCTCTCCACAGCGCATAGCCAGAATAGGTAAACCGTGCGCCCCGTGAAGCCGTATCAAGCACGCTGAAACCGCCCACATTCTCCGTCTTAATGATCTCGCTGCCCGTGTTGTTCTGCCGGACTTCAAAATGCTTTCCCCGGTTAGATGCGTCTTCTTCCGCAGGTTCAGGGTCTTCCACAACAGATACGCCCTGATAGGAATATATCTCTTTGCCCGTGACAACATCATATTCTGTAAGCGTTTTGATTTCAGGCCCGCCTTTCACATATTCCACCGCATCCGGCGCGGTCTTGTAGGCTTCTCTCAGATAGCCGATGCGTTCCTCCGCCTGGGCCTTTCTCTCCGCTGCGGCGTTATCGTCCGCGAGTATCCGCTGCCAGTCCAGTATGTCCTCCTCGATTTGGGATTTGGTGCGCAAGGGCTGGGCTTCATACATCACCGTATCCCCCACAAGGTATTCATACATCCTGTTTACCATGTCCTGAGAAAAGTCAGCAGGCTTGACCCGCACCGTGGGGATGGCTGGGGCGTTGGGCAGCACCACCTCCGCATCCGCCGCCATAGTCAGGTTTTCAGAATAATTAAACTGTGCCGTGTACCGCTCCGGTGCGCCCAATGCCTCACGCAAGCCTGTCTGAGCCTCCGCCGGGCTTTCCTCCGGGCTGTTTTCCCGTATCTGCTCCACCAGCCGCTCCGTATCTTTCTGCACCACGACCACTTCATCCGGCGTTTCCTGGCAGGCCGTGAGGGAGAACGCCGCAAGTGCGGCAAGCAATATGCAAATCAGTCTTTTCATTTTTTTACCCCTTTCATCTTTTAAGGGCATTATGGCACAGTTCCCAAACAAAATGGTTTGCAAACGGTTAATGTTTTGTTATCATTTCGTCGGGAAAGACAATACGCATGGTCGTACCCACGTTTTCGGCGCTCTCTATGGCAAGTTTCGCGCCGTGGGCTTCTACTATCCTTTGCACCAGCGCCAGCCCAAGGCCGCTGCCGCCATTGAGCTTGCTGCGGGAACGGTCTACCATGTAGAACGGCTCGGTGATGCGGGCGATCTCCCCTTTGGGTATGCCTTTACCGTGGTCGATGACCTCTATCACATTATCGTGGGCGGTGAGGGTGATAGTCTGCCCCTCGCTGCTTGCCCGCTTTGCGTTCTCCACAAGATTTGCAAGGGCAGAACGCATGAGGTCAAAGTCTATAGGCAGGGTGTCTATGCTGCACTCGGTCAAAAGCTCCATATTCTTTTCTTGCAGTACACCCTCGGTGGTGCCTTTGACCGCTTCGAACAGCTCCGCCACGCTTTCTTCCCGCAGCTCGATCTCCCCTTGCAGCATCACCAGCGTCATCAGCTTTTGAGAAAGGCGTTCCAGCCATTTGCCCTGATCGTATATGTGTTGAAGAGCGTTTGCCAGAACATCGGGGGCGACCTTCCTGTTAAGCAGCATTTCCGCATTGAGCAGAATGGAAGTGACGGGGGTTTTCATCTCATGGGACAGGTCGTTGATAAACGTCTGCTGGCGTTCTGACCGTTCATGTAGTTGTTCGGATTTATCGTTCAGCTCGGCAATGTTCGCCTGAATAGCGTCCGCCATGCTGTTGAAGTCGGAGGCAAGCTCGGCAAGTTCGTCTTTGCCGCTCAACTCAATACGGTTTTCATAATTGCCCTGCGCCAGTTGGGACGCGCCCGCTTTCAGCTTTCCCACGGGCTTCAAGGATCGGAACACGATAAGCCACATGAGAAGGGCAGCGCCTACGATGATGGCTGCGCTTGTGACGGCGCATTTCACAGCCAAAGCGGTAATGCTCGCGGTCAGTTCCGATATGTCGCGCACAAGGCAGATGGAGTATTCCTCCAAGCCAAGCTCCATCGTCGTCCCAAGGAGCAGATAGCTCACACCGTCAATTTTAAGATTTTTGTATTGGACAGTCCCGTCCTCGGAGGTGGAACAGCCGCTCACAAGCAGGTCTTCCGCAGAAAACCCGGCGTTATTGGAAAGGTACTCTCCATTATGGAACAGGGTAAACTCGCTTGACCCGGTGATGGAACGAAACTTATGAATGATATAGCTGCGCTGTACGACCTGTTCATTGGCAAGGTCTTGATAATAGGAGCCGGAAAAGGAACGGCAGAATTGTCCCATGTCTGAAAGCGCGGTGGCCGTGGCGTCCGAAAGCGCCCTGTCCCATGCAAAGCTCACGATCAGCACACAGCATACGGCGATGGCAGCGATGATGAGAAGTACGGCTGAGATTGTCAGCTTGGTTTTTAGTTTCATGGCTAATCCTCCAGCCGATACCCAACTTTGGTCACGGCGACAATGCCGCTCTCCAGTTCGAGCTTCTTGCGGAGCATAGCTATGTGGGTATCCACCGTCCGTGCGCCCATGTAGTCCACGCCCCACACCTCATTCATCAGCCTTTCACGGGACAGGGTACAGTTTTTGAACTTTACGAGCATGGCGAACAGGTCAAACTCCAAAGGCTGCAAGGCAACAGGCTCGCCGCATTTGGTCACGGTGCGCTTGTCGGTATCTATGGTAATATCCCGATACCGCAATATCTTTCCCAGTTTCCCGGTTCTATCCAATATCTTTTCTATGCGCACCAGCAGTTCAAGCATTTCAAATGGCTTAACGATGTAGTCCTCTGCACCGTCGCGCAAGCCTTTTATCCGCGAGAGCACATCTGTCTTTGCCGTGAGATAAAGGGCGGGGATATTGTACCTCTGCATATACTCCATGAGCGCAAAGCCGTCCAGCCCCGGCAGCATAACGTCAAGGAGCGCAAGGTCGTAGGAATGGTCTTTTTCCAAATGATCCACAACGGCAAGCCCATCGCTGATTATCGTATAATCATAGCCGGACATATCCAGGTTGATTCCCACATTCTCCGCTATGTATTTATCATCTTCCACAATGAGGATTCGGTTCTTTGCCATGGTTTTTCTCCTTATATAGAGGTAACACTTGTATTTTATCATATACGCTACAGAGAAAAAGTCTGCGGGCTGTTATTATTTTGTTATCATTTCAAGGACAGGCGCACACCGCCCACGAAAGACGGTGTGCAATTCTATCTTTATTCAATGCAAAACGGCGGTGACGACACATTTCCCCGGCGCATTTCCGCTGTAACGGAACGGATAACAGGTCACAAGCACCATCGTTTTGCCGTCCACGGTGGGCAGCACCATATCCGCTGTGCTCTCATATATCTGAATGTTTGAAACGGTATAGGTATGAACCGTGCCGTTGGGCATAGTTGCTGTGATGGCGTCGCCGTGTTCGACCTTTTCCAACACTTTGAGGTGGGTACGGTTTCTATGCCCGTAAACAACGCACATTCCGTCCTCTCCGGGGCTTGCAGAAGTGGGAAGCCAACCGGGGGTCTCATCGAGCGTCGCTTCGTCCACGCCATGCGCTACGGAGATCGCCCTGTCCTTTATTTTGAGCGAGAACGCCGTGCCGCTCTGTGCTGTGGTCGCGGGCTTTTTTGTGGGCGCTGGCGTTTCTCCCGTTTCTTCCGTGGGAACAGGCGTGGGGATAGGCGTAGGCGACGCCGTGGGCGCTACCGTTTGCAGTACCACCAATTCCGGCGTTGCTGTGGGCTGTGTGGACATAATGATCTGCTTGTCCTTATCGGGTGGTGAAGAAAATGCCGTGATCCCAAGAACCACGGCAATCACAGTAAGGGCGGCGATGACCGCCGCCCTGATAATAGTTTTTTTGTTCATATAATGTCCTTTCTTTTTAGTTTGCAGGTCTGCCGAAGCATACCCATTCCCATTCGGAGCCGTTCTTGCCCCAATGCTTTCGTATCTGTACGCTGTTGTTGCCGCCTGTACTGTCAATGAGGAACTCGCCGTTGATATAGATGGCGACGTGGTGTATCTGCTGCCAGCGCTTGCACTTGCCTGTGCCGCAGCGCCGGGTATCCGTACAGTAGCCTTCCCCGCGCGAAGCGTCTTTACGGGCAAAGAATATGAGATCGCCCGCCTGAAGCTCGGAAGCGTCGGTAAAGAGCACACCCATCTCGTTGCACTTCTGCGCCATACCTGTGGAAGTAAGTCCATTCATGGAGGATAGCCCGCAGTCGTTGTAAGCTGTTCGCACCAGCTTGGAGCAATCCATACTGGAATAGCTGCGGCCAATATACTTTTTCGCCGCTTCTACAAGCTGTGTGCCAAGCTCATTGGGCGAAAGGTCTGGATTGATGTCCAGCCCCAATCCATACTCGCCGCCATCGCCTACGGTATCGCCAATCAGTTCAGCGAAAAGAGGATAATACTCCGGGCGCATAAGCTCGGCAAGCACTTCATTTTGATCGGCATTGAATGAGTAGTGTTCAGCGCCGTCCCGATAATCTATGCTCACTACATTCACATAGATATACAATGTGGTCGTAGTTTCGATAACGGGGTCGCCGTTTTCATCAAGTACGATTGCCCCATACTCGTCCGTGACCGTGCGCGTATCGGTTTCGGTTTCGGTGCGGTAGGATACGCTGTTCATGTCATAAAAGACAGTCCGTAACCTCTCTATGTTCTCATCGTTTACCACGGTCACATCGGCTGGGTTTTCCGGGTCAAAGCTGGTCTTGGCAGAATACACGCCTATCACATCAGCCCAATTTGGCGCGGGACTGTCCAGACTTTCCATATCCCCCTCATAGATGATTTCAACAATGTCTGCGCCGCTGTCCCCGGACAATTCGGCAATACGCCCGTTGACAGAAGTCTGAAACTCCGCATTGATGGTTTCAATCGCTTCGGTCATGGGTTTGCTTCCATCTGCCGATTCATTCGCTGAGAACACGCCGAACACAGCAAGAAGCGCAACGATCAGCACCACTACAATGATGACGACAACGGCTACCCAGCCTCCCGCCGCGATTGCTGCTATGATAGCCTTCACCGCTGCAATGATGGCCTTGATGACGGCGGCTATCGCTTTGGCGGCTACCTTTGCCGCTGCCGCAGCCGCTTTTGCCGCAGCCTGCGCTGCCTTTGCTGCCGTTTGCGCCGCCTTTGCCGCAGCCTGCGCCGCTCTCTGCGTGGCCTTGGCTGCGGTCTGGACGGTTTTGACGCTTTTCTGCGCTGTTTTTACGGTAGCTTTCGCCGTTTTTACCGTCCGCTGCGCCGTTTTTACAGTACCTTTTGCCGCTTTTGCCGTCTGCTGCGCGGTTTTGAACGTTCCTTTCGCGGCCTTGGCAGTCTGCTGCGTCGTTTCCGCCGTTGTCTTTGTGGTTCTTATACCATGCTGGGCAGTCTGCCGGGACGTCTGCTGCGCCCGCCTCGTCCTTTGATAGTTCTGTGAAGCGCGTTCACGCCCCTGCCGGGTGGCGCTGCTCTCAGAAGAAAATGAGGAACGGGGGCATTCCGTTCCTCCATCGGCATATTGCCTTGTTTCTTTGCGCAGCCTGCGCGTGTCGTTTGCCTTTTGTACCGTCTTTTTTACGGTCTGTTTCGCCTGCTCTCCGGCATGGTGCGCCGTGTCTTCAGTTGCGCGCTCCACACAGTTCCCCGCATATTCCACGGGGGACTCGTCATACTGCTCCGAAGCTGCGGTCTGCTCCGCCTGCTTCTTAGTGGAAATAAGATTGCGCCGCATCAGCTCCTTGGGAGCGCGGGCGGCACTGTCCAACACACGGGGCGCGCCGCCGCTTTCCTTTATCTTTATGTCTTTCAATCATCATCACCTCCAAACTTGGCGGCAACAGCTACGCTAAAATCTCCTGCAACTCTCCGGGCTTGGTGGTCATCAGGGAATAGAGGGTATTCTTGGGGAAGTTATCCATGAAAGGCACGATGGAGCTGCCGCATTTCAAAAGCCCTTTGCCAAAACCAACATTGGTAATATACGAAAGCTGTTCGTTTGAAATATGAAGCAGCTTTGCAAGCTCATCCCTGTCTGTGGGAGCCTGGTTGAGCATGACAAGATACTCGCTGTTGGCGAGCATTGTCCTTGCGGTCACAGATTTCAGGCAGTCCTCCACATTTTGCGTGATGCCCGTCGCCAACGCCCCGTCCTTTCTAAACTGTTTCCAGCTCTCCGAAAAGAATTGCGAGGACAGTTCATTGGCAAAGAAGATGTGCATCTCGTCCATGATGACATGGGTACGGATACCCCTTGCGCGGTTCCGCGCAACGCGGTTGCGGATCGCATCCGTAAGCACGAGCATACCCGGCGTCCTGAGCTGGTTGCCCAAGTCGCGTATGCCGTAGGACACAATACGGTTATGTACGTCCACATTGGTCTGATGCGCGAACATATTTAGATTGCCAGTAGATACCATCTGAATGGCGAGAGCAAGCTCTTTTGCACGGTTCGTCCTGCGGCTTTTGAGCGCCTTGTGGAGATCTACCAACGTAGGCGGCGCGATGGTGTAATTGCTCTTTAGATACTTTTCATATATCTTTGACAGGCAATCGTCGATGATGGATTTGTCCGCCGCGTCCAGCTTATTCGGCTTTACGAGCTGCTCGATCAGGGAAATCACAAACTCGCTCTTGGCGATGAGGGGATTATCCCCGTCGCCATAGCCGATGGCAAGATCAAGAGCGTTTATGTGGTTTGGCGACGTGGGGGAAAGGTCGATTGCAGCGCCGCCCAGAGCAAGCACAAGGGGCGTGTATTCGTTCTGCGGGTCTGCAATGATGATCTCATCATCGGTAGAGAGGAACAGGGCGATGATCTCGCGCTTTGCAAACAGGCTTTTTCCACTTCCGCTAACCCCAAGTATAAAGCCATTTCCGTTGATAAGGCTTTTTCTGTCCACGATGATGAGGTTGCCCGTGATGGCGTTGACGCCGCAGTACACGCCGCCGGGGTGCCGTATCTCCTGCGCGCAGAAGGGCGTAAGAACGGCAAGCGATTCCGTAGTAAGCGTCCGCATAGCGTTAATATACTTCGTGCCTGCGGGAAGCGCGGTATTCAAACCCTCCGCCTGCTGAAACCGCAGGGGAACGAGCTGGCAAAGGTGCTTTCCCGCCGTGGTGATGAGCCGCTTTGTATCTGCGTCAAGCTGTTTCCTGTTATCCGCCGTATGTACGATGGTCACAAGCCCAAACATCATGCGCTGGTCGCGGGTGATAAGGTCGTCCAGAAACTCCTTGGCCTCTTTCCTCTGCACCTCCATATCGTATGGCACGACGGCGGAAAAGTTATTGTTTTGATTCTGCTTTCTCTGCCAATTCGTGATATTTGTTTCGACGCCGAGCAGACGGTTTTCAACCTCCCGGACAGCTTTGTCGGTGGGAACGGGGACTACATCAATGGAGAGAAACAGGTTGCGGTTGAGAGAACACAGTTCTGAGATAAAGCTGTCCTTGATGTAATTGGCATAGTCTTTTAAGAACAATACCCTGCCGTATCGCCTGCCCATTCTGAAATGATCGCTCTTAAACTCAAAGGTATCGGGGCAGATATAGTCCCTGAAAGAGCGCCCGTGCCGCATCATGGCTTTGAGGTCGATATAGCATTGTGTTTCCTCTCCCGCTCGATAGAAATCGTGGAATATCCGCAGCCGCTCCGCGCTGTTCAGCGGTTCGCAGGCCGAGGAAAGCTGCCCGAAGTAGGACGCGAACTCGGCGTTTGTGCGGTTGAAATAGCTCCTTGCCTCCTCAATATCCTTTGCCACTATGGATACGGTAATATACCGCTCCTGCACGATGGAGTTGGAGATGTCTGTGACTTTCTCCATGAGCATATCGTTGTATTCACGACGGAAATCGTCGAACTTATCGTCGCGGTATGGCAGCAATATGGACTGTTCAAACCTCCGCTTGTTCATCTGCCTGTTGCAGATCGTGATCTTGGTGGTGGCGTTGCTGTCAAAGGAGTTGAGCAGCGCCGAGTAGTCGAGGAACATCGAGGTTTTATCCTCTTTGGACGCTATCGCAAAGTTAATGTCCTCAAAGCGCCAGCATTTTGAATATTTGCCGTCTGCAAACCATATCCCGTCCGTCCATATCTGTTTGATGGGGATACATTCCTGCACGGACTTGGGGATTTTCATGCGGTGTATGTCCTGCTTAAAAACACCCGCCGTCATTTTATTTGCCATTCTTTTTTCCTCCTCTCTTTCTTGTGTGCGCCTTTGGGGGCGTGACGCTGCGCCTTTCGATATATTCCTTGCAAGCGGCATAGTAGATGTTTTCCCCCTCAAAGCACAAGCGTTTGGGCGTCATAAACTCCGAGCGCATATATGCCATGAGGAATTGCCCCGCGCTCATGCCGTTGTATTTGATAAATCCGAGCGCGCCGAAGGGAGCCGCGCCCAAAATGCACAGCCAGGATACCGTTTCGGTTCCGAGAATATCCCGAAGCCCAAAGTATATGCCCACGGCCACACCGATGGCGAGGACAGAAAAAATGAGCTGCCGCATGGACAGCCCAAAGAACACATTTTCCTGATACTCGCGTATCTCTCTGTTTATTTTTACTTCCATATACTTTCCTCCTGATTATCGCTGCTGCTCGTCCTTCGCCGGGGGCTTGGGTTGCAGCTTTATGGGGTTTTCACCGCTCTCTGGCCGGAGAAAATCAATATAGCTTGCGGCATAGACGGAGTTGCGGTTGAGTTGGCGCTGCCATGCGCCCTCCGTAGGCGACCAATGAAAGCCGTTGCTTTTAAGAACAGCCCGCTGCTTTTCATCAGGCTTTTCGTCAAAGATGATTTGCAGTCTGTTTATATCCTCGTTGATCTCAACCGTGCCTCCGGGGAAGTCCCATCCTACAAAGCCCGTTTCCCGGTCTTGGGAAAGCTGTTCGATGCGCTTTTTCAGCCTGCGTATCTCCGCGCCGTTGTTGGTGATGGCATAGGAGGGAAAGGGCTGCTTATCCCACGAATACGCCTGCTGTACGTTTTCGTCCAGCTTGCGGGCTGTCGATTCCGCCATATCGGGATAGCCCACGCAAGTACCGTGCTTGCGGTAGTATTTATTGATCTCTTTCATGCTTTTTTGCTTGTTCTCACAAGCCGCGAGCTTCTCTTGCAGCTTTTCCACCGCCTGCGGGTCGTCGCTGCTGATAGTATTATTGATATAACTCATGGTTTTTCGTCCTTTCATTTGTGTTTTTAGTGTAAGCCGAACATCTCATGCACCACTCTGTCCGCCATCTTTACCGCCCCCGTGAGGACAAGCAGATTAAAGATCAGCTCTCCCATGTAGCTCCACACCATCGTGACCGGGCTTGCGTCTGCCGGAACAACGGGCGGGCTTGCGGCGAATACGGAGAAAATCACACAGGCCAGCACGATGATCGCTCCCTCCAGACACACGGCAGCATAGCCTTTCAGAAAGCTCTTACCGATATTGGAGGAAGGTTCCCCGGCAAAAGCCGAGAGCGGGACAGGGGCAATCGCCGTGTAGAGGTAGAGTTTGAAAAAACGCCCATAAACGCTCAGTATCATCACAAAGCTGAGCACGATGATGACCAGGCTACCTATGAGCGACACCGCCCATGCGGGAATCGACTCCCAAAACGTCAATGCCTGTATAGCCGCCTCCATTTCTGCCGGCATGGTTACAACCGCCGCCGTCCCCATGTTCGCTGCGTTCATCGCCGTCGATATAACGCCCTGCACGATACGGAACAGCGCCATCATAAGCTCAAGCCCATGCGTGACCACGGCTTTGGCAAGCACAAACCGTATAAAAATCTTCAACGCGTGTTCCGGGCGCTTGATCTCCGTAAAAGAACCTGCCGTCTTGACCACACCCACAAGAAAGAAAAGCACCAGTAAGGCATAGCCTATGGCTTTGAGCGCGCCGTTTATATCCACAACGACATTCCATATCCCGCCGCCCTTAAACGATTCGGGTGACTGCGTGATTAAAAGCCATATTTCTGCGAGCTTTGCGTTCCATGTTTGGAGTGCATTTGCGATGTTATCAATGATCCAGTTACCGCTGCTCAAAGTTTTTCACCTCGCTTTCAGGGGGCAAACCCGTAGTTTAAGGTCTGCCCCCAAAGAGTTTTCAGCGGCACATATCGTCCTTCACAGGCGGTCTGTCCCTTATGACGCCGTATTTGTCGTCCACATAAAACCTGCCTGCAAAGGGATTAAAAATAGCGGTGCATTTCACGCCGCCATACTCCGCTATGTATTTGTTGTCGCCCACTTTATCAATGATGGTCGCTTCTGCGAGCTTTCCATCAAGGGAGTGGATGTGCATGGGTTCCGTTATGGGTATCATACTGTACCTCTTTTCAGCCCGTGATGAGATTCAAAATCTCACGGGCAAAGGTGATGATTACGCCGCCAGCCAGAGTAAGGAAACCGTTGGCGCGTTGCGAGGGGTCGTGGCTTTTGAGCGACAAGCCCACCTGCACAATACCAAAGGCAAGCAGGATAATACCGATTGCCCGGATAAGTCCGAAGATGAACTCCGAGAGATTGTTGATTACCGTAAGCGGGTCGTCGGTGGCAAGCGCGACGGTAGTCGTGGAAAACACCAGCACCATAACGGAAAAGATGGTAAAAAACAGCTTCATTTTCTTGGACATTTTCATGTTGTCATTCCTCCTTTTGATTTTCAAATAGTAGTTCGTAGGCTTCTGTTTCAGACAGCACCTCGTAATCTTCGTAGCTGCCTGAGAGCAATATATCCGAAAGCTCCACCGCATTCGGGGCAAGCCCGTGCGCATACGGCTTCATACCTCCGTCCGTGGTGAGCTTCAGATTTGGGTGTTTGAGAATATCGTACTTTTCGTCCTGAATGGCGCGTTCACCGCGAATGAACAGCAGCGCATAGCGGTTGTCAAGCAGCCTTATCTCGTCAGGGGTATATAACTCCCTGCCACTAAGCTGATAATTTGTGCTGTAATTGCCGCTGCGCCCGGTGGACTTGCCGTAGGTGTTGGTGTCAATCGTGGCTTTGCCCAAGAGCTCGGACACATACTTATGAGTGCTTTGCTCATTGCCGCCGAGATACAGAAACTCGTCGCAGTTGCCGATAATGCTTTCCCATTGCTTTTCAAACAGCGCCTTTAGCTGCGCTATGTTCTGCAATATGATGGAAACGCTGACCTCGCGGCTTCTCATGGTGGAGAGCAGTTTGTCAAACTCATCGGGTAACGCGACATTGTAGGCTAAGTACCCGGCGCCTTACTGCATTGCTGCGGCAGGTTTCCGGGAACTCGCCCCCGAACCGGACTTACAACTCTCGCTGTATCCGGCTCTCCATTTACTCAAATCTACGTGTGAATCTCTTTGTGACAATCTCTACATACAATCAGTGCTTTCCGGTGTTTTTCCAGCATGACCAGCTCCCAACGCGATTTGCCAGTCAGGCCTTTCAGACTACTGACTTGGTGCACCATCACGTCTTTGCTGTGTGTCCCACAGAGGTCACATTTTCCAGACTTAAAACGGAAGAACAGTTCTCCGGGCCTATTCAGTCTTGCGTACTCCGGAGTTTGGTCTACAAATTCTCCCATTGCGTATTTC
>CDZQ01010537.1_pt1 | contig 20586 bp, 20 predicted proteins | sample 554831 | NCBI WGS metagenome assembly CDZQ01 (sample SAMEA3182112, study PRJEB8094) | gut metagenome | biome: human; feature: gut; material: Stool; isolation source: human stools | place: Canada | collected 2013-05-06
GCGGCAGTCAGATGGCAAAGTGTGAATTTTGCGGCAAGGGCGTGAATTTTGGCATCCAGGTGAGCCATTCCCACCGTCGTTCCAACCGTACGTGGAAGCCCAATGTCAAGCGCGTCAAGGCGATCGTGGACGGCAGCCCCAAGCACGTCTATGCGTGCACCCGTTGCCTCCGCAGCGGCAAGGTAGAGCGCGCTGTATAAAAGACAGTTTGGAAACGCTGAGAAATCCCGGCTCCTGTGAGCCGGGGTTTTTGTTTTTTATAACCCGCCCTACCGGCGCCGATCACCGCCCTGTATCCCGGCCCTTTGGGCCGGGATTTTTGCATTTTTTGAACTGGTCCCGCCCCACGGGATAGAGAGAAAAGCGACTCTTGTGAGAGATGCATGAAAAAAAGTTCATAATTTATGCAAAGCGCCACGCATCTCGCGGCTGCCAAAAAATCCTTTGGAAACTCTGTCGATTTTCCCTTGACGCAACCCAAATATCAGAGTATACTTGTATATACCGATCAGGGAAAATCCGAACCGCTTGGAAAGGAGCTTATATATGATCATCATTGGCGAAAAAATCAACGGTGCGATCCCCTCCATCAAGGAGGCCATCGCCCGGCGAGACGAGAATCTGATCATCGAGCGCACCAAGGCCCAGGCCGACGCCGGGGCGGATTATCTGGACTGCGCGCCCTCCACCTCCACGGATGTGGAGTATGAGACCATGGTTTGGCTCATCGGCCTCATGCAGGGCGCCACGGAGGTGCCCCTGTGCATCGACAGCCCTAACGCCTCCCTCCTGGCCCGGATCATTGAGGAGGGCCATGTGAACAAGCCCGGCATGGTGAACTCCGTCAACGAAGAGGGTACCAAGTGCGAGACCATCTTCCCCCTGATTGCGGGTACGGATTGGAACGTCATCGGCCTGACCTGCGACCAGGGCGGCATTCCCTATGATACCCAAAAGAAGATTGACATTGCCAAACGCATCATTGACAAGGCGGACCACTACGGCGTGAAACTCTCCAACCTCCACATCGACCCCTGCGTCATGGCCCTGGCCACCCTGCCCAGCGCCCTGGAGGATTTCCAGGCCTGCATCCGCGGCATCCATGAATACGCCCCGGAGGTGAAGCTCACCGGCGCCATCTCCAACATCAGCTTCAACATGCCCGCCCGGAAGTACATCAACATGGGCTGCTTGGCCTATGCCCTGGAGGCCGGGCTGGACAGCGCCATCCTGGATCCCTGCAACGCGGACATGCGGAGCATCATCTACGCCTGCGACGCCCTGACCGAGAAAGACAAGTCCGGCCGGAAATACAACCGGGCTTACCGCCAGGGCAAGCTGGGCATCCAAATGAAGAAGTGACCCAATTTTTGATAATTTAGAAAAAGGGGAAGATAACATGATTGACTTTGAAGCTTTGGCCCAGGCCATGGGAGACCTGGACGAAGACACCGTGACCGAGCTGCTGAACCAGGTCATGGCCGACGGCGGCAGCGACGCCGGCAAGGCCCTGGAGGCCTGCCAGAAGGGCATGGATATCGTGGGCAAGCGCTTTGAGGAAGGCGAGTATTTTGTGGGAGACCTCATTTATGCCGGCGAGCTCATGACCACCGCCGTGAGCATCCTGAAAAGCGCCCTGGTCTCCGGGGAAGGCGGCACCGGCTCCAAGACCAAGATGATCCTTTGCACGGTGAAGGACGACCTCCACGACATCGGGAAAAACATCGTCCGCTCCATGCTGGAGGCGGCGGGATTCGAGGTGATCGATCTGGGGATCGACGTACCCCCGGAGAAGATCGTGGAGACCGCCAAGAAGGAGAACATCAAGATCGTGGCCCTTTCCGGCGTGCTGACCCTGGCCATCGACTCCATGAAGGCTACCGTGGCCGCCTTCAAGGCCGCGGGCATGGACGACGTGAAGATCATCATCGGCGGCGCCCCCGTGAGCGAGGACGCCATGAAGATCACCGGCGCCGACGAGTGGGCCCACAGCCCCCAGAAGACCGTGTCCGTGTGCCAGGAGTGGGCAAAGGCCAGCTGAGCAATCCAGATTGCCGATATAGATTCAGGGAGGAGAAAACTGTGACGCCAAAAGAACTGGAACAATATCGCTTGAAGCTGATCCGGGACGCTTCTTCCATGGAGCGAAAGCCCGATCGTATCCCTCATGTATCCTTTTTCGTCACCTGGAAGATTCTGGACTCCGGCTATAAACTGTCCGAGGCCATGAACAACTATGACATCATGGGCAAGGTGGTTCGAGAGCACCAGGAAAAGTATGGCTTCGACGCCATCTTTGAGTATGGTGGACGCAACGCCATTCGTATCCCTGCTGCCCTGGGTGGCACCTCCTATGTCATCAATGACGAGGCCGGCACGGTGAACTATTTGGACAAAGCCTTGTGCGAGAGGGAAGATCTGGATGCTCTCATTGAGAATCCCAACAAGTATTTCTGGGAGAAGGGCATGGCCAAAAAGTACCCCTGCTGGGCAAACGGCACTGTGACTGTGGAGGATATCCAACGTGCCATTGATGAGCAGATGGACTTTATCCACTATCATACCAATATCGTCAAGGTGATGCAGGAGGAGTATGGTATTCCCCGCTTCACTGCACCCAACGGCTTTACTTACTGTGGGCTGGATTTCCTGTTTAACACCATTCGAGGCATTCGTGGTTTGTCATTGGATATGCGGAAAGACCCGGCTAAGGTGGAGGCGGCCATTGAAGCTTTGAACGAGCTGTATTTTTACCCCGGACTGGAGGCTTTGAAGAAATCGGCAGGTCCCAACCCCGATTACTGCTTCGACTATGACATCACCATGCTCTGCCATACCATCCTCAACCCCAAGCAGTTTGAGCGTTTCCTGTGGCCGAACCTCAAGGCGGTGCTGGATGTCCTGGCGGAGAAAAAGCTCACGGTGCGGCTGTTCTTCGAGGGCAGCAGCAAGCGCTTCTGGGAGTACTTGAAGGATTATCCCAAGGGCATCATCACCATGCATCCGGAGCAGGATGACGTATTCGAGCTGCGCAAGGAACTGCCTAACTGCGCAATTCTGGGCGGTATGCCTGTGAGCCTCCTGGGCAATGGCACGGCCAAGGAATGTGTGGAGCACGCCAAACGCCTGTGCGACGAATTGGGCAAGGATGGCGGGTTTATCCTTTGCCAGGACAAAATGGTATCCTTCCGCAATGACGCCAAGAGCGAAAATGTAAAAGCTGTCTGCGATTTCATCCGGGAATACCGGCCTTGACTGATTAGAAAGGAGGAAGAAACGTGGATGAGAAAAAGGTCGACCTGACCAAGTATCCCGAAGGGTTGCAGTATTTGGCGGAGCATCTTCGTCTGCCGATCCCGGAGGAAAACAAGGCCCAGCGGGAGGCCATGGTTATGGGCCTCATTGGCTCGCTGGTGCGCCAGTAATCACCCTATGACTCTTGCGCCGGGGGCGCAACCGTATACCCATTCACAAAAAAGAAAGGAAGAACATCCATGAGTGAAATCAAGCCCCAAGGGCTGAAAACTTCCAAGGTCATCCTGTATGGGTTTTTCGGCATGTTCCTGAACACCTTCTATCTGATGTTCTTGGCTTACAACCGTCTGTTCTACCTCACCGACGTATTGCAGCTGGGTACTTCCATTGCCGCAACCGTGAACACCCTGTCCGTCTGGGGCAACGTGGTCACCATGATCCTGGCTGGTGGTATCATTGAGAAGTTCACCTTCAAGATGGGCCGTTTCCGTCCCTGGGCTGTGATCGGCGGCCTCCTGGTTGGTGTGGGCTTCACACTTCTGTTCTCCGACCTGGGCCTGTCCCAGGGCGCAGCGGGTGTGCTGTTTGTAGTAATGTTCGTCATCCAGTCTATTGGCTACAACGTCTTGTGGGTTGCTGAGCGTTCCCTGGTGGGTCCCATGAGCACCACTGGTGCCGATGCCAACAGCCTGGCTATGGCTGCCCAGCAGGGCAGCACCCTGGGTGGTCTCATCTACGGCGTGGTGAACCCCTACATCATGGGCATGGTGGGCGACAGCTATACCATCACGGCTCTCATTTACGGTCTGTTCATCGTAGGCGGCACCTGGGGCATCTTTATGCTGGCTAAGGACTATGACAATGCCGCTTCCGTCTCCGTGATGCAGAAAACCACCAAGCAGGCTGCGGCCAAGGGCAGTCTCATCAAGGAGATGACCGGGCCTGTGATCCCCTTCTTCTTCGCCATGATCCTTAACAACATGCACCTGGGCTTCTTCATGACCTTGCTGGCCTATTTCACCACCTATGTCCTCAATGATCCCGTAATCCTGAGCATCTCCGTCACAGCCGGCTCTGCTGCAGGCCTGGTGGGTGCCTGGTTGAGCAAGATTATCTGCAATAAGATGGGCAAGAAAAAGGCTTTCATTTACTTCTCCATTCTTACTGGTATCCTCTACATCCTTATTGCCTACCTGGGCACCACCTCCATCCCCTTCCTTATTATCCGTGTGGCCATCGGCTGCTTCAGTGTGGTTGGCGGTATGTTGATTCCTGTGTTTGCCAATGATATTGCCGACTACAACGTTATGAAGTATGGTCGTGATAATCGGGCCATGATCCAGTCCATCTCTGGCACCACCATCCGCTTTGGATCCGCCCTAAGTGCCTCTGTGTGCTCCTTCGCTCTCGTGGCTATCGGCTATGACGCCACAGCGGAGATCACACCGGAGCTTATCGGCTCCATCACCAACCTCATGGCCTTTGCTCCCGCTGCTGTGTGTGTGGTGTCCGCTCTGATCTTTATCTTCTATCATATCGATGAGAAAGAGTTGGATACTTGGAGAGCTGAACGCGCCGCGGCTATTGCTGCTGAGGCTGCTGCGAAGAAAGCTTGATTTCATCAGGATCTTCTTTGAACCAAACCAGGTTCGACAGTGCGGGCCATTTGGCCCGCACTGTCGGACCACAAGCCACAGCGTGAGCGACTGATCGCCATGCCGCGGCTTTCTGTGCGGAGTGCTGGTAAGACACGAAACACAAAGAAATGGAGAGAGTAAATTATGGCATCCCCGTCGGAAAAAAAGCCTGTTTCCCGACTGTTTGCCTATGGGTACGGTCTGGGTGAATTTGGATTTACCTTTTTCAACATGCTGGTGGCGTACTATCTGATGTACTACCTGGACAGCGTGCTGAAACTTCCCATGCTCGCGGCGGCTGCCATCTACAGCGGCGTGCAGTGGATTGAAGTTCTGACCATGCTTGCTGGCGGCATACTCATCGATAGTCTGCGGCTGAAAGGCGGGAAATACCGACCCTGGCTGATAATTGGCAGCGTTCTCTGTGCTGTTTCCACAATAGTGATGTTTACGGACTTCTATGCTGGGAACAGTGCCGCCATGGGCATTTTTGTAGTGGCGTATTTTTTGTGCTACTGTGGCTACAACACCATGTGGGTTGCCTATCGCGCCATGCTCAACCCCCTCAGCCACTCGGCGAAGGATGGAGTGGTCCTCACCATGGCCTCCTCGCAGATGTCCTCTCTAGCGGGGATTATCTTTAGTGGAATCGGCGCAAGTATTCTCTATGGTTTTTCCACCATTGACACCGGCTACATGGTTTCTGCCATGTTGTATGGCTGTGTGATGGTGGTGTGTATGGCGGTGGTTGTCTATCTGGTTAAACCCTATGACAGCACGGAGCTGGATGCCGACCGGCCCAGGATTTCACTGCGGGATCTGTTTCGGGGCATCAACCGTTACACCATTGTGTTCTTCCTGGCGGTGACGTTTCGGGAGTCTGTCCAGACCATCTTCCCAACACTGCTGGTGTATTACTTCACCAACACACTAGGGCAGCCGGAATGGATGAGCATTTATCTTACCACAGTGACATTCACAACCTTTATCGGGTATACCCTGGCGGGACGTCTGGCGGAGCGCTTCGGCAAGCGGAATATGTTCCTGGCCTCCTCCCTAGTGGCCTGTGTTGCGCTTTTGGCGGTGAATCTGGTGAATGGCGCACTGGTGCCGTTCCTAGTGCTTATGGCTGTGTACATGTTCTGCGGCATCTTTTCTGGTGCTATGATCCCGGCCTTTATGAACGACCTTGCTGTGTTCAATCGAGCCAACTACCATTCGGGCGGTCCGGCCTTCAACGCTGCCATCGGGGGCGCGGCAATTCGGCTGTCTCAGGTGGTGGGAGGGTTCCTAGCCTCCTTTGGCTTAGTGGCCATCGGGTATGCCGGCAGCGGCAACATGAGCGCGGAGATCGCCGCAAAGATCCCCTGGCTCATGACTGTGGAGAGTGCGGTTGTGATCCTGATTAGCACTGCTATTTTCACATGTTATCGAATCGATGACAAAAAGCTGGAAAAGGCTTACGCTGAAAATGCGGAGGACCTTTCCGTTGAGAGCGGAGAGTAATACTTTTCCGAAGTCCTCTTTCTGACTAAAAGAGAGAAAAGATTGCATTGGAGAAATTGGAGAGTTTTTCAACATATAAAGGGAGATACAATTATGCAGCTACGTAAACTTTGGCTGAATATCAACGGCGCAGACCGGATGATTGTCTGTGACCCGGAAAAAGACACCCTTTCGGATGTTCTGCGGCGTATCGGCCTCACCGGCGTGAAGGTGGGCTGCGGTATCGGCGTGTGCGGCGTGTGCTCCGTCATGCTGAACGGGAAGATCGTCCGGAGCTGTGTCAAGAAGATGAAGACGGTCCCGGAGTTTTCCAAGATCGTCACCATCGAGGGCGTGGGTTCCCCCATGCACCTGCACCCCCTGCAGAAGGCCTTCATCACCTATGGCGGCGTACAGTGCGGTTTCTGCATCCCCGGCTTTATCGTCTCTGCCTATGCCCTGCTCCAGCAGAACCCCGATCCCACCCGGGAAGAGGTGCGCGCCTGGTTCAAACAGAACCGCAATTACTGCCGCTGCACCGGCTACAAGCAGATCGTGGACGCCGTGATGGCGGCGGCCAAGGTCATGCGGGGCGAGGCCACCATGGAGAGCCTGGACTTTCACCTGGAGGGAGAGCGGTATTATAATTCCCGCCTGCCACGTCCCAGCGCCTTGGCAAAGGTCTGCGGCACCGCCGATTACGGCGAGGATGTGAGCATGAAGATGCCCGAGGGCACGCTCCAGGTGGCCGTGGTCCAGCCCCGGGTAACCCACCATGCCAAGATCCTCAGCATCGATACCTCCGAGGCCGAGAAGATGCCCGGCGTGGTGAAGGTTATTACCGCCAAGGATGTCTACGCCATCGGCGGTAACAACATGATCAACCAGTATGTAGCCCAGCCCCGTTCCAAGGTCACCCGGCCCACCCGTCCCCTGCTGTGCGAGAAGAAGATCGTCCGCTGGGGCGACATCATCGGCCTGGTGGTGGCCGACACCCTGGCCAATGCCCGGGCAGCGGCCAAGAAGGTGAAAATGGAGTATGAACCCCTGCCCGCTTATTTGAACGTTATGGAGGCCTCCGCCCCCGACGCCATCCCCATCCTGGAGGACTTCCCCAACGTGTTCATCTCCCAGCCGGTGCAGAAGGGCGAGTTCGCCGATGACGTGCTCCAGAACTCCGCCTATGAGGTGGGCGGCGGCTTCAAGACCCAGCGGCAGCCCCACCTGAGCATGGAGGGCGACATCGTCATCGCCTACTACGACGAGGACGGCAAGCTCACCCTCCAGTGCAAGTCCCAGGCCATCTATCCCAACATCATGACCATCGGCAAGGGCATCGGCGTGGAGATGAAGGATCTGCGCGTCCTCCAGCACGGCGCCGTGGGCGCCAGCTTCGGCTGGAGTATCGATCCCGCCTCCTTCTCCCTGGCCGGCATCGCCTGCCGGGTGGTGAACCGCCCCGTGGCCCTGGTCATGACCTGGGAAGAGCACAACCACTACTGCGGCAAACGCACTTCCTCCTACACCAACAGCCGTCTGGGCTGCGACGAAAACGGCAAGCTCACCGCTCTGGAGTATGACACCGCTGTGGACCACGGCGCCTATGTGGAAGGCGCCGACTCTATCATCTCCAAATACATGCATTTCGGCAATCCCTATGTGGTCCCCAACATTACCGGCCTGGTGCGCATGGTTACCACCAACCACAACCACACTACCGCCTGGCGCGGCTACGGCATCCCACAGGTGAGCACCCCCATGGAGGCCATGATGGACATGCTGGCCGAAAAGGTGGGCATGGATCCCTTCGAGTTCCGGTACAAGAATATCGTCCGGGACGGTGACATTTCCCCCAACGGCGATACCTACCATGACCTGATGTACGAGCGCATGTTCGATATGGCCCGGCCCTATTACTATGAATGCAAGGAGCGGGCCAAGGCCGAGTCCACCGACACCTATAAGCGGGGGGTGGGCGTGGCGCCCATGTTCTTCATTCCCCTGGGCAGCCCCAAGGACAAGGCGGAAGCCCGGATCGAGCTGAAAGAGGACGGCCGCTTCTATGTGTACAACACCTACCACGAGATGGGACAGGGCGGCGACATCGGCTCCATGGCCTCGGCCCTGGAGGCCCTGCGTCCCCTGGGTGTGAAGCCCGAGGACATCCAGCTGGACATCAATGACACCCAGGACTGCCCCGACAGCGGCATCTCCGCTGGCAGCCGGAGCCACTTCATGAACGGCAACGCCATCCGTGAGGCGGGCAAGCTGATGGTGGAGGCACTGCGCAAGCCGGACGGGACCTTCCGTACCTATGCCGAGATGAAAGCCGAGGGAATTCCAACATCCTACAAAGGTCACTTTACTATCGCCTCTGAGAACTATGGCCGTGTCAGCTACAATGACGGTATGGTCACCAAGCAACCACAGCCCATGACGGGCCTGTGCATCTCCGAGGTGGGCGTGGATATGACCACCGGCAAGCCCAGGGTCCTCTCCGTCAAGTGCTGGGCCGACTGCGGCGTCATCGCCAATTATCTCTCCGCGGAAGGCCAAGCCTACGGCGGCATCGCCCAGAACGTGGGCTATGCCTACCTGGAGGACTATGAGGACGTGAAGAAGCACGGCAACATCATCGGCGCCGGCCTGCCCTCCATCGAGGATGTGCCCGACAACATGTCCGTCACCTGGATCGAGGACAATCCCTGCAAAGTGGGACCCTTCGGCTCCAACGGCCTGTCCGAGTGCTTCTTCGGCGGCGAGCACAATGCCTTCCTCAGCGGCATTTACGACGCCACCGGCGTGCGGATCTATGAGATGCCCGCCTATGCCGCCAAGGTCAAGGAGGGCCTGGACAAGCTCTCTGCCGGGGAGACCATCGAGTCCAAGCACTATTTCTTTGGAAATGACTTCTACGATGAGCTGGACTACCAGATCAACCACCCGGTGCCGGATGACTGGCTCCAGAAGCTCATGACAAATCTGATGGCTGCAACAGCCCCCGCCCCCAAAGCGGAAGAGAAGAAGGAAGTTTCAAAGGCCAAGGACGATGACGTCTCCGGCATCGTGGAACTCTGACCGACACCAAGGACAGGAGCACCCCGCCCGCACAGCGGGAGGGGTGCTCCTTCTGAAACCTGAAAGCGCGTTTGCAATCACAGTGAAAGAAAAAGGGAGGGGAATATATGGAAAGCCAATCCATCTCCATGGACCGCTGTCTCCAGGGCAAAAGTGCCCCCTGCGCCAATGCCTGCCCATTCCATCTGAACACCCGGGACTTTATCGAGAAGCTGAACCGGGGCAATTTCGGAGCCGCCCGGCGGGTATACACCGCGGCGGTGCTGTTCCCGGGGATCGTCTCCTCCCTGTGCCCGGCCCCCTGCATGGGCCCCTGCGGGGACCATATGGAGCAAAAGCCCATTTCCCTCCGGGAGCTGGAACGGGCGGCTGTGGCCCACGGCAGCGCACGGAACAGCAGCTACTACGCCCCGCCTCAGGACAAGACCGTCGCTGTGGTGGGGGGCGACCTGGCCGGCTGCGCCTTTGCCGTGCGCATGGCCGCAAAAGCATACAAAGTTACCCTCCTGGAGCCCTCTGATACTCTCTGCCAGAGCGTCCGTGGCCTTGTGCCGGACGAGCTGCTCCAGGGCGAGGCGGCGGATGCCGTTTCCAAAAACGGCATCCGCCTTTCCCTTTGCTGTCCCCCGGCGGCGGATTTGTGCCGGGATTTTGACGTGATCTATGTCTCCCCGGGGTATACTGTGCCCTTCCAGGGAGGCAATGTCTTTGCCGCTCGGGAAAGGGGAGGCGTGATAGAGGATATGGCCGGGGCCCTGGACGATGTGGCCGCGGTGGAGTGGTTCCTGAAAACCGGGAACTGGAAGCGGGAAGAGGAGGCCCACGCCCGGGCGGCGGGGACGATGCCCCCCGCGGCGCCGGATTCTCCGGCCCCGGACAAGGCCTGGGCCCGGCAGGAGGCGGCGCGCTGCCAGGAGTGCGACTGCACCATCTGTACGGACAACTGCGTCCTTCTGCGCCAGTATGGCGCCTCTCCCCACGCCCTGGCCAACGACGTGGGGCTGTCTTTGAACATTTTCCCGGAGACCCAGGGCCGGGCCGGCATGCGGGAGATCGGTTCGTGCAGCGACTGCGGGCTGTGCAAGCAGCTGTGCCCCGTGGGCATTGACATCGGGAAAATGCTGATCCAGGCCCGGACGGAGCTGCGCCAGAAGAACATCCTGCCCCCCGCCCATCACGCCTACTGGCTTCGGGACATGTCCTTTGCCGACTCTGACGCGGCGGCGGTATACTATCTGCCGGAGCAGCGCTGCCGTTACCTGTTCTTCCCTGGCTGCCAGGCCGGGGGCTCGGATCCCAGGTACGTGATCCAAAGCTACGAAAAGCTCCGGGAGCTGTGGCCGGATACCGGCATCTGCCTGCGCTGCTGCGGCGCGCCGGCCATCTGGTCCGGGGATACGGACCTGGCCGCCCGGGAACACAACGCGATCCGTGGGCTGTGGGAACAGGCCGGAAAACCGGAAGTGCTCCTGAGCTGTCCCAGTTGCTGGCGGATGTTCCGGGAGCACCTCCCGGAGATCCCGGCGCGCATGCTCTACACCCTGCCGGAGCTCCGCTGCCCGCCGCTTCCGGAACCGCTGGAGGCCGCAGTGTTTGACCCCTGCGCCAGCCGGGGCCAGAAAGAGCTCCAGGCGTCGGTGCGCCGTTTGGCTCAGGAGAGCGGGGCGGCGCTCACGGAGCTCACAAGCAGCGGGGACAAGGCCCAGTGCTGCAGCTGGGGCGGCCACGGCTATGCGGTCAACCCCCTGTTCGTCCATACCCAGGCGCAGGAACAGTGCGCCCTGGCGGACGTGCCCTACATTGCATACTGCACCAATTGCCGGGACATCTTTACACTCCATGGCAAGACGTGTTATCATATTCTGGACCTTTGGCTGGGCCTGCCCTTGGAAAACAGGCCGGCCCCGACCATTACCCAGCGGCGGGAGAACCGCCGGGCCGTGAAGGACTGGTTCGTCCAGCACTGCGGCGTGGCCCCCGCCGGGGAGAGGAGGCAAGCGCCTTTGAACATCACATTGTCCGATGCCTTGGCGCAAAAGCTCAGCGAGGACCTGATCCTCATGGAGGATGTGGAGGTGGTCATCCGCTACAGCGAGGCGCATGACCACTACCTCCTGGACGCGGAGAGCGGCCACCGCATCAGCCACCTCCGCCGGGGGTATATCACCTACTGGGCGGAGTATATCCCGGAGGGGGCGGGCTACCGGCTCGTTAACGCCTATTCCCACCGGATGCGCCTGAAGCATGACACGGCTGTGGGAGAGGAGGATGTGATATGAGCGAAACGCGGCATCTGGTCTGCGGCAAGTGCGGCGTCCCGCTGGAGATGCGGCGGACCGCGTTCCAGTATTTGAAATATGAAGCCTATGAGGACTTGCCCACCTGCCCGGTCTGCGGCCAGGTCTATCTGGACGAGGAGCTGGTCCGCACCCGTATGTACGACGCGGAAGTGGAGATGGAGGATAAATGACAGGATCGCCACAGGAGAACTGGGCTATGGCGCACGCTGAGGGAGAAAAGCGCTTTGGCGTGGTGAGCGGCTTCCTGGGCGCGGGGAAAACCACGCTGATGATCGCCCTTTCCCAGGAGTTTGCCGCCCGGGGGCTGCGAACCGCGGTGATCTCCAACGACCTGGGAGGCAAGGATCTGGCGGACTGCCATTATACCGGGGCCTGCGGCTGCGCCGCCTCGGAGCTGACGGGGGAGTGCATCTGCTACCAGACGGAAAACCTGGTGGAGCGCCTCCGGCGGGTTTTGGAGACGGAGGGACGGGACATCGCCTTTTCCGACATCCCCGGCTTCGGCGTGGGGGCTTTGGACCACGTATATCACAAGCTGGACCGGGACTACCCCGGGCAGTTCCGGCTGGTACCCTTCCTGACGGTGACGGACAAGCGCTGCCTGGATTATCTTACAGAGCCGGAGGAGGGCTGCCCGGAAATCCGGTATATCTATGAAGCCCAGCTTCTGGAGGCGGAGGCCATCGTGGTGAACAAGCTGGATCTCCTTACGCCGGAGGAAAAGGCCGCCGCCGCATCCCTACTCCGGGAGCGCTGGCCGGATACGCCGGTGTTTTTCCTGAGCGCCAGAACGGGGGAGGGGGTGCCCGCCCTCGCCGGCTATCTGCTTTCCCACGACTCCCCCCGAAAGGTGGTGGACTTGGGCTATGGCGGCGCGGCGTTCCAGGCGGCCATGGGCCGGATGTGCCAGTATGTCCGACAGTTCTATGTGGAGGTCTGCTGCCACACCTTTGACGGAAACGCCTTCCTCCGGGAGTTGGGGGAAGCCATCCGGGAAGGGGTGTCCGCCGCGGGCGGCGCCACGCCCCACCTGAAGCTTTTCGCCATGGCTCAGGACGGGGACTGGGGCAAGGTCTCCCTGGTGGACACCGCGCTGCCGGACACAGACCGGGCCCTGAAAGCCCCGGTGACGGACCTCTCTGTCATCCTCAATACCAGCGCGGTGTGCCGCGCGGCTGCCATGGGCCGGGCGGTTGACGCGGCGCTCCGGAGCACGGCGGCACGCTACAAGCTCACTGTGGCCGACTACCGCACGGAGTGCTTTGACATTGCCGGCGGCTGAGAAGAAGGAGGACACGCCATGGAAAGGCTGAAGGAACTGATACAAAGGGGGAACTGCTGCACGGAGGCGCTGGTGCGCTTCGGGCTGGAGCTCCGGGGTGAGGAGAACGAGACCTTTGCCCGCGCCTCCGCCGCGCTGTGCGGCGGCATGTGCGCTGGGCACAACTGCGGCGCCCTCACAGGGGGCGTGTTGCTTCTGGGCATGTTCGCCGGGAGCAGGGAGGAAAAACAGGCCTTGGCTCAGGCGCTGGCGGAGTGGTTTGACGAGACCTACGGGATGGAATACGGTTCCATCAACTGTGAGGATATCGCCGAAGGGGGCCGCCTTGCGCCCCGGCGCTGTCCCGCGCTGGTGGAGGCCACGGGGGAAAAGTGCGTGGAACTGCTAAAAGCCCATAGCTTGATTCCTCAGGAGGCTTAGAGATGAAAGGAGAAGGACTATGAAGCTTGCTGCCATGACCACGGGGGACAGCCTCATCTCCATTGTGGCGGACACCTTTGCCGACGCCGGCTATCTCCTGCTGCTGGAGCTGGATGAAACGACAGGGGAGCACCGCCTGCTGGAAACCGTGCCCCGCCGGGGCGCTTCGGACACGGACCTGGCCCGGAGAATCGTGGAGGCGGACTGCGAAGCAGTGTTCTGCGGCCCTATAGAGGAGGCCCCGTTCACTGTCATCGCGGACGAGGGCTGCATGACCCGGTACCTGGCCGCCCTGCTCTCCGTGGAGGAGGCGGTGCGGGAGATGCAGGCCTACCGTCTGGAGATGATCACGGACTACATCGGCGGCACCGGCTGCCACTCCGGCGAGGGCTGCGAGCACCACGACCATGGAGAAGAATAAACAGCGGGAGACGCACACTGTGTGCTCCGGCGCTGCGGAAAAAAGCCTCGCAGAGTTCGCGCCCGCAGGCGCGAAGAAGAGGAAATCCGCCTTTTCCGAGCTCTTGTGGGACACACGGAGCGTGTGCCCCCTTTGCCTCCGGCCCATTCCTGCGGCCTTGGAGCTGCGGGAGGACGGGGCCGTGTGGCAGAGGAAATCCTGTCCGGAGCACGGGGCCTTTGCCGTCCCTGTCTGGCGGGGGAAAATGGACTTTTTGCGCTGGACGGCGGGGGCATCGCGCCTGCCTGCCGGGGCGGGGCTGGGCTGCCCGGCAAACTGCGGGCTCTGCCCGGAGCACGAGCAGGCCACCTGCTGCTCCCTTTTGGAAGTGACGGCGCGGTGTAATCTTCGCTGCCGTTTCTGCTTTGCCTCCGCCGGGGAGGACCCGGCGGAGGACCCGCCCCTTTCGGAACTGAAGGCCGCGGTGGACGCCATCATGGACCGCTGCGGCAGGCCGCTGCTCCAGCTCTCCGGCGGGGAGCCGACCCTCCGGGATGATCTGCCGGAACTGGTGGCCTACGCCAAGGAGCGGGGCTGCCCTTATGTCCAGATAAACACCAACGGCCTGCGCCTGGCCCGGGAGCCGGCGTATGCTGCGGCCCTGGCCCAGGCGGGGGTTAGCATTGTATTCCTCCAATTTGACGGCGTGGATGACGCGGTGTATGAGGCCCTCCGGGGCCGGCCCCTCCTGGCGGAAAAGGAGGCGGCCATCGCCGTGTGCCGGGACCTCCGCATGGGCGTCACCCTGGTGCCCACCGTGGTACGGGGGGTGAACGATGGGCAGCTGGGGGACATCGTCCGCTACGCCGCGGCCCGCCTGCCCGGGGTGCGGGCGGTGCATTTCCAGCCGGTGTCCTACTTCGGGCGCATTCCCACCGGGCCGGAGGCGGACGGGCGCTTTACCCTGGACGAGCTCATGGCCGGGCTCATGGAGCAGGCCGGGCTGCCGGAGGACAGCTTCCTCCCCTCCCGGTGCGACCACCCCCTGTGCGGCTTCCACGCTGCATTTCTGGCGGAGGCGGACGGCACGCTCCGCCCCCTCCATGGCCGGGGGAGGAGTGGCGCGGGAAGCCAGGCCTGCCGGACCACGGCAGAGGAAAACCGCTCCTATGTGGCCCGGCACTGGGAGCGGCGGGACGCGCCGGAGGACGCCGGCAAGCCGGAGGACGACTCCTTTGAGGGCTTTATCCGCCGCATGCGGACCCGCACCCTGACCCTCACGTCCATGGCCTTTCAGGACGCGGGAAATTTGGACATCGAACGGCTGCACCGGTGCAGCCTCCACGTATACGACAAAGGAAGGGTGATGCCCTTTTGCGCCAAGTACCTCAGTGCCCTGCCGGAGAGAAGCTGAGTCCCTGTCCTCCAGAGCTGGCGGCGGGGCTGTTGCCTCCGGGGGAGACCGTGGTGGAGCTGGGCTGCGGCCAGGGCGTGCTGCTCCAATATCTCCGCGCGCATGGCTTTCCCACATGCATCGGCATCGAGCCGGACCCGGAGCGGGCGGCGTACTGCCGGAGCCGCGGGCTGGATGTGCGTCCGGGCACGGCCCAGGCCGTCCCCCTGCCGGCAGAAAGCTGCGGCGCGGTGGTGATGGAGTGCGTCTACTCCCTGTGTGAGCCGGGCCCCACGGTCCGGGAACTTGCCCGCATCCTCCGGTCCGGGGGGACGCTGGTGCTCACGGACCTCTATGCCCACGGCGTGGGCATGACGCTGGCGGACAGCCCCCTGTGCCGCCGGGTGCCCCGGCGGGAGGAACTGGAGGATGAGCTTCAGACGCGCTTTACCCTGGAGCGCTTCCTGGACCAGACGGACGCCCTCCGGCAGTACGCGATGCAACTGCTGCTCTCCGGCGCCGGAGAGGCGGACTGCACCCGGGAGGCGTTCCGCCGGCTGAAGCCGGCCAAACCCGGGTATGGGGTGTGGATATGGAAGAAAAACTCGCCGCGCTGAACGCCCTGGTGGCCTACGCCCGGGCCAACAGCCCCTTTTACGCCCGGCATCTGCCGGAGGGAGAGATTGAAAGCCCGGCGGACCTTGCCCGGCTGCCCCTGTGCAGCGCGGAGGATATTCGGGAGCACGGACGGGAAATGCTCTGTTGCCCGGCGTCCCGGGTGCGGCGGATCGTGAGCCTGGAGACCTCCGGCACCAGCGGCCGGCCCAAGCGCCTTTGTTTCACCGAGGCCGACCTGGAGCGGACAGTGGACTTTTTCCACCACGGCATGGAGCGGGTCTGCGGGCCCTACCGCCGGGTGGCCATTTTCCTCCCCGGGAACAGTCCGGATGGATTATGTCAACTTCTCGCCGCAGGTATCCGCCGCTTCGGGGGCACGCCCTTGTACTACGGCCCCATTGCGGACTACGGCGACGCGGCCCGGTGGAGCCGGGAGCAGCGGGCGGACACCCTGGTGGGCATCCCGGCGCAGATCCGCCGCCTGGCACTGACGGCGCCGGACCTGGGCTACCGCCGGGCGCTCCTCTCGTCAGACAGTCTGCCCCGGTCCCTGGGGGAGACCATCGCCCGGAAGTGGGACTGCCAGGTGCTCAACCACTACGGCATGACGGAAAGCGGCTACGGCCTCGCGGTCCAGTATCCTGGAGAGGCGGCCATGTCCCTGCGAAAAGACCTCTACCTGGAGCGGCTTCCGGATGGGGAACTGGTGCTCACCACTTTGTTCCGGGAGGCCATGCCCCTGATCCGCTACCGCACCGGCGACCTGGGCCGCCTGAGCCCCGAAGGAGACGTGCTGGAACTCCTGGGCCGGAAAACGGAGCTGACCCGGCCTGTGACGCTCCGGCAGCTGGACGAGACCCTCTTTGCTCAGGACGGCGTGCTGGACTACGTTGCCGCCGTGCAGGGCGGTGTGCTCCGGGTGACGGTGCTGGGCCGGGCGGGAGACGCCCGGGCGGCCCTGGAAGAGGCCTTCCCGGAATACCGCCCGGAGGTGGAGGAGATAGACGCGCTGCCTCCCGCCGGCGGAAAACGCGCGCTGCGATGGGAATGAATCGAAAAGGCCGGGGGCGCAGCAAACTGCTGCGCCCCCGGCCTTCCTGATTGACGGCACCCGCGATTTGTGCTACCCTGGCCGCAGCCGGGCTTCTGCCGGGAAAGGCTTGTTTCCGCTCCATCGGACTGCGGGAGCGATGAGAAATTTAAATTTATGGATGACGGAGGTCTGTATGGCATTTCGGGAGATGAGAAGGAAACGGCAGGCGCTTTCCCGGCGGGAGGTCCTGGATATTTTGCGCCGGGGGACGTCCGGCGTGCTCGCCCTCTCGGGCGACGATGGGTATCCCTACGCCGTCCCCATCAGCTATGTGTACGACGAAGGGAAGCTCTATTTTCACAGCGCGAAAAGCGGGCATAAGATAGACGCGGTCCAGCGCAGCCCCAAGGCGTCGTTTTGCGTGATTGACCGGGACCGGGTCGTGCCGGAGGAATACACGACGTATTTTCGGAGCGTGATTGCCTTTGGGCGGATCCGGGTCCTCGACGGGGAAGGAGAAAAAAGGGCGGCAATTGAAAAACTGGCGGTCAAATACGCCCCGGAGGACACCGCCGTGAACCGCAGCAGGGCTATCGAACACGAGTGGAAGCCCCTTTGCATGCTGGAAATGACTGTCGACCATGTAACGGGGAAAGAGGCGATAGAACTCGTAAAAGAGAGGCAAAAGGGCGGTTGAAGCCCGCCTGCCCCTTTTTCCCGAAACACAAGAAAAAACGCCGCCGGACAGCCCTGAATGGGGCGTCCGGCGGCGTTTTGCGCCGGGGCTATTCCCGATAGCCGGAGTAGGCCACCAGCTTCTCGTGATCCTTGCGGAGATAGCGCCGGCCATAGCCGATGCAGGCGTCTTTCTGGTCCATGAAGTACCGGGAGATCACCAAAACAGGGTCAGCCGGTACGCAGCCCAGACGGAAAGCCACCTGCTCCGGCGGCAGCGCCGCCTCGATCTCCATGCGGGTATAGAAGAAGAATGTGGGCACCATCCGGGAGACGATGTCCGGGAAGGGCACGAAGAAATTGATCTCCTGCTCGATCAGGGGATTGCCCTTGATATAGGGGAGGTATTTCATGTCATAGGCCACGCGGCCGGAGTCCTCGCTGATCAGGCGGCAGATCTCGATGACACGGCTGCCGGGGCGCAGGGAGAAAATGTCCCGGATGTCTTCCGGGGCGCGGATGACGTCAATGGACTTGAAGGAGGCCGCGCCTTGGGCAGCATCTTCCCGGAACTCCAGGCGGAACATGTCATGGGAAGGCTGGGAGACATAGTAGCCCTTTCCCGGCCAGGCATGGATCAGCCCCTCCCGCTCCAGAAGTTGCAGGCTTTTGCGCACGGTCATGCGGGTGGTGGAGTACTGCGCTGCGAGCGCGTTTTCCGAGGGGAGCTCGTCACCCGGTTTTTTGTCCCCTTGCTGCAGTTCCGTTTTCAGCGCCCTGTATATTCGCAGATATACAGGACCCAATTCCTGTCCCATGATTTCATTCTTCTCCCAATAAGGATTTGCAGAGCCTGGTCACATCGTAGGCGTCCCGGGTGTAACCGTCCGCGCCGATGGCCATGGCTTCTTTCCGACCAATACAACTGCCGCCCACGATGATCTTGAAGCTGTCCCGGAACGGGAGCTGGTTCAGGTTCCGGATGACGTCCGCCATACGCTCGGAGGAGAAGGTCATGACCCCGCACAGGGCCACGATATCCGGGCGGTGCTCTTCCACCGCTTTGGTAAAGTCCGGCGTGGCCACGTCCACGCCCAGATCCACCACCTCAAAGCCGTCCACCAGCAGGAGCATTTTCACAATGTCCTTGCCTATGTCGTGGATGTCGTTTTCCATCACGCCGATGAGGACCCGGCCCCGGGCCCCGGCGGGCAGACACTCCATATTTTGATGGTTCAGGACCATGCGCATGGCTTCCTGATACAAGTCGCCGCCCACGATCATATCCGCCAGGTAGTATTCCCCTTTGGCAAAGCGCTGGCCTACGTTGCGCAGCCCCTCCTGGAGGGCGTTTTCCACCTTGTGGATGTCCGTTCTCTCCTGGAGGCAGACGGAAATGGCGCTCCACAGGAGCTCCTCATCCAGTTCGGTTACGGCGTGGACCAGCTGTGCGTGCATATCCATAAAATTCCATGCCTCATTTCCGTGTAGTTGCCCGGCGTCAGTACAGCTTGGAGAGCTGTTCCGGCAGGATTTCCGAATGGGGCGGGACGATGAGAAACCGCTCCCCCTCCCAGGGGCCGGAGAGCAGCGCTTTGATAAAGGAATCGTCCCCCTGGAGCACCTCATGCCGGAGGCCGAGGGCATCGGCCACCGTATGGGTCTCGTCCAGAATGTCCTTGAGGGGATAAGCGCCGGAGTCGATCACGCCCAGGCGCTGGTAGTGCTGCAGCATCCGATGCATCACCGACTTGCCCCGGCGCTCGCCATATCGTTTGAGGGTGTGCTGGTATTCCGACCAGATGCTCTGCTCCCCGTGGAGCCAGCCCTCCGTAAGGAAATAGGTCCCGCAGCCTTCAACCAGCTCCATCCGGTGGGACACAGAGCCCAAAAGCAGAGAAATGCAGTCATCCACCCGGGGGATTACCAGTTCCCCGTCCTCTGTGCGGAGGCCGCGAATGGCGTTGCCGCAAAACCCCATGGCCAACAGAACTCGGGAAAACCCCTTTGCCTCCCGGAGTTTTTCCTGGAGCGCGTCCCGGAGCTGCTCCGGACAGTTGTGCAGGCCGGATTGCAGCCAAAAAATGGGGTAGTCCAGCTTCAGATCCTTGTATGCTTTCTCCACTTCGTTGCGGATGGTCCCGCAGGAGATCACGCAGGTATCCATTTTTCCTTTTTCCACATCCCATCCCGCTTGTATACGATGCAACGACCCAAGTATAACACAGCTTTGCCCATTTGAAAATCCTATTTTTTCCGCGAGGCAACGCCTGCGCTCCCGGGTGGGACACGCGGCGGTGCGGACTGCCGCGTGCCAAAGGAGACTGGGAAAGACCTGCTTTGGCGAATTGGGCCGGGACTTTAGGGGCCGGGGCGGAGCAGGGCCGCGGCGGGGAGGACACGGGGCGCGGCGGGGGGCGCAGTGGCGTCCTGCCAGGCCAGGGCCAGGACATAGTCCGGTACTCCGGCGTAGAGGCGGAAGCGCGCTTCCGGATGCCGGGGGGCGGCGGGCATGCCGTCCGGGCCGGGGCGGAAGGGTTCGTGACGCAGGTCCCCACGGCCTCGGAGCTTGAAAAGGCTTTCCCGGAGGGCCCAAAGCTGAAAAAAATCCCAGTGCTCCGCCTCCTCAGGGGAGACTAGGCTCGCCAGGGCCGGGGAAATCTCCCGCCGGCGCTGGAGATCCACGCCCACCGGGGCGCTGTGCAGGGCGCAGGCGGCCCAGCCGCCGCTGTGGCTTACGGAAAAGCACAGTCCCGGGAACGCCGGAAAACAGGGCTTGCCGAAAGCGTCTTCCCCCAGCTCCGGCAGCGCGGCAAGGCCCAGGGAGCGCTCCAGGGCCGACGAGAGCAGGGACATGCCCCAAACGGAGCCCCTGCGGCCGGACCGGGCCGCCGCCCGGGCCTGCTTTGGATCCAGGCCGGAGAAATTTGCCAGATAGAGCTCCATGGGGACGCCGCCTTCCTTTCATACCAATTGACAATTGACAGTTGACAATTGACAATTGACAATT
>CDZQ01032436.1_pt1 | contig 20565 bp, 21 predicted proteins | sample 554831 | NCBI WGS metagenome assembly CDZQ01 (sample SAMEA3182112, study PRJEB8094) | gut metagenome | biome: human; feature: gut; material: Stool; isolation source: human stools | place: Canada | collected 2013-05-06
TTCTGGGAGCACGGCTCCGGCCCCTGCGGCCCCTGTTCCGAGATCTATTACGATCGGGGCGAGGAGTGGGGCTGCGGCAAGCCGGGCTGTACCGTGGGCTGCGAGTGCGACCGGTATATTGAGGTCTGGAACAACGTGTTCTCCCAGTTCAATAACGACGGAGAGGGCCACTATACGGAATTGGCCCAGAAGAACATCGACACCGGCATGGGGCTGGAGCGCCTGGCCTGCGTCAGCCAGAATGTAGCCAGCCTCTTTGATGTGGACACGGTGATGAATATCACCAACAAGGTCAGCGCCCTTACCGGCGCCAAGTATGAGCAGAGCGCCAAAATTGACGTGAGCCTCCGGGTCATCACCGACCATATCCGCTCCGCCACCATGATGATCTGCGACGGTGTGCTGCCCAGCAACGAGGGGCGGGGCTATGTGCTGCGCCGCCTTCTGCGCCGGGCCGCCCGCCACGGCAAGCTGCTGGGGGTGGATCATCCCTTCCTGTACCAGGTCTGCGCTACGGTCATAGCGGAAAATGAGTGCGCTTACCCCGATCTGCGGGAGAAGGAGGCCTATATCACCCGGATCATCAAGCTGGAGGAGGAGAGTTTCGCCAAGACCATCGACGGCGGGATGCGCATCTATGAGGAGATGCTTTCCGGTCACAAGGCCAAGGGGGAGACGATCTTCTCCGGGGCGGACGCCTTTAAGCTGTACGACACCTATGGCTTCCCCATTGACCTGACCATGGAGATGGTGGAGGAAGAGGGGATGCAGGTGGATCAGGCGGCCTTCAAGGCCCTGATGGAGGAGCAGCGGGTCCGGGCCCGCAAGGCCCGGGAGGCCTTAGGCGACCTGGGCTGGGCCGGCATCGAGTTCGGAAAGGATGTGCCTGCCACCTCCTTCGTGGGGTATGACAGGACGGCGGCGGACGGCAGGATCCTGGCCATGGTGGCCGATGAGGAGCTGCGGGATGAGATCGGCACCGGCGTGGAGGCCATCCTGGTGCTGGATCAGACCACCTGCTATGCGGAGATGGGTGGTCAGGTGGCGGATCACGGCGCCATTACCTGCGGCGAGAGTGTATTCACCGTCACCGACGTACAGAAGAACAAGGGGGACAAGTACCTCCATTACGGCGTGGTGACATCCGGCTCCTTCCGCCTGGGCGACGTGTGCACGGTGTCTATCGACCAGGAGCGGCGCCGGGCCATTCGCCGCGCCCACTCCGCCACCCACCTGCTGGATAAGGCGCTGCGCATGGTGCTGGGGGACCATGTCCACCAGGCCGGCTCCCTGGTGGAGGAGGACCACCTGCGGTTTGACTTCACCCACTTCTCCGCTATGACGCCCCAGGAGTTGGAGGAGGTGTCCCGGACGGTCAACGAGGCGATCCTGACGGGTTACGGCATCGATACCAAGGTCATGAGCATCGAGGAGGCCAAAAAGACGGGGGCCATTGCCCTGTTCGGTGAGAAATACGGCGATACGGTGCGCGTGGTGGATATGGGCGAGGGCTACTCGGTGGAGTTTTGCGGCGGTACCCACCTGGATAACACCGCCAAGGTGGGCCCCTTCCACATCCAGAGCGAGTTCTCTGTGGCCAGCGGCGTCCGCCGGATTGAGGCGATTACCGGCAAGAAGACCCTGGAGTGCATGCACAATAACTGCTGCACCATCAACGCTGTAGCGGAGACGCTGCGGGCCAAGCCGGACGAGGTGGTGGCCAAAGCCGCCCAGGAGATCCAGGAGATCCGGGAACTGAAGCAGGTCATTGAGAAGATGAAGGACCGGGAGTTCCTGACGGAGGCGGGCCAGTTCCTGGTGGGGGCCAAGTCCGTAAAGGGGCTGAAGGTGGTGTCCATCAGCCGCAATGGCGTCAGCGCGGACGATATGCGCAAGCTGGGCGACTTCCTGCGGGATAAGGCCAGCAATGTGGTGGCGCTCATCGCCTCTGTCAACGACGGGAAAATTACCTTCCTGGCGGTCTGCGGCAAGGACGCGGTGGCCCGGGGCGTGCGGGCCGGCGATATCATCAAGGCCATTGCTCCCATCTGCGGCGGCAAGGGCGGCGGCAAGCCGGACAGCGCTATGGGCGGCGGCAGCGACCTTTTGAAGCTGGACGACGCGCTGGCCGCGCTGGATGATTTCGTGGCGGAGAAGGCACAGTAGGGGGGCGTAAGGATGCTGCCCAGGGACCCGGCGATTTTACTGAGTTATGTCAACATGAAGCTGCGGGACGAATACAGCGGCCTGGAGGATCTCTGCCGCGCCGTGGACACGGATGCGGAGAAGGTAGTGGAGGCGCTGGCGGTTCTGGGCTATGGGTATGATCCGGTGCGCAACCAATTTGTGGCCGCCGGGTGGTTGGATGGAAAGGAGAGGCGGAATGCTGATTGATTTCGATGCGATGCAGGTGAATGTGATTCCCCATATGCGGGGCGGTGAAAAAGAGGTGGCGGCCCGGATGTACAGTGACGATCTGGGGAAGATCATGCGGGGAAGGCTGATTCCCGGCGCCTCCATTGGGCTGCACACCCATGAGACCAGCAGCGAGATCCTCTATGTTCTCTCCGGCACGGGCAAGGTCCTGTGCGACGGGGTGTACGAGGCGCTCTCCGCTGGCAGCTGCCACTACTGTCCCAAGGGCCACACCCACAGCCTGATCAACGACAGCGACGGCGATCTGGAATTTTTCGCTGTGGTGCCGGAGCAGTAACGCACACTCCCACGGGAGCCGAAGTGCACAATAGAAAGGAGCGTATCCATGAGCGATTGCCTGTTCTGTAAGATTGTTGCCGGGGAGATCCCCAGCAGGAAGGTGTACGAGGATGAACTGTGCTATGCCTTCTATGACATTGAGCCCCAGGCGCCCACCCACTTTTTGGTGGTGCCGAAGGCCCATATCCAGTCTGTTTCCGCTGTGACGGAGGAGGCGGCCCCCGTTGTGGGCCATATCTTCGCCGTGATTGCCAGACTCTCAGAGGAGTTGGGCTTTGCAGCCCCCGGCTACCGGGTGGTCAGCAATATCGGCCAGGCGGGACAGCAGACGGTTCCCCACCTCCACTTCCATGTATTGGCGGGACGGGATATGACCTGGCCTCCGGGCTGATAGACAGTGACAAAAAAGCTGTAAGGCGTAAAACCGCCTTACAGCTTTTTTCCTGAAATTCTTTATAACAGGGCCTGGGCCTGAAAGCCCTGGCGTGTCAGCACCCAGGTCTCCCGGAAGCCGCAGCCCCGGGCCAGCTGTGCCGCCTGGGGAAAGGCGTGGAGGATCGTGGCGGCGCTGTGGCAGTCGCTGGTAATGCACACACGCCCGCCCCGCTCCCGGATGAAGCGCAGCAGGGCGGGGGCGGGATAGGGCGCGGTGCGGTAGCCCCGGGCCATGGCCCCGGTGTTGATTTCGAAGATCACGTCCCGGCTGATGAGCGCGTCCAGGGCCGCCTGGGCGGAGGAGAGATACCGGGGATGGTTTTCATCAAAAAAGCGGCCGCCCTCGTTGAACTTGGCGATCAGGTCAAAATGACCTGCGATGGGGCAGCAGACAGTTTCCGCCCCGGCGGCCACCCGCTGAAAGTAGGCGGCGGCGTAGGCGTAGGGGTCGCCGGCGAAGTGCTCCCGGATGGCCAGGGCGGTGTCCTCCGGAGAGCGGTCCACCGAGAGGTAGACGCCGCCGCCCCACAGGGAGTGGACGGAGCCGATGCGGTAGTCCCAGGGCCCCTGTGTGAGCGGGGAATCCATGTCCTGCTCCAGGCCGAGGAAGATCTCCAGGCGCCCGGCGTACCGTTTTTTCAGACGGAGAATCTCCGCCCGGTAGGCGGCCGTATCCGCCTCCGCCATGGCCCAGCCGTCGGTACCCCATGGAAGGGGGCTGTGCTCAGAAAAGCCCAGTGAGGTGCAGCCAGAGGAGATGGCTCCCAAAGCCATCTCCTCCGCTGTGCTGCCCCCATCGCCCCAGCAGGTGTGTGTGTGCAGATTTTGCAGCGTCATTTGGTCATTTTCTCCTGTTTTACCTTGTAGTCGATCACATGCCGGGAGGCCAGTTCACCCAGGATCTCCTCCACGGGGATACCCATCTCCACCATCAGTACCATCACATGGTACATGAGGTCCGCAATTTCATAGATGGTTTCCGCCCGGTCCTGGGCCTTGCCGGCGATAATGACCTCTGTGCACTCCTCACCAACTTTTTTGAGGATTTTATCCAGTCCCTTCTGAAAGAGGTAGGTCGTATAGGACCCCTGGGGCAGATCCGCCTTCCGCTCCTTCAGCAGCTGATAGAGGCCCTCCACGGAGAACGGGGCCGGCTTCTCAGCGCCGGTATAGACGGTGTCGTTGAAGCAGGAGTCCGTACCCAGATGGCAGGCGGGCCCCTCCTTGTTCACCCGCACCACCAGGGCGTCCCGGTCACAGTCGGCGGTAATGTCCACGATATGCTGGATACTGCCGCTGGTTTCCCCCTTCCGCCACAGCGTCTCCCGGGAGCGGGACCAGAAGCAGGTCCGCCCCTCGGCCACGCTGATGGCCAGGCTCTCCCGGTTCATATAGGCCAGGGTCAGCACCTTTCCGCTGGCGGCGTCTACCACCACGGCGGGGATCAGTCCCTGACTGTCAAATTTCAGTTCTTCCACGTGCAGCATAAATTTCCTCACTTTTCAAGCTTTTTTCAAAAAAGGATATGCGTCCTTACAGCCTCACTGGAATACCCTTTTTTGCCAGTTCCCCCTTTAGTTCCGGAATGGGAACCTGGCCAAAGTGGAAAATGGAGGCTGCCAGGCCGGCGTCCACCTGGGGCAGCGTCTGAAAGAGGGTGACAAAGTCCTGGGCGCAGCCAGCCCCGCCGGAGGCAATGACAGGCACGTCTACCACCTGGCAGACGGCGGAGAGCATCTCCAGGTCAAAGCCGCCCTTGACGCCGTCGGTGTCGATGCTGTTGAGCACAATCTCTCCCGCCCCGCTGGCAACGCCCGCCTGGATCCAGTGGATGGCGTCCAGGCCCGTGTCCTCCCGGCCGCCTTTGGAAAACACCCGGAATTTCCCGTCCACCCGCTTGGCGTCCACGCTGAGCACCACACACTGGTTCCCGTAGCGGCGGGCCGCCTGGGCGATCAGGGAGGGGTCGCGGATGACGCCGGAGTTGACGCTGACCTTGTCCGCGCCGCATTTCAGCACCCGTTCAAAATCCTCCACCGTATTGATGCCGCCGCCCACGGTGAGGGGGATAAAGATGGTGGCGGCGACCTCCCGCAGAATGTCGGTAAAGAGGGCGCGGCCCTCGGCGGAGGCGATGATGTCGTAAAATACCAACTCGTCGGCCCCGCATTCGCTGTAAAATTCAGCCAGCCTTACCGGGGAACTCACATCGCTGAGCCCCAGGAAGTTGACGCCCTTAACCACCCGGCCATTCTTTACGTCCAGGCAGGGGATGATGCGCTTTGTAATCACCTCGCCGCCTCCTGTTCCCCCGCCTCCGATACTGCCTGGGCCAGGTCAATGGCTCCGGCATACCACGCCTTGCCAATGATGGCGGCATAGAGCCCCTGCCGCCGCAGGGCGCGGATGTCTCCGCTGCAGGATACGCCGCCGGAGGCGGTAATGGAGCAGCCCACCGCCGCCTGCAGCTCCGCCAGCTTTCCCAGCGGCGGGCCCGAGAGGGTCCCGTCGGTGTCTATATCTGTAAAGATAATATACTGTACACCAATTGATTCCATACGCTTTGCAAAGGTAATGGCCTCCAAGCCGGCGTTCTCTGTCCATCCGGCGGTGCGGATGTGTCCATTCCGGGCATCGATGCCAACGGCGATGTGCTCCGGACCGTACCGGTCCAGGGCGGCCGACACAAGGTCCGGGCTGCTGACGGCGGCGGAGCCGATGACAACCCGCCACACACCCAGGGCGAAGGCCGCCTCCAGATCCGCCATGGAGCGGAGTCCGCCGCCCAACTCCACCTGCAAGCCCTGATCTGTCAGGCGCCGGACGATGGCGCTGTTTTGCCGGCGGCCGTCCCGGGCGCCGTCCAGATCCACCACGTGGAGGTGCCGGGCCCCGGCGGCGTAAAAGGTCCGCGCGGTGGCAATGGGGTCCTCCGCAACTCGATGAACCGTTGCAAAATCCCCTCTGTAAAGGCGGACAACCTGCCCGTCCTTTAGGTCGATGGCGGGAAACAGCAGCATGGCGTTTCCTCCTTTCACAGACTGCAGAAGGCCCGTAGGATCTGAAGTCCCACAGTTCCGCTCTTCTCCGGATGGAACTGAACGCCGTAGACGTTGTCCCGGGCTACCGCGGCGGTGAGAGGCGAACCGTACTCCGCTGTGGCGACGGTGTGGGCCGGGCAGCCGGCGGCATAGTAGGAGTGAACGAAGTATACCCACGCCCCCTCCCGGATCAAATGAAACAGGGGGGATACGGGCCTGTCCTTGGGAAAGTGCAGGGCGTTCCAGCCGATGTGCGGCACCTTATAGTCCGGTGGGATCACATCCCGAATGGGGGACACAGTGCCGGGAATCAGTCCCAGGCCCTGATGGCGGCCATATTCCAGACTCTCGTCCAGGAGCAGCTGCATACCCAGGCAGATGCCCAGCAACGGCTTGCCCGCCTCCGCCTGGTTCAGCACCACCTGGTCCAGCCCATCCCGGCGGAGCAGAGCGGCGGCGTCGGCAAAGGCCCCCACACCGGGCAGAATCAGCTTTTCCGCCCGGGCAATCTCCCTGGGATCCCCCGTAACCCGGGCCTCGGCGCCAATGGCCGCCAGAGAACTGCGCAGCGAGAAAAGATTGCCCACGCCATAGTCGATAATTGCAATCATGTAAAGGCTTCCTCCTTTACGGATATTTTTACAGCACGCCCTTGGTGGAGGGGATTTCCCGGGGAAAGCGGGGGTCGATATCCGCCGCCTGGGCCAGGGAGCGGGCCAGACTTTTGAAGACACCCTCAATGATGTGGTGGCTGTTTTTTCCCGCCAGCTGGCGCACATGGATGGTCATGCCGGCCCGGCGGGCCAGCGCCAGCAGAAACTCCTCCACCAGCTGGGTGTCAAAGGAGCCCACCTTTTCTGTGGGGATGTCCAGCTGGCAGCACAGCAGTCCCCGGCCGGAGATATCCACGGCGGTCAGCAGCAGCGCCTCATCCATGGGTAGGGTGCAGGAGCCGTAGCGGGTGACGCCCTGCCCGGTTCCCAGGGCCCGGGAGAAGGCGTCACCCAGGCAGATGCCCACGTCCTCCACGGTGTGGTGGTCGTCCACCCAGGTGTCACCCTGACAGGTGACAGCCAGATCGAACCGGCCGTGGCGGGCAAAGAGGGTGAGCATGTGGTCCAGAAAGCCGCAGCCGGTATGGATGTCCCCCCTGCCGGCGCCGTCCAGGGACAGGGTGAGGTGTATATCCGTCTCGTTGGTTTTGCGGTTGATGACAGCGTCACGCATGGTCATACCTCCTGCAGAATGTTCCGGATCTGTTCCAGCAGCACGTCCATCTGCCGCCGGGAGCCTATGGTAATGCGGAGATAATCAGATATCTCCGGCGCGTCCCAGTGCCGCACCAGCACGCCCCGGGCCTTCAGCGCCCGGTACAGCGCGCCGCCCTCCATCCGGGGACAGCGGGTGAAGATAAAGTTGGCCAGGCTCGGCAGGGTGAAAAAGCCCAGCTTGTCCAGCTGTGCCACCGTGTAGGCCCGGGTCTCCTGAATGGTGCGGCAGTTATTTACATAATAGTCGTTGCTGTCAATGGCGGCCTCCGCCGCCACCAGGGTGAGCCGGTTGATATTGTAAGGATTGGTGGAATACTTGATGCGCTCCAGATCAGCGATGAGCCCGGCGCTGCCCAGGGCGAAGCCCAGGCGGCCCCCGGCCATGGACCGGGATTTGGAGAAGGTCTGGCACACCAGCAGATTTTCATACCGGGGGATGAGATGGCGGCAGCTCTCGCCGCCGAAGTCGATGTAGGCTTCGTCGACGAGCACCACGTGGTCCGGGTTGCTGCGGACGATGCTCTCAATATCCGATACGGGGATGGCCCGTCCGGTGGGGGCGTTGGGGTTGGCGATAAGGACATTTTTGCCGATGCCGCAGTAGTCCCCGCTCTCCAGCCGGAAGTCCTCCCGCAGGGAAACGGCGGTGTAGGGCACATGGTACAGATTGGCGTAAACCGGGTAGAAGCCGTAGCTGATGGCGGGAAAAGCCACGGGCCGGCTCTCATCGCAGAAGGCCATGAAGGCGAAATTCAGAATGTCGTCGGAGCCGTTGGAGAGAAACACGTTTTCCGGCGTCAGGTCGTACAGCGCCGCCAGCTTCCGCCGCAGGGAGGTGCAGGCGGGGTCCGGGTACAGGTTCAGCTTTCCCACCTCCAGGTCGTTTACCGCCGCAATGACCTGGGGGGAGGGGGGGAAGGGGGACTCGTTGGTATTCAGCTTCACATACTGCATATCCTGGGGCTGCTCGCCGGGGGTATAGGCCTCCAGGGATTGAAAACGGGAACTGAGGAAGCGGCTCATTTGGACATCTCTCCTTTCTCGGAGCGGGCCAGGGCGCTGCAGGCGTGGCCCTCCAGCCCCTCCTGGCGGGCGAAGGCGGCGATTTTGCCGCTGACAGCCTGGAGAGCTTCGGCGGTGTAGTAGGTAAACTGAGATTTTTTCACAAAATCATCCACGCTGAGCGGGCTGGAAAAGCGGGCGGTGCCGCTGGTGGGCAGGGTGTGGTTGGGGCCGGCAAAGTAGTCGCCCAGGGCCTCCGGGCAGCTGCGGCCCAGAAAGATGGAGCCGGCATTGCGGATCTGGCCCAAGTAGTCGAAGGGGTGCTCCATACACAGTTCCAGGTGCTCCGGGGCCAGTTCGTTGGCGATGTGTATGGCCTGAGCCAGGCTCTCGGCGACAATGATTTTGCCGTTTCCGTCGATGGAGGCCCGGGCGATATCCCGGCGGGGCAGCAGGGGCAGCTGGCGCTCCAGTTCCTCTGCCACGGCCTGGGCCAGCCGGACACAGTCCGTCACCAGGACGGCGCTGGCCATCTTGTCGTGTTCCGCCTGGCTGAGCAGGTCGGCGGCCACCTGCCGGGGGTCGCTGAGACTGTCGGCCACCACCAGAATCTCGCTGGGCCCGGCCACCATGTCGATGCCCACCTGGCCGAACACCTGGCGCTTGGCCTCTGCCACGTAGGCGTTGCCGGGTCCCACGATCTTGTCTACCCGGGGGATCGACTCCGTGCCGTAGGCCAGGGCGGCTATAGCCTGGGCCCCGCCGCAGCGGAATACCCGGTCCACCCCGGCAATGCGCCCGGCGGCCAGGATCACGGGGTTTACGTCCCCGCCGCAGCTGGGGGGGGACACCATAATAATGTCCCGGCAGCCGGCGATCCGCGCGGGGGTGCAGTTCATAAGGACGGAGGAGGGATAGGCCGCGGTGCCGCCGGGTATGTAGAGGCCTACCCGCTGGATAGGCATCACCTTTTGCCCCAGCACCACCCCCGCCCTTTCGCTGACGACAAAGCTTTGACGAACCTGGCGGCGGTGGAAATCCCGTATATTGTCCGCGGCCTCCTCCATAATGGCCCGCAGGGCAGGGTCCAGGGCGGCCACGGCGGCGTCCAGCTGGGCGGAGGGCACCTCAAGGGAGGTGAGATCCGCTCCGTCAAACTTCCTGGCGTATTCCAGCAGGGCGGCATCTCCTCTCAGACGGACCGCCTCAATGATACGGGCGACATCGCCGACCACATCCCGCCGCTCCTCCGGTCGGGCGAAGATCTGAGCGGGGGGAACCTGGGCGGCGTGCAGAATTCGGATCATGGGCTGTTCCTCACTTTCCCGCGCCATCAGTCCCGCTGCCGGCAGTGGGACTCCACCTGGCGGCACAGCTGGGTGATGCGCTGGTTTTTGAATTTGTAGCTGACCTTGTTGGCAATCAGCCGGGCGCTGATGGGGACGATCGTCTCCCGGGGCTCCAGGTCGTTTTCCAGCAGGGTCTTGCCGGTTTCCACGATATCCACGATCACGTCGCTGAGTCCCAGGATAGGAGCGATCTCAATGGAGCCGTTGAGTTTGATAATGTCGATGTCCCGGCTGAGGGAGGCGTAGTAGCGGGCGGCGATGCGGGGAAACTTGGTGGCCACTCGCAGCGTGTGGTCAGGGCAGTCCCGGAAATCCTTCCTGGCGGCCACGCACATGCGGCATTTGCCAAGGCCCAGGTCCGCCAGTTCGTAGACATCGGGCCCGTACTCCAGCAGAATGTCCTTTCCGGCCACGCCCACGTCGGCGGCGCCCCGCTCCACATAGATGGCCACATCCGAGGGCTTTACCCAGAAATAGCGGACCTTGGCGGCGGGGTTTTCGAAGATCAGCTTCCGGTTCTCCTCCTCGATGGCAGGGCATGGATAGCCCACGGACCGGAACAGCTGGTAGACCTTTTCTCCCAGGCGCCCCTTGGGCAGGGCGATATTCACCACATCCGTCATTGTCCCGCCTCCTCTCCAAACCGGACGACCCGGCGGAACCGGAGGGCCTCCGGCGCCAGGCGCTCCACGCGGACGGTGCCGCCGGCCCGGGACAGTTCCTCCGCCCGGGCCGCCACCGCCGCCGGATCATCCTCCGGCCCGTAGAGCAGCAGGGTATCCCCGTCGAAGCGGTCAGAGGCGGGGAAGAGGCGCTCCAGCTGATCCAGATATACCGCGAAGCCGATGGCGCCGCCGGCCTTGCCCATCCGGCACAGCAGATTGTCATACCGCCCCCCGGCCAGCACGCCGGTGGCCAGGCCCGGCAGGTAGCCCCGAAAAATAAGGCCGTTATAGTAGTTCATGTCGTTGACGATGGAAAAATCCAGGCGCAGGCTGCGGCCCAGGCCCTGGGCCGCCAGGAGACGGCAGATCTGCCGCAGTTCCCGGAGGGCCTGCCCGGCGGCGTTGCCCTCCGCCAACTCCTCCAGCGGCTCCAGCACCGCATCCGCAGGACCGTAGAGCAGGGTCAGTCGGCAGAATTTTTCCGTCAGGGCCGCCCCGGCCCCCGCCGCAGCGCAGAGACTGCGGATGGCGGGCACATTTTTCCGCCCCATCTCCGCCAGAATGGCCCCCCGCCAGCTCTCATCCACGCCCTCCAGCAGGGCGGACACGATGCCCATGTGGCTCAGGTCCAGCAGATAGGTGCCGCTGATGGCCGCCAGACTCCGCTCCGCCAGTGCCACCACCTCACCCATGGCGTACAGATCCAGATCCCCGATGCACTCAAGTCCGGTCTGCATGATCTCCCGATAGCCCATGGCGGCGGGGGAGGTGCGGTACACATTTTCGTTGTAATAGACCTTCTGCAGTCCATCCAGCCTGTCCGGGGTGTTTTTCACGATGGACAGCGTCACATCCGGTTTGAGGGCCATCAGCCGCCCATCCGTGTCCGTGAAGGTAAGAATATGCTCGCTGACCAGGAAAGCTTTGTTGCGGACATAGAGGTCGTACTCCTCAAATTTGCTCATGCGGTAGTGGCTGTAGCCGTGTCTGCGGTAGAGTTCCCGCAGACGGTAGAGCACCTGCTCATCGGGCCGCAGAGCCGGCGCAGGGGCGGTCACAGAGGACACTCCTCTTGGCGCTTCAGACGCTCCAGTACCGTCCTGTATCCTCCCGTGCCATATGTGCAGCAGCGGTTGACACGGCTGATGGTGGCGCTGCTGGCGCCGGTAGCCTCGGCGATGCGGCTGTATATCATCTGCTCGCTGAGCAGCTTGGCTACCATAAGCCGCTGGCCGCAGTCCTGAATCTCCTTGCCGGTCATCAGGTCCTCCAGGAAGGCCCGGCACTCCTCGTCGGTTTGAAGGGACAGAATCGCCCGGATCAGCAGGGCGGCCCCCTCCGTATGAAACACGTCCATGGAAAAACCTCCTCGTCATTGCTTTTATACTTTAGCATGATAGTACGATAACAAGAAAAAGTCAACGGAAACCTGGGAAGAAACCTATATGAGAATTGACAACGACGGCCTGCTTTTTCCCGGCATATTTCATAAAAACCGGGGGCTGTCAGAAAAAAATGTAAAAATCTTCCGAAATATTCGTCAAAGTTTACAGAAGATATGGACAAACCAAGTCGAAATCATGTATAATAAATCAACAAAGTTGGTGACAACCGGTGGGCGGATGCCTTCTCAGACGGCGAGAGGCGGAAAGGGAGGATGGCATGAACGAGCATCAAAGCAACATCTATAAGCACTCGATGAAGCTGGAGCGCCGGACCGCCTCGCTGTATGTGCAGAACACGGGCTGCCAGCAGTGCGCGCCCAACTATGGCTGGGGGCCTGGTGTGCGCAATCACTTCCTGCTCCACCACGTGGTGGCGGGACGCGGGGTCTTCATTTCCCGGGATCAGCGCTATGACCTCCAGGCGGGGGACACCTTCCTGGCCTATCCGGACACCACCATCCACTACTATGCCGACGCCCGGGATCCCTGGGAGTATGTCTGGGTGGGCTTCAGCGGGCTGGAGGCCGCCTCCTATATGGAGCGGACGGATTTTACCCCGGAGGAGCCGGTATTCTTCGGCCGGGACAGCGAGCAGCTGCGGAATCTTACGGAGGAAATTTACCACAGCTATGGCACCACCACCGCCGAAAATCTGGCCATGACCTCCAAACTCTATGCGCTTCTGGCCTTCCTGGTGGGCACTGCCCGGGGGACCAGGGATCAGAGCCGGGGGGTGCCGGACTGCGCCCTGCTGGCGGCGGAGTATATTGTCAGCCACTATGAGACCCCCATCACGGTGGAGGGCCTGGCAGCCTATGCCTCCGTCAGCCACTCCAGCCTGTACAGGCGGTTCATGCAGCGCTTTCAGATGTCCCCCAAGCGCTTCCTTCTGGAGTACCGCATTGACCGGGCCTGTGTCCTGCTGTCCTCCACCAACTACTCCATTCAGGAAATTTCCAACTCCGTGGGCTTTGAGGACCCCTTCTACTTCTCCCGGGCGTTTAAAGAGATCAAGGGGATCTCTCCCCGGCAGTACGCCAATCAGCTGCGCAGCGCAAAAGCGGGGCAGTAGTGGATATATGGTGACTCTGTCCAGTTTTTAACGATTTTGTAATAATTTAAACGGTTAGCAAAATGAAGCCGGTTCTTTTCAACGGCGTGAAAAAATATTTTGTAAATGCTTGTAAAACCCCAAAAGTATACTGTGAAACGTGCACAAAAATTAAATTTGTTTTTGTGCAAAATACACAAACGGCCAATTATTGCGATATTCTTTTTCACTGAATTGTCCATATGCCTGAATAGAAAGTCCATGTACTTGGGCAATTTGTAAAGTATAATAGAAATCACAAGGGACAAGAGTGGTCCTTTGAAAAAAGGCGTATGCCTTTTTTCGTTTCCTGTTCAGGAAACGAAACATCTTAAAGGAGGATTATCAGATGAAAAAAGCACTTGCGCTCCTGCTGGCTCTGACCATGGTGCTGGCCCTGGCCGCCTGCGGCGGCAACAACGGTGGCAGCGGCAACCAGGGAGGCGGCAACCAGACCGACACCCAGAAGCCTGATGAGGGCGCCACTGCCGAGGAACTGAACGTGGGCGTGTTCTATTACACCTTTGCCGACGCCTACATCACCACTGTGCGCACCGCCATGGATGAGAAGCTTAACGCCGCCGGCATCAAGTTCAACAACTATGATGGCGCCAACACCCAGTCCACCCAGCTGGACCAGATCAACACCGCTATCACCAACGGCGTGAATCTGCTGATTGTCAACATCGTGGAGACCTCTTCTCCCGACGCCGCCCAGCAGGCCTGTGACGCCGCCAAGACCGCCGGTATCCCCATCATTTTCTTCAACCGCGAGGTTTCTAACGATGTGGTCAACAGCTACGACAACTGTGCCTTCGTTGGTACGGACGCCGCCGAGGCCGGCCACATGCAGGGCGAGATGATTGGCGACTACCTGCTGGAGAACTACGACACGGTGGACCTCAATGGCGACGGCCAAATCTCCTACGTCCTGTTCAAGGGCCAGGAGGGCAATGCCGAGGCCGAGATGCGCACCCAGTACGCCGTGGAGGACGCCAACCTGAAGCTGACTGCCGCCAGCAAGCCTGAACTGGTGTTCTACAACGCCGGCAACACAGATAAGTACCTGGTGGATCAGACCGGCGGCTGGTCCGCTCAGGCTGCCACCGACTACATGACCACCATTCTGGCTGAGTACTCCGAGGCCAACAGCAACATGGTGGAACTGGTCATCGCCAACAACGACGGCATGGCCGAGGGCGCCATCTCCGCGCTCCAGTCCGCCGGCTATAACACCGGTGCCGACGGCAGCACCACCATCCCCGTCTACGGCGTGGATGCCATGGATTCCGCCGTCCAGAAGATCAAGGAGGGCCAGATGACCGGTACCGTCAAGCAGGATGGCGACGGCATGGCCGAGACCATCGTCACCCTGGTGAAGAACATTCAGTCCGGCGCCGCCCTTATGGACAACACCGCCGACTTCAATGTGGATGAGGGCGTGGACAAGATCCGTGTACCTTACGCCAAGATTACCGGCTGATTGAAACGGGTTATCTGCCCCTGATGGAAACGGAAACGAAGGGGGCTGTCGCTTGCCGGCAGCCCCCTTCCTCCATGGAGGATCCGCCTGAGCCGCGCAACGGTAGAGCGGCTGAGGCGAAAGCTTCAAGGAAAAAGAGCAAAGGAGGAGAACCATATGGATCAGCCGGCTTTGTTGGAGATGCGCGGCATCAGCAAGGAGTTCCCGGGCGTCAAGGCGCTGGATCATGTGTCGCTTACCGTCCGGCCCGGCACCGTCCATGCCCTGATGGGTGAGAACGGCGCGGGAAAATCGACCCTGATGAAATGCCTGTTCGGCATCTACGCCAAGGACAGCGGTACCATCGTTTTGGACGGCCAGGAGGTCAACTTTAAAAGTTCCAGGGAGGCTCTGGAAAATGGGGTGGCCATGGTGCACCAGGAACTGAACCAGGCCCTGACCCGCAGCGTGCAGGACAACCTGTGGCTGGGGCGTTACCCCAAGGTGGGCGGCGTGATGGTCAGCGAGCGGATCATGGCCCAGCGCACCAGGGAAATTTTTGACCAACTGGAGGTCAATGTGAACCCCAAGGCGATTATGTCCACCATGCCTGTCAGCCAGCGGCAGATGGTGGAGATTGCCAAGGCGGTGAGTTATGACGCAAAGGTCATTGTGTTTGACGAGCCCACCTCGTCTTTGACGGAGGTAGAGGTGGAGCACCTGTTCCGCATCATCAACATGCTGCGGGATAAGGGCTGCGGGATCATTTACATCAGCCACAAGATGGAGGAGATCCTCCGTATCAGTGACGACGTCACCATCATGCGGGACGGTCAGTGGGTGGCCACCAGGCCCGCCTCTGAGTTGACTATGGACGAGATTATCCGTCTTATGGTGGGCCGGGAACTGACCAACCGTTTTCCGTCCAAGGACAACACCCCCGGCGAGGTGGTGCTGGATGTGCAGCATATCTCCGGCCGCTATACCCGGCTGAAGGACGCCACCTTCCAGCTGCGCCGGGGGGAGATCCTTGGTATTGCCGGACTGGACGGCTCTGGCCGCACGGAGGTGCTGGAGAACCTGTTCGGTTCCATGACCCGGGGCGGCGGCACCATCACGTTCCACGACCGGGAGATCCACAACCGCAATCCCCGGGAGTCCATCAAAAATGGCTTTGCCCTGCTGACGGAGGAGCGCCGGGCCACGGGTATCTTCGGCATCCGGGATATCCGGGAGAACACGGTGGTCTCTAATCTGAAAAATTATCTGATTGGCGGGATTTGCCTAAGCGAAAAGAAGATGCGGGAGGACACCGATTGGTCCATCCAGGCCATGCGCATTAAGACCCCCAGCCAAAAAACCCAGATCCGCTCCCTCTCAGGCGGCAACCAGCAGAAGGTCATCATTGGCCGGTGGCTGCTGACCAAGCCGGAGGTGCTGCTGCTGGATGAACCCACCCGGGGCATCGACGTAGGCGCCAAGTATGAGATCTACCAGCTGATCATCAACCTGGCCAAGGAGGGCAAGGGCGTGATTATGGTGTCCTCCGAGATGCCGGAACTGCTGGGTGTCTGCGACCGGATTTTGGTCATGTCCGGCGGCCAGCTGGCCGGCGAGGTGGACGCGAAGAATACCAGCCAGGAGGAGATCCTCACTCTGGCGGCAAAATATGTGTAAGGGGAGGAACCATCAATGAGTAACGAATCCAAAGCACTGGCGAAGGAGGCAAAGGCCCGTCAGCCCTGGACCGGCCGACGGGTGGGGGATGCGCTGCTGAACAACGCCCTGCTGATTATCATGGCCATTGCCGCCATTGTGATCGCCGTTATCAATCCCAACTTTGTTAAGACCTCTTCTCTCGTCAACATTCTGGTCCAGACCTGCGCCTACCTGCCGGTGGCACTGGGTGTGGGCGGGTGCATTGTCCTGACCGGCACGGACCTGTCCGCCGGCCGCATTGTTGGCCTGACCGCCTGCGTGTCCGCCTCTCTGCTGCAGGCCGTGACCACCAGCAGCAAGATGTGGGTAAACCTGACGCCTCCCAATGTATTCTTGGTACTGCTGCTGGCCATGGTAATCGGCGCCGCGATCGGGGCCTTCAACGGCTTCTTCGTGGCCAAGTTCAAGCTGCACCCCTTTATTGTCACCCTGGCCACCCAGCTGATCGTCTACACCATGCTGCTGCTGTATGTGAAGATGGGCAACAATAATGGTATGGCCATCTCCGGCCTGGATAAGAGTTACAGTGATTTCATCACAGGCTGTCCCAGCTTCATCAAGACCCTCACCGGCGGCATTGCCATTCCCAACTACGTTTGGATCGCCCTGATCCTCACCGGCGTGATGTGGTTTATCTGGAATAAGACCACCTTTGGCAAAAACATGTTCGCTCTGGGCGCCAACGAGGAGGCGGCCCGGGTCTCCGGCGTCAACGTGTTTGCCACCACGATCATGGTGTTTGCTCTGGCCGGTGCCATGTACGCTGTCACGGGTTTTATCGAGGGCGCCCGGGTGGCCTCCAACACTGCCAATACCGGCCTGAACTATGAGGCGGACGCCATTGCGGCCTGCGTGATCGGCGGCGTCAGCTTTGTCGGTGGTATCGGAAAGATCCGGGGCATCGTGATCGGTGTGATTATGCTGCGCCTGATCTTCGTGGGCCTGACCATGGCCAATGTGCCCCAGGACCTGATATACATGGTGAAGGGCGCCATCATCCTCTTTGCCTGCGCTCTGGACATGCGCAAGTATCTGGTGAAAAAATAGGAACTCCGTCTGCCAAGGCGGACAATAAGCCCCGGCGACAGCCGGGGCTTATTGTGACCAAAAATTCGGAAATAAAGATTGAAAAATCCATGTTGATATTCTCTATATATTCTTATAATAATAGACATAAAGTATTGTAAAACAAGGATTTATTCCAGGAGGGGCTATGGAGTACACATTTTCTCCCGTGAATGATTTTGGAAATCTCGCTTCTGCCATTTCAAACCTGTACGGACAGGCGGCGGAGGGGCAGACCCAGCGTTTTCAGGCGCTGCTGCGGGGCATGGAGGAGACCTTCGGCCCCCGGGGGCCTGTGGCGGTGTTTTCCGCTCCCGGACGCACGGAGATTGGCGGCAACCATACGGACCATCAGCACGGCAAGGTGCTGGCGGGCAGCGTGAATTTGGATGTGATTGCCGCGGTGGCTCCCAGCGGGGATCACACCATCCGTATCCGCAGCGAGGGCTTCCCCATGGATATGGTGGATCTGGGGGACCTGGCGGTGCGGGAGGAGGAGCGCAACACCTCCGCCGCTCTCATCCGGGGCATAGCCGCCTGGTTTGTCCAGCATGGCTGCCCGGTGCAGGGGTTCTGCGCCTATACCACCTCCAATGTGCTCAAGGGCAGCGGCCTCAGTTCCAGCGCCGCCTTTGAGGTGCTGGTGGGCAATATCATCAACAACCTTTTTAACGGGGACAAATGCGGCCCCATCCAGCTGGCCCAGATCGGTCAGTACGCGGAGAACGTCTACTTTGGCAAGCCCAGCGGTCTTTTGGACCAGATGGCCTCCTCCGTGGGAGGGATGGTGACGATCGACTTTGCCGACAGCGGCAGCCCTGCGGTGGAGCGGGTGGAGTTTGACTTCACCGCCACCGGCCACGCCCTGTGCATTATTGACAGCGGCGCGGATCACGCGGATCTCACGAGGGAGTACGCCGCCGTCACCGGCGAATTGGGAGCGGTATGCGCCTATTTCGGCAAGACTGTGCTGCGGCAGGTGCCGGAGTCTGACTTTTATGGGGCGCTGCCTGATCTGCGGCGGAAGGCCGGGGACCGGGCGCTGCTGCGGGCCATCCATATCTATGAGGAGAACCGCCGGGTGGAGCGCCAGGTTGCGGCGCTGAAACAGGGCGACTTTGCCGCGTTTTTGGAGCAGGTGCGTCTCAGCGGCCTGTCCAGCTGGCGCATGCTGCAAAATGTGGTGCCCGCCGGCTATACCCGCCACCAGGAGGTGGCGCTGGCGCTGGCCCTGTGTGAGAAACTGCTGGACGGGCGGGGGGCCTGCCGGGTTCACGGCGGCGGCTTTGCTGGCACCATCCAGGCCTTTGTGCCTCTGGACATGCTGGAGCGGTTTCGTGTGGAGATGGACCGGCTGCTGGGGGATGGAGCCTGTCACGTGCTGACCATCCGCCCGGTGGGCGGCGTCCGCCTTGTGTAAGGGGGCGGAGCGTATGAGGAGAGAGTGCGCCATTGCCGCCCTGGCGGACTACGGTGTAAGCCGTGGACTGATTGATGGGGCGGACAGGGTCTGGGCAGTCAATCAACTGCTGTCCACGCTGGCTCTGGCGGATTATCAGGAGCCGGCGGCAGTGGAGGAGGCCCCGCTGGAGGCGATTTTGCGGGCTCTGCTGGATGATGCGGCGGAGCGGGGCGTGATTGACGGCAGCCCCACCAGCCGGGACCTGCTGGATACCAAGCTGATGGGAGTGCTGACGCCCCGGCCCTCCCAGGTGATCCACCGCTTCCGCCGCCTGTATGGGGAGAGCCCTGAGACGGCCACCAGCTGGTACTACCAGTTCAGCCAGGATACGGATTACATCCGCCGCTACCGGATTGCCAGGGATTTGAAGTGGACGGTGTCCACCGCTTATGGGGATTTGGATATCACTGTGAATTTGTCCAAGCCGGAGAAGGACCCACGGGCCATCGCGGCGGCCAGGGAGGCGCCCCAGGGGGGCTATCCCGCCTGCCAGCTGTGCCGGGAAAATGAGGGCTATGCCGGCCGGATGGACCATCCCGCCCGGCAGAATCACCGGATCATTCCCTTGACCATGGCGGGGGAGGAGTGGTTCCTCCAGTACTCCCCCTACGTCTACTATAATGAGCACTGCATTGTGTTCAACAGCCGCCACACCCCCATGCGCATCGACGGCGCGGTATTTCGGAAGCTTCTGGACTTTGTGCGGCAGTTTCCCCACTATTTTGTGGGCAGCAACGCGGACCTGCCCATTGTAGGCGGCTCCATCCTCAGCCATGAGCACTTCCAGGGCGGGCGCTACACCTTTGCCATGGAGCGGGCCGGTGTGGAGCAGGCGGTGTCCTTCTCCGGCTTCGAGGATGTGGAGGCCGGTATTGTGGCCTGGCCCATGTCCGTGCTGCGGCTGCGCTGCGGGGATGATGGGCGCCTGGCGGAACTGGCGGGGCGGATTTTGGCCGCCTGGCGGGCGTATTCCGATCCGGAGGCGTTCCTCTTTGCGGAGACAGCGGGGGAACCCCACAATACCATTACCCCCATTGCCCGTTTCCGGCAGGGCGAATTTGAACTGGATTTGGTGCTGCGCAACAACATCACCACCAAGGAGCACCCCATGGGCCTCTATCACCCCCACAGGGAACTGCACCACATCAAAAAGGAGAATATTGGCCTGATTGAGGTGATGGGCCTGGCAGTGCTGCCTGCCCGGCTGAAGGGGGAACTGGGCCGCCTGGGGCAGTGCCTGGTGTCCGGCGCGGCGATCCGGGAGGAGGATCTTGTAAAGCACGCGCCCTGGGCGGAACAGCTGCGCTGCCGCTACAGCTTCACAGCGGAGAACGTGGATGCGATTCTCCGCCGGGAGGTGGGGCTGGTGTTTGCCAAGGTGCTGGAGCACGCGGGTGTCTTTCGGAGGGACCAGGCGGGACGGGCGGCCTTTTTGCGGTTCGTCGCGTCGGTAAAATAGTGGATTTTGAGGAGGAGCATACCATGAAAACAATTCTGGTGGCCGGCGGCGCCGGCTATATCGGCAGCCACATGGTGGCGCTGCTGGTGGAAAAGGGCTACGACGTGGTGGTGGCGGACAACCTCTGCACCGGCCACAGAGCGGCGGTCAAGGGTGCGAAACTCTGTGTAGGCGACGTACGGGACCGGGCCTTCCTGGATCAGGTATTTACGGACTATCCCATTGACGGTGTCATCAACTTTGCCGCTTTCTCCCTGGTGGGGGAGAGCTGCACGGACCCGCTGAAGTATTATGGCAACAACGTGGCCGGGGCCCAGTCCATGCTGGAGGCCATGGTGCGCCACCATGTGGACAAGATCGTCTTTTCCTCCACCGCCGCCACCTA
>CDZQ01027411.1_pt1 | contig 20541 bp, 15 predicted proteins | sample 554831 | NCBI WGS metagenome assembly CDZQ01 (sample SAMEA3182112, study PRJEB8094) | gut metagenome | biome: human; feature: gut; material: Stool; isolation source: human stools | place: Canada | collected 2013-05-06
GCTTTATTAATACAAATGTGGTATGATATCACTAAGAAACAATGGTTTATGGAGGTTTGTATGAAAAAAATAATATCGATACTGCTGTTTGTTTTATTAACAGCCTCATTTTTAATAACGGTTTCGGCTTGCACCGTTATTTACAAATCTGAGCCTCTTCCGGACAGAGAAAAATATACAGGGCCTTATTCTGAAGTAAACGGAGCATTTGCCGGAACAGATGACTTAGACCGAGAACTGACAACAGATAACTTAACCTATGCAGAAAATGAAAAAACGGTAGGGATATTTTATTTTTTATGGCAAGGAGAACACGGCACGGACGGTCCCTATGATAACAACAAAATTGTACAAGCCAACCCAAACGCTGTTGATTCAGAGAAAAACTGGATAGCAGCAGGCGGCGGACCTATTGAAGCGCACCATTTTTGGGGAGAGCCTTTGTTTGGATATTATACCTCTTCTGATAAATGGGTTTTGCGCAAGCATGCTCAAATGTTAATCGATGCCGGCGTAGACTATATCGTCATAGATACAACTAATGCCTTTCCCTATACGGCCCGAGTAAAAGATTTAATCAGTGTTTGGTATGAATTTTATGAACAGGGATTTGACGTCCCAAAGATCTCTTTTTACACAAACTCTGCTGCGGCAGAAACTATGACAGCTCTTTATAACGAAATTTACACTAATGGCGCTTTATACGCACAATACCCCAATTTAAAAGACCTTTGGTTTTATTGGGACGGAAAGCCTTTAATTATCGGAACCAATACAGGAATTAACCCCAGTATCGCCAATTATTTTACAATTAAATTAAGTCAATGGCCCAATGAAGGGAAAAAGCCAAACAATAGTTGGCCTTGGATGGAATTTTCCAGATCCTTGACAAATGACTCTGTATATTATGATCAAAACGGAGAAAAAATGGTGATCAATGTCTCCATTGCACAACACAGCGATACGGTCAATTTCAGTTATACTGCCTGGTATGACGGAAACGATAGAACACGCAGCTGGCACAATGGAGCAAACGACACATCACCTAACGCAGTACTGTATGGATATAATTTTGCAGAACAATGGGAATTTGCATTAAAACAAGATACCCCCACCATTTTTATTACCGGATGGAATGAATGGGTGGCACAAAGGCAAGCGCCTCAACGCTGGCCAATTCGATTTGTCGACTGCGCAGACCCAAACAACAGCCGAGACGCAGAACCGATGCGTGGGCTGTTTGGAGATAATTACTATATGCAAATGACAGATTATATCAGACAATATAAAGGAGTTTCCCCACGTGTGGATGTCGGACACCCTGTTACTATTGACATAGCCGGAGATTTTGACCAATGGAATAATCCTGCAATCACCGCCGTATATACCGATTATAACAATGACACCGGAAACAGATTTGCAACCGCATTTGGTAACCAGATTGTACAAAACAAGACCGGAAGAAATAATTTTGTGACCATGAAAACCGCACATGATACAGAAAATCTTTATTTTTATGTTCAAACCCAAAACCCTATCACCGCGGCAACCGATTCCAACTGGATGACCTTATTCTTAAAGACAGAAGAAAACGCGCCATCCAACTGGTACGGATATGATTATGCCGTTAACCTACAAGGAAAGGGCGTGTTGAGCCGCTGTACCGGCGGATGGAACTGGGAACCCGTAGGGACAATTGAGCTTACTGTTGACGGAAACCAGATGATGCTTGGTGTTTCGTACCAACAACTTGGTTTAGACCGATATACGGACGGACTGATTGATTTGGAATTTAAATGGGCAGATAACTATCAAGAAAATGCAAACTGGGAATATGATATCTTTACGTTTTATACTGACGGTGACGCGGCGCCTATGGGCCGCATGAATTACGTCTATTCTGATGTAAAATAAAACAATAAAAAAGACGGACAGGAAAATCCTGACCGTCTTTTTATTTACATAAATTTTCATCACAGTTACTGACAGGATACCGGGGTGTACCCGGCCTCTTTTACCGCGTCTGAAAGAACCTGGACGGAAACCTCTTTAGACAACTCAATAGTAGCCTGTTTTTTGTCCAAATCCACAACAACCGATTGGACACCGTCCACGGCCTCCAATGCCTTTTGTACATGCATTTTGCAATGGTCACACATCATTCCGTCTACTTTCATTACTTTTTTCATACTGATCGTTCCTTTCTGATTTGAATGTATGTCAATATTATTTAAAACGGAGGCTTGTTTAGCAATTCTCTCTTCTTCTGGTTGTTTTGCTGAGAAAGTCGGCCGAAACAATTTGAGTCTCAACGCATTCAAAACTACACAAACAGAACTTAAACTCATCGCCGCAGAGCCGATCATCGGGCTCAAACGAATCCCGAACGCCGGGAACAAAGCACCGGCGGCAACCGGAATACCCAATACATTATAGAAAAAGGCCCAGAACAAATTCATCCGGATATTGCGCATCACGGCGCGACTTAAATCAATCGCATTTACGACGTCCAACAAGGAATCTTTCATTAACACAACATCAGCGGAATCGATCGCGATATCCGTGCCTGCGCCAATGGCGATTCCGACATCTGCACGCATCAATGCAGGAGCATCGTTGATTCCGTCTCCGACCATCACGACACGGTGTCCTTGCTGCTGAAGCTGCCGAATATGGAACTCCTTCTGCGTAGGCAAAACATCCGAAATAACATTTGAAATTTCCAATTCACTCCGAATCGCCTCCGCTGTACGTTGATTGTCTCCCGTCAGCATCAAAACCTGCAATCCCATTTTTAAAAAACGGCGGATCGCCTCACGGCTGGAATCACGCACCGTATCTGCTACGGCAATAATACCAACTATAATCTCGTCTCGGGCAAACAGCAAAGGGGTTTTTCCCTGCGCCGAAAGCTGATCGACAGAAGCCAAAATATTTTCAGTATTGGAACGAGTCTCACCCAAATACCCATGCTGCTCCATCAATGAAAGATTTCCGGCAAGATAAGTATGTCCGCAAACTGTGGCACGAATGCCGCTGCCTACATAAGCCAAAAAACTTTCCGCTTGCGGAATCTTCAAATTTTCTTGTTGTGCTTTTTCAACAATTGCCTGGGCTAACGGATGTTCACTACCGGACTCCGCGGCGGCGGCCTGCGCTAAAAACTCTGATTCGGAAAGGTCTTCCGAAAACAACAACACATCTGTTACCTTGGGATGCCCGGACGTAATCGTGCCTGTTTTATCCAAAACGATCGTATCAACCGCATGAAGCTGCTCTAATGTTTGAGCTGACTTAATCAATATCCCCATTTCCGCCGCTTTGCCGGTTCCGACCATGATGGATACAGGCGTGGCCAACCCCAATGCACAAGGACACGAAATTACTAATACCGAGATCGCATTCGACAATGCAAAATCAAAACTCTGCCCGGCAATCAACCAAATCACAGCAGTTAATACGGCAATCCCGAACACGACCGGAACGAAAATACCGCTGACTTTATCAGCCAATCGGGCAATCGGCGCCTTAGACTGTCCCGCTTCGTCCACTAAGCGAATGATCTGTGCAAGCGTCGTGTTTTCCCCTACACGGGAAGCCTGAAACCGGAAAGTTCCGTTCTTGTTGACACTGGCAGAAATAACAGCATCTCCCACCGATTTCTCTACGGGAATACTTTCACCCGTAATGGCAGATTGGTCAACATATCCATTTCCCTCTACAATGGCACCGTCGACGGGAATCCCCTCGCCGGGACGAACCACTACGATATCCGACTCAACGATCTGCTCGGCCGGGATTTTCATCTCGACCCCATTCCGAACAACGGTAGCCGATTTGGGCGTCAGATCAACCAGTTTTCCAAGTGCATCAGACGTCTTGGCTTTTGATTTGGCTTCTAAAAACTTACCAACCGTTACTAAAGTTAAAATCATGGCAGCCGATTCAAAATATAAGGCATGCGCATATTCATGAACCAAATCAGCACGATGATTGCCAAGTCCGTAAGCCATCATAAACATGGCAAAAACTCCATATAAAAACGAGGCTCCGGAACCCATTGCTACCAAAGAATCCATATTGGGGGCACGATGGATCAGTGCGCGAAATCCGTTTTGAAAAAAGTGTCGGTTGATAAAAAGAACGGGAATGGTCAGCAATAACTGCGCCAATGCAAAGATCATGGCGTTTTCTTCTCCAACAAAGAAAAACGGCATCGGGGCTGCAATCATATGCCCCATTGCAACATACATCAACACCACTAAAAAAATCAGTGAACTGATCAGTCGATGTTTCATCTGCCGCTGTTCGGTTTCGGCACGTTTCTGCCGTTTTTGCCACTCATGCCGAAAACTGTTCTGTTTGGACTCAGTCGGACTGGGCAACGAGGCTCCATAGCCAATCTTTTGCACCGCTTCGATAATTTTAGGCGCAGATAACACCTGTTCGTTATACGATACCGTCATCTGATTGGACAATAAATTGACATCGACATCCTGCACACCGTCCAATTTTTGAACGCACCGTGTTACATTCGCCTGACAGGCGGCACACGTCATCCCTGTTACATCATATTTTTCTGTTTTCACAGGATCGCCCCCTATTTCAATTTCCGAATCAAATCTGCACACTCTTCCATAATCTCAGTATTCCCTTTTTGTACCTGTTCTACCACACAAGTGCGCATATGTTCACGCAAAACAGCCTGACCAAATGCTTGCAGTGCACTTTGGACAGCCGCAACTTGTACTAAAATATCTCCGCAGTATCGATTCTCTTCCAACATCTTTCCGATTCCGGTTAACTGCCCGGCCATACGATTTAAACGATTTTGAAAAGCACGAACTTCCGACACGTCCCGCGGAGTTGATTTATAACGACAGCAAGGACTGCCTTGATTGGTGCACTTACAATCTTTTTCCTGATTCATTACAAGACCTCCAATATACCCCATGGGGGTATCTTTGTTTTTATTATACTATAAACAGAAATATTTGTCAAGAGCAAAAAGTAAAACGGACTCCGTTCAAAACGGAGCCCGTTTATGACAACTTTACTGCGTGGTCATAACATCTTTTTATCTGCGAATACAATCGAAGCAGGTATAGACAAATAGCTCTGCGAGAATCTGACGTGCTGTCAGCAAATATCCGCCATCATACCGCCTGTAACTTGCAGAAGATCTTCTGGAGCCAATTTCACTTGCTGTCCGATACGCCCAGCACTAACAAGGATATAAGAAAGATTTTGAATGGATTGATGAAAGACAGTCGGGTATCGCTTTTTCATCCCGACAGGCGAACAGCCTCCCCGAATATAACCTGTTAACCCCTGAATTTCATTAACGTGAATCATCTGTATTGATTTTTCAGAAACAGCAGCTGCTGCTTTCTTTAAATCCAATTCATGATCCACAGGGACAACAAAAACATAGATGTTCCCCTTCCCGGACCGGGTCACTAACGTTTTAAACACATTTTCAACCGGATGCCCCACCAAGGACGCCACGGTCACGCCGTCTACTGCATCCTTTCCGTGCGCATATTCAAGACTTTCGTAGGCTACGTGGGCCCGATCTAATATTCGCATTGCATTGGTTTTTTGCTCTGCCATATTCCTTATTCATCTCCGATTTTTATTATACGGCAACTTCTTTTACCAAAATATTTTGTTTGCCCATGATACGATACAACTCTTTGAGCAACGTTGGATTGATTGACACCTTTTGCTGATACCGGGCTTTTCGTCCCTTCTCCACAAAGTGAAAATATACAGAACTATCCCCCGAACTGGACCGAAGAATTTGCATACATTCGTCTAACAGATACTTATTTTCGGATTCAAACGTAATCAGCATCGCGTAATGTTTTTCCGGTTCAATTTCCGCATCCGACGTTACTTCTTCTTTTCCCTGCCCTTTTTCAACCAATTCAATTTCGCTGCAAATGATCTTTGCAGTTTCACTGGCATCCGACTGTTGATCGTCCGCGCTGTTATCTTCGGCTTCAATATTCAGCCGGCCCTTCACAATCACAACCCGATCCTCTTCTAACAGAGAAGAATACTTCTCATAAGCCTTTGCAAAAAGCAAAACATCAATCGTTCCGGTTAAATCTTGTAAAGACAGAATCGCCATCATGGTTTTGTTTCGAGTCATTTTTTTGGTAACCTTTGTCAGGATACCCATAACTTCTACTTTAGAATTATTTTTATACTCACTATCCTCTGCCAACAACTGTGCCAATGTTTGAGTGCCATAGGCCTCAACTAAATCGACATATTCTTTCATTGGATGGTCAGACAAATATAAACCGGTTACGTTTTTCTCCAATTTCAGCAACTCTTTTTTAGAGTATTCTAAAACGTTCGGATATACATATTCTACCATCTCGTCCGCAGATTCTTCCGCATCTCCGAACAAACTTAATTGACCGCTTTGCTCTTCTTTTAAACTTGCCTGCAAAGTTGTTTTGATATCCGGATAGGCTAAAATCAACTGGTGACGATTTTGGCCAAAACAGTCAAATGCACCGCTGTAAATCAGACTTTCTACAGTACGCGAATCAATTTCATAGTCTCGCATCATTCGCTTTAAGAAATCATAAAAGCTCTTAAACGGCCCATTTGCTTCGCGCTCTTTGATAATATCATGCGAAACTGCGTCACCCACATTTTTTACCGCGGTCAGGCCAAAACGAATATTCTCTCCGCTTACAGAAAAATAGACGTCACTTTCGTTAATATGCGGAGCCAGCACCTGTACACCCTGCTTTTGCGCCTCGTTGATGTAGACCACCATTTTATCCGTTTTATCTAAAACACTGGTCAACAACGCGGACATATACTCTTTCATGTAGTGACATTTCAGATATGCCGTATAATATGTTACAAACGCATACGCTACCGCATGAGATTTGTTAAACGCATATTTTGCAAACTCAACCATTTCATCAAAGATATCGTTTGCAACTTCTTTGGGGACGCCGTTGCGAACAGCACCGGGCAATTCCATATTCCCGTTTTCATCAAATTTACCGTTGATGAAATATTCCCGTTCCTTTTCCATGACGTCCATTTTTTTCTTACCCATCGCTCGGCGAACGATATCTGCACGACCGAATGAGTAGCCGGCCAATTTCCGGACTACCTGCATGACCTGCTCTTGATAAACCAGACACCCGTGCGTAACCTCCAAAATGCTTTTCAGCTGAGGATCTTTATAATGAACCGATTCCGGATGATAACTATTGTTGATATATACCGGAATAGAATCCATGGGCCCGGGTCGATATAACGAAATAACAGCGGTGATATCTTCAATATTCTTCGGCTTTAACTGAATCAGCGTATTCTTCATTCCGCCTGACTCCAGCTGAAAAACACCGTCTGTCTGACCCAACGACAACATTTCGTAAACCGCAGGATCATCCATATCAACATTTTCAATTTTAAAATCTGGCTGCTTTTTTCGAATCTGACGACAAGCGTCTTCAATTACCGTAAGGTTTCGAAGTCCTAAAAAGTCCATCTTCAGCAGACCGAGCTCCTCGTCAATGACCATATCATACTGCGTCACCGGCATATCATCCTGTACCGCAAGCGGCACATAATCCGATACCGGACCACCGGTAATAACGACACCACAAGCATGGACAGACGTATGCCGCGGAGAATTTTCAAGACTGGCGGACATATCGATCAATTCGCGAATTCGAGCGTCCGATTCATATAAAGCATGCAATTCCGGGACCAATTCCACCGATTCCATAATCGACAGTTTATCTTGCAGCATTTTTGCAATTTCATTGGCCTCCTGCGGCGTAAACTCCAAAACACGAGCAACGTCTTTTACTGCCATTTTGGCTTTCATCGTTCCAAATGTAACGATCTGAGCTACACTCTCCGCGCCGTATTTGCCGATTACATAGTCCACAATTTCCTGACGCCGATCTACACAAAAGTCGACGTCAAAGTCCGGCATGGATACACGTTCCGGATTTAAAAACCGCTCAAACAGCAAGTTATATTTTATCGGTTCAATATTGGTAATCTGAATACAGTATGCCACGATACTACCTGCACCGGAGCCTCTTCCCGGTCCAACAGGAATTCCGGACCGTTTTGCAAAACGGACATAATCACTGACAATCAAAAAGTAATCCACAAATCCCATCCGATGTATGACATCCAGTTCATACTCAATCCGTTCATACAATTCCTGTGTCGGATTGGGGTACCGCTCCCGGAAACCTTCATAAGCCAGTTCTTTTAAATATTCAAAATGATCTTTGCCGTCCGGCAACTTGAAATCCGGCAAATGATAAACTTTATGTGCGGGATCATCCAGATTCTGAAAAGTCACATTGCATCTTTGCGCAATCTTGACGGTATTATCACACGCCTCGGGTAAATATTCAAACAGATCTCGCATTTCCTCTTCGGATTTTAAATAAAACTCATCGGTATCAAATCCCATTCCGGACTCTTCACTGATCGTCTTTTTAATCTGAACATAAACCAAAACCTTTTGGGCTTTTGCATCTTTCTTACGCAAATAATGCGCGTCATTCGTAGCCACCATCGGGATCCCTGTCTCTTGAGAGATACGGACAATTCCGTCTATAACCTGTTTTTGCTCCTCAATACCGTGATCCTGTACTTCCAGATAATAATTCCCTTTTCCAAACGTTTTTTCGTACCAGAGCGCAAGATTTTTAGCACCCTCGTAATCGCCTGCAAGAATTTTTTGTGGAACATCTCCCGCAAGACATGCCGAAAGACAAATCAGCCCCTCATGATACTTTTCCAGCAACTCCATGTCCACACGCGGCTTATAATAAAATCCTTCAATATTACTTAGGGAAACCATTTTGATCAGATTTTGATACCCAGTATTATTCTCACACAACAAAACAAGGTGCCCATAAGAAGAATCATATTCTTTTACTTTATCAAATCTTGTCCGCGCGGCAGTATAAACCTCACAACCGATAATCGGTTTGATTCCATTCGCCTTTGCAGATTTATAAAACTTGATTGTTGCATACATATTGCCATGATCGGTTATGGCGATAGAATCTTGTCCTAACTCCTTTAATGTTTCCATTAACCGGTCATGCTTTTCTCCAACATGGCAAGCGCCGTCCAACAAACTATATTGTGAATGCACATGCAAATGTACAAATGCCATTTTTCCCTCCGATTATTTGTCTAACCTTTCTGCTAATTCCATAATCTTTTTCAAACGATGAGATACCCCGGATTTTGACAATGGTTTTTTTAAAGATTGGCCTAATTGTTCGAGGCTGTAATCCCGATGTAATAATCGAGCCTGTGCAATCTCTACCAAAGAAGGATCCAACCCGACAAAACCTCTGTCTTTTAGTTTTTGGATCGCCATTGCCTGCCGCTCCGACGCCAAAATCATTTTATTCATATTTGCGTTTTCGCAATTCATGACCCGATTGATCTCATTGCGAATATTCTTTTCAATCTCTGCATGGATATAGTCAAAAACAAATTCCTTTGCGCCAATCCACGTTAAAAAATTTTTAATATCATCCGTATTTTTCAAATAAACAACCGGGCTGTTTTTACGAATGCTTACACGACCATGGATCCCAACCGATTCAAACAACGACACCATCACAGTTTCATATTCCGGCCGTGGCAAAACCAATTCTAAACTATAGTTTTTTGCAGGGTCCGACAAAAAACCGCTTGCAATAAAAGCTCCCCGCACAAAAGAACCACGGCAACAATCAGATTCTAAGATCGCGGTATCAATCTGATCCCACTGCTGATAACCTAACACAGTTCGCAGCTTGTCCAACAATATCGGATCCACCAAATCTAACTGATATTTAATCTGCCGGCAGCCGGAAATTCTGATTTCTTCTTCCGACAAACGAATCTGACAAATTTTTTGTATTTGGGCTATGAAATAATCTAAAATAGACTTATGCTCCAGCACGATCCGAATTTTCTGTTGGGTAAAAGTGTTACAAAAGCATAAAAAACCGTAAAGTTCAGCCTTTTGGCAACAAAAATGCTTTTTCTCCGCAATCAACGACTTTTTTACCTGATACGAATAAGACATCTTTACACCATTTTAACCTCTGTTTCCAATTTTACGCCAAATTTCTGATATACTTCATCCTGGATACGACCGATCAACGTTTGAACATCTTTTGCCGTTGCATTCCCTGTATTAACAATAAACCCGGCATGTTTGGGGCTGACCTGAGCGCCGCCCACCGTTAACCCTTTTAAACCGCACTCTTCAATCAACTGCCCGGCATAATGTCCCTCCGGGCGTTTAAAAACACTGCCTGCACTGGGATATGTCAAAGGCTGGCGATCCCGTCTGCGCTGCATCAAATCCTGCATTTTTGCACGAATCTGATCCGGATTTCCCGGAGCCAACTGCAAACAGGTTTCGCAAATAATGTTTTTATCTGTAAATGAACTGTGACGATATCCAAATTCATGTGCGGCAAGATCTTTGATTTGAACTTTGCCATTCGAATCGATATATGTCGTCGTTATCACAATATCCGAAAATTGAGAACCATAGGCACCGGCATTCATATAGACAGCTCCGCCAATACTGCCCGGGATTCCATGCGCAAATTCCAGCCCGCTCAAGCCGGCTTTCAACGCGGCATTAGCAGCCGTTACATTCAGACACCCTGCGCCAACCGTCATCTGATTATCAGAAAGAACAATATTGTTCATCCGATCCGTTTTAATTACAACTCCGCGGATGCCGTCATCATTAACAAGCAAATTGGACCCGTTGCCCATGACAAGCCAAGGAATGCGGTTTTGATTTAAAATTTCAACCAATTTGGCTGCCTGTGTAGTGGATTGAGGATATACCACCCAATCTGCAGGGCCGCCAATCTGAAAAGTCGTACATGTTTTCATTGCGACCTGTTGCTTATATTCGATATGATTTTGAGTTAGAATCTCACCTAACTGATCCAATGGCAGGAACCCCTTCCTATCAATTTCCTAAAAGCCCGATCCCCATATTTTTTTCCATGCGCCGATTCAACTCTTCTGCTGCATTATACCCTAACCGCTTTAACCGACTGTTCATTGCAGCAACTTCAATAATCACAGCAAGATTTCTTCCCGGCTTAACCGGAATAGTCACAGTTGGGATATTTAATCCCAGCAACTCGTACGTTTCATGCTCCAATCCCAGCCGATCGTATTGTTTATCTTTTTTCCAAGCTTCCAACTGGATGACCAAATTGATATTTTCGGTCTCTTTTACGGCGCCCATACCAAAAATCCGACGAACATCAACAATACCAATTCCGCGCAGTTCTATTAAATACCGAATCACTTCCGGCGATGTACCTACTAACGTACGATCTGAAACGCGCTTGATCTCCACGGCATCATCGGCAACCAAGCGGTGACCACGCTTTAATAACTCAATCGCAGCCTCACTCTTTCCGACCCCACTCTCTCCCAACATTAGAATACCTTCGCCGTAAACTTCAACCAAAACACCGTGGCGCGTAATTTGCGGAGCCAACTCAACACTTAACAAGCTGATTAATGCCGATGTTAAATTAGAGGCTGTTCTCGCTGTTGCAAGAACCGGCGTTTTATACTTTTTAGCAGCTTCTACAATTTCAGGAAATACCGGTAATCCATGAGTAATGATCACGCATGGAACCTTTAGAGAAAACAGTGTTTCTATACGCTGCTTGCGGGCAGCCTCACTCTGACCCTCAAGATATTTATATTCAGCATTTCCCAAAAGTTGAATTCGATTATGCTCAAAATAATCAAGAAATCCGGTCAACGCTAATCCCGGGCGATTGATATCGGAGGTGCCGATTCGAATATTTTCACAATCGTCTATTCCGCCCTCTCCCGGAACATATATAATTTCTAACTTCATTTTTTTTACCAATTCTGATAATTTAACGGTACGTTCCGGACATTCCATCGATGCTTCCTCCTGCGTTTTTAAAAAAATTTCTATTTCAATTTATTATACCACCAAATAGCAACCCGGTCAAGAGACCCCTGCAATTTTACAGAAAAAAAGAATCCCCGTAATCGGCTGATAACGGGGATTGCAAATCATTAAATTTTTATTATTCTTCTACCGGAGTTTCGGATGTGATTTCCATCGGCGGCTCTTCTTCAGCTTCTTCCTCTTCCTGCTGCAACAGTGCGCGGATGGACAAACTGATTTTTTTGTTCTCATAATCAATTTCTGTGATTTTTGCCTGCACCGTCTGACCAACAGTCAGCACATCGGAAACATTTTCTACCCGATGATTTGCTAACTGAGAAATATGGATTAAGCCGTCAATACCCGGGATCACATTAACGAATGCGCCGTACGGCATAATTTTAAGAACCGTAACATCTGCTACATCGCCTTCGTTATATTTGGTCTTTAATATTACCCAAGGATTATCTTCTGTCTTTTTATATGTAAGAGAAATTTTCTTATTTTCAAGGTCTACCGCTTTTACTTCAACCTCAATCACATCTCCGACACTTACCACATCAGCCGGACTCTTAATTCTACCCCAGGACAAATCTGTAATATGCACCAGTCCGTCTACCCCACCAATATCCACAAACGCACCAAATGCAGCAATAGATTTTACCGTACCTGTGTATTTCTTTCCAACTTCAATGCCGGCCCAAACAGCAGCCTGTTCCTTTTCACGTTCTTCTTTCAGAACCGATTTAATCGAACCGATAATGCGGGTTCTCCGGCCAGCTTCTTCTACTTCGATAATCCGAAGACGGACATCCTGCCCAGCCATATCACTCAAGTCTTCTGTTCTGCGCAATGTTGCCAATGACGCAGGAACAAAAACGCGAATTTTATTGACAATTACAACCAAGCCGCCTTTAACAACCTGCGCAACTTTTCCTTGACAAATCTCGCCGCTTTCTTTAGCTGCCTTGATTTTTTCCATTCCTTTTACCATATCAAGTTTTGCCTTAGAAAGTTGAACGGTTCCTTCCGCGTCGTTTACTTTTACAACGAAGGCTTCGATTTTGTCCCCGATTTCTACAGGCTTTTCATCTCCGTTGAATTCCTCGGAAGGAATGAAGCCTGCATGTTTCGTACCCAAATCCACTTGGATCTCTGTACCGTTGATTGCACAGATTGTTCCTTCAATTTTTTCTCCGTTGTGAATTCGTTTGTCATAAGCGTCTATGGCCTTATCGTCAAAAACCATATCCTCTTCAACACCTACAACCTTTTCGTCGTTTTCGTTTACCATGTTAACAATAACCTCCTCGATTGCACTACGGTGTGTGGATGCACCAGTAGACAACCCTATTTTTTTATACTTACCAATATCTGTGGGTAGCTCTTGAAACGTTTCTATATGAAACGAAGGACAATTCCGAGACGCGATCTGATACAGTTTTTTAGTATTCGAACTGTTCTTGCCGCCGATAATAATCATGGCCTCCACTTGTTTGGATAATTGCTCCACCTGTGCCTGCCGCTCGGACGTGGCCATACAGATTGTGCCAACAACCTCAATATTATCATAATCCCGGACCAATTGTACCATTTGCTCAAATAATCCGACATGAAATGTCGTTTGAGCGACAAAGGTATATTTTTCCTCTTTATCTATATTATTATGCAATATTTTTTTTAATTCGTCAATATCTTTGACGACAAAAAAATTATTTTTAGCATTTCCTACAATTCCAATCACTTCCGGATGTGCAATATCACCTGCAATAATCAGGTTATCACTCTCGGAAGCAATTTTTTGAATGCGTTTGACCTTCGGACAGGTTTGATCGACAATCTCAACCCCTCTTTGTCGAAGAGCCTGCATCACATCACGACCAACACCATGCGCTCGAATAAAAACCAAACTGCCCGGATCAATCGAATCCGGATCTTCTGTAACAATAACTCCCTTTTTCCGCAGCTGCTCGTTAATGGTTTGATTGTGCACAATCTGTCCAAATGTATAAATTTTACGTCCAGACTGCTCAGTCTGCAGCGCCTGTTCCAATGCGTCAATTGCCCGACTAACTCCAAAACAAAAACCAAGGCTTTCCGTTTGTACGATCTCAAAGCTCATAGACATGTTCCATCAGCCGTGTCCCGGCTGCCTTATATTCATCAGAAGTACCCTGCACAATCCCCAGTTCTTCCGGGCGAATCGGTTTTCCAATAATCACATCATACCGGTTAAACAAATTCAGCCTGCGTTTATACTTCATCCGAACGGGAACCAAAGTTGCTCCGGTTTTATACGCAAACATCGCAACGCCGCCTTTTGCGTTAGAATCCTGTTCATCCAGAACCCGCGTTCCCTCTGGGAAAATCCCGACTTGCTTACCGTCCTTTAATAATCTCAACGCCGTCTTAATAGCAGCCAAATCATTTTTGTCTCGATCTACCGGAAACGCTTTATAGGCTTTAACAAACCATTTTATAACCGGCGTTTCAAACAGAGACTTTTTGGCCATAAAATAAATATGACGCCGAAACGTAACGGTCAACAAGAAAATATCAAAATCTGAAGAATGATTCCCGTATACAATCGTTGGCCCATCCCAAACGATATTCTCTTTTCCGACGACCTTGTATCGATTAAACAAATGCAAATACAGCCAAAAAACAATGCGCGCAAAATTATACATCGATCTTGCTCCTTATCATTTTTACCGCCTGCTGTACGGTTTGGTCAAAATCAATTTCAGAATTATCCAACACCTGGGCATCCTCAGCACACTTTAAGGGTGCTATCGCACGGGTACTGTCCTGCAAATCACGCTGTTTAATTAAAGCAAGAATTTCATCATAAGAACAGGAATCCGCTTTCCCTTTTTGCAAAAGTTCTTCATAACGTCTACGCGCGCGAACCTCGGGCGCTGCCGTTAAAAACAATTTCACATCCGCATCGGGCAACACGACCGTCCCGATATCTCGGCCGTCCATAATCACATTATGAGTCTTTGCAACAGATCGCTGCAAATCTAAAAGAAATTGCCGAACTTCCGCAACAGCAGAAACATCAGACGCTGCCGCTGCCCCGGCCGGAGTTCGAATTTGCTCGGAAACATCTTCGCCGTTTAAATAAACGTGCTGAACGCCGTCTATACGTCTCAATTCAACCTGAATTTCATCCAACTGGGCAATCACTTGCTGTGATTGCTTGGTATCAATCCCTTTTCGTAAACAATATAAACCGATGGCACGATACAAAGCACCCGTATCAACATACAAAAACGAAAATTCTTGTGCCAAAGCCTTTGCCAGACTGCTTTTTCCGGCACCGGATGGACCGTCAACCGCAATTTGATATCCCAAACTCTACACTCCCTTATTTTTATTCCAAAGCGGCAACACTCAAACCTGCCTTATATCCCGTCGAAAAGGCGATCTGCAAATTAAACCCACCTGTATAAGCATCTACATCCAAGATTTCCCCTGCAAAATAAAGCCCCGTTACCAACTTGGATTGCATATCTTTCGGATTCACTTGCCGAACATCCACTCCGCCGGCCGTTACAATAGCCTCCTCAATCGGACGAAGGCCCTTTACCGTGAAAGAAAAATTCTTTAATAATCGAACAAAGGTTTGCCGCTGTGCTTTTGTGATGTCATGCACCTTTTGGTACGCAGAAAGGCCTGAAGTCTCAATCATGACCGGAATCAACTTGGAAGGCAACAAATCTCCCAGCGCATTGGATAAATTTTTATTGGAATAATGCGCAAAATCCTGACAAACTCGCTTATCCAACTGCTCAAAATCAAGCGCAGGTTTCAGATCAATCTCTAAAATATCGCCGGACTGTGCAACGGTGCTTGCGCTTAATATAATTGGACCCGACACCCCAAAATGCGTAAATAGCATTTCGCCGAAATCCCGATAAACTGCATTTCCGTTTCGAACCAGTCGTATCGCAACATTACGCAAAGAAAGGCCCTGCAATTGTCGGCACACTTCTACGGGCTCCAACTCCACAGGAACAAGCGAAGGCGTTAGCGGAACGATCGCATGGCCGCAATCAGCCGCTATCCGATAACCCGTCCCGTCAGATCCCGTTGCGGGATAAGACGCGCCGCCGCAAGCAAGAACTACACGACTCGCAGATAAAACCTCTCCTGTTTTTAACCGAACTCCGGAAATCCGGCCGTCCGTAACACAAATGCTCTCTGCTTCCGCATGAACAACGCTGACATCCAGCTGCTGCAACCGGTCAGTTAAAGCTTGTACAATATCCGATGCACGATCGGAGACCGGAAAAACTCTTCCACCCCGTTCGGTTTTTAACGGCACACCTAAACGTTCAAAAAAGGCCATCGTATCGTAACAGGAAAAAGAAGCATATGCACTGCGTAAAAAAGCGGGATGATGCACCACGTTGGCAAAAAAAGTGTCTGCATCACAATCGTTCGTGACATTACACCGACCTTTTCCGGTAATTCGCAATTTTTTTCCAAACACTTTATTTTTTTCGATTAAAAGGACTTTTTTACCCATTTCCGCAGCTGTTATAGCACACATCATCCCAGCGGCTCCGGCGCCGATAACAATACAATCAGGACTTTTCATCATACACCTGATTTTCATCCCAAATATCTTCTAATTCCTGCAGCACATGGGTTAAATCTTTTTCTTTTCGAATGGCTAACGCCGCAATAATGGCATTGACCAAACTCAACGGTGCAACCAAAGAATCTACAAACGACGTCATATCACTTTTCGCAAAAAGGCTGTAATCCGCACAGGCACATAACGGGGATGATTTATCATCCGTCAACGCAATCACGCGTGCCCCGCGTAAACCGGCAAATTTCATCGCCTTAATCGTTCGGTTTGAATATCGAGGATAACTGATGCAAATAATGACATCTTCTTTTTTAATGTGAAGAACCTGTTCATAAACTTCACTCACGCCGGATGTTCCCACAATTTTAACATTGTCAAACATCAAATTGAGATAAAACCCTAAAAACTCCGCAAGAGACGAAGAACTGCGCACGCCGATAATATAAATATGTTCTGCCTGCAAAATACAATCTACAACGGCTTGAAATGTTTTACTGTCGGTCTTGTCCAACGTAACACGGATCTTGTCCATATCCGCCTGAAGAACACCCGTAAGCACATCACTATCGCCGATTCGGTCTTTAGTGACCTGCAGACGCTGCGCGACCGTCATCTTATTATGCGCTGTTTTCAGCAATGCTTCCTGTAATTCCGGATATCCGTCATATCCCAGCATATTCGCAAATCGAATTACGGTGGATTCACTGACATTTACCACTTTCCCCAGCTTTGCAGCAGTCATAAAAGCGGCCTTATCATAATTGCTTAAAATATATTCGGCAAGCATCCGATGACTTTTTGAAAAAGATTGCATTTCATTTCTCAAAAAATCAGTAAGACTCCCATTCATACGAACTTCCTCGATTTTACATAGATACATATATAGTACCAGTTTTTCCACCAAAAATCAAGTCTTTTTTTTAAAGTTAGCAAAAAAATAACATCCGCAGAACAAATCTTGTCTGCGGATATTCTTTTTATTTTGAAGTAGAACTGCAAACGACACCGTGTCCGGCATCCAGATTCACAATAACGCCGTCTTTTAATATTTTAGTGGCATTTTTTGCACCAACAACAACCGGGATATCCAATGCCAACCCAGCAATAGCTGCATGGGAATTTAGCCCGTCCGTTTCCGTCACGATCCCTTTGGCATGTTTTAGCAAGCCGAACAATTCGTTTGTAGTGTAAGGAATGACCAATATCTCATCAGACTGAAACTTTTGCAACGCTTCTTCTGCATTTTTGCATACACACAATTTTGCCGCTACGCTGCGATTGTTGACCCCTGTACCTGAAACAAGAATCTTTCCAACCACGTGTACTTTTAACAAGTTTGTTGTTCCAGAGATACCGACTGGAGCACCAGCTGTCAACACAACCAAATCGCCGTTGTCCACATAGCCCTTTGCATGAGCAATGTCCACTGCGTGCTCAAATAATTCGTCCGTAGTCCGTTTTTCATCGATCATTAACGGAACAACGCCCCAGAACAAATTCATCTGCCGGCAAACTCGTTCGGAAGTTGTTAATGCGATAATCATCGGCTTCGGCCGGAATTTGGAAATCTCACTGACAGTATACCCGGATTTTGTCACCGTGATAATGGCTTTGGCCCCCAAATCATGCGCCGTAGTACAGGCTGCATGAGAAATCGCATTGGTTACATCCGCACACTTAATCTGAGAAAATTGATCAAAACGAAAAATATAATCAATGTCCTGCTCCGCACGTTCCGCAATCCTTGACATGGTCCGCACAGCTTCAATCGGATACATTCCGTTTGCCGTTTCGCCGGAAAGCATAATCGCAGAGGTATTATCATAAACAGCATTTGCTACGTCTGTAGCCTCTGCCCGTGTCGGACGCGGATTTTTTGCCATAGAATCCAACATCTGCGTAGCCGTAATAACAATTTTGCCAGCACGGTAAGCCTTTGTAATCAGATGCTTTTGGATGGCAGGAATATCCTCCAACGGAACTTCAACACCTAAATCGCCTCTTGCCACCATCAGACCATCGGCAAACCGAAGGATCTCGTCCGCATTGTTCACGCCTTCCATGTTTTCAATCTTAGCAATAATTTTAATATCGTGAATCCCTTCTTTTTCCAGCAATTCACGAATCTCGATAATATCGTTGGCACAACGAGTAAAGGAGGCCGCAATAAAATCAAATCCCAGTTTTGCACCGAAAATGATATCGCTTTTATCCTGTTCACTCATGAACGGAATAGACAAATGGACATCCGGAACATTCACGCTTTTATTGTCAGCGAGCCGACCGCCGTTAATGGCGCGACAAACAACATCGCCCCCTTTTACCTTCTCTACTTCCAACTCAACCAATCCGTCATCCACCAGAATTTTTGTTCCGGGACGAACATCTTTTGGAAAATCTTGATACGTGATCGAGCAAACAGACTCATTGCCTATCACATCTTTGGTCGTAAATGTGATCATATCACCGGGAGACAGTTCCACAAATCCTTTTTCAAACTTTTTCAGTCGAATTTCCGGCCCTTTTGTATCCAATAAAGCCGCAACGGGCAGCCCCAATTCTTCCCGAATCCGCACCAGCTGCTCAAAACGGGCTTTATGCTCCGCCTGCGTAGAATGCGAAAAATTGAATCGGGCAACATTCATACCCGCCAACATCAGCTCTCGAACAACACTATCTTTGTTGGTCGCAGGACCTAATGTACAAATGATTTTTGTCTTCCTCATAAATATTCCCCCGTTGATTTATATCTGCTCTGATTTAACTGAATAATACTCTATCGATGGCCGAACATGCCATTCTCGAAGTAACCTGCGGTACTCCGCCTCAGCCGCTTCGTTTTTATCCGCCGTTTTCTCTGCACGAATCAATAAATTTTTCGGCGTATCTAACGGAGAACAATACTCTACACAGGACACCTGATACCCGCAAGCTTCTAACTTTAAACAACGCAATCCGTCCGTTAAAATATCGTTCATCCGGCTATGAAAAACACCGTGCTTTAAAATCGGCTCCAAATCCGGCTTTTGATACTGATCCAATAATTCTTTATGACAACACGGAACACAGATAATATGACGGGCCTGATGTCGGATTGCAAAGCCTAAAGCCATATCTGTAGCCGTATCACAAGCGTGTAAACTGATTACCGCATCCGGTCTGGGACCGTCATAAGTACGCAAATCCTCGCAAATAAAATGCATATTACGATAACCGAGATCCTGCGCAATCTGCTGGCTGTCACGAATCACATTTTCTTTGATATCGATCCCCGTAAAATCGGCTTTAATATGCCGTTCTTCCCACAAATAATAATTTAAAATAAAAGACAAGTAAGACTTTCCGCAAGCACAATCGACGATCCGGACATGATTCTGTCCGTCAAACATATTCCCGATTAAATCCAAAAAACGATCGGTCTGATTATATTTTCGAATCATGTCATTTTTTAATTTGCCGTCATCGGTTAAAAAACCGAGCCGACGCAGCAAGGGCGACGCTTTTGCCAAATTTAAGTGATACTCTTTTTCTTTCAGTCCAAATATCTGAACCTGCTCTGCCTGTGTTTCAAATTTCTCCAGCCGAACATTCTTGTCATCCATCAAAATTCTTGTTCCGCCGCCGCGCTCTGCGTATTCTACAACAGCTGAATCATAGGTTATAATCATTTCCAACACGGCCGACAACAAAGCCGAAAAGGAATCATAATTCTGATTTCCGGCAAACCGGTATAAAAACCGTCCGTTCTCTTCGACCGCATTTCCGCGATATTCTTTTCGTCCGGAGCGGACCGTCCAAGACAACTGCTGAAAATAATCTTTATTTTGACGGTATTTTTCATTTAGTCCCGAAAAAAACAACTCCATTTTTGGTTTCTGCTTTGCGTTCATATCAAAGTCCTCTTATTCTCCAACTTTCTTTACTATTATAACACATTTTGAATTTTTTTTCCAGA
>CDZQ01027939.1_pt1 | contig 20467 bp, 18 predicted proteins | sample 554831 | NCBI WGS metagenome assembly CDZQ01 (sample SAMEA3182112, study PRJEB8094) | gut metagenome | biome: human; feature: gut; material: Stool; isolation source: human stools | place: Canada | collected 2013-05-06
GCACCACTGGGTCTACGCTCGGTCTGCCATTGTCCTCGCAGTACAATGGCTCCACCATCTCGTACAGCCGGCTAAAATCCACTGCCTTGTCTATTTTCCGCAGCAGATGCTCCTCTGGCACCAAGCTGTCTATTCCTACTATCTCTATTACATGACGGTCCATTTTCCCACGTTCCAGCATCTTTTTCACCACCTGCTACTTATTTTACAAAAGCCCAGCTTTTGCTGGACTTTTTCGACAGGCTGTAATATTATTAATATTATTATTTGTTATTCCCTTTCTGTAGTCCACAAGCAATTCATTAGAATAGCGGCGTACACCAAATCCAATTAAAGGTATACATAAAAAGCTTTGAAAAGAATTAATAAGCAAGACAGAAACTGCAATATCGACAAGCCCTTTTGCATTGGCAGCATCCATCATGATTTTTGTTGCAAACATACCGCCTGCAAGTGGAGGAATAGAGGCAATTGAAAAGCTTTTTCCAAAAATTAAGCGGCCAACCGTTAGCATAACAATTGTAATGCCTAAAATACCACTTAATGTTGTGACAACAACACGCCAGTCCTGTTTTAGGTTTTTAAGTTTAAATAAAGTACCAACATGAACTAACACAATTAGGTTGGTAATATCAGCAACCTTATCTAATTGAGAGGTGGAGACTATATCTTTGGGAATAATAGTCCAAAATCCAATAAGAAAAATTAGCGACACGGTGAACATTGTGCCGATTTTTCCCTTTGTAGCAGTATTAATTATGGTGGCAAAATAGTAGATGCCAACACAAATTGCCAATGCACTTGCAAATGATAATGTCACACTGCAACCCCCTCAACGTATTATTATAATGTTTTAGTATAACGATAAACTATACACATGTCAATATTATTTTACATGATGGTATAAACTTGTGGCAAGCATTTTAAGGAAAATAACAAACGGAAAAGAAACTACACCAAAATAAACGGTTTAAATAATATGTAATTTTATAAATTACGATATATAAATATAAGCTAGCCGATGGTCTAATTTATAAGATTTAGAACAATATACATATAAATGTAGATTAACTTACCTACATGTTGACACTAGAATGAATTTATTGTAAAGTGAAACAAAATAGGTAGGTGAAATATGAGCACAATTAGAGATGTTGCAAAACTGGCAGGCGTATCAGTCTCTACAGTATCCATAATAATAAACGGGCGAGAAAAGGAGAGGGGGATTCCCGCCTCTACATGCGAACGAGTCCGTAAGGCAATACGAGATTTAAATTATCATCCTAGCATCGCTGCGCGAAAACTGCGCAATGTATCTAGTGGGCATGTTACCATTGCTCTTTTTTGCCCATTTATTAGCAATGCATTATTGATCGGTAGGATGTTAGGTGGAATAGAGCCGCAATTTAAAGGTATTTGTAATGTGATGCTGTGCCTATATGATTATGACAAACTTGCTTTTGAACAAAAACTCCATAGAAATGATTTGTTTGATGCGGCAATTATTATTTCGCCATCAAAAAATGATATTGAATACCTGCAGCATACTGAATTTAACTTTCCTATTGTCATTATTTATGGGAAAGTTGACGGATATTCTTCTATTTTTATAGATAATGATGGGATTATTGATACAGTATTGAAGTTAGCGCACTTAAATGGTCACTCGAGGCTGGGGATGATCACGGGAGATATTATTTTTCATGGGATGGAGGCGAGGGCGAATAGGCTGATTGAGCTGTGCGCAAGTGGAGATATAATTTTAGAGGAGAAATTTACTTTGCGAACCCCGCCTACAATAAGAGGCGGGTATAAAGCTTGCTGCCAGTATTTAAGCATGGAAGACTTCCCACGACTGCTTTTTTGCTCTTCCGATCTAATTGCGCTTGGTGCAGTGAAAGCTGTTGCAGAAACGGGGCTCCACATACCTGAAGATATACAGATGGTTGCAATTGGCTATCTTGATAGTTCTTATACTGAATTTTCAAATCCGTCCATATCTGTATTTCAATTGCCTCATGAGGATATTGCGGCGCAAGCGGTAAAGACTTTGCTTGATATGATGAACAACCGAGAGCAAACTCCTCAACATATTTTGCATAATGTTTCATTCTTGGAAAGAGATTCCTTTAAAGTGAACAAATAATTTATCTGTAAGTTTCTTGTATAAAAGAAGCGTTTTTGCATACAGATTTTAACAATCCATTGTGATTTTTTAAAAGTCTGTTGACATACGCATGCAAAGGATATATTATCTAATTATTGTATAACGTTATACTAATATGTTCTACTAACTTCGGAATCAAGCGGAGGCACAGAAATGGAAGAAAAAAAGAATAACCATAACGATCAAAAGCTTCTTGCCAATGAAAAACCAGGTATTGTGGGCTTTGTTGCCTTAATTTTGTTTCTTGTAATGTTTTCTGGTGTACTAAAAAATATTCCTGGTTGGCAAGCTCTTGATTTTACATGCATGCTGGGAAACTATGGAACAGTTGGAGAAACTGGCGCTAATTGGTTGGGCACTGGTGGCACCGGTGCAAGAGAGGGCTTCCTTTCTGCTTTTGGAAATTTACCAACCATTATGCTGGCAATGGGCCTTGTAGCGCTGGTCACCAAATACAAAGGCTTGCTTGCAGCCAAAGTACTATTTACACCCCTGCTTAGGCCGCTTCTCGGTATTCCAGGGGAAGCAGGCCTTACGTTTGTGACGTCTCTAAATAGCTCAGACGCTGGTGCTGCAATGACATCTGATCTTGCAACAAGAGGGTATTTAACCGAAAATGAAAGAACGACTTTTGTAGCATTTCAATATGCTGGATCTGGCGCGATCGTAAATACGATTGCAGCTGCAGCAATGGCTCCGATGATGGTTGTATCCCCCCTCGGGTTGCTTTTGGTCGTTATTGTTATGAAATTTGTGGCAGGTAATTTTGTACGCATTTTGCTTGCTTCGGGGTATGAAGGGAAAAAAGATAAAAAGGCTCGCAATAAATAAAATACTTGATGTAAATTGAGGAAAGCGAGGATACAATAAATGGAAACCAAACAGAAAAAGACATTCATTGCAGAGTTCATGGATGGCGCAAACCAGGGTTGGAGCCTGGGTATGCGATCCATGGTAACCAGCTTGATACTTGCCAATACATTTATCTTTATGCTCAACGCTTCTGGAATTTTGTCTATATTTGAAGTAATATTTGCACCTATTATGGCAATTTTTAATTTACCTGGTGTTGCTATTACCGCTCTGATAGCAGGATTTATGAGCAAGCCAGGTGGCGTTGGAGCTGCGGCAGCGTTATATGCCCAAGGCCTAATGACAGCAGAGCAAGTAACAATTGTTTTTCCGGCCATTATTTTGATGGGTGCTATGCTTGGCCAATATGTGCGCACGGTTGTTGTAAGTGGTGCAGATGAGCGGAAACATGGGCTTTTGTTGGGCGTGTGTGTGTTAACTGCACTTTTGTCCATGTTCGTAATGAATGGCGTGCTGCTTGTTTTAGGTTATCTATAATTTAACGCATTCTTTTTGGCCGCCAAACCAGCGCATATTTTTAAAGCTTTCGCGCTTAATTTGGCGGCCTTACTTATACAAAGAAGGAGGAATAGCTATGACAATAAAAGAGTATATTTCTTTAAATAAAGATGAAATCATCAAAGATCTCGCTGAGTTTGTCAGAATTCCAAGTGTCTCCTCCAAGGGTGAACACATGGATGAAGCAGCAGAATACTTATGTAATTTAATGAAAAAATGCGGAATAAAAACACAAATTTTCCCTACAGCAATGTATCCTGTGGTGTATGGCGAAGCTAATTGTGGGGACCCGCAAAAACCTGTAATTCTTATGTATGGCCACTATGATGTTCAGCCAGCAGAGCCGCTAGAAAAATGGAACACGCCTCCATTTGAACCGACAATAATTGACGGTGTGCTATACGGGCGTGGCGCAACGGATAACAAAGGTTATAATGTAGATTATATCCACGGGGTCCATGCTTTACTGGAAACAGAAGGAAGATTACCCTGTACAGTAAAGTTTATTTTTGAGGGTTGCGAAGAAAATGGAAGTATCGGCTTGGAGGATTTTTTTAAATCCCATAAAGATTTACTTTCTGCCGAATTTGCCATGATGGTAGATGGACCAAGACATGAAACTGGCAAGCCGTGGATGTCTTTAGGCTGTAAAGGCCTCTTGAATTTACAATTAACCTTGCGAACAATGGATCGGGACGTTCATTCCGCCAATGCCCCAGTGCTTCCCAGCGCAGCCTGGGATATGGTAAGGCTGCTGAATAAACTTGTGGACGAAGACGGTCATGTAAATATCCCAGGATTTTATGACGACGTATGTGAAATTACTCCGCTGGAAAGAAAGGTCATGGCAGAGACGATACCCTCTACAGAGGCTGCATCTAGGGCGCTTTATCATCCTGTACGTATTTTAAAACGGCCTGGTATGACCTTTGAAGAAAATTTAAATTATACGCCTACCTGTAATATTAGCGGTATATGGAGCGGATATACTGGAAGCGGTGCAAAGACCGTTTTGACCGCTGAGGCAAATGTAAAATTCGACATGCGATTGGCACCAAATCAAAATGGAGATATAATACTTGAAAATTTAAAAAAATGGTTGCTAGATAATGGATACGATAATGTAACGGTGCATAAATTTGCCCATGTATTGCCTTCCAAAACTCCACTTGAGGTACGTGGCGTAAAGATTGTTCGTGAAGCATGCCGCAAAGTATTTGATAGTGAACCAATTGTTACGCCAGTAGGATGCGGGACAGCTCCGCTATATATGTTTACCGATGTGTTGGATATTCCTATTATTTTTTCAAGGTATTCTGATTTAGATTGCAATAATCATTCTCCAAATGAGAAAATAACCTTGGATCTTCTACTTAAGGGCGTTGAATATATGGCTCAAATTTATAAAATGACCGGATATGAATCTTTAGAGGTATAATATGACAATAAAAGAGTATATTTCAAAAAATCAAAATGAGATCGTAAAAGAACTTGCTGACTTTGTAAGAATCCCAAGCGTATCTGCAAAAGGGGAACATTTGGATGAGGCCGCACAATACATTAAGCAGATAATGGAACGCGTGGGTATTAAAACTCGAATGATATCAACATCCTCATATCCGGTTGTCTATGGTGAAATATCTTGCGGCAATAAAGAAAAGCCCACGGTACTTGTTTACGGGCACTATGATGTGCAGCCCGCTGAACCGTTAGAAAAGTGGAATACCCCTCCGTTTGAGCCTACGATTATTGACGGCGTAATGTACGGAAGAGGTTCCACGGATAATAAAGGGTATAACATTGCTTATATCCGTGCAGTTGATGCCTTGTTAAAGCGAGAAGGGGTACTTCCGTGCAATCTTAAATTTGTATTTGAAGGTTGCGAAGAAAGTGGCAGCAGAGGACTTGAACAGTTTTTTTCTGAGAATAAGGAATTACTACAGGCGGAGTATACGGTTAGCACAGATGGGCCGCGCCATGATTGCGGGAGGCCTTGGTTAACGTTAGGATGCAAAGGTCTACTCTATCTTGAAATGACCCTAAAAACCATGGAACGCGACGCGCACTCTGCAAATGCATCCGTTTTACCTAGTGCTGCATGGGAAATGGTTCATCTTTTGAAAAAACTTGTGGATGAGGATGGGAACATTCTTGTTCCACACTTTTTCGACGGCGCACTGGAAATGACAGAGCTTGAGCGTAAAATAATGTCCGCTGTTCCTCCAACGGAGGAATCGACCAAGGCGATCTATAAACCAACGAAAGTACTTGCAAAAGAAGGCATGACATTTGAGGAAAAGCTAATTTTCACGCCAACTTTTAATATAAGCGGCATGTATTCAGGCTATACGGGAAAGGACGCAAAAACGGTTCTTACTAGTGAGGCAACGGTTAAGCTAGATTTTCGCCTTTTACCAAATCAAGATGGCGAACAGGTAATGCAGTGCATAAAAGACTATATTTCCCAATTGGGGTATGACAATGTAGAAGTAAAAAAATTATCTTATATTAAACCTTCCAAAACGCCTATGAATCTTAGGGGTGTTAGGATAGCCCAAGAAGCTTGTAAAAAGGTTTTTGGCGTAGACCCCGTTACTACCCCCATTGTTCCGGCAACAGGTCCCGTATATATGTTTACTGACGTTTTAGGACAGCCGCTTGTATTCTTCCGCTATTCCGATGCAGATTGCAATAACCATGCGCCTAACGAGAAAATGACATTGGATTTGCTGTTTAAGGGAATAGAATTCATGGCAGAGGTCTATGAAATGAGCGGCCAAGTTGCTGAGCAATAGCTGCAAAACTGACATTGGCGCTATACAAAAAAACATTTATTTACCTATCAACCACTAGTGGGGCATATCAAAAGATATGCCCCACCTTTTTTGAATAGCAGTACGTATGTCTAAGCTACGCCAGGCAGCATTTTCCATATGGTGCAGACAAGGCCTTTGTTCATAATGTCTCTATTAGAAAATAATTTTATTTAAATATCCTCCTTTTACGGTCGGACAAAATGGACACGCAGTTCTCCTTATCGGGGCAAATCAACTGGAATATTAAAATCAGTAGGCAAAATGCACTTGGGAGGAACGTCCGCGCATCCATTCCATGATATCGGAGCGAACCTGCTCCGCCTCACCCAAATGCAAGGCCCTATGTAGGAATTCCGCGCAGGTGGCCATATCCCGTTCCACGAGGCCCTGACGGGTTACCATCAATGTGCCAGGCCGGATATAGGTGTGCGCATCGTCACAGGGCACCGTACTGGAAAGGATATTGGCGCTTTCCATCTGCCGCACAAGCCCCCGCCGGTCTGTGCCGTCTACCTTGACGGCAATCAAGTGCGTCTGGGTATACCCCTGTTCTTTAAAGCAAACCGCAAAATCACGCGCCTCCATTTCTTTGGCGAGAGCCCGAGCGTTGGCGATAAGCTGGCGGGTATAATCGTTTCCATATTCTTTTAGATCAGACAACGCCATGGTAAGGGCAGGAATATAGTTAGAATTTAGGCTGGAAACAATGTGGGGCATGGTGTCGTGTACCAGATTATACAGTGTTTCGTTATTGGTTAAGATAATGCCCTTACAAGGCCCGTTGAATGTTTTATAGGTACCGCCTACAATGGCATCTACCCCTTCATCTAACGGATTGGGAAGAAAATCAGAACAGAGCATACCAAAGGTATGGGACACATCGCAACAGACCCATGCGCCTACTTCATCCGCAATCTGACGAATCTGGCGGAACGGCTCCATAAACAGGTATAAAGCAGAGCCTAGGAAAATAAGAGAAGGCCGCTCTTTTCGCACACAGGTGCGGAATGCGTCCAGATCCACTTGCAATGTGTCCCGATCATAAGGAATTCCGACTACCTTGCGATCCAAATATCCTGCGATACCTTCGCTGCGCAGGGAATTGTGCCCTAGGGGATCCATAAAGGCCATAATTGTATCCCCTGGCTTGGTAAGAGCACAAATCAGCACAATGTTTGCATTGGCCCCGGACATAGGATTAAGATCCACATATTTTGCATGAAAAACGTCTTGGAAAAGGGAGATACAAAGCGCCTCAATATCATCGTAATAGATGGAGCCCGCATGCATTCTCTGGTGCAAATACCCATCTGGGCTGAGAGAATATAGCCAATCCCGATGCAATGCGCCTGCACGTTTTCCCACAAGGCCACACCCTGCATCCAAATTCAACTGCTCGCTACGCCATTTTTCCAGCTTATCCAAAGATTCATTAATAAAAGCATAGATTTGATCTTGGGTCATTTGCGCTTTCATTTTAGTAGCTCCGATCGTTTATTGATTTGATGTTGATGCTCTCGCTGGGGATTATAGCATATCGTGATTTATTATGTCAATATCGGTTGGAAAAAGAATCAAATATCGATCATAATATTTATGCTATAGGATAAAATATGCATTAAATTTGGCTTGATCGCAGCATTTGCAATAACCCACTTGTTTATATGAATTATATATGATATATTATTAAAAAGATTTTCTGATTGGGAAAAAGGAATTAGCAAATCGCCTTTTTTATGGAATTACCCGCGATATGAATAAATTTATGCTTGCGCGATGGGAAGGGCCACATGAAAAATAGTGTTGCATTTGTCGAGGAAAGACGATCTCGCATCCTGGATATACTAAAAAATGAACGTAACGCAACCGTTTTGCGAATCAGTCATGAATTGCGGGTTTCAGAAATTACCATCCGTAGAGACCTGGACGCTCTCGCCCAATCGGGCCGTATTATTCGGTTTCGAGGCGGTGCCAGAATTGCGCCAGGTATGCAGGAGCATTTTCCCCGGTTCTCTGATAAACAAAGCGCCAATATGCACAAAAAAGACCTAATTGGCAAGCGTGCTGCTGCGCTGTTGGAAGATGACGATGTAGTATTTATGAATTCTGGCACCACAGTGTTGTCGGTATTAAAGCATATTACCGGCAATAATGTACGGGTCATTACGAATAATGCCATGGCCCCTTCTGTGGAACGGGGCGCGAAGGTCAGCGTGATCTTGACTGGGGGCGAGTGTTGTCCGGAAACCCAGTCCCTATATGGGGATTTTGCCATGTCCAACATCTCCAAAGTTTATGCTACCAAGTGTATCCTGGGGGCTAACGGCATCATGGCTAACGTGGGCATCACCACATCGATCCACCAGGAAACGACGATTAACAATATGATGCTTAGCCGCTGCTCTGGCAAGCGGATCGTAGTAGCGGATTCTTCCAAAATTGGCCGTAGCGTGGACTTCCTCAGCGCGCAAATCAGTTTGATCGATTGTCTGGTGACGGATTCGGCGGCAGACCCTGTGGAAGTACAGCGCTTGGAAAATGTTGGAGTGGAAGTAATTTTAGTAGACGAAAAGGAACCTTTGCTATAAACTAAAATTATATTCTATAAAAAGCGGCCTTTGGCCGCTTTTTTGCCTGTAAAGTTAGGGGGGGCAAGGAACCGCCAGCCTGTCAAACCGGAGAAGCAGGGCGGCCAATGTTAGGGTGCGCATCCGCTCGCCTTTGTTACTGAATCAACGGATCACAGCTTGCCCGCCGATGCGAACCTGCAAAGCACCTTTTTCTAAGCTCAGGCAAGAGTAGATCCGGGAAGGCCGGCCCATGGCTTCACCTTGTATAAAGCAATTTACCACGTTCGGGGCTATGACGCTATGCTGGTAAAGATAAAAAGTAAGGGCGCCATTGGCTGTGCCGGTGGCAGCTTCCTCTGGTATACCAAAAAGCGGCGCAAAGTTGCGGCAATAGGCGGTGACGGTCTCATCCCCTGGGACAAATGCGTGGACGCCCACCACGCCCAAATGGTTGGAAAACCGGGCAATGGCGCTTAGGTCCGGCGCTAGGGTAGCTAATGCGTCTCGGCTAGGGAGGGGCATCATAATATCCGGCAGGCCTGTGGTAATGATGGCGGGGGTAAAAAGTCTTACGCGATAGCTGGTAAGACCAAACATCCCATATAAGGCTTCCACCTCCAGGGGGCTCAAATCCCGTACCGCCTGGGGAGGAGCCATATCCATCCAAACGGTCCCGTCCGCGTCCAGGCGGATGGCCAAGGACCCAGCTCGGGTTTTGGCTAAATACCTGTGGCCAGGAGAAACAAGACCCCATTTCCAAAGTCCGTGAAAGGAAGCGATGGTAGCGTGACCGCAAAGGTCCACCTCGTCCGTAGGCGTAAAATACCGAAGGGTAAAGGCCTCTGGGCCTGCGGGCTGCACAAAGGCCGTTTCGGAAAACCCAAGTTCCTTTGCCAAGGCGGCCATTTCCCCATCCGGCGGGTATGGCCCCTGGATCAGTGCCACTCCCGCTGGATTACCATGAAAGGGTTGGGTGGTAAAGGCGTCGATGATATGGGGCGTCATACTGTACCTCGTCATATGATCTGCACAAAGGAACCGATCCCCTGCTCTAACGCTGCCCGATAGACCATGGCCGCCGTATTTAAATCCAGGATGGAAAGCCCGGTGGTATCGAACATGGTGATCTCTTGGTCGCTAGTGCGGCCAGGCTTGCGGCCCAGCAGGAGTTCGCCGATCTCTCCGTAGATATCTTCCTTGGTCAAATAGCCCAGCTGTATGGGATGCTGTGTCTCCCCTCGTCGGACACATTCGTCGATGCTGTCGTTTACCAGCTTGTTTACCCGCAGGAAAACGTTCGGGTCCCATTCTTGCTTTCCGGGGGTATCGCAGCCCACGGCGGTAAGATGCATACCCGGCTCCACCCAGGCGGCGTCCACCAGGGGCGCATGGCTTACCGTAGCGGTGATGACCACATCGCAGCCCCGGATTGCCTCTTTGGGGGTGGAATAAACGGTAAAAGCGACTTGGGGCAAAAGCTTGGACATCTCCGCCTGATACGTCTCGCAGCCTTCGATTCCCCAAACATGTACTTCTTGGATGGGTAGCACCTGGCATAAGGCCTGGATCTGCATGCGGGCCTGCCCCCCCGTGCCTAAAACGGCGGCCCGGGTGGAATTTTTCCGGGCCAACGCCCTGGCGGCTACCGCGCCGGCGGCGCCAGTACGGATGCCGGTGATCAGGGAGCCATCCATGATACACACAGGAACGCCATTGGTAGCGTCTAGCAGACAGATCAGGGCGATACAGGAAGATAGGCCGCAGTTTTGCGGATTGTCATAGAATCCACCTGCGAGTTTCATACTGATCAGTTCATGGTCTCGGGAATATCCGGACTTGAAATCCATCTCCCCATTATGCTCCGGGATTTCAATGGAAGTAATGGGAGGCATTACGGTTTTGCCGCTGTTAAAACTTTTATAAGCATCTGCAACGGCATGGATGACCGCATCCATGGAGAGCAGGGAAGACACCTGGGCGGCGTTTAAAATCAGCGTATTGTATTGCATAAGCACCTCGAATAGTAAAAGAATGATGGCCGAATGGACCTGCGTAGGAATGATGCAAGCATACAATATATTACTGCATAAAGTCAATATTTTTACGCATTTTAGGTATGAAATATTATCTATAAATTCATAAAAGCAGAAGGATTATATTTTTAATAATTATAACAAGAATTCCCCTTGCGAAAAGAATGGTATAATCAAAAGTATAATGATAACAATCAAATAAAAGCATATTTTGTTCTTGACGCGATCATTATTCGATGTTATCATGCAAGTGAACATTTATTTTTTGCGCATGCATATGTCACATCAACGAAAAATGGAAGGAAAAAGAAACAATGAAACGAATCACAGCACTCCTCTTGATGATTTCCATGATTCTGGCGCTTGCTGTTGGTTGTCAGCCTGCTTCTACAGCCAGTGATAACCCTGCCCAGGCAAGTGAGCAGGAAGGCTCTGCGCAAGCCGCCCAGAGCGACAGCGGTATTATACGGGGCGGTACCCTTTATGCCCGCCGGATCGGTATCGTGCCGATCAACCCTATGGAAACCATTGCCCCTACCATTGATAAAATGGTATATGGCCTGTTCATGGAAACCCTGCTCACCTCCGACGGCACGGACTATTCCGCCCAACCCGGCTTGGCCGAAAGCTGGACCTACTCTGACGATGGCCTGGTTCTTGAGATGAAGCTACGGGAGGGCGTTTCCTTCCACGATGGCGATCCCCTGAACGCGGAAGCAGTGGTAAAAACCTGGGAGTTGTTCCGCAATGAAGCAGCACCCCATAACCAGATCTCCCTGGCTGCCAGCCTGGATCGGGTAGAAGCTGCCAGCGAATATGTGGTAAAATTCTATTTCACTGAGCCGGACAGCGGCTTCCTCAAGGCGCTCACAACACCTTTGGGGTATGTGCTCTCTCCCAGCTCCATCGCCAAATACCAGGAGACCCAGGATCCCGAAGTGTTTGCCCGGGAAGGCGGCACCGGCCCCTTTGTTCTGGAGGAGATGGTAGATGGTGAATACTATAAAGCGGTACGCTATGACGATTATTATGTAATGGGCGAAGACGGCCAGCCTTTGCCCTACCTGGATAGCGTTATCATTCAGATTGTGGCGGATGAAACCGTACTCACCGCCAACCTACAAAGCGGAGACATCCATGTGGCGGATTCCATCGGTACTACTTCCCAGTTGGACATCCTCCGGGCAGACGAGAACTGTGTGGTGGAACCCCTTCCCCTGGGTTGCTGCTATTTCCTCTACATGAATATGACCAAAGCCCCCTTTGACAACAAACTGGTGCGGGAAGCTATGTGTTACGCGGTAGACCGCCAGGAGATACTGGATGTGATCAACCAGGGCGTAGGCACCATGGTGCCCAACATCGTATGGGAAAATCAATCCTATTACAAAGACTATGAACTCTATACCTATGATCCGGAAAAATCCAAGGCTCTGCTGGCAGAAGCTGGCTATCCGGATGGCGTGACCATCGAGTTGTATTATGGGAACTACGGCGTCATGGAGGATGAGTGTGAGTTGATCCAGGCGCAGGCGAAGGAAGCTGGATTTAACATCGAGCTGGTAGGCGTTGACGGCGCCACCGTCAAGCAGATGTGGGCCCTGGAGAATCCCGATGCGCCTGCCGGCCTGCGCTTGCAGGACAACGGTACCCCTAAAGCCAGCCCCTATGTGCAGTTTGAGTATATCTTTGGTGGCAGCGCCCTGCAAAACTGCTCCAAGTGGCTGAATCCTGAGTTCCAGGAGCTGCTTTCCACCATTAACAGCGTGGCGGACGAGGAAGCGCAGCTGGAGATGATCTACCGGATGCAAGACCTGATCATGGAGGATATCCCCATTGTGCCGCTGCAGTCTGCGCCGGACTATACTGCCTACCGTAAGGAAGTCCAGGGCCTCTATTGGGATGGCGATGCCACGCCGTACTTTGATAAGGCCTGGCTGGCCCAATAAAGCGGGATTCCCCCGCTGGCAAATTGGCCTGGCGAACTCTAATTTGTAAATGCGTTTGGGATGGCAGGCAAGCAATTGCTTGCCATCTGCGCGAAAAGGGGAACCATGATTTCGTATATTATAAAAAGATGCCTGCGGATCATTCCGTTGCTGTTGATCGTTAGCATTGTAATGTTTTTAGTTTTGAATCTCCTTCCCGGCAACGCGGTTACACAGATCCTGTCCGATATGGGTACCGTGGAGCAGAAAGAGGCCCTGGAAGCCCGGTTCGGCCTGGATCTTCCCGTGCCTGTGCAATATTGGAAATGGCTTACGAATTTTATCCGTGGGGACATGGGGAAATCCTTTATGACCAGCAAGCCGGTGGCGGACATGATCCTGGAACGGGTGGCCATTGTGATCGGCATTCCAGCAGGGATCTTCTGCGCGGTAAAGCGGGGGAAAGGGACGGATTATTTCCTCAGTACCATTGCCATGGCAGAGTTGGCCATGCCCCAGTTCTGGATCGGTATGCTGTTGATCATGCTGCTGGCGGTGAACCTGAACATTCTACCTGCCTCCGGGTTTACCCGGTTCAATTTGGACCCCGCCCGCAACCTGCGCAGCATGATCCTGCCTACGGTGACCTTGGGCATCAGCCTTGCCGCCGCCATCATCCGCCAGACCAGGAGCGCCATGCTGGACGCCATTCATCAGGATTTTGTCATCACCGCCCGCTCCAAAGGGGTGGCGGAAGGCAAGATCTTTGCAAAGCATGCCCTGCGTAACGCTTTGCTGCCGGTGGTTACCGCCATTTCTTCCCAGATCAACGATATGGTGGGCGGCGCGTTTGTTATTGAGACCCTGTTTTTGCTGCCCGGTATGGGCAAGATGATCGTGGATGCCATATACCAGCGGGACTACCCTGTGGTCATGGCCGGCACGATGGTGGTGGTCACGTTTGTGGTGCTGGTGAACCTGTGCGCCGATATCCTCAATACCATCATCGATCCAAGAATTTCACAAAAAACCCTGAAATCCTGATGCCTTACGGTATCAATTTAGGATCGGGAAAAAATTTTTTAAAGGGATATGAGTTGGTCGCTATGAATGGAAAATCCAGCAATTTCTTAAAATCGATACGAAAACTTCTCCGAAGGAAAACAGCTGTGTTCGGCATGGCGGTTTGCCTGCTGATGGTGCTGTTGGCCTTGTTTGGGAATTTGATTACCCCCTATGGCTTTGATGAGGTGAACACCGACAATAAGCTGGCGCCGCCCTCGCTGGAACACTGGTTTGGTACGGACGACCTGGGCCGGGATCTATTTTCCCGGGTCGCCTATGGTGCCCGTATTACCTTGACGGTGAGCATTGCCTCCGTAGCGGTGGCGCTGGTGCTGGGCACTGTCATCGGCGTGACCGCAGGCTTTATTGGGGGCAAGGTGGATGCGGTGCTGTCCATGTGCATCGAGGCGATTTGCGCCTTCCCCACGATTTTGATCGGGCTTACCTTGGCCACTGTGTTGGGTGCGGGCATCACCAACATTGTGTTCGCCATTGGCATTGCAAATACCCCTGCCTTTGCCCGGCTGCTTCGCAGCATGACTTTGAGCATTCGGGAGCGGGAATATATAGAAAGCGCGGTCACCATTGGGCTCAACCGCTTTGAGATCATGTTCCGCCATGTGTTCCCCAATCTTGTGTCTGTGCTCATCGTTCAGACCACCTTGGCCGCCGCTTCCGCGATCCTGTCCGAATCCTCCCTGAGCTTTATGGGCTTGGGCATCCAGGCGCCTGCGGCCAGCTGGGGCACCATGCTGCGCACCGGCTACGATTATATGGCCAAGGCTCCCTGGATGAGCATCTTCCCGGGCATTGCCATCATGCTGACGGTGTTGAGCCTGAATTACTTTGGCGATGGGCTGCGGGATGCGCTGGACGTGAAAATTCGCGTGGATTAAAGGTGAGCATATGAAGAAACGTATTTTATCCGTGCAGGACCTAAAGATCGCGTTCCCCTATGACGGGAAACTGGTAACGGTGGTGGATTCCGTATCCTTTGACGTGTACCAGGAGGAGACCCTTGGGCTGGTGGGGGAATCCGGTTCCGGGAAAAGCGTAACCTCCAAGGCCATCCTGCGCTTGATCGAGGAGCCCCCTGGCAAGATCTGCGGCGGCCAGGTGATGTTTGACGGAAAGGATCTGTTGCAGCTTTCCAATAAGGAGATGCGGCAGGTGCGGGGAGGCAAGATCTCCATGATCTTTCAGGAGCCCATGACTTCCCTAAACCCCATTTATACCTGCGGCAACCAAATTATGGAAACCATCCTGCTGCATCGGGACATGGATAAGGCCGCTGCCAAAAAGCTGGCCATCGACATGCTGCGGCTGGTGGGCGTACAATCCCCGGAGACACGGATCAACGCCTACCCCTTCGAACTATCCGGCGGCATGCGGCAGCGGGTCATGATCGCCATGGCCCTAAGCTCCCAGCCGGATATCCTTATTGCCGACGAACCCACCACCGCCCTGGACCCCACCATACAGGCCCAGATCCTGCGGTTGATCCGGGACATCCAGGCGAAGATGGGGCTTTCCGTCCTGTTTATCACCCATGACCTGGGGGTGGTGGCGGAAATGTGCGACCGGGTGGCGGTGATGTATGCGGGCAAGATCGTGGAGATCGCCCCTGTGGTGGAGATATTCCATTCGCCTGCCCATCCCTATACCCAGGGGCTGATCGATGCGGTACCCAGGCTGGATAAAAAGCAGGACATGCTCTATTCCATCAAGGGCTCTGTGCCCTCCTTTGCGGCGCTGCCCAAGGGTTGCGCCTTTGGGCCCCGGTGCCCCTATTATAGCGCACAATGCGAGACGCCGCCCCCTTGCGTGCAGCTGAAACCGGACTGGACCGTGCGGTGCTGGCGGGCTGCGGTAGAAAAGGAGCAATGAGCATGGATGAGAAGATCGCACTGGAAATCAAAAACCTGAAGAAGTACTTTCCCGTAAAAAAAGGCTTTTTCAAGCGCACCGTTGGCTATGTAAAAGCGGTGGACGGCGTTAGCTTCCACATTGGGGCTGGGGAAACCTTTGGCCTGGTGGGGGAGTCCGGCTGCGGAAAAACCACGGTGGGCAAGCTGGTTATGCGGCTTCATGAAGCGGATGCAGGGGAGATCCGACTGTTTGGCAAGGATATTACCCACCTGCGAGAGAGGGAACTGCGTAAGGAACGCCGGGATTTTCAGATCGTGTTCCAGGACCCCTACGGTTCTTTGGACCCTACGAAAACCGTGGCGAGCATCCTAAGCGAGCCCCTGCGCAAGTATAAGGCTGTCCCCCGGGAGGAGATAAGCGGCCGGGTGGAGGCTCTGCTGGATATGGTAGGGCTCAATCCCGACGACGCCAACAAATATCCCCACGAGTTTTCCGGCGGCCAGCGGCAGCGGGTGGCGGTGGCGCGGGCCATTGCGTTGCAGCCCAAGCTGATCGTCTGCGACGAGCCGGTATCGGCTTTGGATGTATCCGTGCAGGCGCAGGTGCTCAATCTGCTAAAAGAACTGCAAAACCGCCTAGGCATATCCTATTTATTTATCGCCCATGGCATGGCGGTGGTAAAGCATATTTCCCAACGGATCGGGGTAATGTACCTGGGCCAGTTGGTGGAAATGGCGGAGTCGGAAGAACTCTTCCGTTGCCAACTGCATCCTTATACAGCCACCTTGATCTCTTCCATTCCCATTCCAGATCCCACCTATTCCGCTCAACGGATCATCCTGGAAGGGGAGGTGCCAAGCCCCATCAATCCGCCTTCAGGCTGCCGGTTCCACCCCCGGTGCCCCTATGCAAAGGACGTTTGTAAAGAGCAGGCGCCCGCCATGCAGGAGCTTAGCCCAGGCCATTTTGTGGCATGCCATTTTCCTCGCTCCAATTGACGGAGCAAGCAGAATGTGAATCATAATATGGAGGTCCCTTATGTCTAAACTTGATGAAATCACCCGTGAATCCTGGATTTTAAGCACGTTCCCAGAGTGGGGCACCTGGCTGAACGAAGAAATAGAAGAGACCCATGTGGATGCCGGCACCTTTGCCATGTGGTGGCTGGGCTGCACGGGGATCTGGCTAAAATCCCAGGGGAATACCAACCTTTGCATCGACCTGTGGTGCAGCACCGGCAAACGCACCAAGGCCGTCAAGAAGATCAAGCCCCAACACCAAATGGCGCGGATGTGCGGCGGAGAGAACCTGCAACCCAATTTGCGCAACGTGCCCTGCGTATTAGACCCCTTTGCCATCCAGGATCTGCAAGCGCTGCTGGCCACCCATTATCACAGCGACCATATCGATGTGAATGTGGCGGCGGCGGTCATGCAAAATTGCCCGGACGTCCCCTTCATCGGGCCAGCCCGGTGCGTGGAGCTGTGGCAGAGCTGGGGGGTGCCTGCGTCCCGGTGCATCACGGTGAAGCCCGGGGATCGGGTAACCGTGGGGGATATTGAGATCATCGCGGTGGAATCTTTCGACCGCACCGCCCTGATCACCGCCCCGCCGGACGGGGATATCCGCGGCGTTTTGCCCAATGATATGGATGAAAAAGCCGTAAACTACATCCTGAAAACCCCAGGCGGGACCTTGTACCATAGCGGGGATTCCCATTATTCCAATATGTACGCCAAGCACGGCAACGAATATGAGATCGATGTGGCCTTGGGTTCCTTTGGGGAAAATCCTCGGGGGATCACAGATAAGATGACCGCATCGGACATCCTGCGCATGGGCGAAGCACTAAGAACCAAAGTGATGATCCCCTTCCATCACGATATTTGGACCAACTTCCAGGCCAATCCCTATGAGATCACCATGCTGTACGACATGAAGAAGTACAGCCTGCAATATTCCTTCCAGCCCTATATCTGGCAAGTCGGCGGCAAGTTTGTATTTCCGCTGGACGGGCAAAAACGGGAATATCATCATCCCAGGGGCTTCGATGATTGCTTCAGCCGGGAGACCAACTTACCCTTCCCCAGCTTCCTGTAAGAGGTGGACAGCCCCATGATCTGCAAACAAAAGCTCGCAGAACTTACCAAATGCTATTGCGTTGCCGGCTTTGACGACGATACCGGCACGCATATCCTAGTGGCGTCGGAAAAAGACTATCCTTGCTATATGTTCAGTTTGCAGGGAGAACGGGAGGAGACCCTTTGGGAAACGCCGGGCGGCGTCATGTCCATGGTCCAGGTTCCCGGCGTAAAGGACTGCCTGCTGGCCACCCGGAAGTTTTATTCCCCCAACGATTCCAAAGATGCGTATATCGCCGCCATTTATCGGGAAGGCGCCGGGTGGAAAGAGCATACCCTATGCGCCCTACCCCACGTCCATCGTTTTGATATCATCCCCGTTGGGGATACCCTATACCTTTTTGCGGCTACCCTGCTTTCCCGGCGGGACATAAAGGACGATTGGTCCTTTCCCGGTAAGGTTTACGTAGGGCCTCTACCTCAGGACCTGCGTACCGGTGGGCTAGATCTGAAGGTGGTGCAGGAGGGATTGTTGATGAACCACGGCTATACCAGCCGCATGGTGGGTGGGCAGCTTACCCCTGTGATCGCCACAGCAAATGGAATTTTTGCCTATACGCCGGTGCAGGACGAAAAGGGAGGGTTAACGTGGCGAAGCCAACGGTTGCTGGCTGACCCCGCCAGCGAGGTGCGCTTCCTGGATCTGGATGGCGATGGCCAAGAGGAAATGATCACCCTTTCCCCCTTTCATGGGGATACGCTGCGGGTATATGCAAAAAAGGCTTCCCAGTGGGTTCTGGTTTATGAATACGAAGAAAAAATCCCTTTTGCCCATGCCCTTTGTTCCTTCCATCGTTTTGGCAAACCAGGGGCTGTAATCGGCCATCGGAAAGATGCCCAAAAGCTGCTGTACCTGTATTGGCAGGATGGGGACTATCGGGTGGATACTTTGGATACCGGCGTAGGAAGCGCCAATGCTCTGGCCTTTACCCGGGATGGGAAAGAGATACTGATAAGCGCCAACCGGGAAATCAACGAAGTGGCAATGTATTGGTTTGAGGAAGAGGACGCGAATGCCAAAATATGACTTTATGAGCTTTGGAGAGGCGGACATACGTTTAACGCCGCCAGGGCATGACCGCTTAGGGCAAACGGATACCCTACAGCTGGGGATCTCCGCGGCGGAGCTGAACTGCTGCGTGAACATTTCCAATTTAAGCATGGAACGGCTTTCCCCAACGTTAAAGACCGCCTATATTACAAAGCTAGTGGATGCGTGGAGCGGACGCTATATTATGCAGAACGCCCGGGCCTATGGGGTGGATATGTCCCATGTGCTGGTGGAACCATACGACCGGATCGGCAGGACCCGCAACGGGATCAACTTTATGGAAATGGGTATCGGCCCCCGGCCTAGTATGCAGACCTATGACCGGGGCCATACCGCCTTGAGCAAAATCCAGCCAGGGGAAATAAACTGGAAAACGGAATTGGACACCCGCTGGTTCCATACCACGGGGATCGTAACGGCGCTGGGCCAACACACGGCCACCGAGGTTTTGGCTGCCCTACAGGCAGCCAAAGCCAACGGCGCAACCACCAGCTACGATATTAACTACCGCTCTACCCTCTGGTCCCGGGAAGCCGCCCGGAACGCCATATGTCCTGTGATCCCCTATGTGGACGTGTTCTTTGGGGGGCGGGAAGACCTTGCCCTGCTGCTGGACCTGCCGGCGGATACCTGGCAGCCCCAGCGGGAAGAGGCGGGAGAACTGGCGGCATATCGTCAGGCAGCCCAGGCATTTTTCCAGGCATATCCGGGGCTCAAGGCTGTGGCCACCTCCTTGCGTACGGTGAAGAGCGCCACCTATAACGATTGGCAGACTGTGCTGGTTACCCGAAAGGGACTTTTTGCCTCCAGGCAATATCTGGATCTGGAGATTTACGATCGGGTAGGGGGCGGCGATAGCTTTGCCAGCGCCTTGATCTATGGCATGCTTTGCGATATGTCAGAGCAAGAGACTATAGACTTTGCCGGAGCATACTCCGCACTGAGCCATACCATTCGAAATGATTGGTGCTTGGTGACGCGGGAGGAAGCCCAGGAACTCATGGGCGGAGGAACTGCAGCGATCCGCCGGTAATGCTGGGAGCACTTTTCCAAGCTCTCGCTTTTACGGATGTATGTTTCTGGCGGCCAAGCTTGATCGGGCGTATCGCTATCGGGAGGGGTTGTCAGGGGCGCCCTCTGGCGGCCCCTGTAAGCTCCGTTCCTTCAACCAGTCCCTTAGTTGGTAGAAGGAATCCAGGCTAAGGCCCAGGGTCGCAGGACCGGGCATCGCGCCTGAAGGGCTTGCGAAAGGGAATGACATCCGAGAACCCATATAAAAAAAGAGGGGCCGAAGCCCCTCTTTTTTGGATGATTATTGAATTTCGATCCGGTTGGGAGAAGGAAGCGCTTTGGGATCTTCTTTGGGCAAAGTCAGCCGCAGGATACCATCCTCATACTTGGCCTGGATCTGCTCCGGCTTTAAATCGCCTACATAGAAGCTACGGGAGCACTGGCC